>Ga0190269_10000529_pt1 | contig 19472 bp, 16 predicted proteins | sample Popmic249IS_FD_133749 | JGI IMG/M metagenome (GOLD analysis project Ga0190269, IMG submission 133749) | Populus adjacent soil microbial communities from riparian zone of Blue River, Arizona, USA - 249 IS | ecosystem: Environmental > Terrestrial > Soil > Riparian zone | place: USA: Arizona... | reverse complement strand
GGCGGCCGAGGCTTCCGCGCCGACCGAGGCTTCCGGGCCGACGGGGGCGGAGCTCGCGCTGGTGGACGCGACCGATCTGCTGTGGGCGACCGCGCACGGCGTCGTCAGCTTCGAACTGGCCGGCCACTACCCCGACGAGGCCACCGCGGCCGCCACCTACCGCACCGCGCTCACCGCGGTCAGCACGTACCTCGGCCTGCGGTGATCACTCAGACCACCTGCAGGAACTCGACGATCCGCTCCCGGAACTCGGGGTTGCCGAGCGTCGAGAGGTGGTCGCCGGCGACGAACCGTCCGAGCGCTTTCGGGATCGCGTGCACCAGCACCTCGGGCCGCGCGGCCAGCCGATCGTCGGATCCGGCGAGCACGAGGGTCCGGGCGGTGATCCGCCGCAGCGGAATCGGGTCGTCGTGGAGCGCGGCGAGCTGCGCGGCCAGCGCCCACCGGTCGCCCTGCACCGCGTCCACGTACACGCGGAACTCACGCGCGCCCGGATCGGCCACCCCGCGCGCGTCCGGTGCCTGCAGCGCCTGGACCAGCGAGTTCTTCTCGACCTCACACGTCTCCGCCGGGGTCGGTCGAGAAGAACGCAGTGGCCGCGGGTCGCGGCCCCGGGTGTCGACGCCGCCGACCTCCACCGCACCGGCTCCCACCCCCGCCGCTACGAGCCGGCGGACCCGGACGTCCTGACTCGCCGTGATCAGCGCCACCACCGAGCCGAACCCGTACCCGACGAGGTCGACGCTCTCGGCCTTCACGTCGTCGACCAGGGCCGAGAGATCACGGGCCAGCGTCCGCGCGCCGTAGCGCGCCGGCTCGTGCGGCTTGTCCGACAGCCCGTGGCCGCGCGCGTCCACGGCGATCACCGTCCGCCCGACCCGGAGCAGTGCCTCCACGACACCGGTCGCGATCCAGGTGAGCGCATGGTTGGCCGCGAATTCGTGGTGAAGCACCACCGGCGGCAGGTCTGAAGCGCCATTCCATCGGCGATAGGCGATCGAAATACCGTCAAAGGAGACGAAACTCTCCACCGACCCCACCCCCACAGCAACGACCCGCCCCCGGGCCCGGAACACATGTTTCCCGATCGGCCTCGCTCCCGCGTCGAACAGCCCTACATGCGACAGAGCGCACAACACCGCTGAGCAGACGTGATGCGATCGGCGGGCGGCGTATCCGCCCGACTTCCACCGAACCACCCGCTGATGGGCCTACCGTGGTGCCCGGCTTTGCATCCTGGGGAGGGGCATGCGCGCGGGTTCGGTAGTGCGTCCGGGAGCGGAGAACCCGGATCCCGAGCACCCGGAACCCGGGCGCCCGGAGTTAGGACGGCGCCGCCGACGTCGGCTCGTGCTCGCCGTGGTGGTGGTCGTCGCGCTGCTCGCCGGCGTAGTGACCGCCCTGGTGTGGACGCTCCGCGACGAGCCGGTCCGCCCCGGCGAACGCGCCGCCGACCGGTACGGGTTCGCCACCGACGGCGGCGCGAACTGGGCGCCGGAGGCCGGGCAGCTCACGATGGCTGAGCACGGTGGGGCGCACCGCGTCGAGGTGCGGTTCCGGTTCCGCACCGAGGCCGAGATCGAGCGGCTCGACGGCCATGCGCTCGAGCTCCGGCTCGCCGTACGGACGGTCGGGCCCTGCAGCGCGGCCGCCCGGTGGGCCGCGGCCTCCGGCGGCGACGCCGCGCCGCGCGTCCACGGCATGCCGACGGACGCCGCACCCTACGTGGCGGTCGGCGAAGGGCAGACCTGCACCGAGACGCTCGTGCGGATCGGAAGCCTGCGGCCGGAGAACCTCACGGCGGGGCACGACTACGAGGTGACCGCAGCCGTTCCGGCCGGCCCGGCCGCACCGATCGGCGCCACGCTGACGATCGCCCGCCGCGCGCTCGCCGACTGCGCGGACGACGCCGACGCGGCCGAACGCCCCGACTGCGTCACCGGCACCGTCGCCTCCGGCGGCCCGGACGTCGAGGAGCTGGTCAGCGCCGACCGCGGCTGGACGTTCGACGGCACCGGCTGTCGCCGCTGGTTTCCCGACGCGACGACGAGCTTCCCGTGCCTGCCCGACTCCGGCACCCGGATCATGACGCTCGGCGACAGCATCACCTCGGGCGCGATCGGCGACCACACCTGGCGCTACTGGGCGTGGCAGAAGCTCGACCCGGCGGCGCACCCGGAGTTCGTGGGCCAGAAGACCGAGACCTGGACCGGTGACTACGCCGTGCCGCACACCGAGTGGGGTAGCCGCCACGACGCGCAGGCCGGCATCTCCGCGGCGACGGTCGAGGGCTGGGTGCCGGGTCTGATGAGGAAGGAGCGACCCGATCTGGTCCTGGTCGACCTGGGGACGAACGACACGCTCGCCCTGCTCGGCCGCACCGCCGCCGAGACCGCCGCCAGCCTGGACCGGATCGTCGCGTCGGTGCAGGCGGCGAACCCGCGGGCACAGATCCTGCTCGGGCAGCCGGACGGCCACAAGGAGGTCGCGCCGAGCATCATGGCGGAGCTGGCCGTCCGGCTGGCCGGGGTGGCCGCGGCCCGCACCACCAGCGACTCCCTCGTCAGCGTCGTCGACCTGCGCAGCGGCTGGGACCGGGACGTGCACACGTACGACGGGACGCACCCGACGCAGGCCGGGGAGCTCTTCATCGCCAGCCGGTTCGTGAACCGGCTGGCGGGTGCCTACGCGTTCGGCCGGGTCTTCGGCACGGTGCCCGGACCACCGGTGCCCGCGGCACCGACCGGAGTCGGCGTGTACGCCACCCCGGACCACGGCCTGCTGATGACCTGGAAGCGGGTGCCGCAGGCTGCGGAGTACCGCATCTACCTGCGGAACTCGACGGCAGACGGCGACTTCGAGCTGGTCGGCCAGGGATCGCGGCAGGAGGCCTTCGGCACCCACGGCCTGACCCCCGGTGACCAGTACGACTACTACGTCACGACGGTGTCGTCAGGGCGGGAGAGCAAGCCGTCGGAGATCGGGTCGTTCCGGGCGTTGTGACCGGAGTCTCCGGTGGGCCGGAGCACTTTGGTTGGTCTACTCAAGGATTCCGACGTTAGGTGGAGTCGAGATCCCGCTCGCCTCCGGAGTGCCCACGCATGCCTGATCTGTCCCGCCGCCGTCGGCTCGCGGTCCTCGCCACGTGCTGCCTGGCCCTGTTCGTGGTCGGGCTGGACAACACGATCGTCAACGTCGCACTGCCCTCGCTCGGCGCCGAGCTGGACGCTCCGCTCTCCGGCCTGCAGTGGACCGTCGACGCCTACCTCGTGGTGCTGGCCGCGCTGCTGATCCTCTCCGGCTCGATGGGTGATCGGTTCGGGCGTCGCCGGGTGTTCCAGACCGGGCTCGTACTGTTCACGATCGGCTCGCTGCTCTGCAGCCTGGCCCCGAGTTCGGGCTGGCTGATCGCGTTCCGGATGCTGCAGGCCATCGGCGGCTCGATGCTCACGCCGGTCGCGATGTCGATCATCACGAACACGTTCACCGACACCCGGGAACGCGCACAGGCGATCGGCGTCTGGGGCGCGGTGAGCGGCATCAGCATGGCCCTCGGGCCGCTCGTCGGCGGGCTGCTGGTGGACACCGTCGGCTGGCGGTCGATCTTCTGGATCAACGTCCCGGTGGGGATCGCCGCTGCGGTGCTGACGACGCTGATCGTGCCGGAGTCCAAGGCGGCGGTGGCGCGGCGGTTCGACCCGGTGGGGCAGGTGCTGGTCGTCCTCACGCTGGCCGCCGCGACCTACGGGTTGATCGAGGGGCCGGCCAAGGGCTGGGGATCACCGGAGATCGTCGGCCTGCTCGGGCTCGCGGTCGTGGCGCTCGGCGCGCTGATCGCCTACGAGCCGCACCGCGAGCAGCCGCTGATCGACGTCCGGCTCTTCCGCAGCGTGCCGTTCGCCGGGGCGAGCGCGACGGCAGTGCTGCACTTCGCGGCGCTGGCGGCTCTCCTCTTCCTCAACACGCTCTACCTCCAGCAGAACCGCGGCTACTCGGCCCTGGCCGCCGGTGCGCTGACGTTGCCGCTGGCCGTGGCCGCGGTGGTGTGCTCGCCGCTGTCCGGGCGGCTGGTCGGGCGGATCGGGCCACGGGTGCCGCTGATCCTGGCCGGGAGCGCGGTGGCGGTCTCCGCGCTGGTGCTCAGCTTCCTGAGCGGATCGACGCCGCTGGCCGTGCTCGGCGTCGCGTACGCCGTGTTCGGCATCGGCCACGGCCTGGTCAACACCCCGATCACGAACACCGCGGTCTCCTCGATGCCGAAGGCTCAGGCCGGGGTCGCCTCGGCGACGACGTCCGCCGCGCGCCAGATCGGCCAGGTGCTCGGCGTCGCGGTGGCCGGGACGCTCACCGCAGGGGTGGCGCCCGGCGACGCCGGCTTCCCGGCCGCGACGCACGCCGCGTGGTGGCTGGTCGGCGGCATCGGGGTGGCCGTGATCGGGCTGGGCGTGCTCACGACGACGCGCTGGGCCGAGCGCACCGCGAGCCGCGCCGCCGACGCCGTGGGGACGTCGTCACCGCCCCGCACCCCGGCGCACGCGCACTGACGCCCCGCCGAGCCGTCGGGCCGCCGAGCAGTCGGGCCGGGCCGCCGGGCCGGGCCGGGCCGCCGCCGGACCCCGCTGGGTCAGGCGTCGGCCGGACGGACGTGGATGACGTCTCCGGCGGCCACGTGAGTCGTGCCCACCACGAGCCGTCCCTCCGCGTCCACGTCGGTGGCGACCCCCAGCAGCGGCGCACCGGCCGGCACCTCCACGCGGACCTCCCGGCCGAGCGTGTCGCACCGCTCCCGATACGCGTCCAGCAGCCCGGCGGCCACCGCGTCACCGCGGTGCTCCCGCCAGGAGGCGTACTCCCCGGCCAGCCGGTCCAGGATCGCAGGCAGCAGCACGGCGCGGTCGGTGACCCGCGCACCGGCCAGCGCCAGCGACGTCGTGTCCGGCCGGTCCGGCGGCAGCTCAGCGGCGGTGAGCGTCACGTTGAGCCCGACGCCCAGCACGACGCCGTCCGCGGTGGCCTCGGCGAGCAGCCCGGCCGCCTTCGCCGGACGCGCCCCGACGAGCAGGTCGTTCGGCCACTTCAGCCAGGTGTCCACGCCCGCCACCGCGTGCACCGACGACGCCAGCGCCACGCCGGCCAGCAGGGGCAGCCAGCCCCACCGCTCCCGCGGCACCTCGACCGGCCGCAGGAGCACCGAGAACGTCAACCCGGCGCCCGGCGGCGACGTCCAGGACCGCCCGATCCGGCCCCGCCCGGCGTCCTGTTCCTCGGCGACCAGAACGGTTCCCTCGGGTGCGCCTGCCGAGGCCGCCACCGCCAGATCCGAGTTGGTCGACCCGGTCCGGTCGACGACGTCCACGGCCCGCCACAGCGGGTCCTGAATACGTCCTAGCAATACGTCACGATTCAGTGCCTGCCGACTCTGTTCCACACCCCGAACCGTAATTAGTGATCCACGCCTTAGTTGGTTCAGTCCGGCTCGACCGGCCATTAGGCTCGCGAACGCGCCGCTGCGGAGGAGGGCAATCAACGATGACGCTCGAAGCCACCCAGTCGTCCGACCCGATCGACGGCCCGGACATCCACACCACGGCCGGCAAACTCGCCGACCTGGAGCGGCGGGTGGACGAGGCGGTCCATTCCGGCTCCGCCCGTGCGGTCGAGAAGCAACATGCCAAGGGCAAGAAAACCGCCCGCGAGCGGATCGAGGCCCTGCTCGACGAAGGCTCGTTCGTCGAGCTCGACGAGTTCGCCCGGCACCGCTCCACCCAGTTCGGGCTGGAGAAGAACCGCCCGTACGGCGACGGGGTGATCACCGGTTACGGCACGATCGACGGCCGCCAGGTGTGCGTCTTCAGCCAGGACGTCACCGTGTTCGGCGGCGCGCTCGGCGAGGTCTACGGCGAGAAGATCATCAAGGTCCAAGACCTCGCGATGAAGATCGGCTGCCCGATCATCGGCATCAACGAGGGCGGCGGTGCACGCATTCAGGAAGGCGTGGTCTCGCTCGGCCTCTACGGCGAGATCTTCCAGCGGCACGTGCTGGCCTCCGGCGTCATTCCGCAGATCTCGCTGATCATGGGCGCCACCGCCGGCGGCCACGTTTACGGGCCCGCGCTCACCGACTTCGTGATCATGGTCGACCAGACGTCGCACATGTTCATCACGGGTCCGGACGTCATCAAGACCGTCACCGGCGAGGAGGTCTCGTTCGAGGACCTCGGTGGCGCCCGCACCCACAACACGAAGTCCGGCAACGCCCACCACATGGCGGCGGACGAGGACGACGCGCTCGACTACGTCAAGGCGTTGCTCTCCTACCTGCCGAGCAACAACCTGGACGAGGCGCCGGTCTTCGAGAGCGACGTGAGCGAGGAACTCACCGACGCCGATCTCGCGCTCGACACGTTCATCCCGGACTCGGCGAACCAGCCGTACGACATGCACCGGGTCATCGAGGCGATCGTGGACGACGGCGAGTTCCTCGAGGTGCAGGCGCTGTTCGCGCCGAACATCCTGGTCGGCTTCGGCCGGGTCGAAGGGCGGCCGGTGGGTGTCGTCGCGAACCAGCCGATGCAGTTCGCGGGCACGCTCGACATCGACGCCTCGGAGAAGGCCGCGCGGTTCGTGCGGTTCTGCGACGCGTTCAACGTCCCGGTCCTCACTCTCGTCGACGTCCCCGGCTTCCTGCCAGGCACCGGCCAGGAGTGGGACGGCATCATCCGGCGCGGCGCGAAGCTGATCTACGCCTACACCGAGGCCACCGTCCCGAAGGTCACGCTGATCACCCGCAAGGCGTTCGGCGGGGCCTACGACGTCATGGGCTCCAAGCACCTGCGCGCGGACCTCAACCTGGCGTGGCCCACCGCCCAGATCGCGGTCATGGGCGCCCAGGGGGCCGCGAACATCGTGTACCGGCGCGAGCTGAGCTCCATCGAGGACCCGGAGCGGCAGGCCGTCCGCCGGCAGGAACTGATCGCCGAGTACGAGGACACGCTCTTCAACCCGTACATCGCCGCCGAGCGCGGCTACGTCGACCAGATCATCCGGCCCTCGCAGACGCGCGCTCAGATCGCCAAGGCTCTGCGTATGCTGCGCGGAAAGCGGGAGACGTTGCCTCCCAAGAAGCACGGCAACATCCCGCTGTGACGCTGGGCGCGTGACAACTTGCCGCGCGGTAGGTCCGCACCGGACGATGGGGACGTGATGACCACCAAGGACGCCTCGCCGAACCCAGGAGCCGGGGACACCGGGGGCGCTGCGGGCACCGAGCCTCTTGTTCGTGTCCTTCGGGGCATACCCACGGCCGAAGAGCTCGCCGCGCTGGTCGGCGTGCTCGCGGCCCGGTCGGCGGGGGCCGCGCCGCCTCCGCCGCGCCGGCGGGAACTCTGGCGCAGGTACGAAGCACGGATCGGCGCGCCGCTCGCCGCGGGTCCGGGGGCGTGGCGCGCCTCCGGGCTCCCGCGATGAGCCTGACGATCCGACCACTCCGGCGGGACGACGTCGAAGGCTGCCTCCGGGTCATCGCGTCCCTGCCGCGCTTCTTCGCGGTCAGCGACAGCACGCTGGCCGAGGACGCGGCCCGGAGCGATGGCGCCACCGACGCGGACTCCGAGCCGCAGCGGGTGGGTGCTCACCGGTCCCAGTCCTACGTGTCCGCGTCCGCGGCGTCCCGCAGCGCACGCAGCCCGCACCCCTCGGCCGGAGTGCACCCGGTCCGCTCGCGCAGCGGGCGGCACGGCATGCCCGACGACGAGGACGAGCCGGCGCCCGGCGGCCGCAGCATCGCGCAGGCCGCCCGGGACCTGGGCACCCAGGGCGGACTGGTCGCGCTCGGCCCCGGCGGCGACGTCCTCGCGTTCCTCACCTGGAAGCGGCACGGCGACAAGGCCGCCGAGATCACCTGGATGGCCGTGCACGCCGCCCTGCGGCACCGCGGCGTCGGCACGACGCTGCTGACCAGGCTGGAGCGTCTGCTCGCCACCCAGGGCTTCCAGAACATCTCGGCGATCACGTCGGCGTTCTCCCACACCTACGAGCCCACGCGGCAGTTCTGGCGCGGTCGCGGCTACGCACCCGTGTTGCAACTGGAGGATCTGTGGGAGACCGACACCGCGCTCGTGCTGACGAAGGCCCTGACGCCGTGACCCGCCGTCTGGTGCTCGCGTCCCAGTCGCCGGCCCGGCTCGCGCTGCTGCGGGCCGCCGGGTTCACGCCGGAGGTCGTCGTCTCGGGTGTCGACGAGTCCGGGATGACCGGGACGCCGACCGAGATCTGCCTGGAGCTGGCGGAGCGCAAGTGCCGCGCCGTCGTGGCCTCCCTCGCTACGAACGGCGGCGCGGACGACGCCCGGCCGATCGTCGTCGGCTGCGACTCCGTGCTGGAGCTGGACGGCGTCGCCTACGGCAAGCCCAAGGACGCCGCCGACGCGGTCACGCGCTGGCAGCTGATGGCCGGGCGCAGCGGGATCCTGCGCACCGGCCACTGCGTCGTCGACATGTCCACCGGCCGCGAGGCCTCCGCGGTGGCCTCCACCGAGGTCCGGTTCGGCACGCCGACCGAGGACGAGGTCACGGCCTACGTCGCCACCGGCGAGCCGCTGGCGGTCGCCGGTGCGTTCACGATCGACGGCCGCGGGTCGCTGTTCGTCGACGGCATCGACGGTGACCACTCGACGGTGATCGGGCTGTCGCTGCCGCTGTTCCGCCGGCTGCTGGCCCAGGTCGGGGTCTCCGCCGTCACGCTGTGGTCCTGACCGGGCGGCGTACCGCGAGGACACCGCCCACCGCGACGGTGAACAGCAGCGGGACGACGAGGAACGCGGCGTGCGTCCCGGCCCGGTCGGCGAACGCTCCGAGCGCGAACGGCCCGACACCGACGGCCAGCCCCGCCGCGTAGGACGCGTAACCGGCGGCCCGGTCGGGCTGTCCGTCGGAGATCCGGGTCGCCAGATCGGCGGCGAGCGGGTACGTCGGCCCGACTCCCAAGCCCAGGCAGGCCAGCCCGATCACGGCGGGCACCGGCGCCGTGGCCGACCAGAACAGCGCGGTGCCCAGCAACGCGACCAGCAGCGCCGGGGCCAGCACCGCGGTGCCCGACCACCGGGCCGCCAGCCGCGACCCGACGATCCGGCCTGCGCACATGCCCCCGACCACCGCGGTGATCGCGCCGGTGGCGAACGCGGCGCTCGCGCCGGCGCGGTCCCGGACGACGTCGGAGGCCCAGAGCGTGGTGGCGAACTCACCGGCGATGCAGCACAGCATCACGCCCCAGACCAGCCAGTAGCGCCGCGGGAGCGGACGGCGGTTCCCGGCTGCCCGGGAGGCCCGGTCCTCGTCGGAGTCCGGCGGCAGGTCCGCGCGCGTGAGCCTGGCGACGAGAACGATCACGACCGCGAACACCGAGGCGACGAGCAGCGCCGGCCGCCAGCCGAGACCGCGGTCCAGAGAGAGCCCGATCGCCAGCGGTGCGAGCAGGCCGGTGCCGGTCGCGATCGCGTTGCCCTCGCTGAGCGCGGCGCCGGACGTCTCCGGGCCGTGCACCGCGAGCAGCGCGGGCGCGACGACGTTGACCAGCACCGACCCCGTGGTGGCGCAGACCAGCGCGGCGGCGATCGTCGCCGGGGGTGTGGAGGGAACCAGCGTCAGCACGACGATGCCGAGCGCGAGGCCCACGAGCGTGCCCCAGAGCGTCGCCCGTCTGCCGAACCGGCCGACGACCACGGGGTAGAGCGCGCCGGCGGCGAGCGCACCCACCGCCAGCGCGGTGCCGTGCAGGCTCGCCACCGCACGGCTGGTGCCCTGTTCGTCACGGAGCAACGGGACGATCGGGCCGAAGCCGTAGATGTACCAGCCGTAGTAGCCGAGGGTTGCGTAGACGACATAGGTGGCCCGAGTTCGGACGAGACGCGTCACTGGTGCCAGCCTAAGCGTGTCGACGAGAGCGCGCTCGCGCCTTGTGTCGTTACCGTGACTGCATGCGTATTGCGGCCGGGTTGATAGCGATTGTCGCCGTTACGGTGGTCACGAGCAGCGTGCCACCGGAGCCGAGACGTGCCGCCGCTGCAGGCACGCCCGTGACCGCCGGCGCGACGGTGGAGACCCAGCCGGTGGAGCACTCCGGCGACGCCGCCGACGACCCCGCGATCTGGTTCGACAAGCGCGACTCCTCCAAGTCGATGGTGATCGGTGCCGACAAGAAGGGGGCGCTGGAGACCTACGACCTCACCGGTAAGCGGCTCCAGCGCATCCCGGACGTCTACCCGAACAACGTCGACGTGCGGGGCGACGTCGTGGTGGCCGCCGACGACGACACCGATGAGGGCGTGCTGCGCATCTACCTCGTCGACCCGGAGACGCGCCGCCTGTCCGCGGCCGCCACGGTCCCGACCAGGGTGACCGCCCACGGTCTGTGCATGTACCACTCGCCATCGACCGGCAAGCTCTACGCGTTCCCGAACGCGGTCTCCGGCCGGGTCGAGCAGTGGGAGCTCACCGTGCGCGGCTCGAAGGTGACCGCGAAGTCCGTCCGGCTGTTCAGCCTGGGGAGGGCCGTCGAGGGCTGCGTCGCCGACGACGCGTCCGGCGCGCTCTACATCGGCGAGGAGAAGGTCGGCATCTGGCGGTACGGCGCCGAGCCCGCCGACGGCACCAGGCGGACGTTCGTCGACGGCGCCAGGCCGGAGCGGGAGGGCAACCTCCAGGCCGACGTCGAAGGGCTGGCGATCGCGGGCGACCGGCTCTACGCGTCGTCGCAGGGCAGCAGCGACTACACGGTCTACGGACGGATGGACAACAAGTACCTCGGCCGGTTCCGGGTCGTCGCCGGTGGTCCGCGCGGCACGGTCGACGGCTGCCAGGACACCGACGGCATCGAGGCCACGACCCGGCCGCTGGGTGCGGCGTTCCCGACCGGGATGTTCATCTGCCAGGACGGGTACAACGTCACCGGGACGACCGTGCAGCGGCAGAACTTCAAGTTCGTGCCGCTGGATCGGGTGGTGCTGCCGATCGGCACCCAGCCGGTGCCCTACCCGTAACCGATCTGAATGGAGTAAGACAAAGGCGACGAACGTCACCCTGTTTCTCGTTCGCTGGTAGGCCATGATTACCAGCGGGTAGATACGCTGCCCACCGATCGGCTACTACCCCAGCCGCCACCGTGGGCGACGACGAGGGAGACGAGCGTGCAGAAGGTCCTCATCGCCAACCGTGGTGAGATCGCGGTTCGCGTGGTTCGTGCCTGCCGTGACGCAGGGCTGGCCAGCGTGGCCGTCTACGCCGACTCCGACCGGGACGCGCTGCACGCGCGCCTGGCCGACGAGGCGTACGCACTGGGCGGCGACACCCCCGGCGACTCATACCTGCGCATCGACAAACTGATCGACGTCGCGAAGAAATCGGGCGCGGACGCCGTCCACCCGGGGTACGGCTTCCTGTCCGAGAACGCCGACTTCGCGCAGGCCGTCCTCGACGCCGGCCTGACCTGGATCGGGCCGACGCCGGACGCGATCCGCGCGCTCGGCGACAAGGTCGAGGCGCGCCACATCGCCACCGCGGCCGGAGCGCCGCTGGTGCCGGGCACCAAGGACCCGGTCGCCGACGCCGACGAGGTGGTGGCGTTCGCCCGGGAGCACGGCCTGCCGGTCGCGATCAAAGCGGCGTTCGGTGGCGGCGGCCGCGGCCTGAAGGTCGCCCGCACGCTGGAGGAGATCCCGGAGCTGTTCGCGTCCGCGGTGCGCGAGGCGGAGAGCGCGTTCGGGCGCGGCGAGTGCTTCGTCGAGCGCTACCTCGACCACCCGCGCCACGTCGAGGCGCAGGTGCTGGCCGACACGCACGGGAACGTCGTGGTCGTCGGCACCCGGGACTGCTCGCTCCAGCGACGTCACCAGAAGCTCGTGGAGGAGGCGCCCGCGCCGTTCCTCAACGACGAGCAGCGCGCGTCGATCCACAGTGCCGCCAAGGCCATCTGCAAGGCCGCCGGGTACCACGGCGCCGGCACCGTGGAGTTCCTCGTCGGCGTCGACGGCACGATCAGCTTCCTCGAGGTCAACACACGGCTCCAGGTCGAGCACCCGGTCAGCGAGGAGACCGCGGGCGTCGACCTGGTCCGTGAGCAGTTCCGCATCGCCGACGGCGAGCCGCTGCGGTTCACCGAGGACCCGGCGCCGCGCGGGCACTCGTTCGAGTTCCGCATCAACGGCGAGGACCCGGGGCGCAACTTCCTGCCGGCTCCCGGCGCGGTGAACTCGTTCGTCCTGCCGACCGGCCCCGGCGTGCGGGTCGACACCGGCGTCGAGCCCGGCTCGGTGATCGGCGGCAACTTCGACTCGCTGCTCGCGAAGCTGATCGTCACCGGCGCCACCCGCCAGGAGGCGCTGGAGCGCTCGCGGCGCGCGCTGGACGAGATGCAGGTGGACGGCATCGCGACCGTGCTGCCCTTCCACCGGGTCGTGGTGCGGGACCCGGCGTTCGCGCCGGCCGACCCGGCCGAGGCGTTCAGCGTCCACACCCGATGGATCGAGACGGAGTTCGACAACCAGATCCCGCCGTACTCGGGAGCCGCCGCCGCCGCGGACGACACGCCCGAGCGGGAGACCGTCGTCGTCGAGGTCGGCGGGAAGCGGCTCGAGGTGTCGCTGCCCGCGGGGCTGGGGATCTCGTCGGGCGCTCCGGCGGCGAGCGGGGCGAAGAAGCCGAAGAAGCGGGCCGGTGGCGCGAAAGCCGGCACGGCGGTCGGCGGCGACACGGTCGTCTCGCCGATGCAGGGCACGATCGTGAAGATCGCGGTCGCCGACGGCGACGAGGTCGCGGAAGGCGACCTGGTCGTCGTGCTGGAGGCCATGAAGATGGAGCAGCCACTCACCGCGCACAAGGCGGGCACGGTCAGCGGGCTGTCCGCATCGGTGGGCGACGTCCTCGCCTCCGGCGCGGCCGTCTGCGAGATCAAGTGACCCACCGGGGGCCCGCTCCGGCGGGCCCCCGGGTGCTGGTCAGTCCGTGTACTCGGTGATGCTCTCGACGAGAGTCGCGAGGAACTCCTTGGGCTTCTCGATGTGCGGGCTGTGGCCGGTGTCGGCGATCACCAGCTCCTCGTAACGTCCGCCCGCGAGCACGTACTTGTCCAGCACGTGCCTCGTCTGGCTCACCATCGGCTGCGGTGGCGCGAGCTCGTCGCCTGGCCAGCCGGGCACCGCGCCGAGCTTCCCGAGGTAGGCCAGGTCGAAGAGCGACGTGTCGGACACGATCACGTCGGAGTCACCGCGGATCCAGTAGATCGGCGGCTTCGGGTCGATCGCGTCGAGGTCGTCGACCCGGAAGAACGTCGGCGCCATCGTGTTGAGCACGCCGCGCGTCCCCGGCAGCACCCCCGGCCACTCGACCGTCACCTCGGCCGTCCCCGGGTAGTTGTCGTCGCCGGTGCGGGTGCTGAGCATCGAGCTCACCCAGCGGTCCTCGTCGTCGGGCTCGGGCGTGAACGGCGTCTTGACGTAGCTGCTGCGCAGCACCGACCGCGGCGACACCGGTGCGTCCGCGCTCCGGTCGCCGGTGGCGAGCCGCTGGACGAACTCGTCGTTCGCGCTGCCGGCCCCGGCACCCAGACCCGGCGGGTCGAGGTGCACTCCGTCGACGCCCTTCGTCCCGCCGAACCCGTACGGCGACACCGGGTTGACCAGCGTCGCGGTGCGCACCAACTCGGGATGTTCGCGGAGGATGTGCAGCACCACACCGCCCCCCATGCTCCAGCCGACCAGGTGCACCCGATCGAGCTCGAGCACGTCCAGCAGCCCCAGCACGTCGTCGCTGTAGTCGCGCAGCCCACGCGTGGCGTCGACCGGAGCCGGGTCGGTGTCGCCGAAGCCCCGCAGGTCGACCGCGATCGGCCGGAACGTCTCCGGCAGGTCCCGCATCGTGTACTGCCAGAACAGCGACGAGGACACGTTCCCGTGGATGAAGACGACCGGCTCGCCGGTCGTCCGGTGCTCCACCTCCAGCACGTTGACGGTCAGCCGCTCGGTCGGGACGCGGCGGGTGCTGATGCCGGGCAGCAGCAGGTTCATCGCGGTTCCTCCTTCTCGGAGATGGGGGGCGTGAAGGCGCGGGCGACGGCGGCCGCGTACCGCGGTTCGAACAGGATCGTGTAGTGGTTGCTGCCGGGCAGGCGCTCGACGGCGACGTGGTCGGTGAATTCCTCGGGGTTCGGGTAGAGCGACACCCGCTCGTTCAGCAGACCGCGCTCGGCGTGCAGGAACACGGCGGGGAACGGCGCGTCCGGCAGGGCCGCGTACGCGTCCTTCGCCGCGGCGCCGAGGTGCATGTCGCGCCCGTCCGCCCGGATGACCGGCTCGGCGACCCGGCTGCGCAGGTCGCCGCGGTCCTCCCCCGGCGCGAGCCCGACGTCGTAGTCGACGTACGCCTCGATCGCGGAGTTCCAGTCGGCGAGAGCCGGGTGGGCACGCCAGAACTCGTGGACCGCGCTCCGGTCGGGCCAGGTGAGCGTCAGCCTGGCGAGCGCCGGACCGAGAATCGACTCCATCGTCTCGTCGACGTCGCCGGTGATCGGTGGGAACGGCACACCGCCGTCGACGAGCACGAGCCGGTGGACCCGCTCCGGGTGCCGGTGGGCCAGCACCGAGGCGACGAACGCGCCCATCGAGTGCCCGACGACGATCGCCCGGTCGACGCCGTACGCGTCCAGCACCGAGAGCGCGTCCTCGGCGTGCCCGGCCATCCCGCCCCGGCCGGGCAGGTGGTCGCTGGCGCCGCGTCCACGCAGGTCCGGTGCGATGATCGCGCCGTCGTAACGGTCGGCGACCGCCGACCAGCACTGGTGGTTGGCGGTGATGCCGTGGATGGCGATCACCGGGTGCGCCTCGGCGGCCGGGTCACCCCAGATGCCGACGGCGAGCTCACCACCGTCGACGGCGACGCTCTCCCGCCGGTAGACCCCCGCCGCGCGGGGTCGGATCTCGCCGGGGCGGCCATCGCCGGGGCGGGCGTCGCCGGTCGCGGGGGCCGTCATCGAGCGCTCCACCCGCCGTCGAGGACGATCGCGGAGCCGTTCTGGAAGCTCGCGGCGTCCGAGCAGAGCCAGAGCACCGCCGCGGCGACCTCGGACGGCTCGAGCAGCCGCTTGATCGCCGGCTGCGTCAGCATGATCTCCTCGACGACCTGGTCCTCCGGAATGCCGTGGCTGCGGGCCTGGTCGGCGATCTGCTTCTCCACCAGCGGCGTCCGGACGTAGCCGGGGCAGATCGTGTTCGACGTGACGCCCCGCGGGCCTGCTTCCAGGGCGAGGACCTTGGACAGGCCCTCCAGACCGTGCTTCGCCGAGACGTACGCGGACTTGTACGCCGACGCGCGGAGGCCGTGGATCGAGGAGAGGTGGATCAGCCGGCCCCAGCCGCGCTCGTACATGCCGGGCAGCACCGCGCGGCTGAGCAGGAACGGCGCTTCGAGCATCAGCGCGAGCACGAGCGCGAACTTCTCCGGCGGGAAGTCCTCCACCGGCGCGACGTGCTGGATCCCCGCGACGTTGACCAGGATGTCGGCGTCCAGGTCCAGCGCCTGGATCGCGGCGGAGTCGGAGAGGTCGACGACGTGCCCGGTGCCCTGCATCCTGCCGGCGACGTCGGCGACGGACTCGTCGCGGTCCAGCAGGACCAGCCGGGCACCGGCGTCGTGCAGGGCCTCGGCACACGCGAGCCCGATCCCGCTCGCCGCGCCGGTGACGATCGCGGTCTTACCGGCCAGCTCCGGGCTGGACGAGGTCATGGGCGCACTCCCGCAAGGCAGAACCAGACAGCCGGTCGGTTTTCACCCTCACATCACCGGCCCCCGCCGTCAACGGGCCAGAAGTCCCGCGGCCGAGCCCCTCAGCCGCCGAGGCGCGGGTCTCTACAGGGGACGGCAGTCGAGCGCGAGACCGCCTCGTATCAGTGATACTCCAGGGCTCGCGCTGGGCTGTCAGCGTCGTCCTGGGCAGGCCGTGCACTACTCGAACTCGTGTTGCATTAGTTGGCGGGCCGCCTCCGTCAGCGAACCGGACAGCGACGGGTAGATCGAGATCGTCTGCGCGATCTGGTCGACCGTCAGGTGGTTCTGCACCGCCATCGCGATCGGCAGGATCAGCTCACTCGCCCGCGGCGCGACGACGACCCCGCCGATGACCAACCCGGATGCGGGCCGGCAGAACAGCTTCACGAAGCCGTCGGTCAGCCCCTGCATCTTGGCCCGCGGGTTGGTTCCCAGCGGCAGCGTGACGGTGCGGGCCGGCACCTCGCCGGCCTCCATCGTGGTCTGCCCGAACCCGACGGTGGCGATCTCCGGGTCGGTGAACACGTTCGCGGCGACCGTGCGCAGCCGCAGCGGCTGCACCGCCTCACCGAGCGCGTGGGCCATCGCGACCCGGCCCTGGGCGGCCGCCACCGACGCGAGCATCAGCACGCCGGTGACGTCGCCGGCCGCGTAGATGCCGGGGACGTTCGTCCGCGACACCCGGTCGACGGTGATGAACCCGCCCCGCCCCGTCTCGACGCCGCTCTCCTTCAGCCCGAGGTCGGTGGTGTTCGGCACCGAGCCGATCGTCATCAGGGCGTGGCTGCCCTCGACGGTGCGGCCGTCGGTCAGCCGCACGACGATGCCGTCGGCGGTGCGCTCGACGCCCTCGGCGCGGGCGTTGTAGAGGATCGTCATGCCACGCCGGGCGAACACCTGCTCGATGAGGTTCGCCGCGTCGGAGTCCTCGTGCGGCATGACGCGGTCGCGGCTGGAGACCAGCGTGACCTGCACCCCCATCGCCAGGTACGCGCTGGCGAACTCGGCGCCGGTGACGCCGGAGCCGACGACGACCAGGTGGCTCGGGAGCTCCGGCAGGTCGTAGACGTCACGCCAGGTCAGGATGCGCTCGCCGTCGGGCTCCGCACCGGGGATGATGCGCGGGGTGGCGCCGGTCGCGAGCAGCACCGTGTCGGCCTCGACCTGGTACGGGGCACTTCCGGTCGGCTCGATCGTGACGACGTGCCGCAATCCGGTGCGGCCGTCGAGCCGAGCGAAGCCGCTGATCACCTCGACGCCGGTGGCCGCGACCGTGCCGCGGATGTCCGCCGACTGCGCCAGCGCGAGGCCCTTGACCCGTCCGTGCACGGCACCGGCGTTGACCTTGACGTCCTCCGGCTCGCAGGCCATCACGCCCACCGCGTCGCCGTTCCGGAACGCGTTCGCGGCGTCGGAAGAGGCGATGAACGTCTTGCTCGGGACGCAGTCGTAGAGGACGCACGCGCCGCCGAGCCCGTCCCGCTCGACGAGCGTCACCTCGGCACCCAGCCGGGCGGCGACGAGCGCTGCCTCATATCCGGCGGGACCCCCACCAATGATTACGATGCGCGACACGCTCGAACCCTAACCGACGTCTGGCCTGCATCGGTTCGGGTGGCGCGGCAGTCGGGCGCCGACACACCCACCGTCCCGGTTAGAGTGCCAAGCCATGGGCCTCTACGCCGCCTACGGGACGAACATGCACCCGAGCCAGATGCAGGAACGGTGCCCGCGCTCCCCGAGCGCCGGGATCGGCTGGCTCGAAGGATGGCGGCTGACGTTCGGGGGCGAGGAGCTCGGCTGGGACGGAGCGCTCGCCACCATCGTCGAGGACCCCACCGAACGGGTCTTCGTCGCGCTCTACGACGTCAGCGAGTTCGACGAGCCCACGCTCGACGCCTGGGAGGGCGCCGACCGCGGCCTCTACCGCAAGCTCAAGATCCGGGTGCACACGCTCGAGGGCGAGGTGCTGGCCTGGCTGCACGTGCTCGACTCGTTCGAGGGCGGCCTGCCCTCGGCGCGGTACCTGGGCCTGATCGCCGACGCGGCCGAGGCCGCCGGCGCACCCGACGACTACGTCCGCTCGTTGCGTCAGCGGCCCTGCAACTCCACCGAGCTCTAACGCTGCACGGTTCGCGCCGTCATCGGGGCACGGAAAGTGCAGCGTTTCGCAGGTCGAGTTCCCAGTGCTCGGCCAGGCCGTTCGGGTCGAGCGAGTCCGCCGCGCTGGTGTGCGCGAGCGTGAAGCCGGCTTTCGCGTAGATCGCGCGCGCGGTCGTGAGCGCGTCCTGCGTGTGCAGCACCATGCGCCGGTACCCCGCGGCGCGCGCGTACGCGACGCACTCGTCGACCAGGCGGACGCCGAGCCGCTGGCCACGCGCGGCCGGCTCGACCAGCAGCAGCCGGAGGCGGGCGGTCTCCGCGTCTTCCTCGGCACAGACGATCGAGCCCAGCGGGCGGCCGGCGCGCTCGGCCACCCACACGCGGCTGCGCTCCGGCCGGGCGAGCAGGTCGGCGATGATCCGGGCCACCGCGGCCTCGAAGCCCGGCCAGCCGTACTCCGCCTCGTAGAGCTGGGCGTGGCGGCTGAGCACCCAGCCCAGCTCACCGGTGCGCGCCGGCCTGATCTCCACCGCCGCGGTGTGCTGCACCCCGAGCAGCTCGGCGACGCCGTCGAGCGCGGCGACCAGCGCGCGCCGGTCGTGCTCGGGTAGCGGGTCGAGGAGCCCGGCGACGCCCGCGTCGGCGCGCGCGGCCAGTTGCGCGGCGACCTCCCGGCCCGCGCCGGTGACCCCCACGAGTTGCCTGCGCCGGTCGTCCGGATCCGGTTCTCGGGTGACCAGGCCGCGCTCGGCGAGCCGGTCCAGCAGGCGGGTCGTGTACCCGGGGTCGAGCTTCAACCGGCCCCGCAGCTCGACTATCGGCTGCGGTGACCGCTGCGTGAGCTCGTAGACCACGCGCGCCTCGGTCAGGCTCAGTCCGGTGTGCAGGTAGCTGTCGTCGAGAAGGTCGGTGACTTCGGTCCAGGCCCGGTTGAACCGCCGGACGGTAGCGATCTGGGTGTCGTCGGCCATAGGGGCATCTTGCCTCATCCTTTGACTCAGTCAAAGGATTTTGCTTGGGGCGCCGCGGGAAGACTCGGGCCGGACCCGACGTGAACCTCCGTAACACGGCGATCGGGCGTCCCCGTCCGGGGTAAACAGGATGCGTGGCCGAGAAGGACCGGCTGGCGCGCTACCGGGCGATGCGCTCCGCCGACCGCACGCCCGAGCCCGTTCCGGAGGAACCTCCGGAATCCCGTCCTGGGAACACGTTCGTGATCCAGGAGCACCACGCACGCGCGCTGCACTGGGACTTCCGACTGGAGCGGGACGGCGTCCTGGTGTCCTGGGCGATTCCCAAGGGCCTTCCACCCGATCCCCACCAGAACCACCTCGCGGTCCAGACCGAGGACCACCCGCTCGACTACGCGTCGTTCGAGGGCGAGATCCCGGCCGGCGAGTACGGCGGCGGCAGCGTCTCGATCTGGGACCACGGCACGTACGAGCTGGAGAAGTGGACCGCCAGGGAGGTCAAGGTCGTACTGCACGGATCTCGATCCTCGGGTCGATTCGTGCTCTTCCGCACCGGCAATGACGAGGGAAAACGCGGCCGGGACTG
>Ga0190269_10000528_pt1 | contig 19480 bp, 17 predicted proteins | sample Popmic249IS_FD_133749 | JGI IMG/M metagenome (GOLD analysis project Ga0190269, IMG submission 133749) | Populus adjacent soil microbial communities from riparian zone of Blue River, Arizona, USA - 249 IS | ecosystem: Environmental > Terrestrial > Soil > Riparian zone | place: USA: Arizona... | reverse complement strand
GCGGCCGATCCGGTCGATCAGCGAGCCGATCAGGAACCCGTGCACGTCGACGCCGCGCGCCCCGGCGCTCGCCGCCACGCAGTGCAGGTACCGGAGCAGGCCGGCCTGGGCCACCGCGACGCTCGCGAGCATCGGATCGGTCTGCCGGGCGGCCGAGCCGAGAGCGATCACGAGGCTTCCCGAGCCGCGGGCGAGCATCCCGGGCAGTAACGCCTTGGTGAGCGCCACCGGGGACAGCAGGTGCAGCGGGAGCCAGGTCTCCAGCTCCTCCGCGTCCAGGTCGAGGGCCGCGACCGGCAGCCGCGTGACGTCGCCGGGGCTGTACACCGTGACGTCCGGCGTCCCGATGGCCTCGACGGCCTTGCGGACCTGCGAGCGGTCGGTCAGGTCGGCGATCACGGCGTCGGTGGGGACGCCCGCGGCGCGCAACGACTCCAGGAGCGGGGCGAGGGTGCCCGGGTTCCGCCCGACGAGCGACACCGAGAACCCCTCCCGTCCGAAGCGGTGGGCGACCGAGAGGCCGAACGCGGGTCCGGCGCCGAACACGGCGAGCGAGGGCATGAGTTCTCCTGGATCGAAACTTGAGGATGGCCTCAAGTTAGCGGAAGTTGAGGGACTCCTCAAGTTGGTATCCTCGTCCGGTGAGTCCGTCCGCCCGCCCCCTCCGTCGCGATGCGCAGCGCAACCGCGAGCTGCTCGTGACGGCCGCCAAGGGAGTGTTCGCCGCACGCGGGCTGGACGCGCCGCTCGAGGACGTCGCCAGGGCGGCCGGCGTCAGCATCGGGACGCTGTACAACCGCTTCCCGACCAGGGCGGAGTTGGTCGACGCGGCGCTGCTGGAGACGGTCGAGAGTTCGGTCGCCTCGGCGGAGCGCGCGCTCGCCGACCCCGATCCGTGGCGCGGCCTCGTCGACCACCTGGTGACGATCGGTGAGCTGCAGGCGGCGAACCGGGGCTTCACCGACGTCTGCGTGCAGGCGCTTGCGCCGGACACCGCGATCGAGCGCGCGAAGGAGCGGGGGCACTCGCTGTTCGTCGCGCTGCTCGACCGGGCTCGCGCGGCGGGCGCGCTGCGCCCGGACGTCGACACGTCCGACGTCGGGCTGCTGGTCTGGGCCGCGGTGCAGGCCACCGAGGGGCTACGGGGGGTCGCCCCGGATGCCTGGCGACGGCATCTGGCGATCGTGCTCGACGGGCTGCGCGATCAGGCGGCGCATCCGCTGCCGGGTGCGCCGCTCTCGGCCGCGGCGGTGCGGGACGCGATGAAGTTCGGCCGGTCCGCGTCCTGATTCGGGCGGCGGCGACCGCGCCTCAGGTGTTCTGTTTGACAACTCTTCTGTGTGGCAGAATAAATACCATGACCGACTATGGACACGATCTGGTGTTCGGCACGTTCCTGACGCCGGCGGCGGACGCCCCGGACCGCGTGGTCGCGCTCGCCCAGCTGACCGAGCAGGTGGGGCTCGACCTGGCGACGGTGCAGGACCACCCCTACCAGGCGCGCTTCCTCGACACGTGGACGTTGCTGTCGGTCATCGCCGCACGCACGACGACGCTGCGCGTCGCGCCGAACGTCGCCAACCTGCCGTTGCGGCCACCGGCGGTGCTGGCCAAGAGCGTCGCGTCGCTCGACCTGCTCACCGGCGGCCGGGTGGAGCTGGGGCTCGGGTCCGGCGCGTTCTGGGACGGTGTCGCCGCACTCGGCGGCCGGAAGCTGAGCCCCGGGCGGGGCGTCGACGCGCTGGAGGAGGCGGTCCGGGTCATCCGGGCGCTCTGGGCGCCGAGCGGGTCGGTGCGGATCGACGGCGAGTACTACCGGGTGCACGGCGCGCACGCCGGGCCGGCGCCCGCCCATGACGTCGGGATCTGGCTCGGCGCCTACCGCACGCGAATGCTCGCGCTGACCGGCCGGGTCGCGGACGGGTGGCTGCCGAGCAGCCCGTACGCCGGCCCGGAGCAGCTACCCGCGATGAACGCCGCGATCGACGCGGCGGCCGCGGAGGCCGGGCGCGACCCGAGCGCGATCCGCCGCCTGTACAACATCGCCGGCCGCTTCACGGCCCGCGGCACCGGCTTCCTCGACGGGCCCGCCGGGATGTGGGCCGAGCAGCTCGCCGAGCTGACGCTCGAGCAGGGCATGAGCGGCTACGTGGTGATGGGTGACGAGCCGGACGTCGTGCGCCGGTTCGCCGCCGAGGTGGTTCCCGCCGTTCGCGACCTGGTCGACGCCGAGCGCAACCGCCGCGCGGCCGCGGCACCGCGCCCCGCTGGCGGTGCCGTGCCCAGCAGCGACCGGCCCGGCGTCGCGGAGTCCGGACGCGGTGCGGTGCCCCCGGCGCTGGGGGTGACGCCGACCCCGGACGACGGCGTGCGGCTCTCCGGCGTCCGGATGTGGGACGAGACGACGCGCCCCACCGGGCCGGCACCCGACCCGGACCGTGCCTACACGGCGGCGCAGCGCGCCTCCGGGCAGCACCTGATCGACGTGCACGACCACCTGCGCTCGGAGCTGGCGACCCTGCGGGACCTGATCGAGCAGGTCGCGGCCGGGCTCACCGAACCGGGCGCGGCCCGGTCGGCGATCAACGCGATGACGCTGCGCCAGAACAACTGGACGCTCGGCACCTACTGCGAGTCCTACTGCCGGGTCGTCACCACCCACCACACCCTGGAGGACACCGCGCTCTTCCCGCGGCTGCGCCGGGCCGAGTCCGGGCTGGTTCCGGTCGTCGACCGGCTGGCCGAGGAGCACCTCGTCATCCACGACGTGCTCGAGCGCGTCGACCGGGCGCTGGTGGGGCTCGTCACCGACGAGAAGGACATCGACGCCGTCCGCGCCGAGGTGGACCTCCTCACCGACACGCTGCTCTCCCACCTCGCGTACGAGGAGCGGGAGCTGGTCGAGCCGCTGGCCCGGCTGCAGATCCTCTGAGCGCTCAGTCCCAGCGCCAGGCGCGTGCCCGGTCGCTCGGGGTGACGGCCCCGTGGTGGCCGATCGGGTCGGCCTCGTGCTCGATCAGACCGGACAGGCCGCTGACCTCCAGGACGCGCCGCACGAACCCGGTGGGCCGGCAGACCACGAGCTCGGTGCCGTGGCGCCCCGCCGCGCGCCAGGCTGCTTCCAGGCAGCCGGCGCCGGGCGCGCCGAGGTAGGCCACTCCGAGCAGGTCGACGATGAGCAGATCGACCTCCGGCAGCCGGGCCGCGGCGACGAGGTGCTCCAGCAGCTGGGGCGCGGTGCCCTCGTTGAGGGTGCCACCGAGGCAGAACAGGGCGTAGTGCTTGTCCTCGTCGATCACGCGGGCGACGTCGAGCGAGCCGTCAGCAGACGCGAACGGCTCGAGAACGTCGGCCGAGAGCGGTGCGCGCAACACGATGCGGGGCTCCTGCTCGACCACTACGTCTCCCTGGGTCCGGGCACACGGGCAGAGGCGCTATGCAGGGGTCACTATGGGGTCGTGATGCACCCCGCGGCGACCCACCGGGGACGATTCATTCTAATTGGTAAAATGTATCTGCTTCTAGGTGTGAGGCGCTGCCCGCGCGGGTAATTCGGCCAACCGGCCGTCACGGGTCCAGGCGGCCACCGCGGCCTTCACGGGCCCGGGCGGCCGCGGCGCGGACGAGGTCGTGGGGCAGCGCCGGTACCCGGTGGCCGCGGTACCCGACCATGTCCTCGTTCGCCACCAGGACGTCGACCACGGCCTCCTCGACCGCCTCGACCGCAGCCGTGTAGAACCGGTCGATCCGGCCCCAGGGCACGAACCGCAGCTGCTCGTACTCGTCCCCGGTCATCGCTCCGGCGGGGAAGGTGCTGGTCAACGCTCCGGCGTTCGCGGTGGAGAACGCGAGGAACAGGTCACCGGAGAAGTGGCTGCCGGTGGTGCCAGAGCGACCGATGCCGAGCGTCGCGCGGCGGGCCAGCGCGGTGCACTGGCCGGGTAGCAGCGGCGCGTCGGTGGCCAGCACGACGATCACCGAGCCGGCGCCTGGTGGCGTCCTGGACGGCCGGGCAGCCGGCTCGGCGTGCGGGTCCGGCTCGTCGGTGAGTGGAACGCCCGCCACGGTCAGCTCCCGGCGCGCACCGTAGTTGGCCTGGACGAACGCGGCGACTGTGTACCGGTCGGGGCCGTACCCGACCACCCGCGACGCCGTGCCCGAGCCACCCTTGAAGCCGTGGCAGATCATGCCGGTGCCGCCGCCGACGCTGCCCTCGTCGACCGGGCCGATCCGGGCGGCGTCCAGCGCGGCGACCGCGTGCTCGGGCCGGACGTGGCCGCCGTTGATGTCGTTGAGCTCACCGTCGTAGGTCTCGGCGACGACCGGGAGCAGCCACTGTTCGGCGAGCTCCGGCCGGTGGGTCTTCACCCAGTCGATGACGCCGGTGTGCACCGCGCCGACCGCGTGGGTGTTCGTGATCATCACCGGCGAGTCGAGCGCCCCGCTCTCACTGATCCAAGCCGTCCCGGTCATCTCGCCGTTGCCGTTGAACGAGAACCAGCCCGCCGCGCACGGCACACCGACGCCGTCCCGCCCGCGGGGGAGGATCGCGGTGACGCCCGTGCGCACCCCCTCACCGTGGACGAGGGTCGTGTAACCGACCTCCACGCCGGCGACGTCGGTGAGCGCGTTCCAGCGTCCGGGTTCGCCCCGGAACGGGACGCCCAGCGCACGGGCGCGCGGCCGCCCGGAGGGCGTGGAGAGCAGGTGATCGTCCATGGCACGCATGATGCCGACCGGCGTCGGCGCGGACGACGCAGGGCCGGGGGTCAGTGCGCCAGCTGGTTGACGAGCGTCGCGAACGTGCGGGGGAGTCGGGCGGCGGCGGGGACGATCGCCCGGGCCACCAGCGGCCGGTTACGCGCCCACAGCAGGCCACCGGTGAGCACCCGGTAGCGCCGGGACGCGCGACGCCACCGGCGCTCGTACTCCGCCGGACGGTCCGCGGCCACGCAGCGCACCAGCTCCGCGGCGCTCGCCCACGCCACCGCGAGGCCTTCGCCGGTCAGGGCGTCGACGTACCCGGCGGCGTCACCGACCAGCAGGACGCGGCCGTGGACACGGGAGGACACGCGCTGGCGCAGCGGCCCGGCGCCGCGCACCGCGCCGGCCGGGGTGTGCAGCTTCGCGGCGAGCGCGGGGAAGCGGGCGAGCTGGTCGGCGTAGGGGCCCCGTGCGGTGGTCAGGATCGCCACGCCCACCAGGTCGGGGGCGAGCGGGGTCACGTACGCCTCGGCGCCGCGCGCCCAGTGCACCTCGACGAGGTCGGTCCAGGGCGCGGTCGCGAAGTGCTGCCGCAGGCCGTGCCGCGACGGTCCGCGGTGCGGACGCTGCAGGCCCAGCGAGCGCCGGATCGGTGAGTGCAGCCCGTCGGCGGCGGCCAGGTACCGCGCCCGCCGGCCGGCGACCGCGACGCTCGTCTCGTCCTGGGTGATCGCGCCGGCCGGTGCCGCCACGACGTCGATGCCGGCGCGCGCGACCGCGCCGGCCAGCGCGGTGTGCAGCGCCGTGCGCCGGACCCCCCGTCCCGGGCCGCCCCGGAACAGCGCGTCGACGCCGCGCGCGTCGTCGGCGTAGTGGATGCCGCGGAAGGGCAGGCCGGGAACGTCGACGCCGAGGCCCGAGAGCAGCCCGACCGCGCTGGGCATCAGGCCTTCGCCGCACGCCTTGTCGATCGGGCCCGGCCGGGGCTCGAGCACGGTGACCGACAGACCGCGCTGCGCGGCGAGCAGCGCGGTGACCAGCCCGGCGGGTCCGCCGCCGGCGACCAGGAGATCGATCACCGCGACCAGAGCTCCCGCCAGGAGGCAGCCCGACCGGGTCGCGCGGTGCGGTCCGGGGCTCCGCGGTCGCGCGCCCTGCCGCGGGGGGTCACGCCGCGAGGGCGGTCCGCACGGCCGCGTTCTCGGCCCGGATCCGCACGGTCAGCAGGCCCGCGTTCAGCACGCTGAAGATCAGCGCGGTGAGCCACGCACTGTGGACCAGCGGGAGCGCGAACCCCTCCACGACCACCGCGACGTAGTTCGGGTGCGCGAACCACCGGTACGGGCCGCCGGTGACCATCGGCATCCCCGGTACGACGATGATCCGGGTGTTCCACTGGTGCCCGAGCGTGCGGATGCACCACCAGCGCAAGCCCTGCGCCGCCACCACCAGCACCAGCATCGGCCAGCCCAGCCACGGCAGGAACGGCCGGTCGGCGAGCCACACCTCGGCCAGGCAGCCGGCGAGCAGCGCGGTGTGCAGCACGACCATGAACGGGTAGTGGCCGGTGCCGTACTCGCGGCCACCGCGCTCGAAGCTCCAGCGCGCGTTCCGGAGCGCGACGACCAGCTCGGCGACGCGCTCGACGCCGACGGCCAGCACGAGAAGGGAGTAGGTCACCACTGCAGCAACACCAGTTCCGCCGAGAATCCGGGTCCCATAGCGAGCAGCATGCCGGGCGTGCCGGGCTCCGGTGGGCGATCGACCAGAGTGTCCCGCAAGATGTGGAGCACCGAGGCCGAGGAGACGTTGCCGATCCGGCGCAGCGAGTTCCAGCTGGCGCCGAGCGCACCCTCGGGCAGCTCCAGGCCGGACTCGATGGCCTCGAGCACCTTCGGGCCACCCGGGTGGGAGACCCAGGTCGTGATGTCCTTGCGGGTGAGGTCGTGCTCGCCGAGGAAATCGTCCACTCCGGCGCGCAGGTGCTTCTCGGCGAGCGTGGGCACCTCGGTGCCGAGGACGACTTTCAGGCCGCTCGCGCCGATGTCGAAACCCATCGTGCGCAGCGTGTCCGGGTAGAGGACGCTGCGGGTCGCCAGCACCGTGGGGCCGTGCGCCCGCCGCTGCGGGCCGACCGCGACGACCGCGGCGGCGCCGTCCCCGAACAGGCCGCTCGCGACCAGGTTGGTGGGCGAGCGGTCGTCGTACTGCACGGTCAGCGAGCACAGCTCGACGGTGACGAGCACCGCGACCTGATCGGGCCAGGCGCGGACGTAGTCGTGCAGCCGCGAGATGCCGACCGCGCCGGCCGCACAGCCCAGGCCGACGATCGGCGTGCGCTTGACGTCCGGGCGCAGCCCGATGTGGCCGGCGATACGCGCGTCCAGCGACGGGATGGCCAGGCCGGTGGAGGTCACCGCGAAGATCGCGTCGACGTCGTGCACGGTGAGACCGGACTCGGCCAGCGCGGCCAGGATCGCGCGGGAGCCCAGGTCGACCGCCCCGGTGAGGAACGCGTCGTTCGCGGCGCCGAAGTCCCGTAACGTGCGGTAGTCCTCGAGCGGCAGCGCGAGGTGGCGGGTCTGTACACCGGCGCCCTGGTGGACGCGTTCGAGGAACCGCCGCTGGGCGCCGTCGAGCCCACACGCCTCGGCCACCATGGCGGTGAGCTCTGGCTGCGCGTACCGGTGCTCGGGAAGGACGCCGTGGACCGCGGCGAGCTGCGTCATTCTTCGACCGTATGCGGTGAACGGCCCGGGCGCCTGTCGGCGCAGCGCCGACAGGCGCAACCGTGACCAAGCAACACGTTCCGCGTCGCCGGGCCGGGCAACTACTCGATGACGAGGTCGAGGGGGATGTTGCCGCGGGTCGCGTTGGAGTACGGGCACACCTGGTGAGCGGCTTCGACCAGCTCGCGGCCGGCGTCGCCCTGCAGGTGCTCGGGCAGCTCGACCCGGAGCGTCACGGCCAGGCCGAAGCCGCCGTTGTCGGTGGGGTTGAGGCTCACCTCGGCGGTGACGGCCGCGTCCTTGGCGTCGATCTTGCGCTGCTGCGCCAGCATGCCGAGCGCGCTGGAGAAGCAGGCCGCGTAGCCGGCGGCGAAGAGCTGCTCGGGGTTCGTGCCCGCCCCGCTGCCGCCCAGCTCCTTCGGGAAGGACAGCTGGACGTCGAGCTTCCCGTCGTTGGTGCGGGTACGTCCGTTCCGGCCGTTTCCGTCGGCGGTGGCGATCGCGGTGTAGAGCGCTGACATGGCGTCATCCCTTCGGCAGTGTCAGACAGACCAGTCTGTCTAGGGCCAAGAGTAGACAGGTCTGTCTGGTAACTTCAAGGTGTGCTGACGCTTCCGTTCGAGCTTCCCGACGTTTTCGCGCCTACCTCCGGCGGACGCCCGGCGGGCGCACGGCAGCGCATCCTGGGTACCGCGAGCGTGCTGTTCTACACCGTCGGCATCCGTGCGGTGGGCATCGACCGGATCATCGCCGAGGCGGGCGTCGCGAAGGCGACGTTCTACCACCACTTCCCGACCAAGGACGCGCTGGTCTGCGCCTACCTGAGCGACCTGCACGACCGGCAGGCGGCGGCGTTCGGCGCGCTGTCGGCGGGCATCGACCCGGTCGACGTCGTGCTGGCGATGTTCGACGCGCTGGGCGGGTTCACCTGCGGCCCGGGTTTCCGGGGCTGCGCGTTCGTCAACGCCGCGGTGGAGTACCCCGATCCGGCGAGCCCGGTCCGGCAGGTCGTCGCCGAGCACCGGCGCTGGTACTCCGAGGCGCTGCGCGATCTGCTGGTGGCAGGCGGTCACCCGGCGCCGGACGCCACGGCGCGGATGCTCGTGATGCTGCGCGACGGCGTGGTGGTCGGGGGTCAGCTGGACGACGCCGCCGAGGTGCGCGCCACCCTGCGCGCGTCCGTCGAGGCCCTGATCGCCGCGCGCGGCTGACTGCCGGGCCCGGCCTGTTCGCGACCCTGCTCGGCCCACCGCTCACCCGGTAGGCCGAACAGGTCCGCCGATGGGTCAGCTGGCGGGGGCGGCCGGCTGCGGGGAGACGGTCGCCGGGTCCGTCGCCGGGTCGGTCGTCGTCGTGGTGGTGCTCGCGTCCGCGGCCGGGTCGGTCGTCGTCGTGGTGGTGGTCGTGGTCGTGGTGGTCGTTGCCGGGTCCGTCGGCTCCGCGGTCGCCGGCTCGGTCGCCGCGGCGTCGGTGGCCGCGGTCTGCTGAGTCGGGTCCGGCGTGTCGCCGATCGGGGTGGCCGTGTCCACCGTGCCGTCGTCGTCGGTGTCGGAGTAGACCGTGTCGAAGACCGCGTCGTCGTCGGTGTCCACGACGACCGCGTCCAGGTCGCCGTCGTAGTCGCTGTCGACCTCGACGGCGTCGAAGTCACCGTCGTCGTCGGTGTCGGCGACCGTGGCGTCGACGACGCCGTCACCGTTCTGGTCGACGACCGCGTAGTCGAAGTCGGCGTCGCCGTCACGGTCGTAGAGCGCGGTGTCCGCGACGTGGTCCCCGTCGGTGTCGACGATCGCGTAGTCCACGCGGCCGTCGCCGTCGGTGTCGCTCACCACGGCGTCGACGTACCCGTCGCCGTCCGTGTCGCCCGCGACCGTCTCGGAGGTGCCGTCGTGGTCGAGGTCGAGCACCGCGTACGCCGTGCCGTCGCTCTCCTGGTGGAGGTAGCCGTCGACGGTTCCGTCGCCGTCGTAGTCCAGCGGCACGTCGTTGTCGGCGATGGTGCTGGTGGGGGCGTCGGCGCCGGAGTCGATCGTGTCGCCGCTGTCGCTCATGGGGGTTCCTGTTCCTCGTGAGGGGTTGCTCTTGCTCGGCGACGACACTACGGACGGCCGTGTGCGGAGGGATCCCGGTTTCGTGCCACCTGTGCGTGGGTCAGGCGTACCGGTCGGACACCCGACAGTAGGCCGGGCGTGCGGTGCGAGTCGTCGGGCTCACGCGCCGACACCCCCCTTAACCCGTGCAGGGCACTGACCGCCCGCGGACTAGCATCGGGACGACGCCCGGAAGCGACACCGGGCCTCGACCCACCACGAGAAGGAGTACCCGTGTCCGCTGCACAGTCCGTCCATGAGCCCACCGCCGTCGTGGTGCCGGCCGGGACGACGGCCGCGGACGCGCTCCTCGCCGCAGGCGTTGCGCTCGACGGAGCGAAGGCCGCCGTCGTGGTCCGCGACGCCGACGGCCAGCTGCGTGATCTGGAGTGGATCCCGGACGCCGACGCCCGGGTCGAGCCGGTGCTCATCGACTCACCCGACGGCCTCGCCGTGCTCCGCCACTCCACCGCGCACGTCCTGGCCCAGGCCGTGCAGGACGTCTTCCCCGGCACCCTGCTCGGCATCGGCCCGCCGATCGAGAACGGTTTCTACTACGACTTCCTGCCGGAGAAGCCGTTCACCCCGGACGACCTGAAGCGCCTCGAGAAGCGCATGCAGGAGATCATCAAGGCGGCCCAGCGCTTCTCCCGCCGCCCGATCAGCGACGACGAGGCCCGCAAGGAGCTCGCCCACGAGCGCTTCAAGCTCGAGCTGATCGACCTCAAGGGGTCGGCCGACGCCGAGGGCGCGAACGTCGAGGTCGGCGAAGGCGCGCTGACCATGTACGACAACCTCGACCGCAAGTCCGGCGACCGGGTCTGGACCGACCTGTGCCGCGGCCCGCACCTGCCCACCACCCGTAACATCCCGGCGTTCAGCCTGCAGCGCTCGGCCGCGGCCTACTGGCGGGGCAGCGAGAAGAACCCGCAGCTGCAGCGCATCTACGGCACCGCGTGGCCGACCAGGGACGCGCTGAAGGCCTACCAGCAGCGCCTGGAGGAGGCCGCCAAGCGCGACCACCGCAAGCTCGGCGCCGAGCTCGACCTCTTCAGCTTCCCGGACGAGCTGGGCTCCGGGCTGCCGGTGTTCCACCCGAAGGGCGGCATCATCCGCCGCGAGCTGGAGAACTACTCCCGTCAGCGGCACGAGGAGGCGGGGTACTCGTTCGTCAACACCCCGCACATCACCAAGGCCCACCTCTACGAGGTGTCGGGTCACCTCGACTGGTACGCCGACGGCATGTTCCCGCCCATGGAGCTCGAGGGCGCGCAGTACTACCTCAAGCCGATGAACTGCCCGATGCACGACCTGATCTTCCGGTCGCGCGGGCGCTCCTACCGCGAGCTGCCGCTGCGGATGTTCGAGTTCGGCACCGTCTACCGGTACGAGAAGTCGGGCGTGATCCACGGCCTGACCCGGGTCCGGGGCCTGACCATGGACGACGCCCACATCTTCTGCACCCAGGAGCAGATCGAGGGTGAGCTGACCTCGCTGCTCACCTTCGTCCTCGACCTGCTCAAGGACTACGGCCTCGACGACTTCTACCTGGAGCTCTCCACCAAGAACCCGGAGAAGTACATCGGGGACGACGAGGTGTGGGACGTGGCGACGGAGACCCTGCGCCGAGTGGCCACCGACTCCGGCCTGGACCTGGTGCCCGACCCGGGCGGCGCGGCGTTCTACGGACCGAAGATCAGCGTGCAGGCGCGGGACGCGATCGGCCGCACCTGGCAGATGTCCACCATCCAGCTCGACTTCATGCTGCCGGAGCGGTTCGAGCTGGAGTACCAGGCCGCGGACGGCTCCCGCCAGCGTCCGGTGATGATCCACCGCGCGCTGTTCGGCTCGATCGAGCGGTTCTTCGGGGTGCTCACCGAGCACTACGCCGGAGCGTTCCCGGCCTGGCTCTCGCCGGTGCAGGTCGTCGGCATCCCGATCGGTGACGGCCACGTCGGGTACCTGGAGGAGTTCGCGGCGACCCTGCGGGCCCAGGGCATCCGCGTCGAGGTCGACACCGCGTCCGACCGGATGCAGAAGAAGATCCGGAACGCCCAGAAGCAGAAGATCCCGTTCATGGTCATCGCGGGTGACGAGGACGTCGCGGCCGGTACGGTGTCGTTCCGCTACCGCGACGGGTCGCAGCGCAACGGCGTCCCGCTGAACGCGGCCGTCGAGCACATCCTCGACGTCGTCCGCTCCCGCACCAACGTCGGCCCGTCGGCCCCGTCGGAGACCACGGTCCCCGAGGTCGTCGCCGAGGCTTAACCGCAACCGCGATATCTACGCCTGCACGGTGAGGGCCGGTCGCTTCCGCGACCGGCCCTCGCTACGTCCGCCGAGTCGCCCCGCCGCGCCGTAGACGGTGGCCCGCCCACCCTGGGTTTCTGGGGGTGTGCAGGGCGGCCGCGCACCTAATTGCTGTTTCGGCACCTCCGAAACAGCAATTAGGTGCGGCGCAGCGTCTCGGCTTCGGCCACGTCCAGCCAGGCCGCCGTCAGAAGCGCCCGGGTCTCGCCGAGAAGCTCGGGGAGCACCTTCGTCTGGCCGACGACCGGCATGAAGTTCGTGTCGCCGCCCCACCGCGGCACCACGTGCTGGTGCAGGTGCGCGGCGATGCCCGCGCCGGCCACCGAGCCCTGGTTCATGCCGATGTTGAACCCGTGCGCGCCGGAGGCTTTCCGCACCGCGCGCATCGCGTCCTGCGTGAACGAGCCCAGCTCGGCGACCTCGGCGACGTCGAGCTCGGTGTAGTCGGGCACGTGCCGGTACGGGACGACCATCAGGTGACCGGAGTTGTACGGGTAGAGGTTCAGCAGCGCGTACACCGTCTCGCCGCGGACCAGGATCAGGCCCTCGTCGTCGGGCAGCGTCGGCATCACGCAGAACGGGCAGCCGTCGCTTCCCTCGCCGTCGGGCTTGCCCTCGCCCTTGATGTACGCCATCCGGTGCGGCGTCCACAGCCGCTGGAAGTGATCGGGGTCGCCGGCCCCCTGCTGGTGTTCGATCTCCGGGCCCGTCATGCGTCCAATCCTACGGAGCGGCCTGCCGGGCCCGGCCGAGCCTCACTGCTCGGCGAGCACCTTCGCGGAGAGCGTCGGCGGCATCGGCTCGTAGCGGGCGAACGTCCGGGTGAACGTCGCGGTGCCGGACGTCAGCGAGCGCAGCTCGGGGGAGTAGCGCACCAGCTCGGCCGCGGGCACCTCGGCGTGGACCACGGTGCGCTCGTGGGCGGGGTCGCCGGACTGCTCCGTGCCGAGCACTCGTCCGCGGCGACCGGACAGATCGCTCATCACCGGGCCGACGTAGGCGTCGGGCACCGTGACGTCCACCTCGTCGACCGGCTCGAGCAGGTGCATCGACCCGGCCGTCCCCGCTTCGCGCAGCGCCAGGGCGCCCGCCATCTGGAACGCCGCGTCGGAGGAGTCGACGCTGTGGGCCTTGCCGTCGACGAGCGTCACCCGGACGTCGACCACGGGGAACCCGGCCGCCAGGCCGCGCTCCATCTGCTGGCGCACGCCCTTCTGCACGGACGGGATGTACTGGTGCGGCACCGCGCCGCCGACCACCCGGTCGACGAACTCGAACCCGCTGCCGGTGGGGAGCGGCTCGACCTCGATGTCGCAGATCGCGTACTGGCCGTGCCCGCCGGACTGCTTCACGTGACGGCCGTGCCCCTTGGCCGGGCCGGCGAACGTCTCCCGCAGCGGCACCCGCACCGGCTCGGTGTCCAGATCGACGCCGCCCGCCCGCAGCCGCTCCAGGACGACGTCCGCGTGTGCCTCGCCCATCGTCCAGAGCACCAGCTGACCGGTCTCCGGGTTGCGCTCCATCCGCAGCGTCGCGTCGCCGGCGACGAGGCGGGAGAGGTTCTTGGCCAGCGCGTCTTCGTCGCTGCGGGTGCGGGCGACCACCGCGATCGGTAGCAGCGGCTCCGGCAGGTCCCAGGGCGCGACCAGCAGCGGCTCGTCCCTCGACGAGATCGTGTCGCCGGTCTCCGCGCTGCCCACCTTGGTGAGCGCGCAGAGGTCACCGGCCACCGCGAACGGCACTTCCCGCAGCTGCGTGCCGAGCGGCGAGTACAGGTGCGCGGCCCGTTCGTCGGCGTCGTGGTCGGCCCAGGCCTCGTCGGCGGCGTGCGTGGCGTCGGCGGAGCGCACACCGTGGCCCGAGACGTGCACGGTCTCGTCCGCGCGCAGCGTGCCGGAGAACACCCGCACCAGCGACACCCGGCCGACGTAGGGGTCGACGGTCGTCTTCACGACCTCGGCCACCAGCGGCCCGGCCGGGTCGGCGGTGATCATCTCGTGGGGCTCGCCGTCGACCGTCGTGACCGCGGGCGCGGGCCGCTCGTCCGGCGGCGGGCACGCGCGGACGATGCCGTCGAGCAGCTCCGCCAGCCCGACGCCGGTGCTCGGATCGGCGGGCAGCACGGGGTAGAACGAGCCGCGGCAGACCGCGGTCTCCAGGTCGGCGATCAGTACCTCGGCGTCGATCTCCGCACCGCTCAGGTAGCGGTCCATCAGGGTCTCGTCCTCGCTCTCGGCGATGATCCCCTCGATGAGGTTGTTGCGGGCCTCCTCGATCAGCTCGAGGTGCTCCGGGTCGGCCGGTCGGACCACCGGCTCCCGGCCGCCGCCGGAGTAGTCGTAGATCTGCTGGGTGACCAGGCCGATCAGCCCCGCGGTGCGGGTCTGCTCGGCGGCACCCTCGATGCCGCCGAGGAAGTCGGCGAGCGTCTGCTTGGCCCCCTCGGCCGGCGGTGCTCCCTCGACCGCTTCGTGGACGGGCAGGTAGAGCGGCAGCACACCGTCGCCGAACACGCGCTGGCAGATCGCGACCGCCTCGTCGAAGTCGGCGCGCGGGTGGTCGAGGCGGGTGACGACGACGGCCCGGGGCATACCCACCCGGGCGCACTCCTCCCACAGCGCGATCGTGCTCGCGTCCACGCCGTCGACGGCCGAGACGACGAAGAGCGCGGCGTCGGCCGCCCGCAGACCGGCCCTGAGCTCACCGACGAAGTCGGCGTAGCCGGGGGTGTCGAGGAGGTTGATCTTCACGCCCCGGTGGACGACCGGTGCGAGGCTGAGCGTCACCGACCGCTGCTGGCGCACGGCGGCGGGGTCCCCGTCGCAGACCGTCGTGCCGTCGACGACCGAGCCGGCCCGGCTGATCGTCCCCGTCGCTACCAGCAATGCCTCGACCAGCGTCGTCTTGCCGGCCCCGGAATGACCGACCAGGACGACGTTGCGGAGCGACCGGGGATCGTCCACGACCGGGCCGCTGGTACTGGCCCGGTCGGAACTGCCCGCCACTTTCTGCGCCATCGGGTGCCTCCTCGCGCTCGCCGGGACGCCGGGGCGGCGGCCAGAGCGCGTGTTCGGCCGCTCCTCGGTGCGACAGGTCCGTGTGACCGATCCCACACCGCGTGCCCCTGGCGAGGCAAGCCCCTGGCGGACGCCCGGCCGCCGAATCGATTCTTCCGGTCGCCCTCCGGGCCGCGCGAGTAAGGGCGCCCTCACTCCGCCCGCGGCGCGGGCACGCCGTCCCCGGTCGGCCGGAACGACGCCCGCGGGCCGCGCGGCCCGCACGTGCCGCCCGGGCTGCCGGCGGCAGCGTGCGCCGGGGAACCGGGCGTGGCCGGGGAGCGGACGCAGAGCGGACACGGAGCAACCGGCTCCGGCTCCGGCGCCCCGGGCGAACCGGCCCTGGTCGCGGGCTATCGTGGGCTGGCCCCTTGCTGACCCCCGGTGACGGCCCCCTTCGAGAACGGACCCGCATGCTCAACGTCCTGGCGCGCGCCCGGATCACCCGTGTCACCGGCCCGATCGGGGCCGCGCTGGTGCGAACCGGTCTGACCCCGGACGCGATGACGCTGATCGGAACCACCGGCGTCGTGCTCTCGTCGATCTTCCTGGTCGTGCCCGGTCACGTGCTGGCCGGCGGCATCGCGATCACGTTCTTCGCGCTCACCGACATGCTCGACGGGGCGATGGCCAGAGCGCGCGGCTGGTCGAGCAGGTGGGGCGCGTTCCTCGACTCGACCTGCGACCGGCTCGCCGACGCGTCGATCTTCGCCGCGGCCGCCTACTGGTTGTTCCGGGAGGACCGGGACTCGGCCGGGATCGCGGCGCTGCTCTGCCTGATCACCGGCGTGCTCGTCTCCTACGCGAAGGCGCGCGCCGAGGGGCTGGGGCTGACGGCGAACGTCGGGATCGCCGAGCGCACCGAGCGGCTCGTGCTGGTCGGCGTCGGCGGCATCTTCGAGGTGGCCGGGGTGCCCGGCGGCATCGAGTGGATCCTCTGGCTGCTCACCGCGCTGGCCGCGTTCACGGTGGGGCAGCGGGTGCGGGCGGTCTGGAACCAGACCCGCGACGACCGCGTCCGCCCGGCGCAACCGCTGGACACCGGCCCGGTGCCGCCTCCGGCCGGTGCCGGGTACGCGGCCGCGAGCCCGGACGAGCCCGCCGGCGATGCCGAGTCGGCCGCGGACTCCGGGCGGGAGAAGGCGTGAACGAGCGGATGACCGGGGCGGCGTACGCCGCTGGGTGGAAGCTGGTGCGGGTCCTGCCCGAACGACCGGTGCGGGCGGTGTTCAGCGCCGGTGCCGGCTGGTTCGCCGGGCGGGGCGGTGCCGGCCCGAAGCGCCTGGCCGCGAACCTGCGGCGGGTGGTGGGGCCGGGGATGTCCGACGCCGACCTCGCCGACCTGACCAAACGCGCCGTGCAGTCCTACGCCCGCTACTGGTACGAGGCGTTCCGGCTGCCGGAGTGGTCGAAGGCGGAGATCAACCGCCGGTTCGTGCTGGAGAACGCCGACGTGCTCCACGCCGCGGTGGCGGCGGGCAACGGCGTCGTGGTCGCGCTGCCGCACGCGGCCAACTACGACCTGGCAGGGGCCTGGGCCTCCCTGCACGGTGCTCCGGTCACCACGGTGATGGAGCGGCTCAAGCCGGAGGACCTGTACCAGCGATTTCTCGGGTTCCGGCGGCAGCTCGGCATGGAGATCATGCCGCTGACCGGCGGGCTCCGGCCGCCGCTCGACGTGCTCACCGAGCGCCTTCGGGAGGGTCGGGTCGTCGTGCTGCTCGCCGACCGTGACCTGTCGGCCCGTGGGGTCGAGGTCGAGTTCTTCGGCGAGACGACGAAGATGCCGGCCGGGCCGGCGGTGCTCGCGCTGCGTACCGGTGCGCCGCTCTACGGGCTCGCGCTCTGGAACGACGGCCCGGTGACCAGGGCCCGGCTCATCGGCCCGCTCGACACCGGCCCGCGCGACACCGGCCCTGGGAACGCGGCGGACGCCGAGTCGCACGGTGGCCGGACGGAGGTGCACGCGAACGGCGGCACGCCGGGCGGTGGTGAGCTCGGCGACGGCAGTGCGCCGCAGAGCGTCGTCGTGGAAGAGGAGAACCCACCGCATCGGGACACCACCCGCATCGCGGCCGTGACCCAACGGGTCGCCGACGCGCTGGCCGAGGGCATCGCCGCGCACCCGGTCGACTGGCACATGCTGCAGCCGCTGTGGCTGGCCGACCTGCCGTCGCGCCGGCGACGCCCGAAGTAACGGCGGGGACGCACGGATGCGGCCGAGTGGTGCACTGCGGGTGGGGATCGTCTGTCCGTACTCCTTCGACGTGCCCGGCGGGGTGCAGGCGCACGTGCGTGACCTCGCCGAGGCGCTGATCGGGCTGGGGCACGAGGTGTCGGTGCTGGCGCCGGCGGAGGAGCCCGCCGACGGCGGCGCGGACCTGCCGCCCTACGTGGTGGCCGCCGGGCGCGCCGTGCCGGTGCCCTACAACGGGTCGGTGGCACGGCTGGCGTTCGGACCGCTCTCGCTGGCCCGGGTGCGGCGCTGGCTGCGCGACGGCCGGTTCGACGTGCTGCACGTGCACGAGCCGATCGCGCCGAGCCTGTCGCTGCTGGCCTGCGTCGTGGCGACCGGCCCGATCGTGGCGACGTTCCACACGGCGACCCAGCGGTCGCGCACGCTGGCCGCGGTGCACAGCGCGCTGCAGCCGGTGCTGGAGAAGATCACCGCGCGGATCGCGGTCTCCGCGCTGGCCCGCCGCGTGCAGGTCGAGCACCTCGACGGGGGAGCGGTCGAGATCCCCAACGGCGTCGCGGTCGGGAAGTTCGCCGACGCCCAGCCGCTGCCCGGCTGGCCGGGCGAGGGCGGCGCGATCGGGTTCCTCGGCCGCTTCGGGGAGCCGCGCAAAGGCTTCACGGTGCTCGCCGACGCGTTCGCGCAGCTGGCCCCGTCCCGGCCGGGGCTGCGGCTGCTGGTCGCCGGCCCCGGCGACGCCGACGACGTGCTGGACGCCCTGCCGCGCGCGCTGCGCCCCCGGGTGACGCTGCTCGGCATGGTGTCCGAGACCGACAAGGCACGGATGCTGAGCAGCGTCGACGTGTACGTGGCCCCGAACACCGGCGGCGAGTCCTTCGGCATCATCCTCACCGAGGCGATGGCGGCCGGAGCCACGATCGTCGCGAGCGATCTCGACGCGTTCCGCCGGGTGCTCGACGACGGGCGGGCCGGTTCGCTGTTCCCGACCGGACAGCCGGCGGCGCTCGCGGCCTGCCTGGAGCGCCTGCTCGACGACCCGGCGCAGCGGCGGGCGCTGGCGGCGGCGGGCCGGGCGACGGTGGAGGCGTTCGACTGGCCCGTGGTCGCGGCGCGGGTGGTGGACGTGTACCAGTCGGCGATCGCCGCGTACCCCAGCGAGCCCACCGTCACCGACGCCGACGACGTCTCCACCTACCGGCTGCCCCAGTACCTGCGCGAACGTCTGCGCTAGCCGCCCCGGCCGCGGATACCGGGGCTGTCGCCGGCGTCACGCCGTAACACTGCGGATGCACGGTTCCGCTACAGTCGCCTCGTGGACTGGCCGGTCGTCATCGTCGTGGCGCTCGCGCTCGTCCTGATCTACGTCTGGTGGCTCTCGCGCCGCATCGCGCGGCTCACCGCTCGCACCGGTGCCGCGATGGACGCGCTCGAGGAGCAGCTGGGCAGGCGGGCGAAGGCTGCCGCCGAGCTCCCCGGGGCGCGCGACGCGGCGGCCGCGGCGCTGACCAGCGGCCGCCCCGACTCCGACGCCCGCCAGGGAGCCGAGAACGACCTGGTCAGGACGTTGCGCCACCTCGGCCCGGACACCTTGCACGCGCCCACGCTGCTCGCCGAGAACCGGCGCCTGGTCGTGGCCCGGCAGGTGTACAACGACGCGGTCCGCGACACGCGGTCGCTGCGCACGGCCCGGATTCCCCGCACGTTCCTGCTGGCGCGCCGAGAGCCGTTGCCGCAGTATTTCGACGTGGACGAGCTCGACCTCGACGCGCTCGAGCACGAGCGCCGCGAACGGGAAGCGATTCGCCTGGCCACGGCCGAGGATGTCGGAAGGGCCACAACCGGGCACTCGTGAGCTCCGCGGCGGCGGAGCTACCATGAAGAGATTTCGTCCTTCGTGAGCGAAACCCGCTCGCGGCAGAACGCCCTGATCGTCGATGGAAAGGCCGCATAGCCGTGTCCGCCCAGCCCCACACCCCCGCAGGTACTACCGGCACCGCCCAGGTCAAGCGCGGTATGGCAGAGATGCTCAAGGGTGGCGTGATCATGGATGTGGTCACGCCGGAGCAGGCCAAGATCGCCGAGGACGCCGGCGCGGTCGCGGTGATGGCGCTGGAGCGCGTGCCCGCCGACATCCGCGCCCAGGGCGGCGTCGCCCGGATGAGCGACCCGGACATGGTCGAGGGCATCGTCAACGCGGTCTCGATCCCGGTGATGGCCAAGGCCCGCATCGGGCACTTCGTCGAGGCGCAGGTGCTGCAGGCGCTCGGCGTCGACTACGTCGACGAGTCGGAGGTGCTCACCCCGGCCGACGAGGCGCACCACATCGACAAGTGGGCGTTCACCGTGCCGTTCGTGTGCGGCGCCACCAACCTCGGCGAGGCGCTGCGGCGGCTG
>Ga0190269_10000527_pt1 | contig 19495 bp, 18 predicted proteins | sample Popmic249IS_FD_133749 | JGI IMG/M metagenome (GOLD analysis project Ga0190269, IMG submission 133749) | Populus adjacent soil microbial communities from riparian zone of Blue River, Arizona, USA - 249 IS | ecosystem: Environmental > Terrestrial > Soil > Riparian zone | place: USA: Arizona... | reverse complement strand
GCCCGATTTCGATCGCATCACGATCGACTGGGTTTGCACGGAATCGGCGTAGTACCGCACGCCGCGGACGAGCTCCCCGTCGGTGACGCCGGTGGCGCAGAAGAAGACGTTGTCGCCGCGGACCAGGTCGTCGGTGGTGAGTACCCGGTCGAGATCGTGGCCGGCGTCGATCGCCCGCTGGCGCTCCTCGTCGTCACGGGGCCAGAGCTTGCCCTGGATCTCCCCGCCGAGGCACTTCATCGCGCAGGCCGCGATGATGCCCTCCGGCGTGCCGCCGATGCCGACCAGCATGTCGACGCCGGTCTGCTCGCGGGCGGCCGAGATCGCGCCGGCCACGTCGCCGTCGGAGATGAACACGATCCGGGCGCCCGTCTCGCGGATCTCCTGCACCAGCTTCTCGTGCCGCGGCCGGTCGAGGATGCACACCGTGACGTCGCGGACGCCGGTGCGCTTGGCCTTGGCCACCCGGCGGATGTTCTCGCCGATCGGGGCGTTGATGTCGACGACGCCGACGGCGTCCGGCCCGACCGCGATCTTCTCCATGTAGAAGACGGCGGACGGGTCGAACATCGCGCCGCGCTCGGCGACCGCCAGCACCGCGATCGAGTTCGGCATGCCCTTGGCCATCAGCGTGGTGCCGTCGATCGGGTCCACCGCGACGTCGACCTCGGGGCCGGTGCCGTCACCGACCTCCTCGCCGTTGTAGAGCATCGGGGCGTTGTCCTTCTCGCCCTCGCCGATCACGACGACGCCACGCATCGAGACGCTGTTGATCAGCTGGCGCATCGCGTCGACCGCGGCACCGTCGCCGCCGTTCTTGTCGCCCCGGCCGACCCAGCGACCGGCTGCCATCGCCGCGGCTTCGGTGACCCGGACCAACTCGAGCGCGAGGTTGCGATCCGGAGCCTGGGGTTGGGTGCCGAACTCGACCGACATGGATCCCCTTAAGGGTCGAAGGGCTGGACGGGGAGGTACTCATCCTGGCAGAACGGACGCGTCGGACCTGGGCCTATCGCGCCTCGGGTGGCGTATGCCACGAGAGGGGCCATAGTGTTTCGATTCAGCGGGCGCGCGGGGAGGCGGGAGTGGCGGTTCCCGCGCGGTGTACGACGATGGAGGCATGACCAGCGCGCGCCCCTCGTCCGACCCTGCTGACCGGCCGATGGTCGACATCGTCGACTCGACTCCCGAGCCGACGCACGTCACGGTCGGGATCAACACGGACGCCGGGTCGAGCACGCCCCCGCCCAAGGCCACCCGCGCCGACGCGACGGTCCGCAACCTCGCCATCGCGCTGGGCATTCTGGTCATCCCGCTGGTCACGCTCGTCGCCTTCTGCCAGCCGAAGGCGTCGGACTCCCCGACGGTCGATCCGTCCCGCGTGTACCAGACCGCGCGCGATCAGCAGGCGTTCCGGGTCCGGGAGCCGCAGGGGCTCTCGGGTTGGCGGCCGACCGCCGCGGCCTACAACCCGGCGGCGGGTGGCCGGTTCACGATCCGGGTGAGCTACTCGACGCCGGACGACCGGTACCTGCAGCTGGTGCAGAGCAACGCCGCCGCCGACTCGCTGATCGCCGGGATCATCGACCGCAGCGCTCCTGCCGGGTCCGAGCAGATCGAGGGCGAGAGCTGGACGCGGTACACCGCGCGGGAGGGCAGGGAGAACGCCTTCGTGCTCATCGAGCCGGACGTGACGGTCGTGGTGGTCGGCGACGCGTCGCTCGACGTCACCCGGACGATGATCCGTTCGCTCCAGTAAGTCGTAATCGCACTAATTGTCGGCTTTAGTGAATCGGGGTCGGCCCGGCTCGCATCCGAATAGGCGAACTGCTTCTCCGCAGGTAATTGCGGCCGGGATAGGTGGCGCAAAAAAATTCTTTGCTCAGGTGTGTGAGAAGTCGGTGTCCCGGGCATCAGATGGTCAACGCCAACCCGACAGGGCGAGCGAGAAAACCTCCAGGGAGTAAAGGGAGTAGCCATGACCGTCACCGGCATCATCACCGCGCTGATCATCGGTGCCATCGTCGGCGCGCTGGGCCGGCTCGTCGTTCCCGGCAAGCAGAACCTGCCGATCTGGCTGACCATCGTGGTCGGCATCATCGCCGCTTTCCTGGGCACCGCCCTCGCCCGGGCGATCGGCATCCCGACCGCCACCAACGGTATCGACTGGCGTGAGCTGGCCGTCCAGGTCCTGCTCGCCGCTGCGGGTGTCGCCCTGGTCGCCGGCCTCTACGGCCGCGGCGGTCGTCGTCGCCCGGTGGCTCGCTGACCCGCGGGTCAGCTGACCCAGCACCAATAAACGCGGCCGGGGCCGCTCCCTTCACGGGGAGCGGCCCCGGCCGCGTTCGGTTGTTCCGGGGACGAACCATTCCGAGAGCGGACGGAGTCCAGATCGTTACCTTCCCCGAGACACATTCCGGGGAGTTCCTCGTTTGACGCCGAGCCCCACCGGTCATTGCTGCCATTCGCCTTTTAATCGATCAGCTTTCGGCGAAGAAAGACGACGGCACCTACCCACATCGCGGAGGCGAAAAACATAAGGGCCGCCAAGTGCCCGAGGTCGTCGAAACCCAGTCGGTTGAACACGGCCGACCGGACCAGCTCGACGCAGTGGTACAGCGGATTGAGCCGGCTCGCGGTGTGCGCCCAGGCCGGCAGCGTGTCGAGGGGGAAGAACGTCCCGGCGACGAGGAACAGCGGCGTCAGGACCGCGGAGATGATGTAGTTGAAGCTGTCGATGTTCGGCACCAGGGCGGACATCCACATCCCGAACAGGCCGAAGCCGAGCCCGGTGACGAAGCCGACGAGCGGGACCAGCACGACGGTCGGCGACGGGCGCAGACCGAAGAGCACGGCGACGCTCAGCGGCGCACAGCCGTAGACCCCCGCCTTCACCCCGATCCAGAGCGCCTCGCCGGTCACCAGTTCGTGCACGTCGACCGGCGTCGAGAGCACCGCGTCGTAGGTGTGCTGGAACGTCCGCCGGACGAACGTCTGGAACATCCCGGCGAACGCCGAGGTGAACAACACCGCGGTGCCGACCACGCCGGTCCCGAGGAAGTCCAGGTACCGGTATCCGCCGACGACCGAGACCAGCGAGCCGAAGCCGAACCCGAACGCCAGCAGGTAGATCGTCGGCTCCACCACCGCGGAGAACGTGGTGGACAGCCAGTAGCGGCGGAACACCGCGAGGTCGTGCACCATGACCCCGGCCAGGGCCTGCGGCTCGATGAAGCGCAGCCGGGTCTGCGGTTCCTGCGTGCTCATGCGACGAACTCCCCGGTGAGCGTGACGAAAACGTCTTCGAGATTGGCGGCCCGAGGCGTACCGGGACCGAGCGCGTCGGCCACCGACGGCGGCATCTCCTCGGCCCGGAGCACCGAGACGCTGGGGCCGGTGCGCCGGGTGGGCATCCCGGCCGCGGCGGCGATCCGTTCGACCTCGCTGAGCCGGTCGGGGGTGCCGTTGTACTCGACCGCGGAGCGGCCCGCGTGGCCGGCGAGCAGCTCGGCCGGCGTGCCCTGCGCGATCACCCGCCCCGCGCTGACCACGGCGACCGCGTCGGCGAGGCGCTCGGCTTCCTCGATGTAGTGCGTGGACATCAGCACGGTGGTGCCGCTGCGGCGCAACTGGTCGATGAGGCCCCACAGCTCCTGGCGGACCTGCGGGTCGAGCCCGACGGTGGGCTCGTCGAGCAGCACCAGCCGAGGCCGGTGGACCAGCCCGCGCGCGATCAGCAGCCGCCGCCGCATGCCGCCGGAGAGCTCGTCCACCTTGGTGTCGGCGCGGTGGGTGAGCTGCCCGACGGCGAGCGCGGCGTCGACCGCCGCCCGACGTCCGGCGCGGGGGATGCGGTACAGGCGGGCGAAGACCGAGAGGTTCTCCCTGGCGGTGAGCTCGGTATCGAGGTTGTCCAGCTGCGGGACGACGCCCATCAGCGCCCTGGCGTGCTTGGACTCGGCGGGCACCCGGTAGCCGAGGACCCGGATCTCGCCGGCGTCCGGGCGCGCCTGGCCGGTGAGCATTCGCATCGTGGTGGACTTGCCTGCGCCGTTGGGGCCCAGCAAGCCGAGGCAGATACCGGCCGGGACCGCGAGATCGAGCCCGTTGACCGCGGTCACCGACCCGAACCGCTTGACGACCCCGGACAGTTCGATCGCGTGCTGCGGTGAATCCTTCGATGGCACCGCTACACGGTAAACACCCGCCCCGACAGAACTCGACGGGTTTAGGCCGGGCCCTCCGGGGCCTCCCTTCCCCGGAGCGCCCGGAGACGCTGACTACGCGTCCGAGCGGAACGCGCGGACGCCGAGGGAGGTGGCCGCTACCGCGAGGGCGACCGTGACCGCGGTGCCGAGCAGCACCGGCCCGCTGGTGTAGCGACCGTCGAAGAGCTCGCGCAGGGCGTCGACCGCGTAGCGGAACGGGTCGAACCGCGAGAGGACGTCCAGCCAGCGCGGCCCGAGCGTCATCGGCAGGAACGCGCCGGACAGCAGCGTGAGCGGGACCACGATCGTGCTCATCACCGGGGCGAACAGCTCGGTCGCGCCGGGCCGCAGCGCCACCGCGTAGGACGCGGCGGCCACCCCGGCGGCGAGCGGCACCAGCAGGACGATCGCGAGGAGCACACCGGCGACCGGAGCCCGCAGCCCGAGCGCCAGCCCGACCAGAACGATGAGCACGGCCTGCACGACCAGGACGACGACGTCGCGCAGCACCCGGCCGAGCAGCAGCGCCAACCGGCTCGCCGGGGTGGCTCGCAGCCGGTCGAGCACGCCGAACCGCTGGTCGAAGACGATCCCGAACCCGGCGAGCCCGGCCGAGAGCAGGACGAGCTGGACCAGCAGGCCCGGAACGACCAGCCGCCACGAGCCGCCGCCCAGTTCGTCGACGAGCGGACCGAAGAACAGCAGGTAGAGCATCGGCTGCAACACGCCGAACAGCACCCCGATCTTGGTGCGGAGCGTCTGGCCCAGGTGCCGCCGGAAGATCAGCCACGTCGCGGTCACGCCGCCGCCTCGCTCCTGGTCAGGGCGAGGAACACGTCGTCCAGCGTCGAGTTCTCGCCGACCTGGCGCTTGAGCGCGGCCGGGGTTCCGTCGGCGACGATTCGGCCGGCGTCGATGACGACGACGCGGTCGCAGCAGGCGTCGGCCTCCTCCAGGTAGTGGGTGGTGAGGACGATCGTCGTGCCTTCGTCGCGGACCGCGCGAACGCGATCCCACAGCGTCGCGCGGCTGCGGGGGTCCAGCCCGGTGCTCGGCTCGTCCAGGAAGAGCACCGCCGGGCGGTGGACGAGCCCGAGTGCCACGTCCAGACGCCGGCGCTGACCGCCGGAGAGCTGCCCGGTCGGCCGGTCGTCGCCGAGCTCGAACTCGTCGGTGAGCACGTCGGCGCGGGCGTGGGCGGCGCGGGCGCTCAGACCGTGCAACCGGCCCTGCAGGATCAGCTCTTCCCGGATCGTGCAGGTGGGATCCGTGCTGCCGCCCTGGGCGACGGTGCCGATCCGGCGCCGGACGCCTGCCGGGTCGCCGATCAGGTCGGCTCCGCCAATCGTCGCCGACCCGGCGGTGGGGCGCAGGAGGGTGGTCAGCATCCGCAGGGTGGTCGTCTTCCCGGCGCCGTTCGGGCCGAGTAAGCCCACGATCTCTCCGGCCTCGACCACCAGGTCGAGATCGGAGACCGCGGTCACCGGTCCCGGATAGTCCTTGCGTAAGCCGCGAACGGACAGCATGCCCTGCTCCTTCGGTTGAGTGACTCTCCTAGAAAAACAGAGTGACACCAAAAATGCAACGACACCAAAATTAGGGTGACCAAAGGATGGCTAGAATCGGGGGCATGGCCGACGGTGGAGCGTCCCTGCGCGAGCGCAAGAAAGCGCAGACCAGGCTGCTGATCGCAGACATCGCGATGGGCCTGTTCGCCGCCAGGGGATTCGACCGGGTCACGGTCGCGGAGGTGGCCCGTGCCGCCGACGTCTCGGTGAACACGGTCTTCAACTACTTCCCGACCAAGGAAGACCTCTTCTTCGACCGGCAGACCGACGTGGAGGACATGCTCGCCGCGATCGTTCGGGAGCGCCGCGCAGGCGAGGGGGCGGTGGCAGCCCTGCGGCGGCGCATCCTCGACGGGTTCGCCGTCGGCGACTGGACGACGGGGCTCTGGGACGGTGCGGTGGAGTTCTTCCGTCTCGTCGAGAGCAGCCCCTCCCTGCGGGCCCGGGAGCGCGAGTTGGGGGAGCGGACCACCGCCGCGCTGGCTCGTACGCTCGCGGCCGAGACCGGTGCCGGGCCCGACGACCCGCTTCCCGGAATCGTCGCGGGCCTGGTGACCGGCGCTCGCCACGCGGTGCTGGCCGAAGCGCGTCGCCGGCTACTCGACGGCGAGCCGCTCGCGGCCGTCACGGACTGGGCGCGGGAGGCGTACCGCCGCGCGTTCGACGTGCTCGAGCGTGGCGTGCCCGCGGACTACGGCCGTCGGTAGCCCGGGCCGGCTACCGGCGGCGGTGGTCGGTGGCGACCGGAGCGCTCACCGAGCGGTGCGCGCCGGTGTGCGGGTCGGTGTAGTGCTGTGGGTAGACGTCCGGCGTCGGCTGTTGGACCAGCCGGCCGGTCTCGTCGACCAGGCCCGGCATCCGGATGAGCACCGTGGTGCCGGTGGCGACGTCGCTGCTCAGACCCACCGCGCCGTGCTGGGCGGAGACCAGGGCGTGGACGATCGCCAAGCCGAGCCCGCTGCCGCCGGTGGCTCTGGTGCGGCCGGAGTCGGCCCGCCAGAACCGCTCGAACGCGTGCGCGGCCTGCTCGGGTGTCATGCCGGGGCCCTCGTCGGCGACGAGGAGCAGCACCGAGCGGCCGTCCGGCCGGGCGCCGAGCCGGATCGGGCGGGGACCCGGCGTGTGGATCGCGGCGTTGCGCAGCAGGTTGCCGAGCACCTGCAGCAGCGCCTCCCGGTCGCCGACCAGCGTCAACCCCGTGTTCGGGGTGTCGACGACGAACGGGCGGGCCGGGTGCGCGGCTCCGGCCCGGTCGGCGGCCTCCTCGAGGAGCTCGTCGACGCTCACCGGTCCGAGCTGCGGCGCGCCCGAGCCCTGGTCGGTACGGGCCAGCAGGAGCAGATCGTCGACGAGGCGGGCCATGCGGTCACCCTCGGTCTCGATCCGGCGTAGCGCGTCCTGGGTGGCGGCCGGGTCCTCGGCGCCCACCGTGGCGGCGCGGAGCCGCTCCAGCTCGGCGTAGCCACGCAGCGACGTGAGCGGCGTGCGCAGCTCGTGCGACGCGTCGGCGAGGAAGCGGCGCATCCGGTCCTCGTTCTCGACGCGCTGGGCGTAGGCCACCTGGGCGGCGCTCAGCATCGTGTTCACGGCATCGGTGAGCTGGCCGACCTCGGTGCGCGGGTCGCTCGGCGGGACGCGGCGCTCGAGCCCGCTGCCCTGGCGCTTGAGGTTCTCCGCGATCTCGTGGGCGGTGTTGCTCACCCGGGTCAGCGGCTGCAACCCCGCCCGGACGCCGTACGCGCCCAGCCCCACGGCGGCGAGGATCGCGGCGCCGGTCGCCGCGACCTCCACGATGATCAGCCGGTTCAAGGTGTTGTCCACACCCTCGACCGAAAGCGCGACGACCACGACCAGACCGTTGGACAGCCGGCGCGACTCGGCGCGGACGTCCTTGCTGCCCGCCGTCATGCTGAACGTCTGGTCGGTGTGGCCGGCCAGCAGCTTCGCGTCGCTCGCGGAGAGCGTGAGCACGACCTCGGCCGACGGGTACTTCGCGTAGTAGAGGCCGAACTCCGCCAGGATCGTGCCGTCCTGGTTGAGGATCGTCTGCAGACCCCCGCCGTCCCGCCCGCCGGGAACCACCATCCGCGGGTCGTACGGATCGAAGCTGAGCCGCCCGTACGCGTCGATCCTGCCGTCGAGGAAGTGCTGACGGCCGTCGGCCATCTCGTGCAGCTGGCCGTCGAGCCGGTTGTAGAGGTAGGTGCGCAGGTAGATCCAGGTCGCCGCGCCGCCGGCGGTGAGGGCGAAGATCGTCACCGCGACGACGACCGCCACCAGGCGCGCACGCAGGGAGAAGCGCGTCATCACCGGCCTCCGGTCGTCGTCGTGGGGAGCGGCCGTGGCCGCTCCGGCGGGTTCTTCGTCAGGGCGAGGTCAGCGGGGGGCTTTGAGCACGTAGCCGGCGCCCCGCACGGTGTGGATCAGCCGTGGCTCCACGTTGTCGATCTTCTTGCGCAGGTACCCGATGTACAGCTCGACGATGTTCGACTGGCCACCGAAGTCGTAGCGCCACACTCGCTCCAGGATCTGCGCCTTGCTCACCACGACCCGCTCGTTGCGCATGAGGTAGCGCAGCAGCTCGAACTCGGTGGCGGTGAGGTGCACTTCCTGACCGGCGCGGTGCACCTCGCGGCTCTCCTCGTCCAGCTCCAGGTCGGCGACCTGCAGGGTGGCCGAGCGCGCCGGGTCGGGGACCGCCCGGCGCATCACCGCGTGCACCCGGGCCAGCAGCTCTTCGACGCGGAACGGCTTCACCACGTAGTCGTCGGCGCCGGCGCGCAGCCCGGCCACCACGTCCCCGCTGGCATCCCGGGCGGTCAGGAAGATCACCGGCACCTCCGCGCCCGCCTCGCGCAGCCGGCGCAGGACGCCGACCCCGTCCATTCCGCCCGCGTCGCCGAGCATGATGTCGAGCACGACGAGGTCAGGGGCGTGCTCGGCCACCGCGGCGAGCGCGCCAGGAGCGGTGTCGGCCACCACCGTCGTGAAGCCGTCGAGCCGCAGCGCGGTCGACACGAGGTGCGAGACGTTCTCCTCGTCGTCCACGACGAGGACTCGACGCTGTGCGGAACGCTCGCTCATGCTGCCCAGCCTGACACGGAGTTGCTGGTGAGGGCATCGTGCCGCGCACGGAGGGTCGTCGTCGTCATGTCGACCACGATGACCAGGCAGCCTGAGCGGCTCCTGTGGCGTTCCTATGGGCCGGCTGTGAGCGCTGTGCGCCCGGCGTTCACTCGGCGGTGCGCGCCGACTCCAGGCGGGCCCGAGCGCCGTCGAGCCACTCCTGGCAGACGGTCGCGAGCTGCTCGCCGCGCTCCCAGAGAGCGAGTGCCTCCTCGAGCGTGGTGCCGCCGGCTTCCAGGCGCTGCACGACGTCGACCAGCTGGGCGCGCGCGTCCTCGTAGCTCAGCCGTTCCGCCATGTCGGGAAGCTTAGCGCCTCCACCCGAGGGAGGGTTTTCCGTTTTGCGATGTTCGGGAGTGAATGGGCGGTACGGACGAGGTCATCACTCCCCGCGGAAGTGTGCCGCAGACGATCCGAGACCGGCGCCGTTGCCGGTGAGAGAAAGGAGCCTTCATGCGTACACGTACTCGCGCTGCCGCAGGTGGTCTGGCCGCGGCCGCGGTGCTCGGGGCGGGCGGGGCGGTGAGCTGGGCGGCGTCGGCCGCTGCCGAGGCCCCGCCGGCGCCCAGCCGGCCCGACCGCACCGAGGTGACGTTCGACCGGTCGGTCCTCGCCCAGCTCACCCGCCTCGACGTCCGCGTGCAGGCGGTGGACGCCGAACAACGCGGTCGTGGCAACGATCTGCGGATCACGTTCCGCACCGTGCGCAGCTCTCGTCCGGACGTGATCGAGCACCGGGGTGGCGTTCTGCTCGACTCCGAGCGGAGATCCGACGTGCTGCTCTCCGACCCGGTGGTGGACCTGCGGCGGGAGACCGTCACATTCACGGTCGGCCGGGATCGAGTGACGGTGCTGAGCATCGACGACGGGGGCAACCGCGGTCAGGGCGACCGCGGCAACCAGCCGAGCCGGCCCGGCCAGCAGCCCGCAGGCGGCCAGCAGCCCGCAGGCGGCCAGCAACCGACGACCGGGCAGCAGCCCGCAGGCGGCCAGCAGCCCACGGCCGGCCAGCAGCCGACCGGTGGACGTCCCGAGGCCGGCGGGACCGGTGGCGGCGCACCCCGAGCCCTGGCCGATCGGGACGTGACGCTGCGCCTCACGCGCGAGGGCGAGCAGCTGCTCGACCGCGCATTCGGCACGCAGACGTTCTGGACCGGCCAGCCGGTGGCCACCGTGGAGTTCCGCGACCGCTGAGCAGCCCGGGGTGGGGCGGGCGGTGCTGCCGCGCGCCCTACCCCGGTTCGGTGATCACCGCGGGCAGCTCGCCGACGGCCAGCCGCAGCCGGACGGCGTCGCCGGGCGCCGCGTCGGCCGCGTCGCGGAGCACCGCTCCGTCGGCCCGCTGCACGACCGCGTAGCCGCGGTCGAGCGTCGCCTGGGGGGAGAGCGCGCGGATGCGTGCCCGCACCTGGCCCAGCTCGGCCGTCGCGGCGTCGAGCCGATGCCCCAGCGTGCGCCGGGTGCGCTCGCGGAGCGCGTCGATCTCGGTCTCGCGCTGGTCGACGAGGACCGTCGGCCGGGCGAACGCGGGCCGGGAGCGCACTCCGTCGAGCCACTGCTGCCCGGCGTCCAAGCGCGAAACCACGCACCGCAGGAGCCGCTGCCTGGCGACGTCGATGCGCGCTCGCTCCTCGGCCAGGTCGGGCACGATGCGCTTCGCCGCGTCGGTCGGCGTCGAGCAGCGCACGTCGGCGACGAAGTCCACGAGCGGCGTGTCGGTCTCGTGCCCGATCGCGCTCACCACGGGCGTCCGGCACCCGAACACGGCTCGGCAGAGCGTCTCGTCGCTGAACGGGAGCAGGTCCTCCACCGAGCCTCCGCCGCGGGCGAGGACGATGACGTCCACCTCCGGGTCGGCGTCGAGCTCGCGGAGGGCCTCGAGCATCTGCGGCACCGCAGCGGTGCCCTGCACGGCGACCGGTCGGACCGCGAAGCGCACCGCCGGCCACCGTCGCCGGGCGTTCTCCAGGACGTCGCGCTCGGCCGCGCTGGCGCGACCGGTGATCAGCCCGACGTTGGTGGGCAGGAACGGCAGGCGACGCTTGCGCTCGGCCGCGAAGAGGCCCTCGGCGGCCAGTAGCTCGCGGAGCCTGGCCAGCCGGGCGAGTAGCTCGCCGATGCCGACCGCCCGCAGCTCGGTCGCGCGCAGGGAGAGCGACCCGCGCTGGAGGTAGTAGTCGGGCTTGGCGTGCACGAGGACGCGAGCGCCCTCCGACAGCGGCGGCTGCACCGCGTCGAAGACCGTGCGGGCGCAGGTCACCGGGATGCTGATGTCGGCCGCGGGGTCACGCAGCGTGAGGAAGACGGTCGGTGCTCCCGGGCGTCGGGAGACCTGCGCGACCTGGCCCTCGACCCAGACGTCGCCGAGGCGCGCGACCCACTGCCCGATCTTCATGCTCACCACGCGCACCGGCCAGGGTGTCTCGGCAGAGCTGCGGTCGGGCTTCGACTGCACGGCCGGGGGAGGGGCGGTGTCGGTCACGCCGCGAGCCTACGCGGCACCGCCGTCGAGGGGGGCCGCTCGGATAGGGACATATCCCCCGAACGGTTAAGTCGTATTAGTACTGAAAGGCAAAAGCTCGTCTACCCGCGCCCTGAATCGACATAAATTCGACAAAAACTCCCTAAAAGCACTTTTGTCTGATTAGCTCGGTCGTGCCGCAACAACCAAGGGAGGCACGGAACATGACCACTACGATTCGCCGGGCCGCAGTCATGCTGGCAGGCCTGACACTGACCACCGGGGCCGTTCTCGGCGCCGCCAGCCCCGCGTCGGCCGCGACCACCGCGACCACCGCGACCACCCAGAACCAGTCCGTCCAGCAGGTCGACAGGGGCTGGGGTGGCCGGGACTGGGACTTCCACGGCCTCTACGAGAGCCGCTGGCGCTGCGAACGGGCCGGCCAGTACCTGACCGACGGCGACCGCGACGACTACGAGTGCGTCCGCAGCCGCCAGTGGCGTCATGGCTGGGACCGGCAGAACCGCTGGGGCGACTGGGGTCGCGACTGGGACCGCTGGGGTCACCGCCACGGTGCCTGGGCGCTCTACGTCCGCGACTGACCGCAGCCGTTGAGCCCGGCGGGTGGCGGCCCGCCGGGCTCGGGGCCGGCCGAGCATGCACCGGAGTCGCCCCGGTCACCTTCCGAGGTGGCCGGGGCGTTCTGCTGCCCGCCTACGATAGGGGCATGACTTCGACCGCCAAGCGCGTCCTGCTCGCCAAGCCCCGGGGCTACTGCGCCGGAGTCGACCGCGCGGTCGTCACCGTGGAAAAGGCACTGGACCTCTACGGCGCTCCCGTTTACGTCCGCAAGCAAATCGTGCACAACCGGCATGTCGTCGCGGAGTTGGAGAAGCGCGGCGCGATCTTCGTCGAAGAGACCGAAGAGGTACCGGAAGGCGCGACGGTCATTTTCTCCGCGCACGGCGTCGCCCCGGTGGTGCACCAGGAGGCCGCGGCCCGGAACCTCAAGTCGATCGACGCGACCTGCCCGCTGGTGACCAAGGTCCACCACGAGGCGCGCCGGTTCGCGGCCGCGGACTACGACATCCTGCTGATCGGGCACGAGGGGCACGAAGAGGTCATCGGCACCAGCGGCGAGGCCCCGGACCACGTCCACCTCGTCGACGGACCGGACGACGTGGCGAACGTCACCGTGCGTGACGAGTCGAAGGTCGTCTGGCTCTCCCAGACGACGCTCTCGGTGGACGAGACGATGACCACCGTCGACCGGCTCAAGACGCGCTTCCCGCTGCTGGAGTCGCCGCCGAGCGACGACATCTGCTACGCCACCTCCAATCGGCAGCAGGCCGTCAAGGACATCGCGCCGCAGTGCGAGCTGGTGATCGTCGTCGGGTCGACGAACTCGTCGAACTCGGTGCGGCTGGTCGAGGTCGCCAAGCAGGCAGGCGCGAACGACGCCCGGCTGGTCGACTACGCCCACCAGGTCGACGAGGCGTGGCTGGAAGGCGTCACCACGGTCGGGCTCACCTCGGGCGCTTCGGTGCCGGAGGAACTGGTCGACCAGGTGCTCGCGTGGCTGGCCGAGCGCGGCTACGGCGAGGTCGAGGAAGTTCTCTCGGCGCAGGAGCGGCTGGCGTTCTCGCTGCCCCAGGAGCTGCGGCGCGACCTCAAGGCGGCCGGCCTCCCCACGTCCTGACGCGGCGCGGAAACGCTCAGCTTCGCCGCTCGGCGGCCGATTGCGGAGTGCTCGCACTCCGCGCCCGGAAGGCCGCTCGCAATGTCGCTGCGCTCGTTCCTCGCAGATCGCTCCGTCGGCCAGAAGCTCACTGCGTTCGGGGTGCTGGCGGTCGTCGGTGCGCTCGGCGTCGGCATCGCCGGTGTCCGCGGGCTGTCGGTGGCGCACGAGTCGGCCGAGCAGGTCCTGCGGGCCGGTGTGCTCACCCGCACGACGCTGCAGGCCGACATGGACCACGACGCGATCCGCGGTGACGTCCTGCTCACGCTGGTCGACGCCGAAGCCCGTGACGAGACCCGCGCCGCGTTCGCCGACCACTCGGCCGAGCTCCGGGCACTGGTGGAGCGCGTCCGGGACGCCGACGTCTCGGCCGCCGTCACCACGGCTGCCGAGCGTTCGCTGACCGCGATCGACGACTACACCGCTCGCGCCGACGCGGTGCTCACCGCCGCCGCCACCGACCCGGCCGCCGCCCGGGCGCTGCTGCCGGCGTTCAACGCCGCGTTCACCGCGGTCGAGGAGTCGTTGCCAGTGGTCGCGGACGGCGTCGAGGCCCAGGCCGACCGCGCCGCCGCCCGCGTCGACGCGGCGCGCCGCTCCGCGCTGATCGCGATCGTCCTGACCGGCCTGCTGCTCGGACTCGCCGTGCTGGCCGCGGCGGCCGCGCTGATCCGCTCGCTCGTGTCCCGGCTCGGGAGGCTCTCGCACGTCGTCCTCGGCATGGCCGCCGGTGACCTCACCCGGCGGGCCGACCTCTCCGGCCGCGACGAACTGGGACGGCTCGGCGCCGAGCTCGACCGGGCGGTGGCCAGCGTGGCGCGCATCGTCTCGTCGATCGGTGCGTCGGCCCACCGCCTGTCGGCGTCCTCGGCGGACCTCGTCGGTACCGGCGAGCGAATCAGCACGTCGGCGTCGGGCGCCGCCACCGCGGCCGGCTCGGTCGCGGTGCGGGCCGAGGAGGTCTCCGCCCACGTGCAGGCGGTGTCGGCGGGCTCGGAGCAGATGGGCGTCTCGATCCAGGAGATCGCGCAGAACGCCGCCCGGGCTGCCGACGTCGCGTCCTCCGCGGTCCGGGGCGCCGCCGGGGCCCGCGACACCGTCGAGCGCCTCGGCGTCTCCTCGGCCCAGGTGGGCGAGGTGGTCCGGGTCATCACGTCGATCGCCGAGCAGACGAACCTGCTGGCGCTCAACGCCACGATCGAGGCGGCACGCGCCGGTGACCTCGGCAAGGGTTTCGCGGTGGTGGCAGGAGAGGTCAAGGACCTGGCCCAGGAGACGGCCAGGGCCACCGACGACATCGCGCAGCGCGTCGCCGCGATCCAGGCCGACACCGAGGGAGCGGTCGCCGCGATCGCGCAGATCGCCGACGTCATCGGTCAGATCAACGAGTTCCAGACGACGATCGCCGCCGCCGTGGAGGAGCAGAGCGCGACCGTCACCGAGATGAACCGGAGCGTCGCGGAGGCCGCCACCGGAACGATGAACATCGCCGCGACGATCCGCGACGTCGCGGGCAGCGCGGAGGCGATCAGCGGCCACGCCGACGGCTCCCGGTCCTCCGCCGACGAGCTGGCCGGGATGGCCGCAGAACTCGAAGGTCTGGTGGCGGGGTTCCGGAAGTAGGTCAGTCGACCAGCTCGGGTGCCTGCAGCGCGCGGGGAACGGCCTCCACCTGGCGCGGTGGCGCGATGTCGCTGGTGGCCACCTGCAGATCGGTGAAGCGGCGTGCGCTCACCAGGACGCGTGCCTCCAGTGAGCCGACCGCGTCGTTGTAGCGGGCGACCGCCTGGCCGAGGGCCGCGCCGAGCCGGTCGACGTGACCACCCATCGTGGACAAACGCTGGTACAGGTCGCGGCCGAGCGCGTGCACGGCTGCCGCGTTCTCGGCCAGCGCCTCCTGCCGCCACGTGTAGGCGATCGTCCGCAGCAGCGCGACGAGCGTCGAGGGCGTCGCGACGACGATGTTGCGGCTGAACGCGTGCTCGAGCAGGTTGGGCTCGCGCTGCAGCGCGGCGTCGAGGAACGTGTCGGCCGGCACGAACAGCACGACGAACTCCGGCGTCGGCTCGAACCGCTGCCAGTACGCCTTGGCCGACAGCTGGTCGACGTGGGTGCGCAGGTGTCTGGCGTGCGCCTCCATCCGCCCCCGCCGGGTCGCCTCGTCGCGTGCCTCCATCGCCTCCAGGTAGGCGGAGAACGGCACCTTCGCGTCCACGACCACGCTCTTCCCACCGGCGAGCGTCACCACCAGGTCCGGCCGCAGGATCCCGTCCTCGGTGTTGGACACCGCCTGCTCGACGAAGTCGCAGTGCTCGACCATGCCCGCGACCTCGACGATCCGCCGCAACTGGTGCTCGCCCCAGCGACCGCGGACCTGCGGCGCTTTCAGCGCCGAGACCAGCTGCCCGGTCTCCACGCGCAGCTTCTCGCCGGTCTGCTGCATCGCGTTGACCTGCTCCCGCAGCGCGGCGTGCGCGACCGCCCGGTCCTTCTCCAGCTCGACGACCGTGTGCTCGACGTTCGCGATGCTCTCCCGGATCGGTCCGACGAGTTGCGAGAACGCGTTGTTGTTCCGCTCGATCGCCTCCGCGGACACCGCCCGCAACGCCTGCTCCAGACGTTCCTCGCCCGCCCGGGAGGCGTCCACCGTGGCGCGCAGACCGGCGGTCTCGGCCGCGTGCCGTGCGGTGGCGGCGAACCACCCCGCCGCGACGCCTGCGGCCAGACACACCAGCGCGACGACGATCAGTCCGAGGAGGGTCGCGGTGGACATGAGCGCATGGTGACTCATCGGGTCCGGTGGTTCCACGTCGGCACGCCCGCCCGCGCGGCAGTTTCTCGGTCAAACGTCCGATAAATGCCGTTAAGAAGCCTTCGTCCGTCAGGACTACACGGGGGCGTTACAGCCGCGGGCTCGTCGGGGGACACCTGCGGTCGGTCGATCATCGGACGCGGGGGAGGCGTCGTGACCGCACAGCGAGTGGGGACTGCAGTACCGGACGATGGCGGGGGGGAAACGCTGGCGGACGTGATCCGGCAGCGCATGGGGGAGTGCAGCCCGGCGGAGCGGAAGGTGGCCCGCATGCTGCTGGCCGACTACCCGGACGCCGGTTTCGAGACGGTGGCACGGCTGGCGAGCCGGGCGGGGGTCAGTGGTCCGACGGTCGTCCGCTTCGCCACCCGGCTGGGGTTCCAGGGGTTCCCCGACTTCCAGCGGGGTCTGCGCACCGAGACCACAGTGGCCGAACGCGCGTCGGCCGGGCCGGACACGCCGCTGCTGGCCGCCGTGGAGGCGACCGCGAAGGCGATGGTGCGCACGGTCGCGACGCTGCCGCCGTACGACGTCGCCGAGGCCGTCGAGTTACTGGCCGACCGCAGGCGGCAGGTCTACGTCGTCGGTGGTTCCCTGCTCGCGGGTTACCTGCACCAGCTGCTGGCCACCGTCCGGTCCGGGGCGCACCTGGTGGCGAACCCGCCGGTGACGACGGTGGCGGACCTGGCCGCGCGGGACGTCCTGGTGGTGTTCGACCTGCCGCCCTACGAGCCGTCCGTCACGGCTCTGGCCCGGCACGCCGCGAAGCAGCACGCGAAAGTCGTGCTGTTCACCGCGGCCGGGCTCTCACCCGCCGCGGCCCACGCCGAGGTGGTTCTGCCCAGCGAGGCGTCTCCGCGGGCGCTCACCCCGGCGATCGCGTTGCTCGAGGCGCTCGCCGGTGATGTGTTGGCGCGGCTCGGCGCCGACGGGGCCGCCCGGCTGGAGCGGGCCGAGACGCTCGCCGCCGAGCTGGCGCTGCCGTGACCGGCCGGGTGCTCAGCGGCGTGCCAGCTCCTGCAGCGCGGCGTAGTGACCGCCCGCGGAGAGCAGCTCCGCAGGCGGGCCGTCCTCGACGATCCGCCCGGCGTCGAGCACCAGCACCCGGTCGGCGATCTCCACGGTGGAGAGCCGGTGGGCGATGATCACCGCGGTCCGGTCGGCGAGCAGCGTCCGGAGCGCCTGCTGCACCGCCCGTTCGCTCGGGATGTCCAGCGACGAGGTCGCCTCGTCCAGGATCAGCACGTCGGGGTCGGCGAGCACCGCGCGGGCGAACGCCACCAGCTGCCGCTGCCCGGCCGAGAGGCGCGAGCCTCGCTGCCCGACCGGTGTGTCGAAGCCCGCCGGGAGCGCACCGATCATGGCCTCGGCCCCGACCGAGGCGGCCGCCGCCTCCACCTGCGCGCGGCTCGCCTCCGGGCGTCCGAACCGGATGTTGTCGGCGACCGTGCCGCCGAACAGGAAGTTCTCCTGGGTCACCGTGATGACCGCCGCGCGCAGCGCCGGATCGGCCAGGTCCCGGACGTCGACGCCGTCCAGCCGGACCGAGCCCTGGTGCGGATCGTAGAAGCGGCCGAGCAGGCGGGCGATCGTCGTCTTGCCCGCTCCGGTGGCCCCGAGCAGCGCGACGGTCTGGCCGGCGGGGATCGCGAGGTCGAGCCCGGGCAGCACGATCCGGTCGTCGCGGTAGCCGAACCGGACGCCGCGCAGCTCCACCGGCCGGCCCCGCCCGGCACGCACCGGTAGCGGCGTCGGTGTGGCGGGCAGCGGGAGATCGGGCTGCTCCTCCAGCACGCCGGAGATCTTCTCCAGCGCGGCGGTGGCCGCCTGCAAGCTGTTGTAGAAGCTCGACAGCTGCGTCATCGGGGCGAAGAACCGGCGGATGTAGAGCAGGACGGCGGCCAGCACACCGACCTGCAACTGCCCCTCGACGGCCAGCCAGCCGCCCACCCCGAGCACCAGCGCGGTCGCCCCGGTCGACACCGCGAAGACGCTCGGGACGAACACCGCCATCAACCGCAGGACGCGTGCGTCGGCGTCAGCGAGGTCGTCGGCCAGCTCGCCGAAGAGGACGTCGTTGCGCGGCTCCCGCCGGAACGCCTGCACCGCGCGAATGCCGCCCAGCGTCTCGACGATGTGGACGATCACGGACGCGACCGCCTCCCTGGTTCGCCGGTAGGCAGGCGCCGACCGGCGTCGGAACCACGCCACGAGCAGCCCGAGGAACGGGAACGCGAGGAGGGCGAGCAGCCCCGTCCGCCAGTCCAGGACCACCAGGACGACGCCGATCACCGCCACGTTGAGGAGCTGGATGACCAGGTCGTCGAGGCTGCCGTCGAGCATGTCGGCGAGCGAGTCCACGTCCGAGGTGAGCCGGGAGATCACTCGCCCGGACGTGTAGCGCTCGTGGAACGCCGGCGACAGCCGCTGCAGGTGAGCGAACGCGCGCCGCCGCAGGTCGAAGAGGATCCCGTGGGTCACCCGCGCGCTGATCGACAGGTACGCCCACCGGGTCGCGAACTCCAGCACCGTGGCGCCGACGAGAGCGGCGGCGACCACGAGCACGATGTGGGCGTCGCCGTCCTCGACCAGCGGCGGGAGCCCCGCGTCGATGCCCACGCTGATCAGGTACGGGCCCGCCAGGCCACTGACGTTCTGCGCGATCAGCAGTAGCGAGGCGAGCGCGATCCGCCTCCGGTAGGGGCGGATCAGGCTGCCCAGCAACGCGCGGCTGCGTCGCCGCAGCCGGAGGCCCACCTCGTCCGGGACGTCCTCCTGCTGCTCGGCGGCGACGCCGTACCAGGCGTCCGCGGTCCGGGGGCTGGTCTCGGCCGACGGGCCGTCCGGAGGTCCGGGCACACTCATCGTGGAACCTCCGCTGGCGTGTTCGCCAGGACGTCGCGGTAGGCGGGGACCGTCGCGAGCAGCTCCTCGTGGGTGCCGACCGCGACGATCGTGCCGTCGGCGAGCAGCGCGACCCGGTCGGCGAGCGCGACCGTGGACGGCCGGTGCACGACCAGGAGTGCGGTGGTGCCGGTCAGTACGGTGCGCAGGGCTCGTTCGACGAGCGCTTCGGTGTGGACGTCGAGCGCCGAGAGCGGGTCGTCGAGCACGAGCACACGGGGTCGCCCGACGACCGCGCGGGCCAGTGCCAGCCGCTGCCGCTGGCCGCCGGAGAGCGACAGTCCTTTCTCGCCGATCCGGGTGTCCAGCCCCCAGGGCAGGTCGTGGACGAACTCCGCCTGAGCGATCCGGAGCGCGTCGGCGACCTCCTCGTCCGACGCGCCGGGCCGGCCCAGCGTCAGGTTTTCCCGGACGCTCGCCGAGAACAGCGTCGGGTCTTCGAACGCGGCGCTGACCTGCGTGCGCAGCGACTCCAGCGTCAGGTCGCGGATGTCGACGCCGTCCAGCGTGATACGCCCGGCGGTGACGTCGTAGAGACGGTTGACCAGCAGCGTCAACGTGGACTTTCCGGAGCCGCTGGCGCCGACCAACGCGAGCGTCTCACCCGGCCGGACCTCCAGGTCGACGTCGTGCAGCACCGGGGAGTCCTCGGTCGGGTACCGGAAGCCGACGCCCTCG
>Ga0190269_10000526_pt1 | contig 19522 bp, 20 predicted proteins | sample Popmic249IS_FD_133749 | JGI IMG/M metagenome (GOLD analysis project Ga0190269, IMG submission 133749) | Populus adjacent soil microbial communities from riparian zone of Blue River, Arizona, USA - 249 IS | ecosystem: Environmental > Terrestrial > Soil > Riparian zone | place: USA: Arizona... | reverse complement strand
GGTCACGCGCGAAGCGCTGCGAACGGTGCCGCAGCAGCTACGCGAAGCTTCGTATGCGCTCGGCGCCACGCGCTGGCAGACGATCCGGCAGATCGTCTTGCCCATGGCGTATCCGGGCATCCTCACCGGCGCGATCTTGGCGCTGTCGCGCGCGATCGGTGAGACCGCGCCGCTCCTCGTCGTCGGCGCGCTCACGTACATCACGTTCGTGCCTGATGGCATCGACGCGCCCTTCACTGCGCTGCCGATCCAGATCTTCAACTGGGTGTCGCGCCCACAGCACGGCTTTGTCGTGAACGCGGCGGCGGGCATCGTCGTGCTGCTCAGCACCATGCTCGTACTCAATGGCAGCGCGATCTACCTGCGTAACCGGCTGCAGCGAAAGAACAATCCATGAACGCGATGCTCACCACGAGCCTGTCCAGCAGCTTTCCTCCGCTGCACGGCATCGTTCCCAAGATCCAAGTCGAAGGCGTGCGCGCTTGGTTTGGCGATCTAGAGGTGCTGCACGGCATCGACCTGCCGATCCCTGATCGCTCGGTGACAGCGATCATCGGCCCGAGCGGCTGCGGCAAGTCGACGCTGATCCGCAGCTTGAATCGCATGCACGAGCTCACTGAAGGCTCGCGACTCGCGGGTCGCATCACGCTGGATGGAGTGGACATCTACGGCCGCGACGTCGACCCCGTGCTGCTGCGTCGGCGCGTGGGCATGGTGTTCCAAAAGCCCAATCCGTTTCCGTCGATGTCAGTGCGCGAGAACGTTCTGTCAGGTCTGCGGCTCACCGGGACACTGCACACAGTCCGTGCGGACGAAGTGGTGGAAAAAGCGCTGCGCGATGCCGCGCTCTGGGACGAGGTCAAAGACCGCCTGAGCTCGCCGGGAATCGGCCTATCAGGTGGTCAGCAGCAGCGACTGTGCATCGCCCGCTGCCTGGCTGTGTCCCCCGTAGTGCTGCTGATGGACGAGCCGTGCTCTGCGCTGGATCCGATCGCGACCTCTCGTATCGAAGACTTGATACACAGCCTCAAGGAGAGCTATACGATCGCGATCGTGACGCACAATATGCAGCAGGCGGCACGGGTCTCGGACCACACTGCGTTCTTGCTGAACGGCGATCTCGTCGAGTTCTCCGAAACAAATCGCCTGTTCACTTCGCCCCGAGATTCACGTACAGAGGACTACATCACCGGCAAGTTCGGTTAACCATAACGGGGCGGAAACTTGAGACGCGCACACACCGACCGCGAGTACGAGAGCCAGCTCCAGGACTTGAGAGAGCGGCTGCTACGCATGGCGGGCGTGGTGGAGCAAATGATCGTCGACGCTGTGCGTGCTGCGCTGCATCAGGACCGTGCGCTGGCCGAGGCCACGATGCAGCACGATGCGACGGTCAATAAGCTCGAAGTCGAGTCAGACGAGCTGTGTCTATTGATCTTGGCGAAGCGACAGCCGCTCGCTTCGGATCTCCGTTTCGTCACGCTGTCGCTCAAGATGGTGACCGACCTCGAGCGCATCGGTGATCTCGCCGTGAACATCTGCGAACGTGCGATCGATCTCGCCGGTCATCCGCAGCCTTGGCCGTGGGACAACGTCGAAAGCATGGGCCGCGTGGTGCGCGCGATGATCCGCGACGCGATCCAAGCGTTCGTCGATCGCGATGTAGAGAAGGCCGAGAGCGTGTGCGAGAAAGACGGCGAGGTCGATCAGCTGTACTGGACAGTGTTTCGCACCGCGCTCGATCTGATGCGTAAGCAGCCGCATTCGGTGCACGACGGCATCCATGTCCAATCCATAGCGAAGTACCTGGAGCGCATGGGCGACCACGCGACCAACCTCGCCGAGCAGGTCGTGTTCATGATCAAGGGCAAAGACATCAGGCACGGCCGCGCGTAAGTCTTACGCCGACGATGCACATCCTCGGCATCTCGGCTTTCTATCACGACAGCGCCGCGTGCCTGGTGCGCGACGGAGAGATCCTCGCAGCCGCTCAGGAAGAGCGCTTCACGCGCAAAAAGCACGACGCCGCGTTTCCCGCGCATGCGACGCGCTATTGCCTGCAGGAAGCCGGCATCCGCATCGAAGACCTGGACCTGGTCGTCTATTACGAGAAGCCGCTGCTCAAGCTCGAGCGCTTGCTGGAGTCGTACATCACACATGCGCCGCGCGGGTTCGGGCAGTTCTTACGCAGCGCGCCAGCCTGGATCACGCAAAAGCTTCACATCCCGCGTGAGCTCGACCGCGGGCTCGACGGTCGATACCGCGGCCGCTACGTGTTCACGCAACATCACGAGGCGCACGCCGCGAGCGCGTTCTATCCATCGCCGTTCGAAGAAGCCGCGATCGTTACCCTGGACGGTGTAGGCGAGTGGGCCACCGGCTCGATCGCACACGGTCGCAGCCGTGAGCTGCAGATGCTGCGCGAGCTGCACTTTCCGCACTCTCTCGGCCTCCTCTACTCCGCGCTCACGTATTTCACCGGCTTCAAGGTCAACAGCGGCGAATACAAGCTCATGGGCCTCGCGCCGTACGGCCGGCCGATCTACCGCGACGTCATTCTGCGCGAGCTGATCCAGCTCGAAGAGGACGGATCGTTCCGGCTGAACATGCGCTACTTCGCCTTCGACCGCTCTGCCTCGATGACATCGCGCGCGTTCGACGCGCTGTTCGGCGGGCCCGCACGGGAGCCCGAAGCAGCGCTCACACAGCGGGAGATGGATCTCGCCGCGTCGGCTCAGGCAGTCACCGAAGAGATCGTTCTGCGCATCGCTGCCCACGCGCACGCGCTCACCGGCTCGCACAACCTGGCGCTTGCGGGCGGCGTCGCGCTCAACTGCGTCGCGCTCGGACGCCTGCAGCGTGAGAGCCCCTTCAAAAACATCTGGGCTCAGCCCGCGGCGGGCGATGCGGGAGCCGCGCTCGGTGCCGCGCTCTTCGCGTGGCATGAGCTGCTCGACCGACCGCGCACGGCGCTCCCTGGCGACTCGCAGCGCGGCTCACTGCTGGGGCCGGCGGTTGCCCGCGGCGAAGTCATCGAGCGGCTGCGAGCGCTCGGAGCGCCGTTCCACGAGCCGCCTGACGAGGCTGCGCTGTGCGAGAAGGTCGCCGAGCTGCTCGCGCAGGGGCGCGTCGTGGGACACTTCGCCGGACGCATGGAGCTCGGACCGCGTGCGCTCGGCAATCGCTCCATCCTTGCAGACCCACGCCCGCCCGAGATGCAGTCGGTTTTGAACGCCAAGATCAAGTTCCGCGAGTCGTTCAGGCCGTTCGCACCTGCTGTGCTGCGAGAGCACGTTCACGAATACTTCGAGTGGCCGCGCGATACAGACAGCCCGTACATGAGCTTCGTCGCGCATGTTCATCCCTCGCAGCGCTTGCCAGATCGGCGTTCGACCATCGCGGCGGTCACGCATCTCGACTACAGCGCGCGCATCCAAACCGTCGATGCAGAGCGGCACCCGCGCTTTCACGGGCTGCTCTCTGCATTCGCGCGTCTTACCGGCTGCCCGGTTTTGATCAACACCAGCCTCAACGTGCGCGGTGAGCCGATCGTAAACAGCATCGACGATGCCTACCGCTGCTTGATGTCCACCGGCATGGACGCCCTCGTGCTCGAGCACGTGATCTTGTACCGCGAGGAGCAACCCGCACACGCGCGCACACAGCCCGCGATCGAGCTCGATTGACATGGACGCATACCGCGGCGGCTTGGTGAGCATCGAACGAGAACCGCAGCGCAACACACTGCGCAGCTTCGGGCTCGCGCTCGCATTGGTATGCTTCGCGCGCGCCGCGTGGAGCTGCACTTACAGCGCATGCACAACTGCCATTGTAACGAGCTGCATGGGCCTCGCGCTCGCGGCCATCGCGCTGCAAAGGCCGAGCATGTTGCGCTGGCCGTTCGTCCTGTTAGGCGTGGTGAGCTTTCCAGTGCGCTGGCTGCTCTCGTTCAGCGTGCTAGCCGTTCTCTACTTCGTCGTGATCACACCTATCGCCTGTGGCGTGCGCGTGGCGCGTCGGCTTCGCACACGCGAACAAACCTTGGGAAGTGAGTGGCGCGTCTCCCCAGCGCGCGGCGACAAGCCCAGCTACTTCAGGCAGTTTTGAGAGCACATGACTGAACCGAGCAAAGAGTCGACGGCGTTTCGAGAGCTCGCTCGCGCGCGCAGACGCAGCGTCTGGCTCGATGTCTGGCAGCTGCTGCTCGAGCACAAAAAGTGGTGGCTCACACCGATCGTTTTGATGCTGCTCGCGCTCGGATGGCTCGCGCTGTTCGCCGGCGGCTCGGCTGCGCCGTTCATTTACACATTGTTCTAAGCGTAGTCAGACACATGTCAGAGCAGCAGGATTCGCGCAGACAAGCACCTCTGCCTACACATCGCATACACGGCTACGTGTGCTGATAACTCGTGCTTTTGCAGCATGTGCGCAGCCCTAGAATTCAGTAAGACCGTGAACTCTAGAGAACATAGGCTACACTGCGCCAAAGGTGCTCGTGCAACTGGACTCGTCGACAGATCGGCTTTCGTCTGGCTACATCGGTCATCGCTATCGCGTGCGCTCGCTCCTCGGACACGGCGGTATGGCCCGTGTCTACCGCGTGTATGACGAGCTAGCAGGCCGGGACATCGCGCTGAAGCAATGGCACAACACGCCGGAGCATCGCGCGCGCTCGCAATCGATCTCTCAGTTCGAATACGAATACATTACGCTCGCCCAGCTCAGTCACCCGTGCATGATCGAGGTGTACGACTACGGCGTGAGCCAAGACGGTCCGTACTTCACGATGGAGCTGCTCGACGGCGGCGATCTGCGCGAGCACGCGCCGCTGCCCTGGGTGCGCGCATGTCAGATCTTCCATGAAGTGTGCTCGTCGCTCGCGCTCCTGCACTCGCGCCGCTTGATCCACCGCGACATCAGCCCGCGCAACATCCGCTGCACGCGTCGCGGCGGTGCCAAGCTGATCGACTTTGGCGCCATGCTGCCGATGGGCTTTTGTCAGCAGGTCGTCGGCACGCCAGCGTTTGCCGCGCCCGAGGTCGTGCAAGGGCTCCCGCTCGACGCGCGCGTCGACCTGTTCTCGCTCGGCGCCACGCTCTACTTCGCGCTCACTGGCAAGCAGCCGTCGACCGCCCGCGACTTCGCCGATGTCACAGTGGCCGCACAACGCAAGCCGCTGCCACCTTCGCGCATCGTGCCTGAGATCCCGAAAGCGCTCGACGGGTTGGTCTTGTCGATGCTCGACCCGAACCCTGCCTTGCGACCGCGCAGCGCATTCGAGGTGATGCAGCGGTTGGCGGCGCTCGCACACCTGCGCGAACGCGAGCCGACGAACGTCGCCAAGGCCTACCTCGCAACCCCGGAGCTGGTCGGGCGTGACGCGATCCTGACGCGCTTGCGACAGCGCTGTGGCGAAGCGAGCGGTGGCCAGGGCGGTACGGTGATCATCGACGGGCAAGCAGGCATGGGCCGCTCCCGCGTGCTGGACGTGTGTGCGCTGTGGGCTAAGACGCTCGGTGCGACCGTGCTGAGAGGCCGCGGCAGCGCAGGTCATGCCAGCGAGCGTTCGCTGTCGCGCCAGCTCGCGGAGCAACTGATAGCGGCGCTTCCGTACGCCAGCGTTCGCAAGCTGCGCCATGCGATCAGCGACTTCGACGCGCTGTTCGAGGACGACCCGATCGAACCGAGTGAGCACACCGCCGTGCTCGACCAAAGCGAGCGCAAGTGCCGCCTGCGCCGGGGCGAAGCGCACAACGGCAACCGCCGTCAGGAGCACGCGGCAGTGGCACGCGCGATCCAGCTAGCGAGCCGGGATTGCCCCTTGCTCGTCGCGATCGATGACGCCAGCAGCCGCGACGCAGATGGCCTGGCGATGCTGGCCGAGCTCTCGTTCGATGCGCCGACACACCGGCTGCTCTTGGTCGTCACCTGGAACGCCCGCGAGGGTGACGATCGCACGTACGACTGGCAGCAGGAGCGCGCGGAGAATCACATCCGCGAGCGCGCCGAATGTCTGAGCTTGAATCCCCTATCGCTCGCCCAGACGACGCAGCTGCTGGGCTCGGTGTTCGGCGATGTGCCGCACATCGCGCTGCTCAGCGATCGCATCTACGAGGTGAGCGCCGGCAATCCTGGAACCACGCTCGAAATCGCACAGTGGCTCGTCGCGCGCGGCATCGTGAAGTACGAGGCTGGCAACTGGGCGCTGCCCAATAGCTTGCACGCTGCCGAGCTACCGACCTGTGCAGCCGAGGCGCTGCGTGCGCGCAAGAGCAGCCTGTCGCCGCTCGCGCGTGAGCTCGCGACAACGCAGGCGCTCGCGCTCCACGATGGCTTCGAACGCCTGACCTATCATGCGTTGTGTCAGCACGCCCGGCCCGCGGTCGCAGATCGCCAGATCGACGGGGCGATCAGCGAGCTCCTGCGCCAACGCGTGATCGAGCTCGAGCACGATACGTACACGCTCGCCCAGCGCACGTGGGTGCCCGTGCTCTTGGAGGGCTGCGACGAGGCGGCCATCCAGCGCAGTCACGAGGCGCTCGCGCGCTACTACCAGCACAAGCCTCACGGCACGTTGCACTTGGTGCATCATCTCTTGTGCGCGGGCGAAAGCGCGGCTGCGCTGGACCAGATGCTCACGGTGCTGCGCGCGCAAGGCGACGATCTGCGCTTCGAGCTGTTCAGCACCTATCAGATCTCTCCGAGCCAGATCGCGTTCTTGCTCGCGCGCTGTCTCAGCACAGTGGGCACGCTGCAGCGCCCCGCTGAAGAAGAGCACCTGCTGCGGCGCTGGCTCACGATCTTGAGCGTGGTCACGCAAGACGAATACTTCTTCCTCGCTTCACCTCTCTGGCGCGCGCAGCTGGAGCGGGATGCCGGGCTCGCTGTGGGCGCACCGACGGAGCACAACGCGCGCGTGTACACACCGGTGGAGGCGCTGCGTAACCTCGCGGGGTATGTCAGCTGCTCGCTCGCGATCGCGGCACGCCGCATGGACCCGCAGCTGATGGCGTCACTGCCCGGCCTGCTCGAGCCGTTCGCAGGCCTCGCGCCGGAGATCCGCATGATCTGGCAAGTGGCGACGGCCGCAGAGCTGGTCGTCTGCCGCTGTCAGGTGGAACAGGCGCGTGCGCGGCTGTACGCGATGTTCGAAGAGCTGAGCGCTCTGCCTGACGAGGCGCTGCAGCATCGGCCATTCATCCGCAATGCCCTCGCCTATGCGATCGGCGCGAGCGAGATCAGCCTCGGCATCGAGAGCGCGGAGCGCTGGGCCGACGAGCTCGATTCGGATCCTCTGCAAGCTGTCAACGCCATGTACCTGCGCAAGCTGATCCGGCTCCAACGCGGCGACTTCGAAGGCGCCGAGCGCTTTCGCCGCAAAGCGGAGCTGCTCGCGATGCACGCGAATGCCTCGCAGATGTTCACGAGCACGGTCATGATGGAGCTGATCGTGCACGGTGTGAGCGGTGATCTCCTCGGCATCAAGCAGCTGTCCGCGCAGATCAGCTCACTGGCCGAGCGCAATCCGTGTTGGGCGCCCTATGCCGCGCTCGCGACCGGCTACTTCGAACGCTTGCGCGGCAACCCCACGACTGCGTTGGAAGCATTCGAGCAGTGCCTGCAGCGCTCCGAGCCGACCACCGAGGGACACTTCACCTTCGCCTGGTTGTTCGCCGAAGCAGGCCGCGCCGAGACCTTGGTGGACATGGGTGAAGCCGCGCTGGCCGCGGTGCTCGCGCGCAAGGCCCTCTCGCGTTGTCGCAAGTGCGGCGTGATCGCGCCGGGACAAGTGCTCGTACGCGCGCTCGCGCTGGCCGAAGCCAAGCTCGGGCACTTCGAGATCGCGGCCGAGCTGCTCGACACGAGCATCGAAGCCGCGGGCGTGCGGGGCGTGAGCGGTCTGCAGCTCGGCTCGCTGTACGAGGCGCGCACCTACGTCGCGATCGAAGCGCGCGACAACGCTGCGATCGAGCGCTTCGCGCGTCTCACCGCACGTGAATACGGGTACGCGCAAGGCTCGTCGCTCGGCGCACGCTGTGAGCGCCTCCTGGAAGCTGCAGCCGCTGCAGCCGCGCTCCAAGACGAACCGTCCCCATCGAGCTGGGGCGCTACACTTCAGTGCCCGAGCACCAGCAAGAGCGATCGAACCACCCAGCTCAACAGCGAGGTCGCGCAGGCCATGGCCGGCGCCGAAGCCGCCGAAGGTCTCGCATTACGCGCGCTGCGCTTGCTGTGTGAGGCACACGAAGCTGCGGCAGGACACCTGTATCTCGCGGACGATCGCGGCGTGCGTCTCGTGGCGTCGTTCGCTGCGGTCGCCCCGGACGATGCGCTGGCGCACGTGACCGCGCACCACCTGCAGAGCGACCTTCAACAGCGCGCAGACGTGACGCGCGTGGACAGCAACTCACAACCGCGGCTCGAGCCCGACGCGCGCACGCACTGGAAAGACGGCGGCGACACGGCATTCGAGCCGCTGGTCCTGCACTGCAACGTCGCGGGCGAAGCGCGCTGCGCGGGTGTCGCTTGGCTCGCGCGTCAGCACGCACCCATCCGCAGCCGCCGGCCCGCGCAGTTTACGAGCGCGCTCGCGCGTTACCTGATCGAGCAGCGTGAGACGACCGGGATCTAGAGGCTCTTGCCGGGCTGAACCTTCTTCTCTACCGTGCCGCAGCGCAGCATCTCGGAGCCGAAGTACGGGTTCTCGAGGTTCTCGCCGAGCTGCAACCACTTCGCGCCCTTGTTGTCGAGCGCCATCGGACAATGCGCTACGGTGAGCGATGTGCCGAGCGGATTCTTCGAGCTGCCGAGATAGGCGAGCATGGCATCCGACACGGCAGCAAACGCGCTGCGCGCTTCGCTGATCTTGCTCGCAGCTGCACCCTTGGCAGCGGCGCTCGTCAGCTTCTGCTCGGTGGCAGCGTCTAGCCCGAGCTCCTTGGCTTTCAGCGCGTTCTGCAGCCCGACGTACGCAGCTTTCGAGCCAGCCGCATCGTCCTTTGCGAGCTTGGTCTGCAGGGCGATGTAAGAGTTCACGAGGTTCTGCGCCGGCGTCCCTGCGGTGGTGCTCGCAGCGGCGCTCTGCGCGCTCGCGCTCGACGGAGCTCCCGACACAGCCTCACCCTGGCAAGCCCAGAGGAACACCACACACGCCAGACCGATTCTAGTTTTCTGCGACATAACCGACCTCACCCGGGGCCGAACCGTAGCACATCGTCACACGCCCGGCGTACGTGCGCCGGCCCGCGACCAAAACACCAGCAACACCAGCGCGATCGCCGCGAACGCTGCACCCATCTCCAGCGCAAACGCAGGCGAAAGCTCCTGCCATAAGTACCCGGTGAGGAGACCAGCAGGGATCGCGCTCAGCCCCGACACCAGGTTGAAGTAGCCGTACGCGCGCCCCTGAAGTCCCGTCGGCGCGAGCTCCTTGATCAGCGCCCGCTCCACCGGCTCGGTGAGCCCGTAAAACAAGCCGTACACGCCGAACAGCGCCCACGCGTGCCAAGCCGTCGTCGCGCGCGCGAACAGCAAGTAGCTGACTACGTACACGAGCCAACCCACGAGCAACATGCGCACGCGCGAGACGCGATCTGACATGCGACCGAACACATAGGTCGCGCCGACTTTCACCACGTGAAAACACGTCCAAAGCACGGGCAACCAAGCAACCTCGACGCCGAGGTCGCGCGCACGCAGCAGCAAGAACGCATCGGAGGCGTTGCCCAGCGCGAACACGCCCAAGATCGCGAGGTAGAGCCGCAGTCGCACCGGCAAGCTGCCTGCCACAGGCACCTCTGGAGCTGGCGCGACAGGTGTCGGCAAGATCGGCTCACGCACGGTGAGCACACACAAGATCGCCAGCACGCCGGGGATGATCGCGGCCAGAAAGACCTGACGCATCGACCACCCCTGCGACAGCAACAAAGTCGCGATCAGCGGTCCGAGCACCGCCCCTGCATGATCCAACGCGCGCTGAAAACCAAAGGCGCGCCCGGCATCCTTGGCCTCCACCGAGCTCGAGATCAGGACATCGCGCGGCGAGGTTCGAATGCCCTTGCCGATGCGATCGATCGTGCGAATGCCGAGCACGTGCCAGGGAACGAGCGCCAAGCCCATGAGGGGTCGCGAGAACGACGCGATCCCATACCCCAAGAGCACCAGCGGCTTCTTGCGCTTCACTCTATCGGCCCAGAGTCCCGAGACGAGCTTCAGCACGCTGGAAGTCGCGTCGGCCACCCCTTCGACGAGCCCAATGAAAGCAGGTGCGCCGCCCAAGGATGCGATGAACACCGGCAACAGCGGGAAGATCATCTCCGACCCGATGTCGGTCAGAAAGCTGGTGAAGCCCAGCGCGATCACAGTCCCTGGGAGCTTCTTCTGCGCACGCGTCACGCGCTACTCGTTAGCCCGCAGCGCCCGCACAGCACAAGCTGAGAGCCACGAGAGAAGCGCCATGTCGTCTTCAAAGCGCCTCTTCGCTACACGATCAAAGAACCGCTGCCGCTGAATTCCAGCGAAACGCGCTCAGGATCAGGGCCCTCCCGTACGAATAGGAAGAGCGTCTCGGCCGAAGTGCAACCGCCGCGCGCGTTCATCCAGGGGAGGCCCCGTCGTAATGCAGCAAATGTCGAGGTTTGTGGCTCGATGCATCGTCCACAGCGCGCTTTGGGCCGCGTGCGCCGCAGGCGCGAGCGCACAAGAACCGGCAGCGACGCCCCATGTCGGCGCTGCGGAGACGACGACCCTACAAGCTGCGCCCGACTTCCAGCTCGGCCTCGACGCGCTCGCGAACGGCCGCGATCAAGAAGCCGCAAACGCGTTTCGCGCGGCGTTCGATCGCGACAAGACTCCCGCCGCGCTCGTGAACCTCGGCATCGCGTACACAAACCTCGGCCGCACGCACGAAGCCGTCCAGGCGCTGAGCGAGTACCTCAGCCACGCCGACCACGCGCGCGATGCTGCCACGATCACAGCCGTGAGCGCCGAGATCGAGCGCTTGCGTAGCACCAGTGGCCGCATCGGCGTGCGCTTGGTTCCGAGCCACGCGCAGGTCGAGCTCGACGGCCAGCCCGTGACCATCGAAGCCGGAGAGCTGCTCGCGAGCCCGGGTCGTCACACGATCTCGGCGCATGCCGATGGGTTCGCGCCGTTTACGCAGAGCCTCGACGTCGTGGCTGGGCAGTTCACGCTGGAGATCCGGCTGACATCGCTCAGCATCGCGAATGTCGCCGACGTCGCCCCTGCGACGAAGCCGGCCGTTGCAGCCAGCGAGCTCGACAACTCGGACGAAGGCGGGGAAGAGTCGGGCAACCGCTGCGCGCTGTCGCAAGTGTGCGTTGGCCCAGTGCTGTCCTTGTTTGGCCCACCGAACCTCGTGGGCGGAGGCCTGCATGCACGCTTCGGTCGCTACCTCGGTCTCGGTGTCGACTACCAGGTGCTGCCCACGCTCAACCTCAATCCGATCTCGTTCGGAGCATCGCTCTTGAGCGCGAATGCGCGCGTCTATCCGTTTGGCGGCGCGTTCTTCCTGAGCGGCGGCGTCGGCTATCAAGCGTTTCGCGGCCAGATCCGCGACGGCGATGTCACGATCAGCGCCAAAACCAGCTTTCCTGCGGTGATCGCGAGCCTCGGCTTCATGGGCAAGAGCGGCTTCGTGCTCGGCGCGGACCTCGGCCTGATGTTTCCGCTCGGTACATTGCGAGCGACCGTTCAAGACGAAAACGGCGCTCTGGCGCAGAGTGGCATCCCGCAGGAAGATATCGATGCCGCACGCAGCGACGCCGAGTCGATTGCAACAAAGGCGCTCAACAAGCTGCCGTTGCTCGTGCAAGTAAACCTGCTCCGAGTTGGTTACATGTTCTGACTTGCCGGCCACACGAGACTCGGGCCTATGTTCGTGACGGAGGCGCCCGGTCTTGGTACGATCTTCGGCAATGTTGCTCTTCACGCGCGCTCTGCTGACTGCGGCTGTCTGGTGCAGCGCAGCGTGCAGCGTCTACGACTCCAGCCTCACATACTCCAACGGCAGCGCCGGCAGAGACTCGAGCACGCCGGGCGACGCGTGCACGCCTGAGCCCGAGCTCTGCAACGGAACCGACGACGACTGTGACGGCACGACGGATGAGGAAGTCGAGGCGGTCGCGAACGACTGCATGTTCAAGGTCGTCCACTCTGCATCCACCTGCTCGAGCGGCTTGTGCGTGAAGACCGGCCGAGACTGCTACGACGGGTACTACAACTGCGATGGCATGCCCCAGAACGGCTGCGAGCGGACTTGCCCGTGCGGCCAAGACTGCGACGAAGACGCAGGGCCCGGCACTCCCTAAGCACGCGTCTCGAGCACCGCGAACCGCTGACAAACTGCTGAAAAACACGCCGCGCTCGCGCCCGGCCACCGTGCATGGAAGCAGTGACTCCCACCGCACGCCAGCGCGAGCATGGTCTGCGCGGCACTTACGAGCTGCCTCGACCTGGCGAGCTCACTGCGTTGCGAGCACGGCCGTTCCGGCTGCGCCTATCACCAGCACGCCCATCGCCCCCCAGAACCAGCCGCTCTTCAGCACGCTGCCGCGCGACCGCTCAGTCGCGAGCTGAGGCGCTGGCGCGACCATCGGGTTGCCGGGCCGCGCTTGCTCGGAAGACGCGGCTGCAGAGGCAGCTGGATGGCCCGACGACAACGTCGCCTCCAACCGCTCGGCCGCGGCGATCGACAGCCGCTGCTCTGCCAACACATTGCTGCCCAAGCGCAAGCGCAGCGCGTAGCTGCCTGCATCCACAGGCACGAATACACCGATCGCCGCCCACGGCCAGATCTGCTCGTTGAGGGAGACCTCACAGCCTTTGCATTCACCCTGCACGCGCACGTTGAGCCATGCGAAGCGCGCCTCGACATCGCGCAGCAGCGAGCTCGCGTGCTCGTGAACATGTGGATCCAAGTTCGCGTCCGTGAGCAAGCGGCGCAACGTCGAGGCTGCGACCACCCCCCGGCCCAGGCGCGCCAGCGCGAGACCATAGTTGTACGCGGCCACCGCCGAATAGCGCAGCGTCAGCACTCTACCAAAGCGGTCTTGAGCCTGCTCCCACTGCTCCGAGTCGACGTACTTCAGCCCCTCGTCGAACAGCGCACGCGCCATCGTGGTGTTACGCGCTTCGACCTCGGCCGATGACTCGTGCGCTGGATGCGCCTGCGCGAACGCGCCCTGACACAACACCAGACTCGCGAAGAGACACAACACGCCGTAAGCGCACCTGCAGCCAAGAGCGGCAAGCCACAACACGACGTGATCACAGGTTCGGGCCTTCATGCGGTCAATCAACGCGACCTTAGAAGTATACCGTATACCTCTGCCGATTTGTTTCTGGCGGCAGGCTCACAGCGGAGCACACCTAAACCTTCGGCGCGTCGAACGTGATCGCTTCGATCGTAAACACAGCGTTGCCCTTGGGACGAGGAACGTTCACCTCGTCTCCCAGCTCACGGCCCAGGAGCGCGCGCCCCATGGGCGACTCACAACTCACACAGCCGCCCTGGGTATCGGTCTCGTCCGGGCCGACGATCTGGTATGTCGTACGCTGTCCGTTCTCGTCCTCGAGCGTCACGAATGCACCGAAGTACACCCGCCCAGTTTGTTCTGGCTTGCGGTCCACGATCGTCAACACCTCGAGCCGCTTGCCCAGGAACTGCAGCCGGCGATCGATCTCGAACAGCTTGCGCTTACCGTAGATGTACTCGGCGTTCTCCGAACGGTCACCTTCGGCCGCCGCTTCCGCCACGGCCTTGGTCAGCTTGGGACGCTCGACCGTCCACAACCTATGCGCCTCCTCCTCCAAGCGGCGATAGCCTTCGCGCGTGATGTAGCTGGGCTTCTTGGACTCGTCGGGCCTGGTTCTCGTGCGTGCCATACCAGACACGTTTTCGCGTGCCCGGAGCGCTCGGTCAACCCAACCTACACAGCGCACGAGCCCGTGCTATGCATGGCTCGTGAGCGACGTAGACACAGTCATCATAGGCGCCGGAGCGATCGGGCTCGCCTGCGCAGCTGCCCTGGCGAAGCGCGGCGACACCGTGCTGATCTTGGAGCAGAACTCGTCTCCCGGGCAGGAGACTTCCAGCCGCAACAGCGGCGTGATCCATGCGGGTCTGTACTACCCGAAAAACTCGTGGAAGGCGCGCATGTGCGTCCGCGGTCGCGAGCTCTTGTACGAGCGCGCCGCTCGCCGCGGCATCCCACACAAGAAGCTCGGCAAGCTGGTGATCGCTGCAGAGCCCGATGAGGTGCCGAAGCTCGAAGTGCTCACCCAAGTCGCCCGCGACAACGGCGCGCCAGGATTGGTGCTGCTCGATCGCGCCGAGGTGAATAAGCGTGAGCCGCACGTGCGCGCCGAAGCCGCGCTCTGGTCGCCCGAGACCGGCATCGTCGATGCACACGAGCTGATCGCGGACTACCGCGCGGAGGCGGTCAGTCACGGCGCTGAGCTGTGCTTGCGTACACGCGTCGTCGCGATCGAGCACAGCGGGGATCGCTATCGGATCGTCACCGAGCAAACTGCCTCGGCGGAGCAAGCCGATGTGTTCGCCACCAACGTGATCAACGCCGCGGGCCTGCACGCGACCGAGATCGCAGCGCTCGCAGGGCTCCCAGTCGAGCAGCTCGGCTACGTGCAGCAGCTCTGCAAAGGCGACTACTTCCAGGTCTCCGCGCGCATCGGGCGCATGCTGTCGCACTTGATCTACCCGATGCCTGTGCACGCCGGGCTCGGTGTGCATCTGACCTTTGACACAGGCGGCCAGCTGCGCGCCGGACCTGACACTGAGTACGTTTCGGCACCGACCTACCTGATCGATCCTAACAAGCGCAGCGCGTTCGCTGCCGCCGTCAGCCGCTATCTGCCGATGGTGACCGAGGACGACTTCCAGCCCGACTACGCCGGCCTGCGACCGAAGCTGCAGGGCCCGGGGCAACCATTCCGCGACTTCGTGATCGAAGAGAGCTCGGCCCACGGCCTGCCGCGCTTCGTCAACTTGCTCGGCATCGAGTCCCCGGGACTAACAGCCAGCGAAGCAATCGCCGAGCAGGTGTGCACACTGCTTTAGCGCACGTGTCAGCGTGACATTGTCACGCTTTCAGCCAGACACAATCAGCGATGACTGTCTGTTTAAGAGCTAACGCGCCTGTCTTGTGACTAGACAGGCGCGTACTAGCAACTGACAGACGGTTAGCTGTCAGAGTGACAGATCTTGCACACGCGCACGAACGCGCTCCAACAGCGCTGCGGCGCGGGCGAGACCCACGTCCAAGACGAGCGCGACAAAATGCTCGTCGTGCTGAGTCGAACCGTTTGCAGAGCGGGCGATGTCTGACAACACGCGGCCACGACCTGCACGACCGCCCTTCACGGCACTAAGCGCATTCACGTTGATGGTGGATTCGTTCGCTGCCGCGCCACGGCTGCGGATCTTGTACACATAGTTAGTCGTTAGTTGCATGCCCTCAGCGCGTGCGCGCTTGATCACTTCGGCGGCCGAAAGGCTAGCAGGCAAGCTGAGTACGAACGTGCGCTTGGAGGAGATGGGACGACCACCACGCCGCGGCGCTTTGAGCGCTGTGTGACCGTTGCGCGCTGCACGCTTGGCGATGGAGCGAATCACATGCACATACCGATCACTGAGCGTTAGTCCCGCAGCCTTGGCTTTCGCCACGACCTCTTTTGCGGGCATCGAAGCCGGCAGACCGCGCACAAATGCGGACTTGGACGACACCGACTTCGATGCAGATTTCTTCGCTTTCTTTGCTGCCATGACTCGAACTCCTTAGGCGGCTGCACCCGTAAAACTGATGCGCACGAAGAGCGCTGGGTGCGGCAGACACGTTCACACGGAATCGGGCACCCCCGGGCCGATTCGAACGGCCGACCAACGGCTTAGGAAGCCGCTGCTCTATCCATCTGAGCTACGGGGGCACAGAGCGTTAGCCCTATACCATGCTCCACCTTCAAGTACAGCTATGGCGGCCGTGACGCAAGTGTCATGTGCAGTCAGTCAGTACTGCACAAGCGAGAACACTTCGACAGGTCGCAAGCGATCGCGTCCTGCTAAGAAGGTCAACTCGACGACAAAACTGGCTGCGACCACAATGCCACCGAGCTCACGCACCAGCTCGCACGCGGCCCATGCTGTACCGCCCGTGGCCAGCAGATCGTCGACAATCAAGATCTTGTCGCCCTTTTTAATCGCGTCCTCGTGGATCTCAAGCGCATCACTTCCGTACTCGAGCTGATATTCCACGCGCTTCTTTCGGTACGGCAACTTCCCCGGTTTACGGGCGGGAATAAAGGCGAGCCGCATGCGCGACGCGAGTGCAGCGCCGAAGATGAACCCGCGCGACTCGACACCGACGATCGCATCCAATGTGACACTGTCGAAACGTGCAGCAGTCGAATCGAGGCACAGGTTGAACGCCTCTGGATCCGCGAGCAGCGGTGTAATGTCTTTGAAAACAATGCCTGGTTTCGGGAAATCGGGCACATCGCGCAGCCGCTTCTTGATTAAGTCACTTGCAGTTCCAGTCACGAGTTGTCTCCTTCATGCGACAGCGCACTCGCTACTTGGCCCGCCGTTTCCCAATGCTCGGCGTTAGTCGAATCGAGCGCGAGTGGTGTCACGGAGACATAGCCCAAGAGTACGGCGTGAGCATCAGTTCCCTCGGGCTCAGTGCCTTCTGTCACGCGTCCACCGATCCAGAAATATTCGCGACCATTCGGGTCGATGCGTGGGATCACGCGTTCGTCATATACCTGACGCCCCACGCGGGTCACTCGGACACCCTTACAAGGCCCATAGGGGAAGTTCACATTGAGCAGCGGTGTAGTCGCTGCTTGCAACGCTGACTGTGCAAACGCACGCGTTAGGTCCGTCGCGATTGTTTGCAACGGCAGAAGATCGACATCGGGTGGCGCAGAGAACGCGAGCGCTGGGATGCCGCGCAGCGCCGCCTCGCGCGCGGCAGCGATCGTACCCGAATAGAATACACTTGTACCCAAGTTGTATCCGGCGTTGATGCCAGACAAAACAATGTCCGGCTTGCGCGGCAAGAACCGACGCTCATACAACGCGAGGTAGACACAATCAGCAGGTGTACCGTCGATCGAATGCACGTCCCGCGCGTGCTCGATGTGACGCAGCGGACGGTCGAGCGTGATCGCATGGGACTGCGCGCTCTGTTCGCGCGTAGGCGCGACGATCACGACGTCGCCCACGGCCATCGCCGCTTGGTGCAACAGGCGCAGGCCACGGGCCTGCACACCGTCGTCGTTCGTCAACAGAATCAGCGGGCGGGGTGCTTGCTCAGCCATGGCCAAGCCCCTGCACGCGCCGCTGCAATCTGTAGGGGAAAAGTGTGGTCGGGGCGACTGGATTCGAACCAGCGACCCCCAGACCCCCAGTCTGGTGCGCTAACCAGGCTGCGCCACGCCCCGACCAATGTCCCCGGCTGTCCGGGGGCGGCGAACATACACCGTTGCGACTCCGAGGCAAGCCCGAAAGCACGGCGCGCCCTGACAAAGCTTCATCGTCAACTGACAGGGCGCTTACGCGCGTGCACAGGCACGCTGCGTGGCGATCCATTTTCATCCGCATTGCCCGCACCACCATCCGCAGAGGCCTCCTCCTTCACGTGATCTCCAGCTGCTTCGGCGTCGTCGCGCAGGGCGCTATCGAGCGCCGAGAGCAGCTCTGTCAGCTCGGCGCGCATGGCGACGAGCTCAGCGCGCTGCTCATCGTCGCGAAGCTCACGAGGCGCCGCAGGCTCTGCAATGCGGTATTGCCCGCTCTCGCGCAAGCGGCGCTTGGCGCCCGCGATCGTCAGGCCTTCTTCGTGCAGCAGCCGCTTGAGCAGCACGGCGAGCTCGACATCGCGCCGCCTGTACACGCGGTGGCTGCCGCGCGTCTTGAGTGGCCGCAGCGCGTTGAACTCACTCTCCCAATAACGCAGCACGTGCGCGGCGACGCCGACGATCTGCGCCACCTCGCCGATCTTGAAAAACAGCTTGTCTGGCAGAGCGTTGCCCGGCACAGGAATCCGCCGCAGTTGAGCACATGCGCGCTACGACTGCTCGCGCCTGACAATCGCCGAGTTATCGCACAGTCCAGCGAACCGCGCGACCTCAGCGCGCGGAGCACGCCCATGGTCGCGCTGGCCCGTCTACTCGTCGCCTGCGCCGGCCGACTTCACTTGCTGCTGCTGACGCAACGCGATCTTGTCTGGGTTCAAGACGTTCTTGAGAACCTGGCTCGGCTTGAATGTCAGCACCCGTCGCGCGCTGATCGGAATGGGGTCGCCGGTCTGCGGATTGCGGCCGATGCGCTCTTTCTTCTCGCGCACCACGAAGTTGCCGAAACCCGAAATCTTGACCTTGTCACCATGGGACAGGACGTCCTTCATGGTCTCGAAGACAGCCTCGACGACCTCGGCTGACTCCTTCTTCGAGAAGCCGCCAACTTTCTCGTACACGCAATCGATGATTTCTGCCTTGGTCATCGATGCCTCCCGCGCATCACGAGAAATTTAAGCATAGCGGGCCTCAAAACTCAATAGCCTCGCTCACTTGCACCCGACACGCGATCCCCGTACATGCCCGCGCAAGTAACTAAATATGGACATTCGCGACGCACGGGGCGCGCTCGCGCGTGGCTAAGCGCCTCAGGCCAGCCTAGAGCAGCTGACGGCGTCGAGTCGTGAGGTCACATCAGACACTTTTGCAGCTTCTGTAGCGTAAGCGAACATGAGCGCACCGCTCGTGGACGGTGCGAGACCGCCCACGAACATACAACTGGCGCGCAGCTACGCTGAGCCGTCTATATCTAACGCAGCGCTTCGACGACGGCTTTGAAGCCGCCAGGGTCGCGCACTGCCAGGTCAGCGAGGATCTTACGGTCGAGCCCGATGCCCTTGTTCTTCAGCGCGGCGATGAGCTTGCTGTAGCTCAGGCCATGCTGACGAGCGGCGGCACCGATGCGTGCGATCCAGAGCTTGCGGAAGTCACCCTTCTTCTCGCGACGATGCGCAAAGGCGTCTTCCCAAGCGTTGTGCACTTGCTCAACGGCGGAGGCGTACTGGTTGCCACGTGCGGCATAGTAGCCACTCGAGAACCAGAGGATCTTGTTTCTACGGCGACGGGCTTTGAACCCACGTTTTACGCGCGGCATCTGCTTGGCTCCTGATTACGTCGTTGAGATTAAACGTCGTAGGGAAGCAGGCGCTTGAAACGCTTCTCATCCGCACCGTCGACGATGTCGTTCTTACGCAGCCGACGCAGGCGGCTGGCGGACTTGCCACGCATCATGTGACTGTGGCGTGCGCTGGCCCGGCGAATCTTGCCGGAGCCCGTGACGCGCAACCGCTTGGCAGCGGCGCGCTTCGTCTTCATCTTAGGCATGACGATATCTCTGCTTACCGTTGGATACGAAACGTCGGGCCTGCGTGACCGCGGCCGGACGTGGAGAGGCGGCATTGTTAGGGGT
>Ga0190269_10000525_pt1 | contig 19542 bp, 16 predicted proteins | sample Popmic249IS_FD_133749 | JGI IMG/M metagenome (GOLD analysis project Ga0190269, IMG submission 133749) | Populus adjacent soil microbial communities from riparian zone of Blue River, Arizona, USA - 249 IS | ecosystem: Environmental > Terrestrial > Soil > Riparian zone | place: USA: Arizona... | reverse complement strand
GCGCGTCGCAGCACCGCGCCCCCGTCCGCGTCGAGCTGCAGGTCCATCAGCCGGTCCATGCCGTGCACCACGTCGACGTCGAGCCCGTGCTGCATGAGGCCGCGAGCCGCCTCGAGGCCGAGCAGCCCGCCACCCACCACGACCGCCCGGGTCGACCGCTTCGCCCTGGCCGCGATGGCCGCGCAGTCCTCCAGCGTCCGGAAGACGAAGACCCCGTCGAGCAGCGTGCCGTCGGGGCCGGCGATCCCCTGCACCGGCGGGACGACGGGGAGAGAGCCGGTGGCGAGCACCAGCGCGTCGTACCGCGCGGTGACGCCGTCGCTGCCGTGGACGATGCGCGCCTCGCGGTCGACGCCGACCGCCTCGACGCCGAGCAGCCGGCGGGCGCGGGCGACGGACGAGAGCGTCACCTCCCTCGCGGGCCGCTTGCCGGCCAGGACGTCGGAAAGCAGCACGCGGTTGTAGGCGGGCCGCTGCTCGGCGCCGAAGACCGTCACGTCGAGGGAAGGGTCGCGGGACAGGAGCTCCTCGACGAGGCGTGCGCCCGCCATGCCGTTGCCCACCACGACGATCCGCCTGGTCATGAGCCGGCCCTCTCCACCCGAGCCGCGCAGGCCTTGAACTGCGGCATCCGGCTGACCGGGTCCAGCCAGTCACCGGTGAGCGTGTTGGCCCTGCGCCGCCCAGCCCAGTGGAAGGGGACGAAGAGCGTGTCCGGCCGGATGGCGTCGGTGACGCGCGCGGCGAGGAAGGCCGTGCCGCGCGGGGTCGTCACCCTGACCCGCTCGCCGTCGGCGATGCCGAGGCGGGCCGCGGCGTCCTCGTGCAGCTCGACGAAGGCCTCTCCCGGGAGCGCGGCGATGCGCCGGGTCTGGGCGCCCGACTGGTACTGCATGGCGACCCGTCCGGTCGTCAGCCGGAAGGGGAAGGCCTCGCTCACCGGCTCGACGTCGTCGGGCTGGTCGACCGCGAAGAACCGCGCCCGGCCGTCGGGGGTCGCGAAGCGGTCGACGAACAGTCGCGGCGTGCCCGGGTGGTCGGTCGAGGGGCACGGCCAGTGCAGCCGCTCCCCCGCTGCGAGCCGCTGGTGGCTGATCCCCGCGTAGTCGGCGACCCCGCCTGCGGATGCTCGCCGGAGCTCGTCGAAGACCTCCGTCGCGACGGTCGAGAACCCCGCCGGTACGCCGAGCAGGACCGCCAGGTCGTGGAGCACCTCCAAGTCGGTGCGGACTCCCAGCGGTGGGTCCATCGCCTTGCGCCGCAGCAGGACGCGACCCTCGAGGTTCGTTGTCGTTCCGTCCTCCTCCGCCCACTGGGCGGTCGGCAGGACGACGTCGGCGAGGGCGGCGGTCTCGGACAGGACGAAGTCGCTGACCACCAGCAGGTCGAGCGCCATCAGCCGCCGGGTGACATGTGCCGCGTTGGGTGCGCTCACCACGGGGTTCGAGCCCCAGAGCAGCAGGGCGCTCGGCCCGTCCGGCGTACCGAGCACGTCGAGCAGCTCGTAGGCGCTGCGGCCCGGCCCCGGGATGGTGTCCGCGTCGACGCCCCACACCGCAGCGATGTGCGCGCGGGAGGCTGGGTCGGTGATGGAGCGGTAGCCGGGCAGCTGGTCGGCCTTCTGACCGTGCTCACGGCCGCCCTGGCCGTTGCCCTGACCGGTCAGCGTGCCCCAGCCAGATCCGGGGATTCCGGGGAGACCCAGGGCCAGCGCGAGGTTCAGCCAGGCCGTGGTCGTCGCAACGCCGTGCGCGTGCTGCTCGGCGCCCCGGGCGGTGAGGACCATCGCGCGCGGGGCCCCAGCCAGCAGGTGGACAGCCTCGCGCAGGTGCGGCTCGGAGACGCCGGTGAGCCGCTCGACCCGGGCCGGCCACCAGGCCGCGGCGACGGCCGCGGCCTCCTCGAAGCCCGTGGTCCGCCGGGCGACGTAGTCCCGGTCGACCAGTCCCTCCTCCAGGGCCACGTGGAGCATGCCCAGGGCCAGAGCCAGGTCGGACCCCGGCTGCGGGGCCAGGTGCAGGTCCGCGCCTTCCGCCGTCGCGGTACGGCGAGGGTCCACCACCACGAGCCGGCCCCCGCGCTCGCGCATCCGCGACAGGTGCTGCACGAAGGGCGGCATCGTCTCGGCGGGGTTCGACCCCACGAGCAGGATGCAGTCGGCCTCCGCCAGGTCCTCCAGGGGGAAGGGCATCCCGCGGTCCAGGCCGAACGCCCGGTTGCCCGCAGCAGCCGCGCTGCTCATGCAGAAGCGGCCGTTGTAGTCGATCTGGCTGGTGCGCAGCACGACCCGGGCAAGCTTGCCGAGCAGGTACGCCTTCTCGTTCGTGAGCCCGCCGCCGCCGAAGACGGCCACCTTGTCCCTGTCGACCGCCTGCGCCGCACGGACCCCGGCCACGACCCGGTCGAGGGCCTCGTCCCACGAGGTCTCCCGCAACGGGCCGCCCTTGCGGTCGCGCACCAGTGGACGGGTGAGCCGCTCCGGGCTGCGCAGCAGCTCGCCCGAGGTCCATCCCTTGCGGCACAGCCCTCCGTCACCGGCGTCGACCTCGCCCGCGGGCGACACGGTCATGCCGCACTGCAGGGCGCAGTAGGGGCAACGGGTGCTGACGGGCATGCCAACACCGTGCGGGCCGGCTGTCTCGCAGCCGTGTCCCTCGTGTGTCGTCGAGATGACAAGGCCCTCAATGACGGCCGCGCACGTCGTGCACCACCACCTGACACGGCTTGGAAACAGGGAGGTAACCCGAGCGCGGCAAGGTGGAGACGTGAGCGAGCTCCCCCTGTCGGGCTTCACCGTGGCGGTCACCGCTGCGCGGCGCCGCGAGGAGCTCACCAACCTCCTGGTACGCCGAGGAGCCCGCGTCGTCGCGGCACCGGCGATCCGCATCATCCCGACCCAGGATGACGAGCTGCTCCGCGTGGCCACCGAGGCCTGCATCACCCAGCCACCCGACGTGGTGATCGCCACCACCGGCATCGGCTTCCGCGGCTGGATGGAGGCGGCCGACGGGTGGGGCCTCGGGGAGCCGCTCCGGGCGCAGTTCGGGCGTGCGCAGCTGCTGGTGCGCGGGCCCAAGGCGAAGGGCGCGGTCCGGGCGCACGGCCTCGCCGAGGCCTGGTCGCCGGAGTCGGAGTCGACGGACGAGGTGGTGACCTACCTCCTGGAGCAGGGCGTCGCCGGCAACCGGGTCGCGCTGCAGCTGCACGGCGAGCCGCTGCCGGAGGCCGTTGCCGCGCTGACGCGCGCGGGGGCCGAGGTCGTGGAGATCCCCGTCTACCGCTGGGTGCCGGCCGAGGACATCAAGCCGCTGCAGCGCCTCGTGGACCAGGTCGTGGGCGGGCAGGTCGACTGCGTGACCTTCACCTCCGCCCCGGCGGTGGTGAGCCTGCTCGACACGGCGACCGACCGCGGACGGCAGCCGTCGCTCGTGCGCGCGCTGGGCAACGACGTGCTGGCGGCGTGCGTCGGCCCCGTCACGGCAGCGCCTCTGCAGCGTCTGGGCATCCCGACCGTGCAGCCCGAGCGCTCACGGCTGGGTGCTCTCGTCCGCACCGTCGTCGAGGAGCTCCCCGCCCGCCGGGCCCGTACCGTCCACGCGGGACAGCACGTGCTCGAGCTGCGAGGGCACAGCGTGCTCGTGGACGGGTTGCCAGTGAGCCTCACGACGCGCCAGTCGGCGGTGCTCTCCGCCCTGCTCGACGCGGGGCAGGGTCGCGTCCTGTCGCGCTCGGAGCTGCTGGCCCGCGCGTGGCGTGACGAGACCGCCGACGAGCACGCGGTGGAGATGACGGTCGCCCGGCTGCGGAGCGCCCTCGGCCCAGCCGGCAAGGCTGTCCAGACAGTGGTCAAGCGCGGCTACCGGCTGGCCTCACAGCCGGAAAGGTCTGTCGTGCAGGAGATGTGACCGCAGTCGCGCCCCGCCGTCATGGGGGCGTTGCGCGGCGTACCTAGCGTCCGTCGTCACCACCCACTCACTGGAGGAACCGGATGACGGCCACGCTCGAGACCCGCGTCGCACCGCAGACGACGCACCGCGGCAAGCGCTGGATCCAGGAGTGGGAGCCCGAGAACCCTGCGTTCTGGGAGGCGACAGGCAAGCACGTCGCGCGACGCAACCTGGTCTTCTCCATCCTGTCCGAGCACATCGGCTTCTCGGTCTGGACGATGTGGGCGTCGCTCGTCCTCTTCCTCGGGCCGGCCTACGGCTTCACCCCGGCCGACAAGTTCCTCATCACCACCACCCCGGCGCTCGTCGGCTGCCTGGTCCGTATCCCCTACACCTTCGCGGTGGCGCGCTTCGGCGGCCGCACCTGGACGGTCGTCAGCGCAGCCCTGCTCGTCATCCCGCTCGTCGCGACCCTCGTCGTGCTCGAGCCGGGAGTCTCCCTCGGCACGCTCATGCTCGTGGGTGCCCTCGGCGGTGTCGGCGGCGGCAACTTCGCGTCGTCCATGACGAACATCAACGCGTTCTACCCCGACCGGCTCAAGGGCCGGGCGCTGGGGCTCAATGCAGGAGCCGGCAACCTCGGTGTCGCCGCCGTTCAGCTGGTGGCCCTGCTCGTGCTCGCCACCGCGGGCAAGGAGCACCCGCGGCTGCTGGTCGGCCTCTACCTGCCGCTCGTCGTCGTGGCCGCCGTGATGGCCTGGGCCAAGATGGACAACCTCGCGCACATGCGCGACGACAAGCGCGCGATCCGCGACGTCATGAAGGACAAGCACACCTGGGTGATGTCGCTGCTCTACATCGGGACCTTCGGTTCCTTCATCGGCTTCGGCTTCGCCTTCGGCCAGGTGCTGCAGGTGCAGTTCAAGAGCGACTTCCCCACGCCGCTCGACGCGGCGTACCTGACCTTCATCGGTCCGCTCATCGGCTCCTTCATCCGTCCGGTCGGCGGCTGGCTCGCCGACCACCTCGGCGGCGCGCGCGTGACGCTCGTCAACTTCTTCCTCATGGCCGGTGCCGCGAGCGTCGTGCTCGTCGCGTCGACGCAGCACTCGCTGCCGCTCTACCTGGTCGGGTTCATCGGCCTGTTCGTCTTCAGCGGCCTCGGCAACGGCTCGACGTACAAGATGATCCCGGCGATCTTCAAGGCCACCCGGCCCGACTTCCACGAGGCACGTCGTATGGCGGGCGCCCTGATCGGCCTGGCGGGGGCGATCGGCGCCTTCGGTGGCGTCCTCGTGAACGTCGCCTTCCGGGAGTCGTTCCTGCGCACCGGCGAGGCCAACGGGGCGTACATCGCGTTCATCGCGTTCTACGCGGTGTGCGTCGTGGTCACCTGGGCCGTCTACCTGCGGCCCGGCCGCCGGCTCGCCGGCGTCTGACCCGGTACGACGTCAGCGCGGGAGACCCCGGACCTGGGCGCGGAGCTCCTGCTCCAGCCCGGCCGGGGCCTGCAGCACGTCCAGCAGCTCGCTGGCCTCCGGGTGCGGTGTCGCCGTGAGCTCGCTGTGCCAGAGCAGGGCACGCGCGTGCCAGACGGTGGTGCCGAGCTCTGACCACACGGCCGCTGCCTCGGCAAGCTGGTCGTACTCCCGCTGCTGCAGCGCTCGGATCTCCAGGTCCAGGGCCCGGGCCTCGACGACGTCGTGGTCCTCGAGGCCGTAGAGGTCGACGGCCCAGCCCCGGCTCAGCTCCTCGACGTACATCCACCGAGCAGCCAGCGCGACCACGGTCGTGAGTCCTGTGTCGCGGCCCTGCTGGCGCAACGACGCGATGTCACCGAGCGGCACCGAACGGCCCTCGGCGACCGCGCCCACGAGGTTGATGAGCCGCGGGCGCATCGGAGCGCAGCGCTCACCGGTCTCCTGGTCCACGGCGAGCGCCTGCGCCGCATGGGCACGAGCCTCCGCGAAGTGCCCGCGGTCCAGTGCCACCCAGCCGCGGGCCTCGGCGAGGTCGCGCTGCAGCACCGCCTTCGCGGCCAGCTCGTGGTGCGCCACGCGCTCCAGGAGCGCGAGCGCATCGGCCGTGCGGCCGTCCCGTTGCGCCAGCTGCGCCTCGAGGAGGTCCACCTGCAGGTCGACCCACTCGGTGGTGCGGTGCGACGCGACGGCCCGCGCCTCGGGCAGGAGCCGGCGGGCGCCGTCGAGGTCGCCACCACGGACGAGGTGGTCGAGCATGACGACGAGCGCGTTGTAGTGCACGAAGTGCAGCCCGAGCTCGCGACCGGCGGCCAGGGCGAGGCCGGTGGGCTCACGCCCACCGACGGGATCGGCGTCGAACATCGCGAGGGTGCCGCGGGCCAGGTCCAGCTTCGGCTCGAGGCTCACGTCGTCGGAGCGGCTGTTCTCGACGGCGCGCACCGCCCACTGCTCGAAGGCAGGGCGTCCGGTTGCGAAGGCGTGGTGCAGGGCCAGGTCTTTGGCCATGCCCGCCTGCAGGCGCGTGTCCGCGCTGCGCATGGAGAGCTGGTAGGCGCGCTCCATGGTGGTCAGCTGCTGGGCGATTCCCTTCTGGAACTGGTCGAACCAGCTCCGCTCGAGCTCCACCCTCGCCTCTCCGGCGATGTCCTCGAGCGCACGGAACGCGGCCTGCGCCCGGTCGAGGTGATCGGGCCCTGCGGGGTCCTCGGTGTGCCTCATCACCCGCGCGGTCAGCAGGTGGGCCTCGGCAGTGGCTCGCAGGTCCTCACGCGACTCGCCCAGAGCGCGCGCCCGGTCGGCAGCCGCGGTGACCTCCTCCATGGCACCCAGCACGAAGGACGTCGCCGCCCACGCGAGCTCGAGCTGCAGGGCGTCGACCTCGCAGCGGGGGTGCGCGTCCTTGAGCTCACGGGCCCGGACGAGCACCTCCGCCGCGACGCGGGAGCGCTCCTCCTCCACGCTGCGGGCGAAGAGCACCATGGCCTCGACGGTGCGCCGGACGAGGTCGCAGTCGGGCGTGCCTGAGCGAGCGGCCTGCTCGAGGTGGTGCGCCTGGCTCTCCAACACCTGCGAGACCGGCAGGATCGCGTACCACTCAGCAGCGGCCCGGTGGATCTCGACCCGGCGCGCACGGTTGACCGCCTCGTAGGCGACCTCGCGCAGCAGGGCGTGGGGGAAGCGGAGCCTGGCTACGTCGCGCTCGTCACGCAGCACGACCAGCAGGCCCCTGGCAACGAGCGCCGCCAGGGCGGTCTCCACGTCCTCGCGCTCGCCCGCCGCGAGGTGGAGCAGCAGGTCGAGCTCGGCCTGGTCCCCCAGCGCCGCGCCGATGCCCACGAGCTCCCGCTCGGCGGAGGGCAGCCCTGCGAGGCGCATCGAGATGAAGCCGCGCATCGACTGCGGTGCCTGGGCCAGCCGGCTCTCGGCCTCCGCGGCGTCCGTGGCCGCCCTGGTGCCTGCCAGCAGCAGGGCGCACTGCTCCACGGCCAGCGGGTGGCCGTCGGTCCGCCGCACCACTGCCTCCACCACCGGTTCGGGTGCCTCCGGGACCAGCGCGCGGACGAGGACGGCAGCCTCGGCGGGGTCGAGCGGACCGACCTCGAGCACGGGGAGCTCCCACGCGGGGAGCGGCGAGCGCGAGACGAGCAGCCACCGGCCGAGGCCCGCTGCGGCGCGGGCCAGCAGCGCGGCCTCGTGGGCGCCGAGCGCCTCGGCGTCGTCCACCACGAGCAGGTCGCTGTCGGAGAGGAGCTGGCACGCCGCGCGCAGCAGCGCCTCCTCGTCCTCACCGCGGGTGGCCTCCGCGCCCTGGCCGGCAAGCATCCGCAGGAGGTTGCGCGGGGCGTCCGCGCGTGCGGCGACGAGGCGGTGCAGCACCGAGCGCGCGCTCGGGTGGCGCGTCACGGCTGCGGACGTCACGAGGTGCTGGTGCTCCCGGACGGCCTCGGCCACGAGCCTGCTCTTGCCGATGCCCGCAGTGCCCACGACGCACGCGCCGCGGGCCTCGGCGAGGAGCGCGTGCAGCCGCTCCTCCAGCGCAGGCCGGGGGACGTAGGCGGTCTCCACCGCGTCATCCCGCAGGTCTGTCGCCGTCATGGGTCAGGACGAGGTCTCGCCACGGGGCTTCGAGCCGAACCCCTGCGTCTGCGTGGGGTCGACCCGCAGGACGCTGACGCCCTGCACACCCGGGGCGTCGGTGAACGTGCGGAGCAGCTCCTGCATGCGGTCGTACGTGTCGGCCATCACCTCGACCAGCGCGTTGTAAGGACCGCATCCCGAGATCCGTGCCGCCGCCACGTAGGCGTCCGGCAGCTCCGTGGGGACCAGCTCCTGCAGGTTCCGCTCGTAATCGGCCAGCCGCGAGTACTCGACCTGCAGGAGCGCGAACGCGACGTTGGCCAGGACGGCACCGCCGGACACCTTGTTCAGCCACTCGAGAATCTCGGCCAGGGTGCAGTTCATGTTGCTGGGCGGGTTGCAGCCCTCGCTGGCGAGCGTGCCCGACATGGCCGTGGTCACGGGACCTTCGGCCAGCCCGAAGGCGCTGTAGCAGCCGGCCATGGTCCCGGCCGACGCCCGAAGGAGGCCGTCACGCTGGAGCCGGTGCAGCAGGTCGGCCGAACCCGGCGACTTCATCAGGACAAGCGTCTGGACCACGGGTACCCCCCCTCATGGCCGCCTCGGTGGCGCCCCCAGGAGAACCTAGGGCGAAACGGTCAACGCGGGCAGCAAACGCGTCGGGTACCCGACTACCGTCTCGCCCATGAGCTCCCTCGGCGACGACCTGCGGGCCTTCCTCGACACCGGCGTCTCGCCGTACCACGCCGTGGCGGAGGCGGCGCACCGGCTCGAGGTGGGTGGCTTCAGCGCGCTGCGCGAGGAGGACCGCTGGGCGCTCCAGCCGGGCGACCAGCGGTACGTCGTGCGCGACGGCGGCAGCATCGTGGCCTTCCGGGTCGGCACCGCTCCCCTCGCCGACGCCGGCGTACGGCTGGTGGGGACCCACACCGACTCCCCCACGTTCCGGGTGCGGCCGAACTCCGAGGTGACCCGCGCCGGCTACCGGCTCGTCGGCGTCGAGCCCTACGGCGGGATGCTCGCCCACACCTGGCTCGACCGGGACCTCACCGTGGCGGGCCGGGTGGTGCTCCGCGACGGCGGGACGCGGCTGGTGCGGCTCGAGGGGTCGCCGCTGCGGATGCCGTCGCTGGCGATCCACCTCGACCGGTCACTCAACGAGGGGGTCTCGCTCAACAAGCAGCAGCACCTCGTGCCCGTCATCGGCCTCGACGACGAGCCGGGCCTGCTGGCGCGGCTGGGGCTCGACCCGGCCGAGGTACTGGCGCACGACCTGGTCCTCACCGACACCCAGCCGGCCGGCATCGTCGGGTCGGACTGGATCAGCGGCCCACGGCTCGACAACCTCGGCTCCTGCCACAGCGCGCTGCACGCCCTGCTGGCCGCGCCTGCCGCAGCCCACACCCAGGTCTGGGTCGCCAACGACCACGAGGAGGTCGGCAGCGGCTCGGCCGAAGGCGCACGCGGCTCGTTCCTCGAGGACGTCCTGGTCCGGCTCGTGGCCGCGACCGGCGACACGGACCCCCAGGCCTACCGCCAGGCGATCGCCCGGTCGCGGCTGGTCTCGGCCGACATGGCGCACGCGGTGCACCCCAACTACGCCGAGAAGCACGAGCCCGGGCACACCCCGGAGCTCGGCGGCGGCCCGGTGCTCAAGCACAACGCCAACCAGTCCTACGCGACCGACGCGACGACGGAGGCGTGGTTCGTGACCTGCGCGGAGGCGGCCGGCGTACCGGTCCAGCACTTCGTCACCCGGGCCGACCTTCCCTGCGGGTCGACCATCGGGCCGCTCACGGCGGCCCGGCTCGGGCTGGCCACCGTCGACGTCGGCTCGGCCATGCTCTCGATGCACTCGTGCCGGGAGCTGGCGTCCCGCGCCGACGTACCGCTCATGGTCGCCGCCCTCACCGCCTGCCTTTCCTAGCCCGCCGGCTGCCCGGCCCGCTCGGCACACGAAGTGCCGCCCCGACCGCCACGGCCACGAGCGGCGGACCCCGCGCTCGAGGCGGTTTGTGTGTCGCGAGCACACGAACCCCGGGCCTGGGGTCGGTCCCCCGCCGTGCGCGCCGAGCTGGTCCCCGGTTTGTGCGCCCGGGGGCCTAGGCTGCCGCGGGTGCAGAGGGTCGAGATCACGCAGGACTTCCCGCAGCCGGTCGAGCAGGTCTACGCGTTCCTCGCGGAGCACGAGAACCTCGGGCCGCTCTTCGGCGCCAAGGTGGTGCGCAAGAAGGACGGCGACACCAGCCGCAACGGCACCGGCTCGGTCCGCCGGCTCCGGCTCGGCCCCGGCCCGTGGTTCGAGGAGACCGTCACCGAGGCGGTCGAGAACGAGCTCATCGAGTACCGCATCACCCAGGGCTCACCGCTGCGCGGCCACCGCGGGGTCATGCGCTTCTCCCCCACACCCGGCGGCTCGCGGCTGCACTACGTCATCGAGTTCGCCGCTGTCGTACCGGGGCTGGCCTGGGTCGTGAAGCACGGGCTGACGCTCACGATCACGCGGGCGCTGCGGAAGCACGCCGCGTCGGCCGTTTGACGGACCTCGCCCACATCACGGCGAGGCGAGGGGGAGCCCCCACTGTCACGCCGTGGTGACTCCCGGTGCCGATGACCGGGCCTTGACACTGCAGCGCCCCCGGCGGTTTCCCGGGCCCGCCACAGGGGAAGCGAAGGTCTGTCGGCGCCGCCCGGGGGTGGCGCCTAGGAGGTCCCGTGGCTCAGGTGGCGCTGGAGGGAGTCGGCAAGGTCTACGCGGACGGCACCCGCGCGGTGAGCTCGCTGGACCTCACCGCCGCCGACGGGGAGCTGCTCGTCCTGGTCGGACCCTCCGGGTGCGGCAAGACGACCGCGCTGAGGATGATCGCGGGGCTGGAGGGCATCAGCGAGGGACGCGTGCTCATCGGCGAGCGGGTCGTCAACCGGGTGCCCTCCCGCGACCGCGACGTCGCGATGGTCTTCCAGAGCTATGCCCTGTACCCGCACCTGTCGGTGCGCGACAACATCGGCTTCGGTCTGGCGCTGCGCAAGGTCCCTCGGGCAGAGATCACCCGCCGCGTCGAGGAGGCCGCCCGGGTCCTCGGCCTGACCGACTACCTGGACCGCAAGCCCCGGAACCTCTCGGGTGGCCAGCGGCAGCGTGTCGCGATGGGTCGGGCGATCGTGCGCGAGCCCAAGTGCTTCCTCATGGACGAGCCGCTCTCGAACCTCGACGCCAAGCTGAGGGTGCAGATGCGGGCCGAGATCGCGAGGCTGCAGCGGGCACTGGGCGTCACGACCGTCTACGTCACCCACGACCAGACCGAGGCGATGACGCTCGGCGACCGGGTGGCGGTCATGAAGCAGGGAGTGCTGCAGCAGGTGGCACCACCCCAGGAGCTGTACGACGAGCCACGGAACCTGTTCGTGGCCGGCTTCATCGGCTCGCCGGCCATGAACCTCGTCCGCGGACGGATCGAGGAGGGGGCCGCGGGAGACCTGCAGCTGCGCATCGGGGACCAGCGGCTCCCGGTCACGCCCGGGCTGCTGCACCGCAGAGAGGCCTTGCAGGGCTACGTCGGTCGCGACCTCGTGGTGGGGATCCGGCCTGAGGACATGGAGGACGCGGCGCTGCACGGCGACGGGACCTCGACGCACCTGCTGGAATGCCGGGCTGACCTGGTCGAAGCGCTGGGCTCCGAGGTCCTCGTGCACCTCAGCATGGATGCGCCGACCGTCGTCACTGACGACACCCGCGAGCTGGCCCGCGACGTGGGGGAAGACCCTGCCGCGAGCGCCAGCAGCACGCTCATCGCGCGTGTCAGCCCGCGCACGGCCATCAAGGTGGACGAGCGCATCCGCATCCACGTCGACGTGGACCGGCTTCACCTGTTCGACCTCGACACCGGTCTGGCGATCGAGGGCACGCACGACCGGAAGGGAGCGTCATGAAGAGGATCTCGCTGACCGGCATGGTGGCGGCCTTCGCCCTGGTGCTGGCGGGCTGCGGCGGCGGAGACGACGACGAGACAGGGGGCGAGCCCAGAGCGGGGGCCTCGTTGCCCAACCTTGCCGGCCAGTCCATCGAGGTGACGGCGGAGTGGCAGAAGACGGAGCAGCAGAACTTCCGGCGAGTGCTCGACGAGTTCGAGCGGCAGACGGGCGCCACCGTCCGGTACACCTCCACCGGCTCGCAGACCGCCACCATCCTGGGCACCCGTGTGGCCGGTGGGAACCCGCCCGACGTCTCGCTGATCCCCCAGCCGGGACTCATCAGGCAGTTCGTGTCCAGGGGTGCGCTCAAGCCGCTGCCGCAGGCCGTGCAGGACGTGGTGAAGGACAACTTCAGCGAGGACTGGCAGGACCTGGGCACCTTCGACGACAAGCTCTACGCGGTCTGGTTCAAGGCGGCCAACAAGTCGACCATCTGGTACCGGCCCTCCGCGTTCGAGCAGGCGGGGGTGGAGCCCCCGGGCACGTGGAGCGACTTCGTCGACAGCCTCCAGACCCTTCGCGATGCGGGTGTGACGCCGCTCTCGGTCGGGGGCGGTGACGGGTGGACGCTCACCGACTGGTTCGAGAACGTCTACCTGAGCCTCGCCGGAGCGGAGAAGTACGACCAGCTGACCAACCACGAGATCCCGTGGACCGACCCCACGGTGAAGGAGGCCCTGACCCTGCTCGGCCAGGCGTGGAAGCAGGAGTTCCTGGCGCCCAACGCCCAGCAGACCCTGTTCCCAGACTCCGTGACGCAGGTCTTCGCCACCAACAAGGCCGCCCAGGTCTTCGAGGGCGACTTCGTCGCCGGCGTGATCGGCGGCAGCACCAAGGCGAAGGTCGGCACGGACGCCAGGTTCTACCCCTTCCCCAAGGCGGGCGACGCACCGAGCTCGGTGGTGGGTGCCGGTGACGCCGCCGTCATGTTCAAGTCCTCGCCCGCGGCGGAGGCCTTCATGACCTTCCTGGCGCAGCCGGAGTCGGCCGACATCTGGGTCAGGCTGGGTGGCTTCAACTCGCCCAACCAGAAGGTGGACACCGCCAACTACCCGGACGACACGTCACGGGAGATCGCGGAGCAGCTCGTGGAGGCCGAGGTCTTCCGCTTCGACATGTCGGACCAGACGCCGTCACAGTTCGGCGGGACGCCTGGCCGAGGCGAGTGGAAGGCTCTGCAGGACTTCCTGGCGAACCCGTCAGCGGTGGACCAGGCCGCGGCCCGTCTCGAGAGCGAAGCCGCCAAGGCCTACGGCGGCTAGCCGTGCACCCCGCCCCGCCTGCCGATCCATCGGCCGGACGCGACGACCGGGGGGCCTCTCCCCCGGTCGGGGATGACGTCCGCTCCGGCGAGGTCGGCGGCGGTCGGGACTGGCGGCACGGGGCGCGCGTGCTCCTGTTCCTCCTGCCCGCCGTCGTGTTCCTGGGCGGGCTGGTCGTCTACCCGACGGTCGCAACCCTGGTCCGGAGCCTCTTCTCCGACGAGGGGGGCGAGTTCGTCGGGCTGGAGAACTACCGGAGGATGCTCTCCCTGGACGACACGCGCACGGCCCTCAAGAACAACGCGATCTGGGTGGTCGCCGCGCCCAGCCTGGTGACGGCGCTGGGCCTGGTCTTCGCCGTGATGGCGGAGCGGGTCAAGTGGGCCACGGCCTTCAAGATCGTGATCTTCATGCCCATGGCCATCTCGATGCTGGCGGCGGGCGTCATCTTCCGGTTGGTCTACGAAGCCTCGCCCGAGCAGGGGCTCGCCAACGCCGTCTCGGTCGGCGTCCACGACGTCTTCTCGCCGCCGTCGGCCTACCACGGGGCGCTGCCACGGGACGGCTCGGGGCTGCGGCGGGAGGCCGGAGGCATCGTGATGACCCGCACGGTCGCGCCCGGCCAGGCAGTGCAGCTGCCCGTGGTCGGGCTGGCACCGGACCGGATCCCTGGTGCCGCCGAGCCGGCCGGTACGCCGCCGACAGCCGACGCGCAGACGTTGACCGGCCTCGTGTGGTTCGACTTCGTGCGCGGCGGCGGCGGCACGCCCGGCGTCGTCGACGAGGGCGAGAGGGGCCTGCCTGGTATGACCGTGCAGGCCGTGCAGCGCGGCCAGGTGGTGGCCACGGACGAGGCCGCCGCTGACGGCACCTTCGCCCTGACCGGCCTCTCCCGCGACTCTCCCGTCACGGTACGGCTCGCAGCGAGCAACTTCACGGCGCCCTTCCGAGGGGTGAGCTGGCTCGGACCCTCACTCGTGACACCGGCGATCATCGGCGCCTACGTCTGGATGTGGGCGGGTTTCGCCATGGTGCTCATCGGCGCTGGTCTCGCGGCCATCCCGCGGGAGGCCCTCGAGGCGGCTCGGGTGGACGGTGCCACCGAGTGGCAGGTGTTCCGGCGGGTCACGGTGCCGCTCCTGTCACCCGTCCTGCTGGTGGTCTTCGTGACCCTGGTGATCTACGTGCTGAAGGTCTTCGACCTCGTGTTCATCATCGCGCCCGGCTCCACGCAGGACGACGCCAACGTCCTGGCGCTGGAGATGTGGCGGGTCTCGTTCGGCGGCCAGCCCGAGCAGGGCCTGGGGAGCGCGCTGGCGATCCTGCTCTTCCTGCTTGTGGTCCCCGCGATGCTCTTCAACATCAGGCGCTTCCGCCGGGAGCAGTCATGACGGCGACGACGGGTCCGGCGGCCCCCTCCCAGCCCGCCGGGGCGCCGCCACCGGTCGCCGGCGCGGCTCGGCGCTCCCTGGTCACCCGGATGACCCGCATCGTCTCGGGCGGTGTCGCGCAGGTGGTCCTGATCGCCGTCGCGCTGATGTGGCTGGTGCCGTCGTTCGGCCTGATGGTCGCGTCCCTGCGTCCCGAGGCGGACAACACTGCGAGCGGCTGGTGGAACGCCTTGACCCACCCGGGCCAGCTCACCGTCGACAACTACCGGGCACTGTTCGACAACAGCACGATGACGGACTCGTTCCTCAACACCGTCTACATCACCGTGCCCACGACGGTCCTCGTGGTCGTGGTCGCTGCGCTCGCGGCCTACGCGTTCGCCTGGATGGACTTCCCGGGCCGCGACTGGTGGTTCCTGCTCGTGGTCGGCCTGCTCGTCGTACCGCTGCAGGTCGGGCTGATCCCCGTGGCCAAGCTCTACGGGTCCCTGGGCCTCTTCGGGTCGATCACGGGGGTCGTGCTCTACCACGTCGCGTTCGGGCTGCCCTTCGCCATCTTCCTGCTGCGCAACTTCTTCGCCGGGATACCGCGCGACCTGCTCGAGGCGGCGCGCATGGACGGCGCCACCGAGCTCCGGATCTTCCTGCGGGTCATCATGCCCCTGGGACTGCCCGCGATCGCGTCGCTCGCCATCTTCCAGTTCCTCTGGGTGTGGAACGACCTGCTGATCGCGCTGATCTTCGCGGGGCCTGGTTCGCGGCCGCTGACGGTCGCCATCCAGGAGCAGACCCGGCAGTTCGGCAACAACATCGACGTGATCTCCTCGGCGGCGTTCCTCTCCATGCTGGTCCCGTTGATGGTCTTCTTCGCGTTCCAGCGGTTCTTCGTCCAGGGAGTGCTCGCCGGATCGGTCAAGTGAGGACAGCGCATCCTCGAGCAGTGACGCGGCCGGGCAACACGGCCCCGAAGTGATCCGTCAGGCAGGTCCTAGCGGTCGCCCTCGGACAGGAACCCGCGCACCAGGTCGCGGTGCTTGTCGATGCACGCCTCGAGCGCCGCCTCCTGCTGCAGCGTCGCCTGTCCGATGTCGAAGCGCACCGGGAACCGGCCCTGGATGCCGGGGTCGCGGTTGCCCTTGTCCTCGACCACCTCGACCCCCGGCAGCCGGCCGCACACGTCCTTGAGCAGCTGCCGCCCCTCCTGGCCCGCGGTGGGCTGCATCGTGACGACGAGCACCTTCTTCGGCGGCGCGAGGAGGTAGTTGAAGACCGCGGTCGTGAGCATGCCGAAGAGCACGATCGCGCCACCGACCCCGATGAGGATCTTGGCGCGTCGGCTCAGGGGGCGGCCCTCGGCCAGCTGCTGGTCGCTCACGGGACCATTGTCGGTCAGGGACTGTCGGGCGCGCGCGTCCGTACCCTGGAGGGCATGGGAGGCATCGACCCGGAACGCCTGGCCGTGTGCCTCGACGTCCTGAAGGAGCTCGACGAGCTCGACCCCGACCACCCGGACGCGGTCGAGGTGCGGCGGGCGACCGCGCACGTCTACAAGTCCGTGAAGCAGCGCCGGCGGAGCATCAAGCGCGCGGCCGTCACCGCGGCCGACGAGGCGGTGACCAACCTCACCGCGACAGGCGCCAAGGACCGCATCGACGACGAGACCCGCGGCGTGCTGCTCAGCCCGAAGGCCGAGGCGCAGGTCGTCGGGGTGCTGCAGCGGGCCCGCTCCTGCTACCTCTGCAAGTCGCGGTACGTCGAGGTCGACGCCTTCTACCACCAGCTCTGCCCCGAGTGCGCGGCCTTCTCGCGCGAGAAGCGGGAGCAGCGGGTCGACCTGACCGGGCGGCGGGCTCTCCTCACCGGCGGTCGCGCGAAGATCGGCATGTACATCGCGCTGATGCTGCTGCGCGACGGCGCCGAGCTGACGATCACGACGCGCTTCCCGCACGACGCGGTACGCCGCTTCACCGCCATGCCCGACAGCGCCGACTGGCTGCACCGGCTCCGGGTCGTCGGCATCGACCTGCGGGACCCGCACCAGGTCGTGGAGCTCGCCGAGGACGTCGCCGCGCAGGGCCACCTCGACATCCTCATCAACAACGCCGCCCAGACGGTACGCCGGAGCCGAGCCTCCTACGCCGCGCTGGCCGCCGCGGAGCACGCGGCCGAGGCCATCGAGTCGTCGGTGCCCATCGTCGACCTCCGCTCGGCCACTGCCGAGATCGAGGGCGCCATCGGGAAGCGCTTCACGGCCGATGCCGTGACCGCGCTGGCGCTGACCAGCGGGTCGGCCTCGCTGTCGCGGGTCGAGCAGGGCATCGCCATCGACGCCGGCGGGCTGCTGCCCGACCTCGAGCCGGCGAACTCCTGGTCCCGCCGGGTGCACGAGGTCGACCCGATCGAGCTGCTCGAGGTGCAGCTCTGCAACAGCGTCGCGCCTTTCATCCTCGTGTCGCGCCTCCGGCCGGCCCTGGCGGCGTCCCCTCATCGGCGTACCTACGTCGTCAACGTGTCGGCGATGGAGGGGCAGTTCTCCCGTCGCTACAAGGGCCCGGGCCACCCGCACACCAACATGGCCAAGGCGGCGCTGAACATGCTGACGCGCACGTCGGCGGAGGACATGGCGGCCGAGGGGATCCTCATGACCGCCGTCGACACCGGTTGGATCACCGACGAGCGGCCGCACCCGACCAAGGCCCGGCTGCACCAGGAGGGGTTCCACGCGCCGCTGGACCTGGTCGACGGGGCGGCGCGGGTCTACGACCCGATCGTGCAGGGCGAGGCGGGCGTCGACCTCTACGGCTGCTTCCTCAAGGACTACAAGGTGTCCCCGTGGTGAGGCGGCAGTGAGGGTCGTCTTCGTCTGCACCGGGAACATCTGCCGGTCGCCGAGCGCCGAGGCGGTGCTCAAGCACAAGCTGACGCGTGCCGGACTGGACGACAGGGTGCACGTGGCCAGCGCGGGTCTCGCCGGCTGGCACGTGGGCAAGGACGCCGACCCGCGGTCGCTCGCGGCGCTTCGGGCGCGGGGCTACGACCTCGCGCACCAGGCTCGCCAGGTGAAGCGGGCCTGGTCCACGGAGTACGACCTCTTCGTGGCCCTCGACAGCGGGCACCTGATGGAGCTGCGCTCGTTGCTGCCCGGCGCCGACGTCCGGCTGCTGCGCGAGTGGGACCCGCACGGCAAGGGCCACGTCCCGGACCCCTACTACGACGGGCCAGAGGCGTTCGAGGAGGTGCTCGACATCGTCGAGCGCTCCTGCGACGGCCTCGTGGCGCACCTGCAGGAGCGCCTCACCGCCCCGTGAGGGCCCGCAATAGCCTGGTGTCGTGACCGAGACCCTCCCCCCGTGCCCTGCCTGCTCCTGCGAGTACACCTACGAGATGGGTGCTCTGCTGGTGTGCCCGGAGTGCGCCCACGAGTGGACGGCGGACGCGGCAGCGGCTGACGTCGAGGAGGGCGTGGTCACGGACGCAGTCGGCAACGTCCTCGCCGACGGCGACACCGTGACGGTGATCAAGAGCCTGAAGGTGAAGGGCAGCACCACCGGCATCAAGGCCGGCACCAAGGTCCGCAACATCCGGCTCGTGAACGGCGTGGACGGTCACGACATCGACTGCAAGATCGACGGGATCGGCGCGATGCAGCTCAAGTCCAGCGTGGTCCGCAAGGCCTGAGCTCGGGGCTCCCGCCACCGTCATAGGTTGCGTCCATGGACCTCGGCCTCACCGGTAAGCGCTTCCTCGTCACGGGTGCCTCCCGTGGGCTGGGCCGCGCCGCCGCCGCGACCCTCGTCGCCGAGGGCGCCCGGGTGCTCATCTCGGCTCGCGACGAGCGGCGGCTGGCAGCTGTGGCCAAGGAGATCGGCTGTGTGGGGACCGCCGCGGACAACGCCGACCCGACGGCGGCCGCGCGCCTGGTGCAGGCCACCGTCGACGCGTTCGGCGGGATCGACGGAGCCCTGGTCTCGGTCGGCGGACCGCCGGCCGGCACAGCGCTGGCGCTCACCGACGACCAGTGGCACGACGCCTTCGACAGCGTCTTCCTCGGCGCGGTGCGGCTGTGCCGAGCGGTGGCCGCCGCGCTCCCGGCCGGGGGCGGCTCGATCGTGCTCGTGCTCTCGAGCAGCGTCCGGGCACCCGTGGCAGGGCTGGCCGCGAGCAACGGGCTCCGTCCCGGGCTCGCGATGCTGGCCAAGACCATGGCCGACGAGCTGGGTCCCGAGGGAGTGCGGGTGAACTCGCTCCTGCCGGGGCGGGTGGACACGGACCGGGTGCGCGAGCTCGACGGTCCGGACCCGGCCGTCCGCGCCCGGCACGAGGCGGGCATCCCCCTGCGCCGCTACGGCACCCCGGAGGAGTTCGGCCGGGTCGCAGCCTTCGTGCTCTCCCCCGCGGCGTCGTACCTGACGGGTGCGGCGATCCCGGTCGACGGCGGGCTGACCCGGGCGCTGTAATCCGCTGGCCCCCCGGCCTCCGGCGCGTCATCGTCGAGTCGTGGACATCCGCGAGGTCAAGGACCGCCCGGCGCTCGAGCACTTCCATGCCGTCGAGAGCGCCTCGCTCGACCACGACCACGTGGCGCTGCCGGCCGACCCGCTCGAGGAGCACCTGCCCGTCGTGCTCGGCGAGCAGCCGTCCGGGGAGCACGTCACCTACCTCTGCGGGTACGCCGACGGCGTGCCCGTCTCCGCGGTGACGATCACGACGTGGACCCTCGACAACCTCACCTCCGCGAACGTCGAGGTACGGGTCCACCCGGACCACCGCCGCCGGGGCTACGGGCGAGCGATGACCGAGCACGCCCTCGACCTGGTCCGCTCGGCCGGCCGCAACCGGGTCTTCATCGAGACGCCGTGGCTCCCCGACGGGTCCGAGGGGCCGGCGTTCCCGCTGCTGCGCTCGCTCGGGGCCAAGGAGGTCCTGGTCGACGTCCGGCGGCTCCTCGACCTGCAGCAGTTCCCGGTCGGTG
>Ga0190269_10000524_pt1 | contig 19548 bp, 19 predicted proteins | sample Popmic249IS_FD_133749 | JGI IMG/M metagenome (GOLD analysis project Ga0190269, IMG submission 133749) | Populus adjacent soil microbial communities from riparian zone of Blue River, Arizona, USA - 249 IS | ecosystem: Environmental > Terrestrial > Soil > Riparian zone | place: USA: Arizona... | reverse complement strand
GGATCGGCTGCTGGGCTCGCTCAGCCGACCTGGTAGTCGTCGATGAGCAGCGTCCCGTCCGGGGCCTCGACGAAGCGGAGGGTGACCCGCTCCCTCGAGGTGGATCCGTCCTGCAGCCGGTACAGCAGCGTGGCCGTGGCCGTGTCGCCGTCCCCGGACGCCTCGAGCACCTCGACGCCCGCCACCGTCTCCCAGAAGCCGCGGTAGGAGGCCTCTCCGGTGCGCTCCTGGTAGGCGGGCGACAGGCGGGCGAACCCCTCCTCGATGCGACCGGCGTCCATGAGGGCGTAGTAGGAGCGCACCGCCTCCTCGGGATCGGTGGCGGCTCCCGGCTCCTCCGCCGCAGGCTCCTCGGCGGCGGGTGCGGCCGTGGTCGTGGTGGGGTCGGCGCTCGTGTCCGTCGGCTCGGTGCCGGGGGGCGCGGTGGTGTCCGGCACCGCGGTGGTGGTCGGTGCCGAGCCGGGGTCGTCGCCGTCACCACCCAACAGCAGGAGGGCGGCCGCCGCTCCCGCGACGAGGAGGCCCAGGACCACGAGCACCCATCCCTGGCCGCGCCTCGGCCGCTCGGCCCGTCGAGGTCGTGCCGCGGTCGGCGGGGTGGGAGCTGCGACGGCGCTGGGTGCCGTGGCGGGAGGCGACGGGGGCGGAACCGGCGCCATGACGGTCGTGGCCGGGGCATCGCCGTCGCGTCGACAGCGGGGCCGGCGAGGTCGAGGGCCTCGAAGGCGTCGCGCAGCTCGGCGGCCGTCTGGTAGCGCTGCGCCACGTCGCGCGCCATCGCCCGCTCGATGACCGAGGCGAGCGCGTCGGGCACGCCGGCTTCCCGGAGGTCCGGCGGGTCGGCGCTCAGCACCCGCACGGCCACGGCGATGGCGGCCTCGTCGGGCCGGGCCTCGTACGGGGGGCGGCCCCGCAGCGCGGCGTGGAGGGTGGCGCCGAGCGAGTAGACGTCGGAGGTCTCGGAGGACGCCTCCCCCGAGAGGACCTCGGGCGCGGCGTACGGGACCGTCGCCGTGACGTCGCCGCCGAGGGTCTGGGTGGTGTCGACGAAGCGGGCCACGCCGAAGTCGGCCAGCTGCAGCGAGCCGTACTGGGTCCTCAGGACGTTGGCCGGCTTCACGTCACGGTGCAGCACGCCTGCGGCGTGGGCGGCGGCGACCGCATCGGCGAGGTCCCGTCCGATCGAGATCACCTCGTCAGGGGGCAGCGGCCCGTCCGCCAGGCGGTCGGCCAGGGAACCGTCTTCGAGGTACGGCATGACGAGGTAGAGGCGGTCGTCGACGGTCCCCGTGGAGTACACGGGCACGACGTTGGGGTGGCCGGACACGGCCCCCATGGCCATGCCCTCCCGCGTGAAGCGGGCCGCGGCCTCGGGATCGGTGGCCCGCGCGTCGAGGACCTTCACGGCCACCTGCCGTCGCAGCGCCGCCTGCCAACCGCGGTAGACGGTGCCGAACCCACCTCGGCCGACGGGCTCGAGGTCCTCGATGCCCGGGATCGTCAGCGGGGGCGAGCCCGTGGTCGTCTCAGCCACGGGCCGAGCCCTACCCGGCTGGGCCGTCGGTCATGCCCGATCGCTCCCGTGCGGGTCGGCGGGGCAGCGCGTCACGCCCCGTCTCGGAGCGCGGCGATGACCGCGGACTGCTGCTCCTCGGTGAGCGACGGGCTGATCGGGAGGCTGACCACCTCCGCCGCCAGGCGCCGGGCCACGGGGAACGCCCCCGGGTCGTGCGCTGAGGCGTAGACCGGCTGTGCGAAGGGCGGGACGGGGTAGTGGACCATCGTCTCGATGCCCCGAGCGGCCAGGCGGTGCCGGAGCTGATCCCGATGGCGGGACCCCACGACGAACTGGTGCCACACCGGCTCGACGCCGTCGGTGAGCTCGGGCAGGGCGAGCTCGGTGTCGGCCAGCTCCACCAGGTAGCGCTCGGCGCGCACCCGGCGGGCCTGGTTCCAGGCGTCGAGGTGGGGGAGCTTGACCCGCAGCAGCGCCGCCTGGAGCTCGTCGAGGCGGCTGTTGACGCCGAGGACCTCGTTGCGTCCGGGCTCGGGCGCGCCGTAGCTGCGCAGCGCTCGGACACGGGCGGCGAGCTCAGGGTCGTCCGTCGTGACCGCGCCGCCGTCGCCGAGCGCGCCGAGGTTCTTGGTGGGGTAGAAGCTCCACGCGGTGGCGCGGCCGTAGGCGCCCACGGGCCGGCCGTGCAGACGGGCGCCGTGGGCCTGCGCGCCGTCCGCCACCACCGCCACCTCGCGGCTCCGGGCCCACGCCTCGATGGCGGGCATGTCAGCCGGCCGGCCGTAGAGGTGGACGGGGACGACGGCGCGGGTGCGGGGCGTGAAGGCTCGGTCCAAGAGGCTCGGGTCGAGGTTGTGGGTGCTCGGCTCGGGCTCGACCCCGACAGGTCGCGCACCGGTGGCGCTGACCGACAGCCAGGTGGCCACGTAGGTGTTGGACGGGACCAGCACCTCGTCCCCGGGCCCGATGCCGAGCGCCCGGAGGGCGAGGTGGAGGGCGTCGAACCCGTTGCCGACGCCGATCGCGTGTGCCGCGCCCACCTGGTCGGCCAGCTCGGCCTCGAAGGCGTCGAGCTCCGGGCCGAGGATGAGGGTCGGCCCCTCCACCACGCGATCGAAGGCGGCGTGGAGCTCCGCCCGAAGCGTCGCGTGCAGGGCGCTGAGGTCGAGGAACGGGACCTCGGTCACGGGTGGCCGGAGGCGCCGACCAGGCCGCGATAGGCGTCGAAGTCGGTCACCTGGTCCGACGGGTCGAACGGGGAGGAGGCGAGCACGAGCAGCACGGCGCCATCGGAGAAGTCGCGGCAGACCACCCAGAGCCCAGCGGGGACGACGAGCCCGCGCCGAGCGTCGTCGAGCACCTCCCGGCGATCGCGCCGCCCGTCCCGCAGCAGCACGGTGCAGCTGCCAGACAAGCAGATGAGGGCCTCGTCGGTGGAGAGGTTGGCGTGGTCCGCTCTCGTGACGCCCTGCGGCACCTCATAGACCGCGAAGGCGCGCACCGGCGCGAACGGCAGCGCCTCGGCGAAGTCGATCGCCACCAGGCCGCCACGGGGGTCGCGGAACTCCGGGAGCTCCACGAGCGTCGCATCGTCGACGACCGGCCGTACGGGTCTCGTCGAGCGCAGCTGACCTCGGTCCATCGATCGAGCCTACGGGACCTACCATCGCCCCGATGTCCGCGAACGGAGGCCCCGATCCCCGCCCTCGCCCCTGGGCGCCCCCGCCGATGGACGGGTATCGGCCCATGGTCGTGAACGTCGCGCTGACGGGTGCCGTGCCGGGCAAGCGGGACAACCCCACGGTCCCGCTCAGCCCGTCGGAGATCGTGGCGGATGCGCTGGCGTGCGCCGATGCCGGAGCCTCCGTCGTGCACGTGCACGTGCGAGACGAGGACGGTCGCCCCGTGCACCGGCGAGACCTCTACGAGGAGGTCTTCGGCGAGCTCCGCTCGAAGCGCCCGGAGCTCGTCCTGTGCGCGACGACGAGCAGCCGCGTGGATGCCGATCCGCGGGCCCGGTTCCTCGGCATCGAGGTGGACGAGGCGGTGCGCCCGGACATGGCCAGCCTCACCCTCGGCTCGTTCAACTTCCCCACCCGACCCAGCGTGAACCCGCCGGACCAGATGCGGGACCTCCTCGCCCGGATGCGGGAGCTCGACATCCGGCCGGAGCTCGAGGTGTTCGAGCTGGGCATGGTGAACACGCTGCACGCGCTCCGGGCCCAGGAGCTCATCCCGGATCCCCCTGTGGTCAACATCCTGCTCGGCTCGATGGGGTCGTTGCCGGCGTTCGTCGGCGACCTCGCGCGGGTGGTCGAGCGACTCCCCGCAGGCACGGAGTGGGCGGCTGCGGGCATCGGTCGCTTCCAGCGCTCCATGGTCATCGCGGGGGCGATCATGGACGGCAACGTCCGAACCGGCCTCGAGGACAACCCGAACGGCGATGGTGACCAGCCATGGTCGAACGTGCGCGCTGTGGAGCTCGCCGTCGAGGCGGCGCACCTCGCCGGCCGCCGGGTCGCCACGCCGGCCGAGGCCCGCGACCGGTTCGGGCTGCCCGCCCGCCGATGACCGGCCGCGACGGCTGGCTGGTGTACGCCTGCCGCACCGACTTCACCGCCGACGTCCTGGCCATCCTCGAGCGGCTGGGGGAACCGGTGGCCGCCCTCGTCGACAACCTCCCTGGCCCCGACGCCGTGCCCGGTGCGATCCGACCCGCGGACCTCGACGACGACCTGCGAGCTCGACCCGCGGTCATCCCGCTGATCACGCCAGGTCATCGCCACGTCGTGGTCGCCGAGGCAAGGGACCAGGGGATCACGCAGTTCCCCCCGCTGGTGGATCCGACGGCCATCGCCCCGTCATCGACGACCATCGGCGAGGGGGCGGTCGTGAACGCCGGCGTGGTGGTGGGCGGGTCGGTGACGATCGGTCGGTTCACCCACGTCAACCGGAGCGCCTCGATCGGCCACCACAGCCTGCTGCACGACCTGGTCACGCTGGGACCCGGCTGCGTGCTGGCCGGACGGGTCGAGGTCCACCCCGGTGCCTTCGTCGGTGCCGGGGCGGTCATCGCCCCCAAGGTGGTGGTCGGGGCGAACGCGGTCGTCGGGGCGGGAGCGGTCGTGCTGCGGGACGTCCCGCCCGGATCCGTCGTCGTCGGCAACCCGAGCACGGTCCTCCGCCAGGACGGCACCGGCTACGGCGGGGTGGTGGTCCCCACGTGACGCGGGCGTCGATCGTGGTGCCCACCCACGACACGCCGACGCTGGACCTCGCTGTGGCCTCCGCCCTCGCGCAGACCGAGCCGGACCTGGAGGTGGTGATCGTCGGAGACGGTGTGGCCGCCGGCACCCGGGAGGTGGCCGAGTCGCTCGCTCGCGAGGACGAGCGGGTCCGCTTCTTCGACCTGCCGAAGGGGGAGCACCACGGCGAGGTGCACCGGGACCGGATCGTGCGCGAGGAGCTCCGATCGCCCGTCGCGTTCTACCTGTGCGACGACGACCTCCTCCTCCCCGAGCACGTCGAGACCCTGCTGGGGCTGCTCGACGACGCGGACCTCGTCAACTCGATGAACGGCTACCTCGACGTCGCAGGCCGGTTCGTGCCGCACTTCTCGGACCTGGCGTCGGACGAGCACCGACGATGGCTCATGGCGCCGGACCAGAACTCGGTGTCGGTCACCGGTACCGCCCACCGCGTCGCCACCTACCGTCGCCTGCCCGTCGGGTGGCAGCCGCCGGCCCCGGGCCGGTGGACCGACCACCTGCTCTGGCAGAAGCTCCTCGCGCTGCCCGGGGTCCGGGCCGCCACCTCGTCCAAGGTCACCGCCCTCCAGGTCCCCACCCACCTGGAGGGGCGCCACGGCTGGGATCCCGCGCAGCGCCGGGCCGAGCTCGAGCGCTGGTGGCAGGCGATCAACGACCCGGTCGAGCGACGGCGCCTCGAAGAGGCCATCGTGGTGGGGCTCAACCGGCAGGGCGCCCGCACCCAGGAGGCGCTCTCGGGCTGCCGAGAGCAGGTCCTGGACCTGGAGCAGGCCAACCGCGGGCTCGAGGCGGCGATCGACGCCGCCGAGTCGGAGGTGGCCGTCACCCAGGCCGAGCTGGGATCGGCCCAGGACCGGATCCGCGACCTCGAGCACCGCCTCGCGCTCATCGAGGGCTCCCGGGTCTGGCGCCTCCGATCCCGGATCGTGCGAGGTCCGCTCCGGCGCCTGGTCCGGGGGTCCGCCGGGGCCGACGAGGCCGGCTAGGGCCCGTTTTCGACACTTGACCGGGCAGTCAATAGAGTCGGCAGCCATGGATCTCAACGGCATCTCAGCGATCGTCACCGGGGGCGCCTCTGGCCTCGGTGAGGCCACCGTCCGCCAGCTCGCCGCCCGCGGCGCCAAGGTGGTCGTGGTCGACATGAACCCCGAGAAGGGGGAAGCGGTGGCCAAGGACGTCGGGGGCGTCTTCGCCCAGGCCGACGTGGCCAACACCGAGCAGGTCATCGCCGCTGTAGAGGCGGCCAAGGAGCTGGGCCCGCTGCGGGCCCTCGTCACCGCCGCCGGCATCGGCTGGGCCACCCGCACCATCGGGCGCGACGGCCAGTACGAGTCGGCCTTCGACCTCGACGTCTACCGCAAGGTGCTCGAGGTGAACCTGATCGGCACCTTCAACTGCGTCCGCCTGGCCGCCACCGCCATGAGCCAGACCGAGCCCCTCGCCGACAACGAGCGGGGCGCCATCGTCACCGTCGCCTCCGTGGCGGCCTTCGACGGCCAGATCGGCCAGGTCGCCTACTCCGCCTCAAAGGGCGGCGTCGTCGGCATGACCCTCCCTATCGCCCGCGACCTCTCCGCCGTCGGGGTGCGCGTCAACTGCATCGCCCCGGGCCTCATCGACACCCCCATCTACGGCCAGGGCGAGGCCTCGGAGGCCTTCAAGGAGAAGCTGAAGCGCGACGTCCTCTTCCCGGACCGCCTCGGCACCTCCGACGAGTTCGCCTCCATGGCCTGCGAGCTCCTGTCCAACAGCTACATGAACGCCGAGACCATCCGCGTCGACGGCGGGGTGCGCATGCAGCCGAAGTGATCCTCGTCCTCGGACGCCTGCGGCGTCCTGCGGCGAACTAGAGCAACCTCGTGACGGCCGCCCTTCGGGCGGCCGTCGCTGTTGTGGCCTGCGGGGTCGGCGGAGCCGCCCCTCCGGCCATCGGTGGGGGAGGCCCCCACACCCCCAGCGCCTTCGGCGGCGCGGCGAGCGCTCGTCGCTGCGCCCTTCGTCACCGCCTGCTTCGGGACGTGAGCCGGCTTCGCCGGCTGCTCACGCCGGCCGGTAGCTACTTCAGGACTGCTCTGAGCGCTTCTTCGATCTCCTCGTGGTCGAAGTGGAAGCCGGACTGCAGGAGCTTCTCCGGCTGGGCTCGCTTGCTCTCGAGGAGGAGGGTCTCGGCCAGCTCGCTCCCGAGGACCAGCTTGGGACCGAAGGACGGGATGGGGAGGAAGGTGGGGCGGCCGAGGACCCGGCCGAGGGCCTTCGTGAAGTCGGCGTTGGTGGCCGGGTTCGGGGTGCAGAGGTTCACCGGGCCGGCCACCTCGGTGTCGATCAGGTGGCGGATGGCGCGGACCTGGTCGTCGAGGGTGATCCAGCTCCACCACTGCCGGCCCGACCCGATCTTGCCGAGCAGGCCGAAGCGGGCCAGCTGCGCCATGCGGGGCAGCGCCCCGCCGTCCTTGCCCAGCACGATGCCGGTGCGGAGGTGGGCCACCCGGATGCCGGCCGCCTCAGCGGGCGCGGTGGCCGCCTCCCAGTCGCGGACGACCTCGGCCAGGAAGCTGGAGCCTCGGCCGCTCGACTCGGTGAGGACCTCGTCCCCCCGGTCTCCGTAGGCGTCGATCCCAGAGCCGGACACCAGCACGCGGGGCGTCGACCCGAGCTCGGCGAGGGTGTTGGCGATCAGGGTGGTCCCGAGCACGCGGCTGCCGCGGATGCGACGCTTCTGCTCGTCGGTCCATCGCTTCTCGGCGATGCCCTCACCGGCCAGGTGCACCACCGCATCGACGCCCTCGAGGGGGCCGGCGTCGAGGACCCCGGAGGCGGGGTCCCACCGGATCGCGCCGGCGCCGGAGGCGGAGCGCCCGATGCGCAGCACCTCGTGCCCGTCCCGCTCGAACGAGCTCGTGAGGGCCGAGCCGATGAACCCGCTGGCTCCGGTGATGGCGACGCGCACGAGATCCCCTTCGTCAGTGGCTTGCCAGCGTTACGGTACCGGCGCGGCGGACGGATGCTCCGACGAGCCCAGGAGGGCACCCATGCTCGAAGACTTCAAGAAGTTCCTCTTCCGAGGGAACGTCATCGACCTGGCCGTGGCGGTGATCATCGGTGCTGCCTTCGTCGCCATCGTCAACGCGATCGTGGAGGGCCTGATCACCCCACTCGTCGGGATGATCGTCTCGAAGGACTTCACGGAGATGACCTTCGACGTCAACGGCAGCATCTTCAGGTACGGCCTCGTGATCGATGCCGCCATCAAGTTCGTGGCGATCGCGGCCGTGGTGTTCTTCTTCATCGTCAAGCCGGTGCAGGCGATGATGGCCCGCCGAGCCAGCGGCCTGGAGCCCGAGGAGGAGCCCGCCGCCCCCACCGACGAGACGGTGCTCCTTGCCGAGATCCGCGACCTCCTCGCCCAGCGCCAGCCCTGACGCCTCGGCTGTCGATCCCGCCGGTCCCGCTCGTAGGATCAGTCGCCCGGTGACCCGTCGCGGGTCCCGACGACCGATCCATGAGCACCCGTCGCCTCATCCTCGCCGCCCTGCTGTGCGGGCTGGTCATCCTCCTGGCCGGCGCCGTGCAGTTCGTGCTGATCCTCTCCTCCTGAGCTGCCCGTGCGCCGCTTGCGGTCGCTGATCGCCAGGGTGGTCCGGCGCCGGGCCCATCGGCCGACGGTCCCCGAGGCGACGACCCTGTCGGCCGCCGCCGCGCCGGGGGACCCAGGTGCGCGGGTCGGGGCGCCTGTCCCGCCCGACCCCGGATCACCGGCGGAGGCGCCCGGTAGAGTCGACCGGGTCAACCCCCAACCGGCCCCACTCTCGGAGGTGGTCACCACGGCCGAGCACTACGACGTCGTCGTCATCGGCGGCGGCCCCGGCGGCTACGCCACGGCGCTCTACGGCGCCTCTGCCGGGCTCAACATCGCCATGATCGAGAAGGGCAAGCTCGGCGGGACCTGCCTCAACGTGGGCTGCATCCCGGCCAAGGAGCTGCTGGAGACGGCCGCCACCTACCTCCACGTCAGCGAGGCGGCCGAGTTCGGGGTCAACGTGGGCGAGCCCTCGCTCGACTGGTCCACCTCTCTGGCCCGCAAGGACAAGATCGTCGACGGCCTTGTCAGCGGCCTCGGCTCCCTGCTGAAGGGCCGCAAGGTCACCGTGCTCGACGGGCACGGTCGCCTCCACGCCGGCAAGAAGGTCACGGTCAGCGGCGGATCCTCCGGAGACCTCGAGCTCAGCGCCGACGCCGTGGTGCTGGCCCCCGGCTCGTTGCCCCGCACCCTCCCCGGCTTCGACGTCGACGGCAGGGTCGTCATGACCTCCGACGAGGTCCTCTCGATGCCCGAGGTCCCCAAGACCGCAGCGGTGATCGGCGGTGGGGTGGTCGGCTGCGAGTTCGCGTCGATGATGAGCGACCTCGGCACCAAGGTCACCATCCTCGAGGCGCTGCCGAAGATCCTCCCCGGGCTCGACAAGGACGTCACCCGGGTCATCGAGCAGTCCTTCAAGAAGCGCGGCATCGAGATCCGCACGGACGTGAAGGTCGAGGGCCACGAGCCGAGCGGAAGCGGCACCAGCGTCAAGGTGAGCGGCGAGTCGCTCGACGTCGACGTGGTCGTCGTCTCGGTCGGGCGTCGCCCCAACACCGACGACCTCGGCCTCGACGGCACCGGCGTGGTCGTGAGCGACCGCGGGTTCATCGAGGTCGACGGCACGTGCCGCACGGGGGAGGACGGTGTGTGGGCGGTGGGGGACTGCATCGCCACCCCGGCGCTGGCCCACATCGCCTTCATGGAGGGCGTCACCGCCGTCCAGGACGTCCTCGGCGAGGACCCGCCCGGCATCGACTACGGCAAGGTCCCGTGGTGCGTCTACACCAGGCCGGAGGCGGCCTTCACCGGCATGTCCGAGGAGCAGGCCAAGGAGGCCGGGCTCGAGGTGGTGACCCAGAAGAGCCGGTTCAACCACAACGGCCGGGCGATGATCGTGAACCAGCCCGAGGGCATGGTGAAGATCGTGGCCGAGAAGGATGCCGACGGCGGCGCCGGCCGGATCCTGGGGGTCCACATGGCCGGGCCGTGGGTGACCGAGCAGCTCGGACAGGGCTACCTGGCCGTGAACTGGGAAGCCACCGTTGACGACATGGCCTCGCTCATCCAGCCCCACCCCACGATGACCGAGGTCCTCGGCGAGGCGATGATCTCGCTCACCGGCCGGCCGCTCCACGGCTAGCCCGCCGTTTCCCACCCCGACGCCCCCGATCCAAGAGGAGTCAGCCGCATGGCCGACATCACGATGCCCCAGCTGGGCGAGACCGTCACCGAAGGCACCATCACCAAGTGGTTCAAGCAGGTCGGTGACAGCGTCGCCGAGGACGAGCCCCTCTTCGAGGTCTCCACCGACAAGGTCGACTCCGAGGTCCCATCGCCCACCAGCGGCACGCTGACCGAGATCAAGGTCCCCGAGGGGGAGACGGTGGAGGTGGGCGTGGTCTTGGCCGTCATCGGCGACGGCGACGCCGCCGCGCCTGCGCCAGCGGAGGAGCCCGCCGTCGAGGACGCACCGGCCGAGGAGGCACCCGCGGCCGAGGAGGCCCCTGCGGCAGAGCAGGCTCCAGTGGAGCAACCTGCGGCCGACGCGGCCCCCGCTGCGGATGCGGCGCCAGCCGCCGAGGCGGCGCCGGCGCCCGCCCCCGCGCCGTCGGCGCCAGCGGCCTCAGCGCCCGCCCCCTCCGATGGCGGTGGGCGAGTCCTCTCGCCCGTGGTGCGACGGCTCATCAACGAGCACGGCCTCGATCCGGCCACCATCTCGGGTTCCGGGGTGGGCGGCCGCATCACCCGCAACGACGTGCTGGCCGCGGTGGAGACCCAGGGTCGCGTCGGGCCTGCCCAGGCGCCGGCCGCTCCGGCCCCCGCCGCACCTGCCGCGGCGTCGGCACCCGCCCCACGCTCCGCGCCGGCCCCGTTCGCCCGCTCAGGCGACCGGGACACCGTCGTCCCGCACTCCAACATCCGCAAGCGCAGCGCCGAGCACCTGCGCCGCTCGCTCGACACCTCGGCCCACGTGTACGCGTCCATCGAGGTCGACTTCGAGGCGGTCGAGCGGGTCCGTCGGGCCGAGAAGGCGCAGTGGAAGGCGGAGGAGGGCTTCAGCCTCACCTACCTGCCGTTCATCTCCCGGGCCGTGATCGACGCCATCCACGACTTCCCCGAGGTCAACGCGTCCTTCACGGACGAGGCGCTCGTGGTGCACAACTACCTCAACCTCGGCATCGCCGTGGACCTCGACTTCAAGGGGCTCATGGTCCCGGTCATCCGAGACGCCGACGGCAAGCGGCTCCGGGCCCTCGCCCGTGAGGTCAGCGACCTGGCCGGCCGGGCCCGCTCGAAGAAGCTCTCGCCCGACGAGATCGCCGACGGCACCTTCACCATCACCAACCCGGGGCCGTACGGCACCTTCATCACGATGCCGATCATCAACCAGCCCCAGGTGGCGATCCTCTCCACCGACGGCGTGAAGCGGCGGCCCGTGGTCATCGACCTGCCCGACGGCAGCGAGGGCATCGCCATCCACTCCGTCGGCAACCTGGCCCTCAGCTGGGACCACCGGGCCTTCGACGGCGCCTACGCAGCCGCCTTCCTGGCCAGGGTGAAGGAGAACCTCGAGACGAGGGACTGGGCCGCCGAGCTGTGACCCAGGCCTGCGACGTCGCTGGGCTCGGCGTCGACCGGCCCCTGCACGTCCGCTGGCTCGGTCGGGTGCCCTACCAGGAGGCGCACGCCCTCCAGCGCGGCCTCTGCACGCAGGGCACCGACAGCCACCTCCTGCTCCTCGAGCACCCGCACGTCTACACGCTCGGGGTGCGGGGCGACCTCGGCCACCTCATCCGGGATCCGGCCGAGGTGGGGGCCGAGCTCGTGCAGACCGACCGGGGGGGCGACGTCACCTACCACGGGCCCGGCCAGCTGGTCGGGTATCCGGTCCTCGCGCTCCCTGGTCGTCGGGGCGGTGGGCTGGCCGAGACCGCCTCCTACGTGTGCTCGGTCGAGCAGCTCGTCATCGACGTCCTCGGTGACCTCGGCCTGCCCGGTGCCGCCCGCCTGCCCGGCTACCCCGGCGTCTGGGTCGACGTCGACGGCCCGGACCCGCGCAAGATCTGCGCCATCGGGGTCCGGCTCAAGGGAGGGCGCACGATGCACGGCTTCGCCCTCAACGTGGATCCCGACCTCACGATGTTCGGGCACATCGTCCCCTGCGGCATCGCCGACAAGGGCGTCACCTCGCTGGCCGCCGAGGGCATCGAGGCCACGATGCGCGAGGTGGTCGACGCCGTCGCCGCCCGCGCTGTCGAGCGATGGGGCACCGCCGGCTGGGACCGCGCCGACGTCGTCTGGCGCCACACCCTCGACGACCTCTCGCCCTTCAGCCGCGGCGAGGGCCCCGGTACCCCGGCGGCGTCCTCGCGCGCTTCGTCGGGCCATGGCTCGGAACCCCCGCCCGAGAACGGGGGTGGGGTACCGGTGGCGCTGTCACCGGCCCGACGGTCCTCGGGCACCACGGCCCGTCGGGAGGCCCGGCTGGCCGAGGCCGGGGTCACCGAGGCCCTCGACATCACGGATCGCAAGCCGGACTGGATGCGGGCGCCGCTGCGCCTGACCCCCGAGGTGACCCGGATCCGCCGCACGATGCGGGACCTCGGGCTCGTCACGGTGTGCGAGGAGGCCGGCTGCCCCAACCTCTCCGAGTGCTGGAGCGACGGCACCGCCACGTTCATGGTCAACGGCGAGCGCTGCACCCGGGCCTGCGGGTTCTGCCTCGTCGACACCCGCAAGCCCGAGGCCCCCGACCCGGCCGAGCCCGACCGGGTGGCCGAGGCCGTCGAGCAGATGGGCCTGCGCTTCGCCGTCGTCACCACCGTCGCCCGGGACGACCTGCCCCTCGGCGGGGCCGTCGAGATCGCGGCGGTGATCCGGGCGGTCCGGGCCCGCACCCCCGACGTCTCCGTCGAGGTCCTGATCTCGGACTGCAGGGGCGACCCGGCGGCGCTCGAGGTGATCTTCGCCGAGCGGCCCGACGTGCTGAACCACAACCTCGAGACGGTGGCCCGCCTCCAGCGGGCCGCCCGCCCCTCTGCCGGCTACGCCCGGTCGCTGGCCGTCCTGGCCCGGGCCAAGGCGGCCGGCCTCACCACGAAGTCGTCGATCATCGCCGGGATGGGGGAGACCCGCCAGGAGATGATCGAAGCCCTGGCCGACCTGCGGGGCGTGGGCGTCGACATCGTCACCATCGGCCAGTACCTGCGGCCGACCACCCACCACCTCCCCGTCGCCCGCTGGTGGCACCCCGACGAGCTCACGGAGCTGAAGCAGATCGGCGAAGCGATGGGCATCGGCCACGTCGAGGCCGGCCCCCTCGTGCGCAGCAGCTACCACGCCCGCCAGGCCGCCGACGCCGCCGCCCCCGCTCGTCCCCGCCCTGTCACCGCCTGAACCGGGGCCGGCTCACGGCCGGTCACCAGGCAGACTGAGCCGATGGGCAAGGTCCTCGACGCACTGGACGACTCGCTGGTCGAGTGGATCGGGCGCCAGCACGTGTTCTTCGTGGCCACGGCACCGAGCGAGGGCGGGCACGTCAACGTGTCGCCCAAGGGCCACGACACGCTCCGGGTCCTGAGCCCGACGGCGGTCGCCTACCTCGACCTCACCGGCAGCGGGGCAGAGACGATCGCCCACACCCGTGAGAACGGGCGCATCACCGTCATGCTGTGCGCCTTCGAAGGGCCGCCGCAGATCCTGCGGCTCTTCGGCACCGGCACGTCGCACCCCGTGGGCAGCGACCGGTTCGCCGAGCTGGCCCCGCGGTTCCCCGACCTGCCGGGGGCGCGGGCCGTCGTCGAGGTCGCGGTGGAGCGGGTCCAGACCTCCTGCGGCTACTCGATCCCGTTCATGGACCACCGGGAGGAGCGCCCCACGCTCCAGCAGTGGGCCGAGCGCAAGGGCGACGAAGGCCTGCGGGCCTACTGGGCCGAGAAGAACGCCACCAGCATCGACGGCCTCCCCGCCCTCGACCCCTGACCCCGAGCCGCGCCCTCGTCGACCTGAAGGACGGTCTTGTCCCTCCAGCTCGACGAGAGCCGTCGGGGTGGGGGTGGCCGGTAGCGTCGAGGCCATGTTCGCCGAGCGCTTCGACCGGGTCCGAGCCGCCATGGCCGAGCAGGGGGTGGACACCCTCGTGCTGTCGGTGGGGCCCGACCTGCCGTGGCTGACCGGGTACGAGGCCATGCCCCTCGAGCGGCTGACGGCGCTGGTGGTGCCGGCCGAGGGGGACGCCACCCTCGTCATCCCCCGGCTCGAGGCCCCGAGGGTGGTGCCGCGTGACGAGTTCGCCTTGCGGGCCTGGGACGAGACCGACGACCCGATCGCCATCACGGCCGGGCTGGTCGGCTCGGCCGGGACGGTGGCGGTGGGCGACCGCACGTGGGCCCGGTTCCTGCTCGACCTGCAGGGTGCGCTGCTGACGGCGTCCTGGCGGCGGGCCAGCGAGGTGGTCGGCCCGCTGCGGGCCGTGAAGGACGCGGCCGAGATCGCAGCGCTGCGCCGGGCCGGCACGGCCGTCGACCGCATCGCGGCCGAGCTCCAGGCCGGGATGATCGACCTCGTCGGGCGCACCGAGGCCGAGGTCTCGGCCGAGCTGGGCCGCAGGATCCTGGCCGAGGGCCACCACCGGGTGAACTTCGCCATCGTGGCCGCCGGGGAGAACGCAGCCAGCCCCCACCACGAGCCCGGCTCCCGGGTCATCCAGGAGGGCGAGGGCGTGCTCTGCGACTTCGGCGGCACGATGCTGGGCGACGACGGGGTGGGCTACTGCTCCGACATCACCCGCTGCGTGTGGCTGGGCGAGCCGGACGCCGAGGCGGCCGACGCCTACGCCGCGCTGCTCGAGGCCCAGCAGGCCGCCGTGGCCGCCGCCACCGTGGGCACGCCGTGCGAGGAGGTCGACGCCGCCGCTCGCCGGATCATCACCGATGCCGGCTGGGGTGACCGGTTCGTCCACCGCACCGGCCACGGGATCGGCATCGAGGAGCACGAGGACCCGTACATCGTGGCCGGCAACGGCACGCCCCTGGCGGCTGGCCACGCCTTCTCGGTCGAGCCCGGGATCTACGTGGAGGGCCGCTTCGGGTTCCGCCTGGAGGACATCGTCGTGGCGGCCGACGCTGGCCCCGACGCCCTCAACACGGCCTCCCACGACTTAGCCCTGCTGTAGCCGGCCTCCTACGCTCGGCGGCGCCCATGTTCCGCCTCGACGCCGCCACCGTCCTCCTCCAGTGGGCCACCGGTGGCCTCCTCTTCCTCTGGGTCACGACCCGCCGCCGCGAGGTCAGCCTCGGGTACGGCTGGCTCCTGCGGGGCACCTACCTGCTCATGGCCCTCGGCGCCCTGCTGGCCGGGCTTCGCTACGGCGAGGGCGTCCCTGTCCGCGAAGCGGCCAGCGCCGGTGTCGTCCTGGCCAGCGGCGTGGCCTTGGCGGTGTCGATCCTCCGCAAGGCGGCCGGCGTGCGGGGGGACCGGGCGCAGCACGAGCGGCGCAGCGAGCGGGTGGCGGCCATGACGGGCATCGAACGCCACCGCGAGGCCGTGGACGACTCGGCGCGGGAGTTCCCGCCCTCCCTCGACCTCGTCGCGCCGGTCGTGGGTGCGGTCGGCCTGGTGGCCGCTGGCATCGACGCTGGTGACCCAGCCCTCCTGTCGGTCATCCGCACGGTCGTTGGCGCCGCCTTCCTCGGGTCGGTCACCGACGGCATGCTGCTCGGCCACTGGTACCTCGTGCAGCCCGGCATGCCCCGTGCTGCCCTCCTCGAGCAGGTCCGCTGGCTCGGCATCATCTGGCCCTTCGAGGTGGCGGCGCTGCTGTGGCCGACGGGCATGGTGTCGGTGATCAACGGCACGATCGACGACGGCTACAACGGCATGCTCGGCTGGTTCTGGATCGCCTGCGCCGTCACCACCATCGCGCTCGTGGTCGTCACCCGGGCGGCGCTGAAGGAGCGCCAGTACTCGGCCGTGATGGCCGCCACCGGCCTGCTCTACCTCGCCATCCTCACCGCGTTCGGCACCGACCTCGTCGCCCGCGCCACCCTCGCCTGACGTCCCCGTCCGACGAGGAGGGACGTGCGGGTTCGGGGGCAAGCCCGGGCGTGCCAGCCCGGGCGGCCCGGGCCCGTGCGGCCCGACGGGCTCCGGAGCGCAGGCAGCTCAGCGAAGGGTCGTCGTTGTCGATGGATCCACCGACCCGTTCCGCGGGCCGCCGTCGCCTCTCGCCGAGATCACCTCCACCTGGCCGATGCCGACCTCGAGCTCGAGGGCGAGCACCTCGTCGAACCGGTCGCGATCGAACGAGCGACTGGTGGAGGGCCCCCACCCTGAGTCGGAGCGGCCGAAGACGGCGACCTCCCCCATCGACGCCTCGGCGTAGACCGCGAGGGCGACGTCGTCGGGGACGATCACCAGGAGGTGGCCGACGCCCAGCGAGGCGCGCACCTCGACCTCCTCACCGTCAGGGACGGAGAGCTCGGTCAGGTCGAGGGTGCCCTCGCCGATGCTCATCTCGTAGTGCTGGAGGTCGTCGACCGACTCGGGCACCCAGGTCCGCTCCCCGACGGGACCTGACATCGGGAGGTCCAGGACCGCCGTGAGGACGAGCGCACCCGTGAGCAGGACCGCAGGGACGATCAGGGCCTTGCTCCCTCCAACGAACGCGCCGAGCACGAAGCCGAGGCCCACGATGCACACCGCGACGGCCAGGGCGGTCTGCACCGTCATGGCCGTCAGGAACGCGAAGCCCGCCCACACGAGCAGCGCACCCATCACCCCGGGGAAGACCATCTTGCGGCGACGTCGGGCGGCGAGCTCCTCGTCGGTCACCGGACGCCGCGGCGGTGGCCCGCCGTACCCGTGGCCGCCGGCCCACGGCGGGACGGGCGGGCCGGGCGGGATCGGTGGGATCCCGCTCGCACGGTCATGGGGGTGGGGCGGCGGCTCGCTCTGGAGCGACTGGGTGGCAGAGCCGTGGTCGACGGCCATCGACGTCGTGGCGGTGGCATCGGGGAGAACGTCGTCGCGTCGGCCGGTGCCGTCGGGTCGGTGGGTGTCGCCGGTCGCCTGCTCGTCATCGGCCGGGCTTCCGACCGTCGGCGACGCGACCGCGGGAGGGGTCGACGACGTCGACGGCGCCGGCGCACCGGAGGGGCCGGGCTGGTCGGTGCGGCGGAGCACGAGCCACGTCCCCAGGGCGATGAGGCCCAGGGGGAACAGCCACCGTCGGGCCGGCGACCACCAGCCGCCGAGGAGGATGCTCACGGCCACCGCCAGGAGCACGATGCCGAACGCCTGCGCGCCTCGATCGGCCCGACCCTCGCCTGGGCCGGTCTGGCGCGGGGCGTCGTCCTCGGCCTCGGGTACGAAGATCCAGGCCAGCACGTAGGCCGGGATCCCCGGTCCGCTGAAGGCGAGGATCACCGCCGCGATCCGCACGATGACCGGATCGATGGCGAAGTACTCGGCCACGCCGGCGCACACGCCGCCGAGGTGCCCCTCGCTGGGTCGACGCCGGAGCTGGCGGGCGTGCGGCGTCCCGAAGGGCGGCGGCGGGGGAGGGGTCTGGTGGCCGGGAGCGGGGGTGGTCTCCATGGCCCCAGCATCCGGCGGCGAGGCGGAGCCGGCAATCGGGGATGCCCCTGAGCGGGGCGCCACCGGGCCAGGGGGGCCAGGGGGGTCCCCGATCCCCACGGATGGATGCCCGTGGGATCATGGCCGGACGATGGAGGAACGCCACCGCGCCCAGCTGGCCCGGGCAGTCGAGCTGCCTGCGGCGCTCCACCGCTCGTCCGACGACCGGGTGGTGGCCGGGGTGTGCGGTGGGGTGGGCGCGGCCCTCGGTGTCGATCCGACCGTGCTGCGCCTCGCCCTCGCGGTCCTGACCGTGGCCAACGGGTCGGGGATCGTCCTCTACCTCGTGGCGCTCGCCCTCCTGCCCCAGCAACCGGTGCCGACGCAGGGCCACAGCGTCGAGCGGGAGCCGACCGCCGAGCGTGCGGCCGGTGTGGCCCTCGCGACGTTCGGCCTGCTGCTGCTGTTCGCCCACCTCGACGTCCTCCTCCCCGCCGAGCTGGTGTGGGCCAGCGCCGTCGCGGCCCTCGGCTTCGCGCTCGTCTGGGCTCGCACCGACGCTCCTGATCGCACCCGGTGGCTGCTCCTGCGCTCGGCCGGCGGCGGGCTGCTGGTGGTGGCCGGCCTCGGCGGCCTCCTCGCCGCCGGCGGGGTGCTCTCCTGGGTGGGGTCGCTGGGCCTCGCCGTCATGGCCACGTCGGTGGGCGTCGGGATCCTGCTCGGCCCGTGGATCGTGCGGCTGCTCGGGGACCTCAGCCGCGAGCGCCGTGAGCGCATCCGCTCCGAGGAGCGCTCCGAGATGGCGGCCCACCTCCACGACTCCGTCCTCCAGACCCTCGCCCTGATCCAGCGGGCCGACAGCCCGGGACGGGCCCGGACGCTGGCCCGGCGCCAGGAGCGGGAGCTGCGCTCGTGGCTCTACGGCGACCAGGCGGCCGATCCCGCCGCCGGGGACCTGGCCGGCGCCCTGCAGCAGCTGGTCACCGACGTCGAGGACGCCCACGACGTGGAGGTGGACCTCGTCCTCGTCGGCAGCTGCCCCATGGAACCCCGCGTCGAGGCGCTCGTGGCCGCCCTCCGGGAAGCCGCCCACAACGCGGCCCGCCATGCCGGGGTGGAGGACATCTCCGTGTACGTGGAGGTCGGTCCCGATCGCGTCGAGGCGTTCGTCCGGGACCGCGGGCGTGGCTTCGACCCGCAGCGGGTGGAGCCGGGTCGGCTCGGCATCCGGGAGTCGATCGTGGGGCGGATGGTGCGCAACGGCGGGCGGGCCGAGGTGCACAGCGCACCCGGGGAGGGCACCGAGGTCGCGCTCGAGATCGCTCGCAACCACGACCGGACCGAGCGTCGAGCGCAGGAGGCGACCTCGTGAGCGTGCCCCGGGTGTTCCTCGTCGACGACCACCAGATGTTCCGGGCCGGCGTCCGGGCCGAGCTGGGAGACCGGGTGGAGGTGGTCGGCGAGGCCGCTGACGCGGAGTCGGCCGTCGAGGGCATCCGCGCCACCCGCCCGGAGGTCGTCCTCCTCGACGTGCACCTCCCGGGCGGTGGGGGCAAGGCGGTGCTCGACACGCTCAAGGCCGAGCAGCCCGACACCGTGTTCCTCGCTCTGTCGGTCTCCGATGCCGCCGAGGACGTGATCGCCGTCATCCGGGCCGGCGCCCGCGGCTACGTCACCAAGACCATCTCGAGCGACGACCTGGCCACCGCCATCGCCCGGGTGCGGGCCGGTGACGCCGTGTTCTCCCCGAGGCTGGCCGGGTTCGTGCTCGACGCCTTCGCCGGAGACGTCCCACCGACGGTGGCCGACCCCGAGCTCGACCAGCTCAGCCCCCGGGAGCGGGAGGTCATGCGCCTCATCGCCCGCGGCTACACGTACAAGGAGATCGCTCGGCGCCTCTCCCTGTCGATCAAGACGGTCGAGACCCACGTCTCGGCGGTGCTGCGGAAGCTCCAGCTGTCGAGCCGCCACGAGCTCACCCGCTGGGCCACGGACCGCCGCCTGATCTGACCGCACAGGGCTCTCGGCGCAACCCTCTGTTGCTCGGGGGCGATATTGGGAATACTCACCGCATGCCGAGAGCGATCTGGAGCGGCGCGATCTCGTTC
>Ga0190269_10000523_pt1 | contig 19561 bp, 20 predicted proteins | sample Popmic249IS_FD_133749 | JGI IMG/M metagenome (GOLD analysis project Ga0190269, IMG submission 133749) | Populus adjacent soil microbial communities from riparian zone of Blue River, Arizona, USA - 249 IS | ecosystem: Environmental > Terrestrial > Soil > Riparian zone | place: USA: Arizona... | reverse complement strand
CACGTCCGGCCGGTCACCCGGCGTCATGATGTCGTGGTCGGCGAAGTGCACCTGGAAGCTCGAGACGCCCGGGAGCGTGCCCTGGGGCGCCCGGATCTCGGCCGGGAAATTCGGCAACGTCGAGAGATCATTGCCGAACGACGCCGTCTCCGAGGTGAACCGGTCCCCGGTCAACTGCATCCCGTCACCGGAATCACCGGCAAACCGGATCACCACGCGGTCCAACCGCTGGACCTGCTTGCTCACTCGGCTGTCCTCCTCTGCCACACCTCGGGCGCGGTGCGGCCTGTTGCCGGACTTTGTTCCCGATGCTACGTCGGTATGTCAGTCTTCTCGGCTTTCGGTTCCACGCCGAGACCCTTGTTACCGCCGTCACAGAGGATGCCCTAACGCGGCCGAGCGAACGTCACCCGTCGTATCCGGAAAACCTTACGGCAACGCCTCATGGAGGGCTCGGCCTCGTGGTCGTTCTCACTGCTGAAGCGGTACGGGCGCCAGCGACGGTGTGGTGACGTCCGGTGAAGCCGAAGGTGTCGCTCCGTAGCCGCCGGAGAAATGTCACTCGGTGCCGGAAAACGTCGGGGTGCTGTCCGGCTCCACTGGGCGCCGGGCGTCCCGAGCGGGGTGCGCGGAGCGTCTCCGTGGGTAGCTCTTCGGTGACCGAATAGTCGAGGAGGAGCCATGACGCAACCGCCGGACAACAACGCCCACTGGGTGGAGGGTGACTTCGAAGCCGGAGCGGACCCGGTCGAGTCGACCGGATCCGCGGACGAAGGGGCCACCGCAGCCCGGCCGACCGATACCGGCCGCGGCGAGCAGCCGGACCTCCAGCCGGCCGAGGGAACGATCACCGAGGAGTGATCGTGCCCGCCGCCCGCTCCTGCCCGATTTAGTCGGACGGGCGTCATCCGGACCGGGAAGCGGGGGAGTTCGGGCAGGCGCTGCCCTGCGCGAGAGCGCTCTCTCCCTGCTTGATCTGGGAAGACGCCAAACTGTTATCCGGGCAGATCCGGGCGGCATTCCGGTCACACAACCTGTTGGAGCGACTATTGGGAGGTGTTAAACAGGTCACAAGACCGAGAACAGCCCGGGTCGTCGGAGATCCGGGCGGTTGCCAAAGGAGGCCGGGATGCGTGCTGAGGAACGCCAACACCGCATCCTCGCCCGCGCCCGGAGCGATGGCCGGGTCGATGTCAGCGGCATCGCGGCCGACCTCGCCGTCGCTCCGGAGACGGTGCGCCGCGACCTGCGCCTGCTCGAGCAGCACGGCCTCGTCCGCCGGACGCACGGCGGCGCCTACCCGGTGGAGAGCGCGGGCTTCGAGACGAACCTCGCCAACCGGGCGACGCTGCGGGTACCGGAGAAGCGCCGGATCGCCGCCGCGGCCGTGGAGCTGCTCGGCGACGCCGAGACGGTCTACATCGACGAGGGCTTCGGACCGCAACTGGTGGCCGAGGCTTTACCGCCGGGGCGTCCGCTCACCGTGATCACCGCCAGCATCCCGGTCGCCAGCCACCTCGCGACCAAGCCCGACACCACGGTCTACCTCCTCGGTGGCCGGGTGCGGGGCCGGACGCTGGCCACCGTCGACCACTGGGCGACCCAGATGCTCGCCGGGTTCGTCATCGACCTGGCGTTTCTCGGTGCCAACGGCATCTCGCGCCGCTACGGGCTGACCACGCCGGACCCGGCGGTCGCCAACGTCAAGGCACAGGTGGTGCGCGCTTCCCGGCGCCGGGTCTTCGCCGGCGTCCACACGAAGTTCGGGGTGAACAGCTTCAGCCGGTTCGCGTCGGTCGCCGACTTCGAGGCGATCGTCACCGACACCGGGCTGTCCGCCGTCGAGGCGCAGCGCTACTCCGTCCTCGGGCCGCAGGTGATCCGCGCATGATTCTCACGGTCACGCCCAACCCCAGCCTCGACCGGACGTACACGCTCGGCGGGTTCCGGCTCGGCGAGCTCAACCGTGCCGGCGTCGACACCGTGGAGGCCAGCGGCAAGGGCGTCAACGTCGCGCTGGCCCTGCACGCCGCCGGCGACCGCACCGGCGTGGTGCTGCCGGCCGGTGGGGCCGAAGGCGCGCAGCTGGGCGCGCTGCTCGACGCCGAGGACCTCACCCACCGGATCGTGCCGACCGACACCCCGGTCCGCACCAACGTGACGCTGCTCGAACCGGGCCGCACCACGAAGATCAACGCACCCGGCCATCCGCTCGACCCTGCGGACGCTGATGCGCTCGTCGAGGCCGTCGAGGCATTGGCGCTCGGAGCCGACTGGGTCGTCTGCTGCGGGTCGCTCCCGCCGGACACCCCGTCGACGCTGATCAGCCGGATCGTCGAGGCCGGACGCCGTTCGGGTGCGCAGACCGCGGTGGACGCTTCCGGCTCGGCGCTCCTGGCCGCGGCCGAGGCGGGGCCCGATCTGCTCGCGCCGAACGCCGACGAGCTGGCGGAGCTCACCGGCCGGGCGTTTCCGCCCGGCGGTCGCCCGCTCGTTCGGGCCGCCCTCGACGCCGCTCACACCGTCGCCGCCGACACGGGCGGCGGGGTCCTGGTCAGCCTCGGGCCGGACGGCGCGGTCTGGGTCGACCTGGAGTCCGCGTTGCACGGCGCGGCGCCGCCCGTGACCCCGGTGAACACCGCCGGGGCCGGGGACGCCCTGCTCGCCGGCTGGCTCCACCGGCCGCCCGGAGACGCCGAGCCCGATCCGGCCGACCGGCTCCGGACCGCCGTGGCCTGGGGCACCGCCGCGTGCCTCCTGGCCTCGACCGCGGGTGACGTCGCCGCGACGGCGCACCCGCATCGCGTCCAGATCTACGACCTCGGGGTCCCCGCACCCGGACCCTGACGAACGACCTTCTGTAGTCACCGCACGTCAACAACCCCCTATTTGCACCAGCGGAGGCGCTCATGGCTCGCGTAGGCTCATTGCCACTACGCAGAGTAGTTGCATCAGTATCGGCTGTAGTTCTCGCGTCGATGGCGCTGAGCGCCTGTAGCGGCGCGGGCGGCGGCGGCACCTCCAGCGACGGTGACACGGTCAACGTCCTGATGGTCAACAACCCGCAGATGCTCGACATCCAGAAGCTGACCGCCGACAACTTCACCAAAGAGACCGGCATCAAGGTCAACTACACGGTCCTTCCGGAGAACGACGTCCGCGACAAGATCAGCCAGGAGTTCTCCAGCCAGGCCGGTCAGTACGACGTCGCGACGATCTCGAACTTCGAGGTGCCGTCGTACGCGAAGAACAACTGGCTCGCGCCCCTCGACGACTACGTCTCCAAGGACAGTGCGTTCAAGCAGGACGACATCCTGGAGTCGATGACGAAGTCGCTGACCGCGGAGGACGGCAAGCTCTACGCGGAGCCGTTCTACGGCGAGTCGTCGTTCCTCATGTACCGCAAGGACGTCTTCGAGGCCAAGGGCCTGACGATGCCGGCGAAGCCGACCTGGCAGCAGGTCGCCGACCTGGCCGCCAAGGTCGACAACGCGCAGCCCGGCATGCGCGGCATCTGCCTGCGTGGTCTGCCCGGCTGGGGTGAGGTGTTCGCCCCGCTGACGACCGTCGTCAACACGTTCGGCGGTACCTGGTTCGAGAAGGACTGGACGCCGAAGGTCAACGCGCCGGAGTTCCAGCAGGCCACCCAGTTCTACGTCGACCTGGTCCGCAAGCACGGCGAGTCCGGCGCCCCGCAGGCCGGCTTCACCGAGTGCCTGAACAACATGCAGCAGAGCAAGACCGCCATGTGGTACGACGCCACCTCGGCCGCCGGTTCGCTCGAGGCCGAGGACTCGCCGGTCAAGGGCAAGCTCGCGTACGTCGAGGCGCCGGTCGTGAAGACCAAGAGCTCGGGCTGGCTGTACACCTGGGCGTGGGCGATCCAGAAGGCCAGCAAGCGGCAGGACAACGCCTGGAAGTTCATCTCCTGGGCGTCCAGCCAGAAGTACGAGGAGCTGGTGGGCAACGAGCTCGGCTGGGCGAAGGTGCCCTCCGGCAAGCGTCAGTCGCTCTACGACAACCCGAAGTACCAGCAGGCCGCGAGCGCCTTCTACGAGGTGACGGATGCGGCGATCACGAACGCCGACCCCGCCAACCCCGGTGTGCAGCCGCGTCCGGCGCCCGGCATCCAGTTCGTCGGCGTCCCGGAGTTCACGGATCTCGGGACCCAGGTCTCGCAGGAAGTGAGCGCGGCGATCGCCGGCAGGCAGACCGTGAAGGAAGCACTCGACAAGGGCCAGGACCTGGCCCAGAAGGTCGCCGACAAGTACAAGTAGCCGCCGTTCGTCCGGGCCGGGGCACTGCCCCGGCCCGGACGAAGATCGCCGACCGTCCGGACGTGGACGAACCCGCGCGTCCGGACCCGCCCCGATGGCGCCGAGAGGGGTAATTCCGTATGACCGCCATCGCTCCGACCGCAGAGAAGCCGGCTCCGGCCGGACCCGCACGCACGCCCACCGCGATCCGCCGTACCGGCGACTGGGCCCGCCGGGCGCCGCTGCTGCCGGCTCTCGTCTTCCTGATCGTCGTCACCCAGCTGCCGTTCGTCGCGACGCTGGTGATCTCGTTCATGGACTGGAACTCGCTCTACCCCGACCAGCGCGGCTTCGCCGGCGTCGGCAACTACGTCGACGTGTTCACCGACGCGGCGCTGCGGGACTCGGTCGTCACGACGATCATCCTGACGGTCGCGGTCGTGTTGATCAGCGTCCTGCTCGGGCTCGGCGTCGCGCTCCTGCTCAACCGGTCGTTCCGCGGCCGCGGCATGGTGCGGACGCTGATGATCGCGCCGTTCCTGGTGGTGCCGGTCGCCGCCGCGCTGCTCTGGAAGCACGCGCTGTTCAACCCCGAGTACGGGCTGCTCAACGGCGTCCTGACCTGGATTTTCGGTAGTGACGCTCCCCAGCCGGACTGGATCACCGAAGCGCCGCTCGCGGCGGTCGTGGCCTCCCTGGTGTGGCAGTGGACGCCGTTCATGATGCTGATCCTGCTCGCCGGGCTGCAGAGCCAGCCGCTGGACGCGCTGGAGGCCGCCAAGGTCGACGGTGCGACCGCGTGGCAGACGTTCACGCACCTGACGCTGCCGCACATGCGCCGCTACCTGGAGCTGGGCGCGCTGCTCGGATCGATCTACATCGTCCAGAACTTCGACGCGGTGTTCACGCTGACGTCCGGCGGCCTGGGTACGGCGAACCTGCCGTACACGATCTACACGACGTTCTACCAGGCCCACGATTACGGGCGGGCGTCCGCGGCCGGCGTGGTCGTGGTCGCCGGAACGATCGCGATCGCGACGTTCGCCCTCCGCGTCGTGTCCTCGCTGTTCCGTGAAGAGGAGGGCCGGGCATGAGCACGGCAACGGTCGCCGCGCCGCGTAAGGCGAAGCCCACGAGGCCGGGGGTCTCCCGCGGCAAGGGAGCGCCGCTCCTGGGGCTCCTGGCGTGGATCGTCGGGATCACGTTCTTCCTACCGGTCGCCTGGATGGTGCTCACCGCGTTCCACAGCGAACAGGACGCGGCCACGAACCCGCCGTCGATCGCGGCCGACCTGACGCTCCAGGGCTTCCGCGAGTTCTTCGGCGCCACCAGCGGCGCGTCCCCCTGGCCGCCGCTGATCAACTCGGCGATGGCGTCGCTGGTGTCGACGCTGATCGTGCTGGTGCTCTCGATCCCGGCGGCGTACGCGCTGTCCATCCGGCCGGTGCGCAAGTGGACCGACGTCCTGTTCTTCTTCCTCTCGACGAAGATGCTGCCTGCGGTCGCGGGACTGCTGCCGATCTACCTGATCGCGCAGCAGGCCGGGATGCTCGACAACGTCTGGACGCTGGTCATCCTCTACACCTCGATGAACCTGCCGATCGCGGTGTGGATGATGCGCTCGTTCCTGGCCGAGGTGCCGGTCGAGATCCTCGAAGCCGCGGCGATCGACGGCGCCGGCCTGTTCACCGTGCTGCGCCGGGTGATCGTGCCGGTCGCCATGCCCGGGATCGCGGCCACGGCGCTGATCTGCTTCATCTTCAGCTGGAACGAGATGCTGTTCGCCCGTGTCCTCACCGGGGTGGTCGCCCAGACCGCGCCGGTGTTCCTCACCAGCTTCGTCACCAGCCAGGGCCTCTTCCTGGCCAAGGTGTGCGCCGCCGCCACCGTGATCTCGCTGCCGGTGCTGGCAGCCGGGTTCGCCGCTCAGGACAAGTTGGTCCAGGGGCTCTCGCTCGGCGCCGTGAAGTGATTTTCTCCCCTCCCCTTGGAGTTGCACCATGAAAGCTGCCGTGATCAGCGGTATCGGAACCGTCGAGGTCACCACCGTCGACGACCCGACGCCCGGTCGCCGGGAGGTCGTCGTCGACGTCGCGGCGTGCGGCCTGTGCGGAACGGATCTGCACATCCTGCAAGGCGAGTTCGCCCCCACGCTGCCGGTGGTGCCTGGCCACGAGTTCGCCGGGGTGATCGTCGAGATCGGCGCGGACGTCACCGAGCTCGCGGTCGGCGACCGGGTCGCGGTGGACCCCTCGCTCTACTGCCACGAGTGCCACTACTGCCGCCTCGGCAAGGCGAACATGTGCGAGCGGTGGGGTGCGATCGGCGTCACCACCGCCGGTGGCGCCGCCGAGTACGCGGTGGCCCCGGTCGCCAACTGCGTGAAGCTGCCCGACCACGTCCGCACCGAGGACGCGGCGCTGATCGAGCCGCTCTCCTGTGCAGTCCGCGGGTACGACGTCCTCAAGTCGCAGCTCGGTGCCCACGTCCTGATCTACGGCTCGGGGACGATGGGCCTGATGATGCTCGAGCTGGCCAAGCGCGTCGGTGCCGCCAGCGTGGAGATGGTCGATCTCAACCCGGACCGCCTGGCCACCGCCGTGCAGCTCGGGGCGAGCGGCACGGCGGCGACGCCGGACGAGTTCGACCGCCCGCACGGCTGGGAGCTGGTGATCGACGCGACCGGGAACGTCAAGGCGATCCAGGACGGTCTCGGCCGGGTCGGCAAGGGCGGCACGTTCCTGCAGTTCGGGGTCTCGGACTACGCCGCTCGGGCGGTGATCGAGCCCTACAAGATCTACAACCAGGAGATCACGATCACCGGTTCGATGGCCGTGCTGCACAGCTTCGAGCGGGCGGCCGAGCTGTTCGCCGCCGGTGTCCTCGACCCCGACGTGTTCATCTCCGACCGTCTCCCGCTCGACCAGTACGGGGCCGCGCTGGAGCAGTTCGCGGCCGGCAAGGGCCGCAAGATCGAGGTCATTCCCTAGCGGTGGTCAGGCCCCCGGGCGCGATGCCCGGGGGCGGCGGAAGGAACGTGCCAGTGCTCCTCGGGATCGACGCCGGTCAGACCGTCATCAAGGCCGCGCTGTTCGACCTGTCCGGCCGGGAGATCGCGGTCGCGCGCGGAACCACCGCGGTGTCTTCGCCCCACCCGGGCTGGCAGGAGCGGGACCTGGACGCGGCCTGGGACGTGGCCGCCGACGCGGTGCACCGCGCGCTGCAGGCCGCCGACGTCGACCCGACCGCGGTGCTCGCGGTGGGGCTCTGCGGCCACAACGACGGGGCCCACCTCGTCGACGCCGCGCAGCGGCCCGTCCGGCCGGCGATCCTGGCCACGGACTCCCGGGCGGTGGAGGAAGCGTCGGCCCTGCGGAAAGCCGCGGGCGACGAGGCGCTGACGTTGACCGGCCAGGTGCCCTGGCCGTGGAACCCGGCCGGTTTGCTCGCCTGGCTCCGGACGCACGAGCCGTCGGCGCTCGAGGCGGCGGACGCGCTGCTCTACTGCAAGGACTGGTTACGGCTGCGGCTGGTGGGCGAGGTGGCGACCGACCCGACCGACGGCAGCGCGTTCGCGACCGACCTCTGGACCCAGGAGTGGTCGACGGCCGTGCTCGAGCTGTACGGGCTGGAGGAGTTCGCGCGGTTGTTACCGCCGATGCGGCGCTCCTCCGACGTCGTCGGCGGGGTGACGGCCGAGGCGTCGGCCCGGACCGGCCTGCGCGTCGGCACGCCGGTGGTGACCGGGTGTCACGACGTCGACGCCAACGCGCTGGGGATCGGCGCGACCGGTACCGGCGCACTCAGCCTGGTGCTCGGCACGTTCAGCATCAACCAGGTCGTCGGCAACGCGCCGGTGGCCGACCCGCGCTGGCAGGCCCGGACGTTCTTCCCCGACGGCGGTGCGCCGCGCTGGCTGCACATGTCGACGTCGCCGAGCGGGGCGTCGAACCTGGAGTGGGCAGTTCGGCAGTTCTCGGCCTCCTACGACGAGGCCATCGCCGCGGCGAGCGCCCGTGACGGCGGGTTGGTGCCCCACCCCGACGACCCGGTCTACCTGCCGCACCTGTTCGGGGCGCCGGTGCCCTCGACCGGCGCCGGGCTGGTGGGGCTGCGCGGCTGGCACTCCCGCGCCGACGTGTTCCGGGCCGTGCTCGAGGGCGTCGTCTTCAACCACCGGTGGCACGTCTCTGCGCTCGGCTCGTCGTTCCCGCTGCGGGGCGCCGCCCGGCTGTGCGGGGGCGGTGCGCGCAGCGCGGAGTGGTCGCAGCTGCTGGCCGACGCGCTCGGGCTCCCGGTCGAGATCACCGACGCCACCGAGGCGGGCGCACGGGGCGCGGCGATGCTGGCCGGGGTCGGGGTGGGCGTCTACCCCGACCTGGGTGCGGCGGTGGACGCGTGCGTGCGGGTGGTGCGGCGGCACGAGCCGGAGCGGGATCTCGACGAGCGGTACGCGCGGTACGTTGCGGTGACCGAGGCGCTCCGGGGGCCAGTTTCCGGATTCGGCTGACACGGCTGACCGGTGCTCGGAATATGAGTCGCACTCCCGTTTCGGTGCCGTCGCCGAACCCCCGCGTCGATTGAGGACGGTCGATGGCCGGTGCCCCTGAGCAGGTAGCTCACCGCTCGGCGCTGGACGAGCCGACCGCTTCGCCCGGTGGGCGCTGGCTCACGTCCTGGACGCTCGGTCACTTCGCGTTCTTCATGGTGATGTTCGCGGCTGCCCAGGTGGTGCTGCCGCGGCAGGCCGAGTCGATCTCGCCCGACCACAAGGAGAGCGTGGTCAGCGTCGTCACGCTGGTCGCGGCGCTCTGCACGATCGTGGCGAACATCGTCGTGGGCGCGTACTCCGACCGCACGCTCGCGCCCCGCGGGCGACGCCAGATCTGGGTACTCGCCGGTGCCGTCGTCACGATCGCCGGGCTGGTCGCGCAGGGGTTCCAGCAGACGGTGGTCGGCATGGTCGTGATCTGGGCGCTGGTGCAGATCGGCCTCTCGTCGATCAGCGCGGCCCTGACCGCAGCCCTGCCGGACGAGGTACCGGTCACCGAGCGGGCCAGGGCGTCGTCGCTGTGGGGCATCGCGTCGGCGGCCGGGCCCCTGATCGGTATCGCGCTGGTGAGCACGGTGGCGACCGGTGTCGTCTCGGCGTACCTGGCGCTCGCGGTGTTCACGGTCCTGATGGCACTTCCGTTCGCCGTGTTCACGCGGGGTGTGCCGCTGCGCGCGGAGGAGCGTCCGACGACGTCGTTCCGGGCGATCGCCGCCGGGAGCCTGGCGCCGCTGAAGTACCCGGACTTCGCCTGGGCGTGGACCGGCCGGTTCTTCATCCAGCTCTCGAACGCACTGGCGCAGGTCTACCTCTGGTTCTTCCTGCGCGACCGGGTCGGCGTCGACCCGGACCTCTGGACGCTGTACCTGGCGCTGCTCTACACCGGTGGCGCGGTGGCCGCGGCGATCCCGGCGGGGCGCATCTCCGACCGCACCGGCCGCCGCAAGCGGCTGGTCGTCGTGTCCTCGGTGCTGCAGGGCGTCGCGGCGATCTTCTACATGCTCTGGCCGACCACCTGGTCGGCGATCGTCGGGTCGCTGCTGCTCGGTATCGGCTTCGGCTGTTACGCCGCGGTGGACCAGGCCCTGATCACCCAGGTGCTGCCCCGGGCGGCCGACCGGGGCAAGGACCTCGGGGTCATCAACGTCGCGAACAACCTGCCGTACGTGTTCGCGGGCGCGATCGGCGGCGCCGCGCTCTCCCTCTTCGGCCGCGACGACCTGGGCTACCCGGTGCTGTACGCGCTCTCGCTGCTCACCGCGATCCTCGCGGCGTTCACCGTGCAGCCGATCAAATCCGTGCGCTGACGTCGTACGGAGGTTTCGGTCGCCGGCCGAAGCCTCCGTACGGGATCACAACCGGTGGGCCTCGGTGATTCGGCGGAGGAACTGTTGAGTGCGGGGCTCCTGGGGCGCGCCGAAGATCTCGGCCGCGGTGCCCCGCTCGTGCACCCGCCCGTCGGCCAGGAAGCAGACCTGGTCGGCCACCTCGCGCGCGAACCCCATCTCGTGGGTGGCGATCACCATCGTCATGCCGTCCTCCTTGAGGGACCGCACGACCTCGAGCACCTCACCGACCAGCTCGGGGTCGAGCGCCGCGGTGATCTCGTCGAGCAGCAGCAGCTTCGGGTCGGTGGCCAGCGCCCGGACGATCGCGACCCGCTGCTGCTGCCCGCCGGACAGCCGGTCGGGGTAGTCGTCCGCCTTCCCGGCGAGCCCCAGCCGGTCGAGCAGTGCTCTCGCGCGGTCCTCGGCCTCCCGGCGTGCGACGCCGTGCACCCGGCGCGGCGCCAGCGTGATGTTCTCCAGCACCGACAGGTGCGGGAACAGGTTGTAGGCCTGGAACACCACGCCGATCCGCTGCCGGACCCGGTCGGCGTTCTCCCGTGGGTCGGTGATCTCCCGATCCTCCAGCCAGATCGCCCCGTCGTCCACGGTCTCCAGCAGGTTCGCGCAGCGCAGCAGCGTCGACTTGCCCGAGCCGGACGCGCCGATGAGCACCGTGACGGTGTGCGCGGGCACCTCCAGATCCACGTCGTCCAGCACGACGTGCGACCCGAACACCTTCCGGACGCTCTCGGCTCTCAGCACCGCCGTACTCACACCACACCGCCTTGCGATTGCCGACGATTCATCCGCGCGGTCACCCAGTCGGTGAGCCGCGTCATCGGGATCGTCAGCACGACGAACACCAGACCGGCCACGACGTACGACGTGTAGTTGAACGTCTGGCCGGTGTAGATCTGGGCGGCGTAGACCGCGTCGACGGCGCCGGCGATCGAGACCAGGCCGGTGTCCTTCTGCAGCGACACCATGTCGTTGAGCAGCGGCGGCACCACGCGCCGCACGGCCTGCGGCAGCACGACGTAGCGCATGGTCAGGCGCCAGCTCAGGCCCAGGGACCGGGCCGCGGCGCGTTGCGAGGGGTGTACGGACTCGATCCCGGCCCGGAACACCTCGGCGACGTAGGCCGAGTACGTCAGTACGAGGGCCGCCCCACCCAGGTAGATCGGGTCGTTCGTCACGCCGGAGAGCCGGAGGGCGGGCACCCCGTAGACCATCAGCAGGAGCGTGATGATCACCGGCAGCCCGCGGAACAGGTCCGTGTAGATCGTCGCCAGCGCACGCAGCGGGAAGAACACCGGCCCGCGTAGCGACCGCATCAGGGCCAGGACCAGGCCGAACGCGAGGATGACCAGACCGCAGAAGAACAGCAGGCGGACGTTGAGCCAGAGCCCCTCGAGGATCGAGGGGAACGCTTCCTTCGCGTACTTCCAGCTGAAGAACGTCTCGTGGACGCGCTGCCAGCCGGGCGAGCTGACGATGCCGACGACCAGCGCGACGACGACGATCAGCGAGCTGGTGCCCGCGATCCCCGCGGAACGGATCGCCCGGGAGCGGCGGTACCGCTCCCGGGCGAGTTGCCGCTCGCTCTTGACGTACGAACTCACTTGAGAACTGGCGCGTTCGTGGCCTTCGACAGCCACTCCTGCTCGATGCTCGCCAGCTTGCCGTCCTTGCGCAGCGCGTCGACCGCACCGGAGACGCACGTGGTCAGCTTCGAGCCCTTGTCGAGGACGAGGCCGAACTGCTCGGGGGTTCCCACGGTGTTCTCGAACTGGCCGACGACGGTCGCGTCGGTCACCTCGGCGGCGGTGATGTAGAACGCGGTCGGCAGGTCGACGACGATCGCGTCGACCTGGCCGTTCTTCAGCGCGGTCTTGGCCAGGTCGTTCTTCTGGTAGATCGAGACCTTCGTGGTCGGCTTGATCACGTCGTTGATGACGTCCAGCGAGGTGGTTCCCACCTGGGCGCCGAGCTTGTAGCCCTTGAGGTCCGCGATCGACTTCGCCTTCGCCGCAGGCGAGCTCTTCAGCGCGATGATCGACTGCCGGACGTCGTAGTAGCCCGACGAGAAGTCGACGGCGTTCTTGCGCTCGTCGCTGATGCTGACCTGGTTGATGTCGAAGTCGAACGTCTTCTTGCCCGGTGCGATCGCGTTGTTGAACGGCACCGTCACCCAGGAGACCTTGTCCTTGGAGTAGCCGAGCTGCTCGGCGACCGCGTAGGCGACCGCGGACTCGAAGCCCTTGCCGTTCGCCGGGTCGTCGCCGGAGAACCAGGGCTCGTAGGCGGGCTTGTCGGTGCCGATCGTCAGCGTGCCCGACGCCAGCGTGGGCAGGGCGCCCGCGTCGCACTCGCTCGACGCCGAGGCGGAGGCGCTCGTGCTGGACTCGGTGTCCTCGTCGGCCGGCGCACAGCCGGCGGCCCCGAGTGCGACGAGCAGGGCAAGGGCCGCGGTGGAAACAGCACGGGAGGCGCGGGTCATCGGATCTCCGACTCGAACGGTATGGATTGACGCTGCGACAGCGTACGACTTTTCCGGGCCGCCGCCCGCCTGCGGCACCGCGTTGCCGCGAAACCGTGATGAGCCAGGTCACGCCCCTACTGGCCGGTGCATGGAGCAATAGGGCGGTAACGCGCCGGAGCGAGCGGGCGCCGTACGTCGATGACGCGTCGGAACGACGACGAATACTCGTGTGAACTCCCACGATGCCCTTACACTCGGTCGCCGACCAGGTCGTGTGGAACGGACGGAGTCAGCACAGTGGGCACGGGCCCGACCGAGCGCGAGATTCCCATCAGTCGACCGGTGCCGACGGTGTCCCGGAAGCCGCCGGGGCGGCGGATGAGCTCCACCAAGGTCCGCATCGGGATGATCAGCGCGCTGTCGCTGACGGTCGCCGCCTGCGGGAGCAACGACGACGTCACCGCGTACTGCGTGGACCAGAACAGCTACCAGGCCGACGGCTCCTACCAGGTCATCGACGACGACTACTGCGACGACGACAACTACCACGGCAGCCACGGCGGCTACTTCTGGTACTACGGCGGCAGCCACCGGGGCTCCCGGATCTACAAGGGCACCACGGTGAAGCCCAAGAACGCGCACATCACCACCACCAGCGGGAAAACGGTCCAGCGCGGCGGTTTCGGCAGTCGTTCCTCCAGCGGCGGCTGACGGTCGTGCGGCGAGAGAAGTCCACCCCGCGTGCGGGGTGGGAGCAGAAGATCGAGGCGCAGGGCCTGGCGTACCACCGCACCTCGCACCCGGAGCACCTCACGCGCCCCTACTGGGACGAGTCGGTGCATTACACGTTCACGATGGACGAGGTCCTCGCGATCGAGGCGGACGTCGAGACGCTCCACCAGATGTGCCTCGAGGCCGTCGAACACGTGATCACCACCGGTCGGTACCAGGACTTCGGCGTGCCGCCCTGGGTCGCCCCCTCGATCGAGGCCTCCTGGCGACGACGTGACCCGCACCTGTTCGGGCGCTTCGACCTGCGCTACGACGGCACGGGGCCGGCGAAGATGCTGGAGTACAACGCCGACACCCCCACCAGCCTCGTCGAGACGTCGATCATCCAGTGGTACTGGAAGGAAGACGTCTACCCCGACGACGACCAGTGGAACTCGCTGCACGAGCGCCTGGTCGAGGGCTGGCGGCACGTCGCGGCCCGCGCGCCGTCCGGGCCGGTGCACTTCACCTGGACCAACGAGGACGAGTCCGGCGAAGAAGTCATGACCATCGCCTACCTGCAGGAGACCGCAGGGCAGGCGGGGCTCGACGGCCTCGCGATCGCGGTCGAGGACATCGGCTGGCACTACGGGCTCAACCGCTTCGTCGACCTCGACGAGCGCGTGATGAGCACGGTCTGCAAGCTCTACCCCTGGGAGTGGGCGGTCGCCGACCTGTTCGGCAAGAACGTCATCGACGCGCTGCCGACGATGACCTGGGTCGAGCCGATCTGGAAGATGCTGCTCTCGAACAAGGCGCTGCTCGCGGTGCTCTGGGAGCTGTACCCGAACCACCCCAACCTGCTACCCGCGTACCTGCGCACGCCGGGTCCGTTGCTGAGCTACATCCAGAAGCCGCTGCTCGGCCGCGAAGGCGCGAGCATGCAGATCGTGACGCCCTCCGGGACACAGGCGACACACGGCCAGTACGGTGCCGAGGGGTTCGTCTACCAGGAGTTCTGGCCGCTGCCCGAGTTCGACGGTCAGCGCCCGGTGCTCGGAGCCTGGATGGTCGAGGACGAGGCCGCCGGGCTGGGCATCCGCGAGACCACCGGCTTGATCACCGACGACACCTCGTCGTTCGTTCCCCACCGGATTGTGACTACGTGAGAGGCAGCATGGCCACCGACGTTGTTTTGGCGCTCGACAGCACGTACTGGAACGCGGTCGGCCGGGGGGCCGGCTCGATCGTGGCGTACGCGGCGCTGGGCCTCGTGCTGCTGCTCATCGGCTACTACGCGATCGACCTGGCCACGCCGGGGCGGCTGTCGGTGATCATCCGGGACGAGCGGAACATCAACGCGACCGTCCTCGCCGCGTGCGGCGTGTTCAGCGTCGCGCTGATCATCGTCGCGGCGATCTGGTCGTCCGGTGGGCGGCTCGTGGAGGGCCTGATCTCCACCGCGGTCTTCGGCCTGATCGGCATCGTGTCGCAGGTCCTCGCCGCGTTCGTCTTCAACGTCCTGGCCCGCATCGACGTGCGTCGTCTGGTGCACGACCCGACGGTCTCGCCGGCCGCCGTGCTCCTCGGCGTCACCAACCTGGCGATCGGCCTCGTCACCGCGATGGCCGTGATCTGAGTCCGTGGACGGGTACCTGGGGCAGTACGCCAGCCTGGGACTGCTGCTGATCGTCGGCATCGGGTTCGTGGCGGTCTCGTTCGGCGCGAACCGGGTGCTGGCGCCGCACCGGCCCAGCCCGGCGAAGCTCTCGACGTACGAGTGCGGCGTCGACCCGGTCGGCGGCGACTGGGCGCAGGCGCAGATCCGGTACTACGTCTACGCCTACCTCTACGTGCTCTTCGCCGTCGAGAGCGTCTTCCTCTTCCCCTGGGCGGTCGTGTTCGACCGCCCGGGGTTCGGCGTCGCGACGCTCGTCGAGATGGGCGTCTTCGTCGGGCTGCTCGCGCTCGGCCTGCTCTACGCGTGGCGCAAGGGCGTCCTGCGCTGGACGTGAGCCGTGGGCGCCGTCCCGCCCGCGGACGAGACGGCTCGGCCGGCGGCGGGAGGGCTGCGTCAGACCGGCGTGGCAGAGCCCGATCTCTCCGCACCGGTCACCGCGGCGCGCACCTGTTCGGCGGCGGCCACCACGGCCGGTGAGGTACGCAGGGCGGCCAGGTCGTCCTCGGCGGGTGTCTCGATCGGCAGGTCGAGGACGATGCGCCCCGGGCGCGGACTCATCACGAGCACCCGCGTCGAGAGCAGTACCGCCTCCTCGACGCTGTGCGTCACGAACAGCACCGTCCGCTGCTCGGCCGCCCAGATCTTGCGCAGCTCGGCCTGGAGCTTCTCCCGGGTGAGCGCATCCAGCGCCCCGAACGGCTCGTCCATCAGCACGGTCGACGGCTCGGTGGCCAGCACCCGCGCGATCTGGCAGCGCTGCTGCATGCCGCCGGAGAGCTCGTACGGAGCGGCGTCCGCGAAGTCACCGAGGCCGACCAGATCGAGGTACCGGCGCGCGGTCTCCCGCCGCGCCTTGCGCGGTACCCGCCGCATCTTCAAGCCGAATTCGACGTTGCCCGCGACCGACAGCCACGGGTAGAGGCTCGGCCGCTGGAAGACGACGCCGCGCTCGGGCGCCGGGCCGGTGACCTCGGTGCCGTCCACCTCGACCGTGCCGCTCGTCGCCGAGACGAATCCGGCGACGATGCGCAGGAGCGTCGTCTTGCCGCAGCCGGAGGCGCCGACCACCGACACGAACTCGCCCGGCTGGATCGTCAGGTCGATCCGGTCGAGGGCCCGTACCGTGCCGCCGCGGCCGTCGTAGGTGTGCTCCACGCCGGCCAGCCGGATCCGCGGGGCGCGGGCACCATCCGGTGTGCTCCGGTCGTCGGCCGCAGCCGGCCGGGGCGCGCTGCCCCGGCCGGTGGCCACGTCGTGGTCGGTCACGTCAGCTCTTCGGTGCCGACGCGGCGAACGACTTGTCGACGGCGTCGGAGTACGCGCTCTGCTCGCGGACAGCGGTGATCTGGCCGACCTCCTTGTTGAACTCCGCGGTCGCGAACAGGTTGTCCGGCAGCACCTTGCCGAGGTACTCGTCGCCGGCCTGCGCTGCGGCGTCGACGAAGATCAGGTCGTCCATCTGCGCCTTCGCCTCGGCCGGTGTGATCGAGAGCTCGGCGGCGATCGCGGCGGCGGCCTCGTCGGGTGAGGCCTTGATCTGCTTGACGGCCTTGTCCTGCTGCGCGACCCAGGTCTTCACCGCGTCCGGGTACTTCTCGGCGAACTCGTCGGTGACCACCGCCAGGTCGTAGGTGGTCTTGCCATCCTTGGCCAGGTCCGCGCTGGTGACGAGCGTCTTGCCGCCGTCGGCGAGCAGCTTGGCCAGCACCGGGTTCCAGACGTAGGCGCCGTCGATGTCACCGCGCGACCAGGCGGCGAGGATCGCGTCCGGCTCGGAGTCGATGACCTTGACCGACTTGGCGTCCAGCCCGGCCTTCCGGAGTGCGGCGAGCAGGCTGTAGTGCGAGGTCGAGGCGAACGGCGTCGCGATCGTCTTGCCCTTCAGCGACTTGACGTCGGTGACGCCGCCCTTGACGACGAGCGCCTCCGCTTCGCCGATCACGTCGAAGATCCACGGCACCCGGTACTTGATCCCGGACGAGATGCCGCGGGACGCCGGGCTCGAGCCGACCAGGCCGATGTCGACCGAACCGGCCTGGATCGCCTCGTTGACCGAGCCGCCGGAGTCGAACAGCTTCCACTCGATCGTGGTGTCGGAGCCGAACGCCTGCTCCAGCCACTTGTTGTGCTTCACCACCAGGTCGCCGTTCGGGATCTGCTGGTAGCCGATGACGATCTTGCTCGGCTTGCCGCCGCCGGCCGCGGAGTCCTCGTCGTCACCGCCGCACGCGGCGGCGGTGAGCACCAGGGCGGCGGCCGCCGCAGCCGCGAGCACGCGGCGGAGTGGAGTACGCATCGGGGTTCCTTCGATCGGTGGTGGAGGGAGGTGGCCCGGCCCACGGCGCGGGACCGTGCGACGGGTGGCCCGGCCGCGGCCGGGCGCCGGGTGCCGGATCACGTCCGGCCGGACCAGGGGACGAGAGCGCGTTCGACCAGGCGGAGGGCGGCGTCGAGCAGGAGCGCGGTCAGGCCGATCGTGATCACGCAGACGATCGCGACGTCGGTCAGCAGCTCCTTCTTCGTGGCCCAGGCCAGCCCGCCGATGCCCGGGATGCCGTTGGACGTCTCCGCCGCGACGATCGTCGTCCAGGCGAAGCCCATCGCGATCCGGATGCCGGTCAGGACGTCCGGAACGGCCGACGGGAGCACGGTGTGCAGGACGAGTTGCAGACGTCCGGCCCCGAGCGAGCGGGCCGACTCCAGGAACTCACCGGGGATGCGTCGCACACCGGCGAGCGTCGCGAGCGTGATCGGCGGGAACGACGCGATGAACAACAGCCAGATCTTCGAGCTGTCCTCGATGCCGAACCAGATGATCAGCAGGCTGAAATAGGCCAGCGGCGGCAACGCCCGCAGGAAGTCCACGTACGGCTCGACGACGGCCCGGATCGGCGCCACGGTCGCCAGGACCACGCCCAGCGGCACGCCGAAGACGATCGCCCAGAACAGGCCGCGCAGAATCCGCCACAGGCTGGCCCACAGGTGTTCCCACAGGTAGTAGCCCTGGTAGCCGGGCAGGCCGTCGTGGGAGGTCACGGAGTACACGAACGCGTCCCAGACGCGCCCGGGAGACGGCAGGAAGATCGGATCCCAGATCTGTGCGGCGGCCAGCGCCCACCAGACGGCGAGCAGCACCACGACCGAGAGCAGGATCGAGACCGGCCGCCGGTAGCGCCGCTGCCGGAGGCGGCGGTCACGGGCCGTCGACGCTACGTCGTCCAGTACCGCCATTTGTCCCTCGCTCCGGTATCACCCAGCTGATCGATAGGCATAGTGCCTGGTTGGAGCGGCCACTGGGAACTGTGATCCCACTCTGCGGTACTGGGCCCGCACCGACCCGGTACTAGGGTCGATCGCATGGAGAGTCGAAAGCTGGGACGTACCGGGCGCAACGTGAGCGTCGTCGGGCTGGGCTGCTGGCAGCTGGGCGCCGACTGGGGTGACGTCGACGAACAGGACGCGATCGGCGTCCTCGCGGCCGCGGCGGACGCGGGTGTGACGTTCTTCGACACCGCCGACGTCTACGGCGACGGGCGCAGCGAGCGGCTGATCCGCTCGTACTTCGAGAGCGGTGCGGCGACGCCGGGCATCACGGTGGCCACGAAGGCCGGCCGCCGGGCCGACCCGTTCGTGCCCGAGCAGTACACCGAGGCGAACCTGCGCGCCTGGATCGACCGGTCGCGGCAGAACCTCGGCGTCGACACGCTCGACCTGGTGCAGCTGCACTGCCCGCCGACGCCGGTCTACTCCGACGACCGGGTGTTCGAGGTGCTCGACGCCCTGGTCGCGGAGAAGGCCATCGCGGCCTACGGCGTCAGCGTCGAGACCGTCGACGAGGCGCTCACCGCGATCGCCCGGCCGGGCGTCGCGACCGTGCAGATCATCCTCAACGCGTTCCGCCTCAAGCCGCTGGAGCGGGTGCTCCCGGCCGCGGCCGAGGCCGGCGTCGGCATCATCGCGCGGGTGCCGCTCGCGAGCGGTCTGCTCTCCGGCAAGTACGACGAGCACACGACGTTCGCGGCGAACGACCACCGCAACTACAACCGCAACGGCGAATCGTTCGACGTCGGGGAGACGTTCTCGGGCGTCCCCTACGAGGTGGGGCTGCAAGCCGTGCGGGAGCTGCGGGGCGTGGCGCCGTCCGGATGGACGACCGCGCAGCTCGCCCTGCGCTGGATCATCGACCAGCCGCAGGTGAGCACCGTTATCCCGGGCGCGCGCAACCCCGAGCAGGCGCGCGGGAACGCCGCCGCCGGCGAGTTGGAGCCGCTGCCCGCCGAAGCCCACACCGCCGTGGCCGAGGTCTACGACCGGCTGATCCGCCCGCACGTGCACGACCGCTGGTAGGTCGTCGCCGCGCGCCGAGCCGGGCTCGCCTCGCGCCGGGCAGCGCGCGGGTCGTCGCGATTGCGGCCAGTGCTCGACGCCCGCCGAGCCCACGACTCTGTCGTAGGCTCGGCGGGTGGCTACCGATCTGCCGATGCCTGCTCGCCGGGAGTCTTCCGAGCGGAGCGCGGGGCCGACGCTGCCCGACCCGATCAAGTTCGTCCT
>Ga0190269_10000522_pt1 | contig 19567 bp, 13 predicted proteins | sample Popmic249IS_FD_133749 | JGI IMG/M metagenome (GOLD analysis project Ga0190269, IMG submission 133749) | Populus adjacent soil microbial communities from riparian zone of Blue River, Arizona, USA - 249 IS | ecosystem: Environmental > Terrestrial > Soil > Riparian zone | place: USA: Arizona... | reverse complement strand
GCTCCGCGGCTCCCGACCTCCGCTTTGAGGTTGCTCGTGGGCAGTGGCGGCGACGACGCGATCATCGCGTTCGACGAGCGCAGCGGCGAATCGCTCGGTGAATTCGTCAGCTCCGGCAGCGGCGGGCTCATCGAGCCGGACACGCTGAGTTGGGGACCGGACGGTCAGCTGTACGTGTCGAGCGGGCGCAGCCCGAGCGAGTCGGCCATCTTGCGCTTCGACGCCGACAGCGGCGCGTTCATCGACCGCTTCGCCTCCGGCGGAGGTCTGACTCGGCCTTACGGTCATGCGTTTGGCCCGGACGGTCTACTGTACGTGAGCAGTTTCCTGAGCGATCAGATTCTACGTTATGACGCTGAGAGCGGCGCGTTCGTCGACGTCTTCGCCGCCGGGAGCGGCGAGCCCGGCAGCGCCAACGGACCGAACGGACTCGCCTTCGGTCCGGACGGCAAGCTGTACGTCACCACGGAAGGCAGCGTGGCGGGTAGCTTCCCCGGGCTGCCGAGCGAAGTGCTGCGCTTCGACATCCGCACCGGGCAGAGCGAGGTCTTCATCGCCCAACCCGAGGCGAGCCCAGACGGCCTCGGTTACGTCAGCTTGCTCGGGTTGTTGTTCGGACCGGACTGCGGCGAGCGGCGCGGTCGCGGTGCGTGTGACCTGTTCGTCAGCGACTTCGCGAACGACATTCGCCGCTACGACCTGCAGGGTCAGCTCCTCGCCGTGCTGCCCACGCGCTACACGGACACTACACCCCGCTCGAACGCGATCGGCGCACTCGCCCTCGGCGCGCGCGATCAGCTGTTCACGGTCGGTTTCGATCAAGCTGCAGGCGTGGATGCGATCGGCGCCGTGCTGCGCTTCGACGCCGACGACAACCGTCCGCGACCGCTGCGGCCCAACGCGGGCGCCTTGTTCGTGGCGCCGAGCGCGGAGCTCGCACGACCGATCGGCGTGTTGTCCACCGCCAGCCGGCCGCGCTGTTCACACGCGCGTTGAAGCTCAGCGCCGCAGGGGCAACGGGCCGAGCACGTGCACGAACGCCGGCTGATCGCCGAAGCCGATGGCGTGCGTGCGCGTGAGCCGGCCCGTCTGCCGATCGATGCGGAACACGTGCACCTTGCGGTCGCCCTCCTGGTTCACCGCGATCAAGAACTGCCCGCGCGCGTCGATGTGGAAGTCGCGCACGGTGTGGACGCCCTCGCTGACGAACGCGTCGACCAGCGGCGTGGGCTCACCGTCGTTCCCCAGCTGGAATACGCCGAGCGTGTTCTCCGTGCCGCGCTCCGGGGTCTCCTGACGATTCGAGACGTAGAGGAAGCGGCCGCTCGGGTGCACGAGGCTGTGCGCGCTCCAGCCCTCGCCGCCTGGCGCGATGGGCGCGCGCGTCGCTTGCACGATGCCGGCCTGCGTCAGCAGACCCGCGGCTCGATCGTAGTCGAACCAGACGACCGTGCCGGCGAGCTCCGTCAGCAGGTAGGCGTGCCGCTGATCCGGGCTGAGCGCGATGTGACGCGGACCCGCCCCACTCGCGACGTCCGCCGTCGGAGGATCGTTCAGGCTCAGCCGACCCTCGTCGAAGCGATACTGCACGACGTAGTCCGAACCGAGGCACGGCACGAGCACGTAGTCGCCGCGCGTCGTGAACACCACTTGATGCGCGTTCACGCAGGGGCGGTCCTCGGGACCGCGGCTGGACGCGATCGGCGCGCCGACCGAGCCATCCGCTGCGAGCGGCAGCACGACCGTCTGTCCGCCGGCCCACTCGTCCGCGTCACGCCCGTAGTGCGCGACGGCCAGCCACTTGCCGCTCGGGTGCACGGCGAGGTGCGGCGCGCCGACCGCCCCCGTCTCCACGCTGTTGATGAGCGTCAGGTGCCCGTCCGCGGCATCCACGCTGAACGCGAGCACCTTGCTGTCCGGCGGGTTGGCTTCATCGAGCGCATACGCAAAGCGCCGGTCGGGCGAAAACGCCATGTAGGTGGGGTTCACGCCTCCATCAGCGCGGCTGAGCTCGCTGAGCTGCCCGCTCGCGGTGTCGAGCGCGAGCACGTGGATGGGGCCTGTGTTCGTGCTGACGTAGACGAGCTCTTGCGCCGCACCGACCTGCCCGCCATCCCCTACTTCGGTGATGGGCGCACCGCACGCGAGACTCGACAGCAAGATGACAGCTGGAACTACGCGAAGAAGGAATGGACGCATGAACATGCGCGCGAGTGTAAGGACCCGCGGCGGGTGGCCGCAATACACATGTGTGGGCCTGCGCCTACGGGCCGGGTGACAACCGTGTGCTGGATAGCCGCAGCTCGGAGCTGGCTGGCAGCGACCTGACCGCCACGAGATCGGCGCGCGCCGAGCATCTTGCCGCTAGCAGCGGCTGGTGGATCGCGCGCGAGCGAGGCTCGCGTGCGTACATTGCTATTGCACCCTGCAGCCGATAACGGCACAACGTGCAGTGCAGGGATGCGTCGCGTGGTCGCGGGGGGCTGCGCGTGGAGGGGCCGTGTCGTTGCCAAACGTCAGCTCACTTTGCTTCGGCCGTGCGCGCTGGCTGCTGCTGGCGTTTTGCATATGCGGCGCGGCCTGTAAGGCCCGGCTCCCGGACGGTGTCTTCGTGTGCGCGCAGCCGGCTGATTGTCCGTCGGGCTTCACGTGCCGCGAGGGCTTGTGCCGGCGTGGTAGCGCGGAGTCGGCCCTCACTGCGGACGCCGCGCTGCCGAATGAAACCAGCGCGGGCGAAGAGGCGCAAGGCGGCAACACGGCCGTCGGCGCGAGTGGCGAGGGCGGGCGAGCGCAGGCGAACGGCGGCCGCGGCGGAGAGAGCGCGAGCAGCAATGACGCTGGCAGCGGCAAGGCCGTGCCACCTCCTCCGCCCCCTGCCTTCACGCCGCACGACGCCTTGCAGCTACCGTCTGGGCGCAGCATCAGCGCGGGCGGAACGTACATGCGCTCGGAGCAATACCGCGCCTGGACATCGCTCGGACAATCGCCGGGTACGGGCTATCCCGTGCGCGCATCGGCCAACTATCGCGTGGTCGGCGGCATCGTAGGCGTTCTGCAATCGGGGCAAACACCATGAAACGGATCCTCTGCTTCACGAGCGTGATGTGGTTGATGGCGGCAGCACAGATCGCGGCGCAGTCCGTACCCTCGCGCCTCACGGAGCAAGGTCGGCTCACCGATCCGATGGGCAAGGTCATCAGCGGCGACGTGACCCTGACGTTCGCGATCTACGAGGCCGCTACCGGCGGCAGCGCGCTCTGGACCGAGATGCACGCGCTGAAGCTCGAGGAAGGCTACTTCTCCGTGCAGCTCGGCTCGAAGGTCGCGTTCCCGCCCGGGCTGTGGAGCGGCGCCGTGCGCTTCATCGGCCTGAAGGTCAACAGCGACGCCGAGATGACGCCGCGCGAAGAAGTGGCCTCCGTGCCCTATGCGCTCGCGGCTGGCAGCGTGGTCGGCGACATCGCGCCGCGCACGGTGAGCGTCGGCGGCAAACAGGTGATCGACGAGAGCGGTCAGTGGGTCGGGCCCACGGTGCTCGGCGCGAAGGGCGACCCAGGTCCAGCGGGTCCAGAAGGGCCCGCGGGTCCGGAGGGACCTGCCGGTGCGACGGGACCGCAGGGCGCACCGGGCCCAGCGGGCGCGCCAGGTCCGGCCGGCGCGACTGGCCCAGGAGGTGATCGCGGGCCCGCGGGTCCCGCGGGCCCGGCCGGCCCCGCCGGCCTCAAAGGTGACAAGGGGGACAAGGGCGACAAGGGCGACAAGGGCGATCCTGGGGCGGGCCTCGCGCCTGGCGCGTTCACGCACACGCACAACCCGACGCTCCGCATCGCTCGCTCGGACACCTTCGCCGTGCCGGCGAACGGCGCGACGGTGGGCTACATCAACCAGGGCTGCAACGTGGGCGAGCGCGTGACGGGCGGCGGCTGCAACTTCCAGCAAGGCGCGACGCAGGGAACGCTGCGCTTGATCAGCTCGTTCCCGAACGACTCGAACGGCTGGAGCTGCTACTTCGAGAACACCGGCACGAGCGCACCGACCGTGCGCGTGTACGCGATGTGCCTGAAGATCGACAGCACCACCCTGCCCTGACGCTCCGGCTCAGCGCAGCGACAGGCGCGGTCGCCCCCCGATCCGCGAGCACACGACCTGCGCGCGCGGATGCTCTGGATGCACGTTGCTCGAGCACGCGAATGCCCTGTGCCCGCAGCGCGCAACCCACGACTGCGGCGTGCCTCCATCGCCTTCGAGCTGACTGAGCTCGATCCATTCCGCGGGGCAGCCGATGCGGCCCGCAGCCACGCGGGCGTACGGGGACACCGACGCGCCGCAACCAACCAACCAAGCCACCATGATGAAGAGTGAGATGCGCATGTTCCGTCCGTTTCGTTTACAGCGAGAGCACTCCCATCCCTGTGTGCCCGCGGCGAGCCGAGCCGTTCAATCGATCCCCAGGCACGGCTCGAATCACGGCGCTATGCTGTGCGGACCGTGCCCAAAGTTGCTGTTTCCAAGGCGTCCAAGCTCGTGTCGGGCCGCGACCAGATCGCCCTGCGCGAGGGCGGAAATCTGCGCCTGGCTGTCGTCGCTGACACGCACAGCCGGCCTCATCCCAACACGGCGCGCCTGCTCGGCGAGCTCGCGCCAGATGCGATCCTGCACGCGGGGGACATCGGCGATCTGCAGGTGCTGGACCGGCTGGCAGAGATCGCGCGCGTGATCGCCGTGCGCGGCAACATCGACGAGCGAGCCAACGAGGTGCCGGACGTGATCGGCGTCGACGTGCTGTCCGGAGACAGCCCTGCCTTCACCCTGCTCCTCCTGCACATCGCCGTGTACGGCCCCAAGATCCGCGCGGATGCCGCGCAGCTCGCGCACGAGCGCGGGGCGCGGCTGATCGTGTGCGGGCACTCGCACGTACCGTTCATCGGCAGAGACCGCGGGCTGACGGTGTTCAACCCCGGCTCGATCGGCCCGCGCCGCTTGCACCTGCCGATCGTGTTCGGCGTGCTGGAGATCGTAGAAGGCAAGCTGTCGCTACGCCACGTCGATTGCGAGACGGGCCGGGAGTGGTCACCGTGAGCCGCTTGCAGCTGCTGGCGTTGACGTGCGCTCTGTGCACCGGCTGCCCGAACCTCGAACAAACCCAGGCCAACGGCTCGGCCGCTGGCAGCGGCAGCGGCACGGCCTGCGCTCCACTCGACGGCGTGTACCGCGCCACGTACACGCAGCTGTCCGGCAGCTGCGGGCCGCAGTCGGACGAGCTGCTCGAGTACCGCGCCGGGCGGGCGGTGCCAAACGGCACCTCCAGCTGTCAGGTGGGCGGTGAGGCGATGGTGAGCGCATGCGAGCTGCGGCGCAGCAGCGTGTGCGCCCTCTCGGATGGGCTCAGCGGCACGTTGATCGGCCATGCGAGCGTGGACGGGACGCTGAGGGAGACTGACGGCAACGAGCGCCTCGAAGGCACGCTCGAGGTCGCCATCCGCGACACAACGGGACGCACCTGTGAGAGCACCTATCAAGTGGTCGTGGTGAAGACACGCTAACAGTCAGCAGCAGCGCCCCTGCGTGATCGACCAGGCTGCCACACTGACTTCCCTGCGGCGGCCGTACGCGCCTGCCTGGGAGCGTAAGGCAGCGCACAGCCGCTGGCATATGCCTTGCTGAGGGTCAGGGCATGACCTCACGCAGAGCACAGCGCGCTCAGGTAGTACCGTTCGACGCCGCAGGCCGAGCCACGGCACGCGCCGCAGGCCTGCGCTACGTGAGTGACGCGGAGCCGGGCTTCACGCGCGTCAAGAAGGGTAAGAGCTTCAGTTACCTGGATGTCAAGGGACACAAGCTGACGCGGGCCGCGGACCTCCAGCGCATTCGCGCGCTCGCGATCCCCCCGGCGTGGACTGACGTCTGGATCTGCGCACACGAGGCCGGCCACATCCAGGCAGTGGGCCGCGACGCGCGTGGCCGCAAGCAGTATCGCTACCACGCTCGCTGGTCCAAGGCGCGCGACATGGCCAAGCACGCGCGCATGTGTGACTTCGCCAAGCGCCTGGCGCGCGTGCGCGCTCACTGCCGCGCTCAGCTGCAGGCGCGCGGTCTGGGCCGAGACAAGGTACTGGCAGCGCTGGTCTGCATCGCGGACCTCACGGCGATCCGGGTCGGGCACGAGGAGTACACGCGCGAGAACGCGAGCTTCGGTCTCACCACGTTGCGCAAGCGCCACGTGCAGGTGCGCGGCGCGCGGGTGGAGATGCACTTCCGCGGCAAGAGCGGCATCGTGCGCCACCTCGCATTCGAGGATCGCAAGGTCGCCGACGTCGTGGCGCAGTGCCGTTCAGCGGCGGGCCAGCACCTGTTCAAGTTCCGTGATGAGAAGGGCGTCTGGCGGCGCGTGCACGCGGATCACGTGAACGCGTATCTGCGCGGCTTGATGGGCCAGCAGTTCTCGCTGAAGGATTTCCGCACGTGGGCGGCGACCGTGCGCGTGGCGGTGGAGCTGGCGCGCAGTCAGCCGTGCTCCACGCAGCGCGCGATCAAGCAGACCATCCTGGCCGCCGTGCGCCAGGCCGCAGAGCACCTCGGCAATACGCCGGCCATCTGTCGCAAGAGCTACGTGCATCCGCTGATCTTCGAGGCCTACCAGCAAGGCCGCGTGCTACCGAAGACGCCAAAGCTGCGGGACGTGAAGCTAACCTACGCGCGCCACGAAAGCTGCGTGCGCCGCTTCCTGCTCGAGCTGATGAGCGCGCCGCAGGCGCGAGCAGCCTAGCAACCACCCTCCCACAGCACCTCGAGCTCGTACGCGATCGAGCGCGCGAGCCCGTCGAGGTCGGGGAACAACGTGGCGTGCGTGATGTTCATGCGGTAGAGCGACTGCATCGCGCGGTGCCGCAGGCCGTGCGGAAGCACGGCTTTCTTCAGCAGCGGCTCTCGGGCCGCGTAGTGACACAAGATGTCTTCCAGCGGCAGGTGACACAGGCCCGGCACCACGAACAGCCCGGACTGCGCCACCAGGCGCCGATCCATCTCGGCCGGCTCACCGCACCACAAGATCGGATTCTGGTTCGCGGCGAAGTATTTGGCGTAGCGCCCAGGCTCGCGTGGATCGATCACCTCGCGCGTGAGGGTCTCGTCGAAGCTCGGCGCCAAGTTCCACAGCGCCGGCGTGTTGAGCGCGAACACGGCGGCGTTGTGGCTCGCGCTCTCGAGCGCGAAGAATGCAGCCACGAACGGCGACTTGGTGAAGTCCAAGAGGCGCGTCGGCGCCCCGTGATGCTGCATCATCGCCAGACAGCGCAAGTCGTCATCGATGGCGTCGCGCGCGTCCAGGTAGATGTGCGCCTTGCGGCGAAAGATGCGGAGCGCGCGTGTCTCGCGAACACGCCAGGACGCCTCGTCCGGACAGAAGCGGTTCAACTGACGCGACAGCGAATTGGTGAGCGTCCACTCCGCGCTGCAATGCCCACGGAACGCCCAACCGGAGAGCGCCTCGGACCAGGCGACGAACGCAGGCCAGTCCTCGATCAACGTCGTATCCATCCACGTCAACGGTAACAGCCGCCGTGTGCGGCGATCCAGCCCCACTCGCGCGACCTCGCCCCGTTCACGTGCACGTGCAACGTGCCTGGCGCGCTGACATTCGAGCAGCGCAGCGTACTGGCCTATTTGCCAGTAACCAATTTCACCAGCATCTCGGCGAGCCGCTCCAGGCCCACGACCGCGTCCACCGTCGTGCTCGCGATCACCGCGCGCGGACCGACCGGGCTCTCCGCCGTATCCGGATCCTGCACCAGCACGCGCCCGCCCGCGCGCTTGATGGCTGCTGCGCCAGCGGCGCCGTCCGCGCTCGAGCTCGTGAGCATGACGCCCACGGCTGCAGGCCCGTAGGCATCGGCGACGGACTCGAACAGCACGTCGATCGAGGGCCGCGCATACTGCACCGGTGGATCGACGGACAGCGCCAGCGAGCCGCGCTCCACGAGCAGGTGATAGTCACTCGGCGCGAGGTACACGTGGCCGCGCTCGAGCGGCAGCTTGTCCTCTGGCTCGATCACGGGCAGCTGACACTCGCGGCCCAGGAGATACGCCAGCTTGCTCTCGGGATCGGCGCGCCGGTGCTGCGTCACGATCACGCATGCGGACAAACCGGCAGGCAGGCCACGCAACACGGCCTGCAGCGCGCGCAAGCCTCCGAGCGATGCGCCGATCGCGATGATCTCGACGCTGCTCACCGCAGCCTCCGGTATACGCGCGATCCCTCCACCAGCTCGCGGTAGTGGTCCGCGTGTTGCGTGAAGCGCAGCGACTCCTTTTTTCCGAGCACGAGCACGCCGAAGCGGCTCAGGCTGGCGTCGAACAGATCGTGCGCGCGCGCACGCAGGGTATCATCGAAGTAGAGCAGCACGTTGCGGCACACCACCAGCTGGAATTCGTTGAACACCCAGTCGCAGACCAGGTTGTGCTGGGAGAATATCACCTGCCGCCGCAGCGCCTTGCGAATCACGGCGTGCTCGTGGTCCGCGACGTAGTAGTTCGAGAAGTCCTGCGTGCCCCCGGTGCGCTGGTAGGCGCGCGTGTACTCCTGCATGGCGCGCAGCGAGTAGACGCCCTGCCGCGCCCGCTCCAGCATCACGTCGCTGATGTCCGTCGCGTAAATACGGCAGCGATCGTAGAGCCCGTGCTCCTCGAGCAAGATCGCGAGCGAGTACACCTCCTCGCCGCTCGAGCAGCCCGCGTGCCAGATGCGCACGAACGGATAGGTCCTGAGCAGCGGGATCACCTCTTGGCGTAAGGTGCGATAGACCTCGGGATCGCGAAACATCGAGGTCGTGTGCACGGAGACCGAGGCCACGAAGCGCATCGCCGCGTCCGTGTCGTGCAGCAGGCGGCTCTGCAGCGCAGACACGCTCTGCACCCCGGCCTCCTGCATCGCACGCCGGATGCGGCGTGTGATCGAGGCGCGCGCGTAGTTCCGGAAGTCGTAGCCGTAGCGCTCGGCGAGGCCCGTGAGCAGGAGGTCGACCTCCAGCGCCAGCAGCTTGCCTTCCGGCGGCGTCTCGGCCGCAGATCCTTTCAGCGATACAGCCATACGCGCAGGAGCGAGAGCAGTTGATCAGAATCCACGGGTTTGGTGATGTAGTCCGAAGCGCCGGCCTGAATGCACTTCTCACGATCGCCCTGCATGGCCTTCGCCGTGAGCGCGATGATCGGCAGCTTCTCGTACTGAGATTGAGCGCGGATGCGGCGCGTGGCTTCGTAGCCATCCATCTCCGGCATCATGATGTCCATGAGCACTATGTCGAAGCCGGCGACACCGTCGACCGTGGACTGCGCCAGCCGATCGAGCGCTTGCTGACCGTTCTCCGCATACGTGACGACCATCTCATGCTGCTCGAGGATGGTCGTGATCGCGAACAAGTTGCGCGCGTCGTCGTCCACCACCAGCACGCGCTTGCCCTGCAACGTCGGGTCGCTGTCTGCGAGCCGGCGCAGCATCTGCCGCTTGTTCGTGGGGAGCTTGGACTCGACGCGGTGCAAAAACAGCGCCGTCTCGTCCAGCAAGCGCTCCGGCGACTTCACGTCCTTGACGATGATCGTGTCCGTGATGCGGCGCAGCGCGGTGTCTTCCTCGCGCGTCAGCTCCGTGCCCGTGTACACGATGATCGGCGTGCGCCGCCAGGCTTCGTGGTTCTTCACGCGCTCGATCAGCTCGAGACCACTCATGCCCGGCAGCTTGAGGTCGAGCACCATGCAGTCGAACGTCTGCTCGGACATCGCCTGGAGCGCAGCCTCGCCGCTCTCCACGGCCACGATGTTGACATCCTCGTCCGCGCCGATGAGGTCCACCATCGCGGCGCGCTGGACGTCGTCGTCTTCCACCACGAGCAGGTGCTTCACCTGCCGCTCGAGGAAGCGCCCTATGCTGTGCATGGCGTGTTCGAGCGCCTCGCTCGCCACCGGCTTCTGCAGCACGGCGATCGCGCCGTACTGCAGACCCTTGCTCGCGTCGTCTGCGCCCGAGATCACGTGCACGGGGATGTGGCGCGTCGTCTCGTTGTGCTTGAGCTGATCGAGCACCACGAAGCCATCCATGTCCGGCAACCGCAGGTCGAGCGTGATCGCGTGCGGCTGCATGGTGCGCGCGAACTCCAGCCCTTGCGCGCCGGTCTTCGCCACCACACCGCGGAAGCCGTGCTCGCGCACGAGGTCGAGCAGCACGCGCCCGAACACCTCGTCGTCCTCGATCACCAGGAGCACGCGGTCGCCGCGCGCGATGATCCCGCGATCATCGGAGGCCGGAGACGACGACGCTGGCAGCTGCAGCGACTCGCGCGTGATCCCGGCTTGGCGCAGCTGCGCCAGCTCGTTGTCGCGCGCCAGCGCGGTGCTCGGCATGGCGACTGCCAGCGGTCGGCTGGAGCGCGCCTGGTAGCGGTTCGGCAAGTACAGGGTGAACGTGCTGCCGACGCCCGGCTCGCTCTGGATGCGCAGCTCGCCGCCGAGCAGCCCGGCGATCTCGCGGCTGATCGCGAGGCCGAGGCCCGTGCCTCCGTACTTGCGGCTCGTGCCGCCGTCCGCCTGCTGGAACGGCTCGAAGATGATCTTCTGCTTGTCCTTCGGCACGCCGATGCCGCTGTCGCTCACAGCGAACGCGATCACCGTGGACGCCGTGTTCAAGCTCTCGTTGTCCACGCTCCATTCCGCGCGCTCCGGCACGGAGATCGTCAGACGCACCCAGCCCTTGTCGGTGAACTTGAGCGCATTGGACAGCAAGTTCCGCAGCAGCTGCCGCAGGCGCATCTCGTCCGTCTCGATGCCACTGGGGACGCTGCGCGCGACGAGGATCTCGAACGACAGCTGCTTGTCCTCGGCCACGTGCCGGAACGAGCGCTCCACGTAGTCTGTCAGGTCCGTCATCGCGACCTGCACCACGTCCACGCTCATCGTGCCCGACTCGATCTTCGCGAGGTCGAGGATCTCGTTGATCAAGCTCAAGAGGTCCGCGCCCGACTGATGGATCGTGCGCGCGTACTCGAGCTGCTTGTTCGTCAGGTTCTGGTCGCGGTTGTCGGTCAGCTGCTTCGACAAGATCAACAGACTGTTGAGCGGCGTCCGCAGCTCGTGCGACATGTTCGCGAGGAACTGCGACTTGTAGCGCGAGGTCATGGTCAGCTGCTCGGCCTTCTCCTCCAGCTCCTGCTTGGCGAGCTCGACCTCGACGTTCTTGCGCTCGACCTCGGACTTCTGCGCGGTGAGCTGGCGCGCCTTCTCCTCGAGCTCCTCGTTCGTCTGCTGCAGCTCTTCCTGCTGGCTCTGCAGCTCTTCGGCCATGCTCTGCGACTGGCGCAACAGCTCGTCGGTGCGCATCGTCGTCTTGATCGTGGCGACCACGATGCCCAAGCTCTCGACCAGCTGCTCCAGGAACGCCAGCTGGATCGCGGTGAAGCGCTGGAACGAAGCCAGCTCCAGCACGCCCTTGATCTCGCCTTCGAACGAGATCGGCACGACCACGATGTTGAGCGGCGCCGCCTCTCCGAGCGACGAGTTGATGCGCACGTAGTCCCCGGGCACGTCGGTCACGAGGATGCGCTTCTTCTCGCGTGCCGCCTGCCCCACGAGGCCCTCGCCGAGGTGGAACTTGTTACTGATGCTCTTGCGCTCCTTGTACGCGTAGGCCGCGAAGAGCTGCAGCGTGACCTGCATGTCCTCATCGGGCTCGGCCATGAAGAACGAGCCGTGCTGCGCGCTCACCACCATCGCGAGCTCCGTCAGCACCTGCTCTGCGACGCTGAGCAGATCGCGCTGCCCCTGCAGCATGCGCGTGAAGCGCGTGAGGTTCGTCTTGAGCCAGTCCTGCTCCTGGTTGACGCGCGTCGTCTCGGCCAGGGTGCCGATCATCTGGTTGACGTTGTCCTTGAGCAGCGCCACCTCACCGCGTGCGTACACGGTGATGGATTGTGTCAGGTCGCCCTTGGTCACCGCGGTGGCCACGTCACCGATCGCGCGCACCTGACGCGTGAGGTTGCCGGCCAGCTCGTTCACGTTGTTGGTCAGGTCGCGCCAGACACCAGCCGCGCCCGGTACGTCGGCCTGACCGCCGAGCTTTCCTTCCACACCGACGTCACGCGCCACGCCGGTCACCTGCTCCGCGAACGTCGACAGGGTCACGGTCATCGCGTTAATGGTGTCCACCAGGGTCGCGATCTCACCCTTCGCAGCCAACGTCAGCTTCTGATCCAGGTCACCGTTCGCGACCGCGGTCACGACGCGGGCGATGCCGCGCACCTGCTCGGTGAGGTTACGGGCCATCAGGTTCACGTTGTCAGTCAGGTCGCGCCACACGCCCGACACGCCGCGCACCTCGGCCTGACCACCCAGCACACCTTCCGTGCCGACCTCGCGCGCGACGCGCGTCACCTCGGCGGCAAAGGCGTTCAACTGATCCACCATGGTGTTGATGGTGCGCTTCAGCTCGAGCAGCTCGCCCTTGACGTCCACCGTGATCTTGCGCGTCAGGTCTCCGTTGGCCACTGCCGTGGTCACCGTGGCGATGTCGCGCACCTGACCGGTCAGATTGCTGGCCATCAGGTTCACGTTATCAGTCAGCTCTTTCCACACGCCCAGCACGCCGCGCACCTCGGCCTGGCCGCCGAGCTTGCCTTCCACGCCCACGTCGCGCGCGACGCGCGTCACCTGATCGGCGAACGCGCTCAGCTGATCCACCATGGTGTTGATGACGTTCTTCAGATCGAGCAGCTCGCCGCGTACCTCCACCGCGATCTTGCGGCTCAGATCGCCTTGCGCGATGGCCGTGGCGACCTGCGAGATGTCGCGCACCTGATTGGTCAGATTGCTGCCCATCAAGTTCACGTTGTCGGTCAGCTCTTTCCACACGCCGCGCACGCCTTCGATCGAGGCCTGCCCGCCGAGCTTACCTTCCGTACCGACCTCGCGTGCGACGCGCGTCACCTGATCGGCGAACGCGCTCAGCTGATCCACCATGGTGTTGATGGTGCTCTTCAGCTCGAGGATCTCGCCGCGCGCGTCGACGATGATCTTCTTCTGCAGATCACCTTGCGCGATGGCCGTCGCGACCTGTGAGATGTTACGCACCTGATCGGTCAGGTTCGTGGCCATGAAGTTCACGGCGTCAGTCAAGTGACGCCACGTGCCGGACACGCCGCGCACGTCTGCCTGACCACCGAGCTTGCCTTCGGTACCGACCTCGGTTGCCAGCCGTGTGACCTGATCGGCGAACGCGCTCAGCTGATCCACCATGGTGTTGATGGTGTTCTTCAGCTCGAGGAACTCGCCCTTCGCGTCGACGAGGATCTTACGGGTCAGGTCACCCTTCGCGACGGCCGTGGTCACGGTGGCGATGTCGCGCACCTGATTGGTCAGGTTACTGGCCATCAAGTTTACGTTGTCAGTCAGCTCTTTCCACACGCCGCGCACGCCCGCGACCTCGGCCTGACTGCCGAGCCGGCCCTCCACGCCGACCTCGCGCGCCACGCGCGTCACCTCCTCGGAGAAGCCGTTCAGCTGATCGACCATCGCGTTCAGGATGTTCTTCAGCTCGAGCACCTCGCCGCGCGCGCCGACGGTGATCTTCTTCGACAGGTCGCCCGTGGCCACCGCGCGCGCCACCTCGGCGATGTTGCGCACCTGGTTCGTGAGGTTGTTGGCCATCGAGTTCACGTTTTGCGTGAGCTCGAGCCAGATGCCGGATACGTCGCGCACGACCGCCTGACCGCCGAGCACACCCTCGGTGCCGACCTCGCGCGCCATACGACTCACCTCGGAGGCGAACGAGTTGAGCGAGTCCACCATCGCGTTGATGGTGTTCTTCAGCTCGAGCAGCTCGCCCTTCACCTCGACGGTGATCTTCTTCGACAGGTCGCCCTTCGCGACCGACGTGGTGACCGCGGCGATGTCGCGCACCTGATCCGTCAGGTTGCGTCCCATCAAGTTCACGTTGTCAGTCAGCTCGCGCCACACGCCGGAGACGTCGCGCACGTCTGCCTGCACGCCGAGCGTGCCCTCGGTGCCTACCTGCCGCGCCATCCGGTTCAGCTCCTCGGCGAACCGGTTCAGCTTGTCCATCGTGGCGTTGATGGTGTTCTTCAGCGTGAGGATCTCGCCCTTGGCGTCGACCGTGATCTTGTGGCCCAGGTCGCCCTGAGCCATGGCCGTGATGACCTCGGCGATGTTGCGCACCTGACTCGTCAGGTTGCTCGCCATGTAGTTCACGTTCTCGGTCAGCTCGCGCCACACGCCAGAGCCACCGGCGACGCGCGCCTGACCCCCGAGCACGCCTTCCGTGCCGACCTCGCGCGCGACGCGCGTCACCTCCGAGGCGAACGCGCTCAGCTGATCCACCATCGTGTTGATGGTGTTCTTCAGCCCGAGCAGCTCACCCTTCACGTCCACCGTGATCTTGCGCGACAGGTCGCCCGCGGCGATGGCCGTGGAGACCTCGGCGATGTTGCGCACCTGAATCGTCAGGTTGTTCGCCATGGAGTTGACGTTTTGTGTCAGCTCCCGCCACACGCCCGAGACGCCGCGCACCTGCGCCTGACCACCGAGCACGCCTTCCGTACCGACCTCGCGCGCGACGCGCGTCACCTCCGAGGCGAACGAGCTCAGCTGCTCCACCATCGTGTTGATGGTGTTCTTCAGCTCGAGGATCTCGCCCTTGGCGTCGATGTTGACCGTCTTGGTCAAGTCGCCACCGGCGACCGCCGTCGTCACGCGGGCGATCTCACGCACCTGGGCCGTGAGGTTCCAGGCCATCAGGTTCACGCTGTCGGTCAGCTCTTTCCACACGCCGGCGACGCCGCGGATGCGCGCTTGCGCGCCGAGCTTACCTTCCGTGCCGACCTCCTGCGCGACGCGCGTCACCTCTGACGAGAACGCGGCGAGCTGCGCCACCATGCCGTTCACGATCTTCGCGTGGCGCAAGAAGTCGCCTCGCAGCTCGTTATCGTGGCCTTCGATGTCGATGGTCTGTGACAGATCGCCCTTCGCCACCGCGGTGAGCACGCGCGCAACGTCGGTGGTATGCGCGGTCACGTCGTCGAGCAGCGCGTTCACGCCCGTCACGTAGTGGGCCCAGCCTCCGCGCGCGGCGCTCTTGCTCAGGCGCTTGTGCGTGCGGCCCTCGATGCCGACCGTCTGCCGCAGCTCGGTTACCTCCGTGCTGAGCGCCGACGTGAACTGCACGAGGTCGTTGAAAGCCTCGCAGATCTGACCGTCCACACCGACCAGGTCGTCTGGCAGCCGGACGTCCAGCTCGCCGCGCCGGAAGGCGCGAAGCGCCGCCAGCAGCTGCCGCTGATCCAGGTCGCGCGGGGACGCAGGGCCGCCCCGACCGTTCTTCCGCACTTGGACTTCGGTCATCGATCTTCCTTCGCAGTCAGAACATCAGTGCTTGTTTCAGAGCTTCGATGCTGGCCGGCTTCACGATATGCAGGTCGAACCCTGCCTCGAGCGCGCGCCGCTTGTCGGACGCCTGCCCGAAGCCGGTCATCGCGATCAGGCGCAGCGGCTCGCTCTGGAGCTCGCTGCGCAGGCGCTGCGCGACACCGTAGCCGTCGATGTCGGGCAGGCCGATGTCCACGAACGCGACGTCCGGCTTCTCGCGCAACGTGAGCAGATAGCCCTGCTCGCCGTCGGGCGCGGTCTCCACGCGATGTCCCCAGCTGCGCAGGAGCGACGAGAGCAGATCGCGAATGTCTTCGTTGTCGTCGATCAGCACGATCGACAGCGGACCGCGCGAGTCAGCCTTCTCCGCAGCCAGCGGCTGCTCGGCGCGGCCCGCGGACACGGTGTCGTCGAACTGCAGCGGCAGACGCACCTTGAACTCGCAGCCATGACCGACCCCCGCGCTGTGCGCCGTGACCTCACCCCCGTGCAGCTGCACCAGGTTGTGAACGACCGCGAGCCCGAGACCGAGCCCCGATCCCGCGTGCGCGCGCTCCTGCGAGAACGCCTCGAACACCTTGCCCAGGAAGTCGGGGCTGATACCCCGTCCATTGTCCGTGACCGTGAGCTCGACGTTCGGCCCCGAGCGCTGCACGCGCAGCACGATCTTGCCTTGTGGCGGTGTGTAGCGCGCGGCGTTGTTCAGTAAGTTCGCGAGCACCTGCGTCAGCCGCACGGCGTCACCGTGCACACACAGGCTCTCGAGCGGCTGCTCCAGTCGCAGCTCGTGGCTGCGCTCGTCGATCAACGGTTGGCTGATCGAGACGGCCTGATCCACGAGCTCGCGAACGAGCACACGCGTCTTGCGCAGCTCGATCTTGCCGGAGCTGATACGCGAGATATCGAGCAGATCATCCACCAGACGCGTCAGGTGCCGTGTCTGTTTCGCGAGCACATCGCGCGTGCGACGCAGCTCCTCGCCGATGTGCTCACTTTGAAACTTGGCGCGCAGCAGCTCGAGCCCAGCCATCATGGGCGCAAGGGGGTTACGTAGCTCATGGCTGAGCAGCGCGAGGAACTGGTCCTTGCGACGGTCCGCCTCTGCCAGCTGCTCCATCTGTCGATGCAGCGCCTCGGCCTCCCAACGGCTGCGCTCGGCGGAGAGAGAGCGCTCGTGCTCGCGCCGCTCGTGCTCACGGATCAACTCTGCCTGTCGGGCGACCTCGGCCGTGCGCGACTGCAGCTCCACGAAAACGCTGACTTTCGCGCGAAGCACCTCGGGCACGATCGGCTTGAACAAGAAGTCCACGGCGCCGAGCTGATACGCGGCGAGGACCTCTCGATCGTCACGGCTATGCGCAGTGACAAAGATGATCGGCGTGTGGCTGGAACGGCGCCGCGCACGGATCAAGCGCGCCGTCTCGAAGCCATCCATCGTGGGCATCTTGACGTCGAGCAGGATGAGCGCGAAATCCTGGGAGAGGAGGAGCTTGAGCGCCTCGCTGCCCGAGTGTGCGCGCACCATTTTTGCGCCGAGCTCCCCCAATGCCGCCTCGACCGCGACCAGGTTCGCCGGATTGTCGTCCACCACGAGGATGTCGCTCTGTCCGCTCTCGACTTGCATATACAGCGCACGGGCCGACACGCGTAAGCGTGCCGGGAACAAGACCATTACACGGGTCACATGCTGAATGCGAGTCGACAACGCACCAAAGGACCGCGGTGCTCAGGCACGAACGCCACGCAGTTCAAATTCGCCACACCGCGAATGTCGCAGTGTCACGCTGACAGTTCAGCAGCTCAGAACTCGCCGCGCTCGAGCTTCGCGGGCGCCCTGCCCTTGCGACGCGGCTGCGCGGGACGGCTCGCCGGCTCGTCGCCGCTGCGGGCGGCATTCGTATCCGCGCCGCTCGCGCGCCGATTGCGCGCAGCGTGTCGGCCAGGCTCCGCGCGCGGCGCAGCCGCAGGCTCGGACTCGCCGGCTGCAGCTTTGGGCTGCGGCACCGAGGGCTCGAGGGGCGTTGCCTTCGGCGGATCGCTCGCGGCCTGGGTGCGCGTCTCGGTGGGCGCAGGCGCGGCTGGCGCTGTGACCGGATCGACCGGCGCCGGCGCCACCGTGCCGTAGGCGGCCGCAGCTGCGGGCGCGTCCCGACCGGACAGCGCGCGCCAGCCGAAGAACGCAGCCATGAGCCCACACAGCGAGGCGATCGCCACGCCCCAGCCCAGGCGCCTGCGTCGCGCACGCTGCGCTGCCGCCGAGTTGCTGAGCACCACCGGTAGCTCGGTCTCGCTGACGAGCGGCGTGTCGCCGGTCGGGTTTTCGGTGTGCCACAGCGAGGCACTGCCGCTGCTCTGCAGCATATTCATCCAGCTGACGTGCGGCTCGAGCGCGCGCGCCAGCTCGCTCATCGAGGCGAAGCGCGCCGCAGGATCGGCCGCCATCGCGCGGCGCACCACAGAGGACACGCTCGAGGGCAAGCCTTCGACGAGCTGCTCGAGCGGCACGGGCTTCGCCTCCGTGATCTTGAGGAGCAGATCGCCGTAGCTCGTCGCGTCGAACGGGCGAATGCCGGAGAGCGCCTCGTATAGGGTCACGCCCATCGAGTAGACGTCCGCGCGCGCATCGATCGGATGACCGCGCATCTGCTCCGGCGACATGTAGAACGGTGTGCCCACCACGGCACCACTCTTCGTCTGCGTCCCGATCTCGAACTGACCGAATGGAGTGGTGAAGCGCGAGACGCCGAAGTCCAGCACCTTCGCGTATTCGGGATCGCGGCCGCGCGCCTGACAGATGAAGATGTTCGCGGGCTTGAGATCGCGGTGGATGATGCCCGAGGCGTGCGCCTCGGCCACCGCTTCGATGCAGGGCAGGAGCAGCTGACACACGGCGCGATATGGCTGCCGGCCCTCGCGCTGCAGGCGCTCCGCCAAGGTCTCGCCCTTGAGCAGCTCCATCAGCATGAACAGCTGACCGTGCTCGCGGTCGATGTCGTACACCTCGACGATGTTGCGGTGCTCACAGCGGCCTGCGACCTGGGCTTCGCGCACGAAGCGGGTCACGGAATCGTCGCTGCACGCGGGCTCAGTCATGAGCCACTTGATGGCGAAGTGCTTGCCGGTGACGCTGTGGCTCACCTCGAAGACCGCACCCATCCCACCACGCCCGATCGGGCGCTCCACCTTGTACTTGCCGGCGATGACATCGCCGGGCTGTGGGATGACAGTCTGGGGCATCAGCACGTTGGCCCGACGGCGCACGGTAGCACACACTGGTTGCCTTTGGCGTGAGGGTTCGGCCCACATGTCTGCGGCAGCGCTGTCGGAATCACGAGCAAATCCACAGCGGATCAGAGCGCGAAGATCTACTTCCGCCGACCCGACCGCCGCGTTCGCGTCGCGCGCGCGTCTGAGACGTCCGCCGAACCCGCCGTCCCGACACGTTTTTCGGGTTTTGCATACCCTAAACGGTCACACGCCTGGTTGTAGCGCTCTGTGACCATCTTTGGCTGGCAGGAAACCTGGGCCTGCGTAAGAATCGACGCACTAGGGGTTCTGTCACCATGCTAGCGACGCTGCATCTCCGAGGCCTCGTCCTCGCGCTGGCGGCCCTCTCGGGCGCGTGCAGCGTGTACGACGAGGCGCTGAGCGCGGGCTCTCGTCCGACACAAGTCCTCGATAGTGCTGGACGAAATGCCGCCGGTCGCGGCCCGAGCCCGGATGCCGGGTACGCCGGCGGGCCGCTGTCCCCGGATTGGGGCATGGCCACCGGCAACGCAGGGGCAGCCGGCTCGCGTCCGAACCTGTGCGGCAACGCGCGGCTCGACGGCGACGAGAGCTGCGACACGGCCATCAAGGCCGGCCTTCCGGGCGCGTGCCCAAGCGCGTGCTCCACGAAGGACGCCTGCGTGCGAGCTCGGCTCGAGGGCAGCGCGTGCCAGGCGCGCTGCGTGTTCAGCGCACCGAGCTGCGCTGACGCTGATGGCTGCTGTCCGTCCGACTGCTCGGCTGCCGACGACAGCGACTGCTCGGCGTCGTGCGGCGATGGCATCGTGCAGACCGCACAGGGCGAGACCTGCGAGATCAAGCCCGGCGTGGCGACGGAGCTCGCATGCCCGAGCGATGCGAGCTGCCGCAGCGAGGACGC
>Ga0190269_10000521_pt1 | contig 19581 bp, 16 predicted proteins | sample Popmic249IS_FD_133749 | JGI IMG/M metagenome (GOLD analysis project Ga0190269, IMG submission 133749) | Populus adjacent soil microbial communities from riparian zone of Blue River, Arizona, USA - 249 IS | ecosystem: Environmental > Terrestrial > Soil > Riparian zone | place: USA: Arizona... | reverse complement strand
TGATCTCCTCGCGATCGTGGTAGAGCTGACGCGTGCGGAGGCCTGTGAAGCCGCTGTCGGCTAGGAGCCCGCGTATACGCTCGACCATCTCGACCTTGCGCTTCATCGGCAACTTGAAGTTTGCGACCAGTAAGCGTGTGTGACGGCGACGGGCCCAGCGGCCCAGCATTTGCGCCACCTCGAGCGGTCGGTACGCCATATCGCAAAAAAGCCAATCGACCGGTTCCTCGGGCTCGTACTCGAAAGCGTTGCCCTGCACGTGACGCAAGCGCGGATTACGCATGAGTTCCGCGTCCATGCGCGCGGGATCGACCGCGATTACGCGCGCGCGCTTCTCGAGCAGCAGCCAGCTCCAGCCGCCAGGAGCGGCGCCGAGATCTGCGCAAAGCTCGCCGCTGCCGGGCGCCATCCCGAGCCACGCAAAAGCCTCGGCCAGCTTGCGCGCCGCGCGTGAAGGAAAAGACCCGCCGAGGCGCATGCGCGCACGCCCACCGGGCCAGGGTGACTGCGCCTGATCGGACGGGATGCAGCCGAGAGCGGCAGTCTGTGCATCGTATACACAGATCTGCACGAGCAGGCCGCCCTGGCGCCGCAGCTGTGATTCGTCGAGCGTATGCGGGCACTGCGCTTCGAGCATGTCACGCAGGGCCTGGGCGCGTGCGGAGAGCGTATTTCCCCCGGTGCTGTCCGGGACGAACACATGCAGGGCGTGCTGCTCGACGCCTTCGATCGCAGCGCGCAGGCTGGGCAAGAGCTCCGCCGCGAGCGCGCGTGGGGCATCGTGCGCGCTAGCATCCACGCGCACCAGGCTCGAGACTTGAAAACCTTGGCGAGCGAACGTGAGATCCAAGCGACCATCGCGCAGCTGAGGCGCTTTGGCGCTGGCCACCAGTGCAGGCCCGAGCAACCGCGGACGGATCGCATCGTTGCCGCTCCAGAGCAGCTCTTCGATCAAGTCGCGCTCGGCACCCTCGCGCGTGGTCCACAGCCACTCGCCGACGCGCAATGGCGCAGCGGGCTGCGAGAGCGCAGCTGCGAGCTTTTCCGGATGGATAGGAGAAGGTTGCGGTTTGTGATCCGGCCGCGGGCCGTTGCTGTGCTGCGTCCGCTTGCGATCGCTCGCAGCACGTGGATCGCGCGGTTCGTGCGGCGCACGCTTGCGATCCTTCGGTCGATCGCGCCGGCTGTGCGCGGGTTTGCCGGATGGCTGACCCGCGCGGCGCCCCGCATTCTTGTGTCCTCCTCGCTTCATGGCTCGGCCCCGTGCGCGCCTGCGTAGCTCGCGAGGAAAATGCCCGCAGCGACCGACACATTGAGCGATTCGACCTGCTGGCCGCCCGCGATGCGTACGATCGCATCGCATTGCGCCTCTGCCTCGCGCGAGAGCCCACGCTGCTCGTGGCCGAGCACGAGCACTGCGCGTTCAGGCCACGCGAAGCGATCCAGGCTGGTGTTGGCGTGGGCACCTGCGCCGATCACCGCGATGTCCGCGCGTTTGGCGGCGCGGAGCAAGCTGCTCAGCTCCTGCATGCGCAGCACCGGCACGTGCTCGGCGCCGCCCTCCGCGACACGGCGCGCAGCTGATGGCAGCGGACCGGCTTCGTTCTTGTCCGCGCTGGTGTAGACCAGACCGCGCACGCCGAAGTAAGCGGCGCTTCGCAAGATCGCGCCGATGTTATGTGGGTTTTCCACGCCGTCGAGCGCGAGGACGAGGCCCTGTCGCCCCACAGCATGGAGCAGCTCAGCGGGCTTCAGTGTCGGCCGTGCCGTGACCAGCAGGCATACGCCTTCGTGATGGACCGACTGCGCCATGCGCGTCAGCTCGTCAGCGTCGACCTCACGGTACGCGATGCGCCGCTTCGCAGCAGCACGCAGCATTTCGGCGAGCGGACGCCGCAGCGCTGCGGTGTACGCGATGCTCTTCACCGCATCGGGTCGTACGGAGAATGCAGCTCGAGCCGCAGCCAATCCGTAGACGCGCTCAGCAGCAGCGGGCGAGGTTTTCACGGGCCGGGTTCTAGCACGAAGCGCGCGGGCAGCTACTTGTCGTCCCACATGCCGTTCACGCCCGAAAGCGAGAAGGTCAGAAAGCCGATAACGATCGCGATCAAAGACGAGGCCCAGGCGGTCTCATCGAAGTTGCCGATGATCAGAATGCCCAGCCCGAGCACGCACAAGCCGGCCAGGCAGCCGCAGCCTCTCAGCCACTTGGCGCGTTTGTCCTTCGGCGTGGTCGCTGCGCTCGCGTCAGGGTCAGGGGTGGGTTGTTCGACGTCGGTCATGTGCTCGCGACCGCAGTCTAGGGTCATCGCCGACGTTTTGCGACTCTGCGTCGGCTCAACGCATGTGGCGATATTTCGCCGCGGCCTCGTACGTCCACTCGGCGCGCCGACGGTACCAAGCGTCAGCCGAGTGATAGAGCGCCGCTTCATGCGCGCGCACAGCTAGCTTGACGAGCTGATTGCGGTCGCGATCCAACGCGCAGAGCAGGTCCCCGAGCGCGGCCGTGCTGCGAGCTTCTACCGTGCGCGCTGCGCCATCTTCTGCCTCGCGTTCGCGCGCGTATTCGATGCCGTACGCCAAGAGCGGCAGACCCGCTGCGTAGCCGTCGAAGATCATGCGCGGGGTGTCTTCCGCGAGTGGCGTGAAGAGCAGCGCATCATAACCGGCGAGATCAGAGAGCAGGCCGGGCCCGTACACACGACGCCCGAGGAAACGCACGACCTGGCCGAGCTCGAGCGCTACCACTTGGCGCTCGAGCGCGGCGCGCTCCGGACCGTCGCCGATGATGTCGAAGGTCACGCGTGCGCCGAGGCGGCGCGCTCGAGCCACGGCCTCGATGCTGTGATCGACGCCTTTGCGCTGCTCTAGCCGGCCGCAGTACACCAGCCGGATCGCGCGCGGCTCGCTCAGGAGCGAGTGCGTGCGCTGCTCCAGCCGAGCCTTTGGCACGACCTCCTCGGCGAGATACGAGGTGTCGTGAAAGTTGTGCGCGTTCTTCGCGTAGTCCCCGTAGCGCGCATGCAGCGCGCGGCCTTTGAGCAGGCTGAGCGACGCATGCTTGACGCCGAAGCGCACGCAGCGCTCGTAGATCTCCGCGTAGCTGCGACCGAGCATGCGGCGCGGCAGCGGAGCGCCGCGGTTCAGCTCGACCTCCTGCTGCACCTGATCCGTGTCCTGCACGAACACTGTGGGCTTGTCGGCGCGCAGCGCGCTCAAAAACCCGATGTAATCGAGCGGACGGTACACATCGCAAAATCCGCCGTGCACGACGTCGGCCGTCGGAATCAGCGCCGCGATGTCGCGGTACCAAGTCCGCACGTCGTGGCGCCAAAAATCAGGCAAGCTCTTGTCGATGCGGAACGACGGGTAGAGCTCGATCTCGTCGCTCTGGCGCATCGGCTCGAGCGGTTGATCGGTGTGCGTGCGCGCATCGAGCGACGGCGCGACCACTTGGATGCGGCCGAAGCGTCCGTCGAACGAGTCGCGCAGCAGGAACAGCGAACGCCGCCAGTCAGTGGCCAAAAAGCGTTCGCCGCCGTGCACGTAGATAGGTACTTGGATCGTGACCAGGTACATGAGTCGTGGTTACTTCGCCGTGGAAAGTCGCTGCAAGCGATCGAAAAATGCCTGGTATTTGGGCGCCTGGCTCAGCTCTTGTTCTTGGCTTTCCAACAAGCCCCACGCGCCGTACTTGCTCGGTGTCTCGGCGAAGTTGAACAACACCATCAGGCCCTGACCGCTGTTCTCATACCAGGCGTCTAGCATACGCGCGTAGATCGAGCGCATGCGCGGGTTTCGGTTGGCGGCGATCAGTTTGTCGACAAATGCCCCGTTGTTCTGCGACTCACCCGGTGCAACCAGGTGTTGTCCGCCTTCGTATGCGATCAGGCGCACGCCGTGCTGTTGTGCAATCTTGTAGTTGTTCTTCGTGGCCTCTGCGACGTCACTGGGCATCAGCGCTTCGAGCTTGTCGAGCAATTCTGGTACGCCGATCGAGCCCGTTTTGCCCTGTTCCGTGAGATCGCTCGCGATCCCGCCGCCGAGATACGGCGCGATCGCGAGCGCGTCGGCGCGCGTGCCCGCACGGTTGATCGCTTTGTCCTCGAGCGCGGCGAGTAGCACATCGTTCATGTGATCGTTGTGGGCGTGGCCCGCGATGACGCGCACCACGCGCGCTTTGTCCCCACCGAACACGCGATCGAAGATCGCGATGATCTCTCCCGTGCGGCGCGCGTTCCACTTGATGCCGGCCCAGTAGCGAGGGCCGTCTTCGTTGCAGCCGCCGGTGTATTTGCCCACCTTGTTGAGGCCTGCCTTGCAGCCTTGCTCAGCGGCCCATTGCGTCTGCGAGAAGATGCCGTTCCAGAGCTCGTTGGAGTACTCGATGTAGACTTTGCGATCGGCTTTGAGGCGCGTCTTGATCAGCTGCGCCAGCGCTTCGATGTAACCATCATCGGCGCGATGCGGCACGCAGATCCAAGGATCCGCGTCCAAGCGATTGGCGAGGTCGATCATGTACTCGTAGGCCACGCCGCGCTCGCCGCCCTGCGTCTGGCTCGGGCGCGTGCGCTCAGTCCAGCGGCTGTGCGGGTGACCGTTGGTCGCGCCCCAGTCCATGAAGCGCACCGCTCCGATCCCATGCATGCGGCCGAGAAACGTCGGATGAAAGATCTGTTGCGCGTAGCGCTGCTCGAAGCCTGGCAAGATCACGCGAATGTTACGGACGTGGTTGCCGCGCGTGGAGCGCACGATCGCGAGAAACAGTGTTCCATCCGGTGCGGCTTGCACCTCTAGATCGACGCGTCCGGGTGCGCTGCTGATGACGCGCGCGGACGAGGCTGGAAACGCCAGCTCGCCATCGCCGTCGTACAAAACGACGTAACGACCGCCGTAGACCGTCGCGACCACAGATGCGCGCAGGATCTGGGGTGCGGGCGCGCCCGGTACCTGGACGGGCAGCTCGAGCGGATAGCCGTCGGCGTCGCGCGGGATCTTGTCCGCGAGCTCTGTGTCCCACTGCTGCGCTGCAGAAGAGTCGGGCGCGTGTGTGCTCTGGAACGGGTCCGCCATCTTGAAGACGTCGACGAACGGGATCGCTGTCGCGTAGTAGTTCACGGCGCTCAGGTTCAAGCCGAGCGGAACACCGCTGCGTTTTGTTGGCGCTGCCGCGGGTGTCGACGCGGACGCTGGAGCTGCTGGCTCTGCTGGAGCTGGTGTTTGTGCCGCGGGTGCAGCCTGTGGCGGCGGTGTCGGCTCGACTTCAGGCGCTTGGATCGCCGCCGGATTGGCCGTCACCGGAGCATCACCGTTCTGTGCGCTCGGTCGACATGCGCCCACGATCGCAGCCAGGCACACGACGACTATTCGGAAAGAGTCTTGATGCATATCGCCCTCGCAGAAAGCTCGAAAGGAGCCCGAGGATAGCAACTCTTGCACGCGCGTGATGTCACAAGCGCTTCAAACGGCGAGGCGAATCACCGAGGTCAGCGCGCCGTCTTCGGCCACATCGCAGCTGAGCTCTGCGTTGTGCTGGCTCAGCACCGCGCGCAACATGCGTATGGCTTCTTTCGAGGTCGGCGGCATGCTGTTGCCGGGCCGTGCGATGCCGCTCTGTGCGTGCACGGTGATCACCACCATCTCGTCTTCCTGGGCGGTCGCGATGATGACACGGCCCTTGTCCGTGCTGACCGCGGTCGCGTGGTCGATCGCTTGGGTGATGATCTGCCAGAGCGCGTGCTTCAGCTCGTGCGGCCACGCGAGCAGCTGCCCGACGTGTGGTCCGTGATGGATCGTGATGTCCACGAGACCCAGCCAGCGACTTCGCAGGAGCTCGACCGTCGCCTCGATGCTGCGCTCCAGGTCGACTTGCCCGAGCCGCTGCGACTTCGCGTCAGCGAACTCGGAGATCGTCTGCACGAGCTTCGCGATCCGAACCAGGCCTTCTTCCATGTCGCGTACGCAGCTCGGGATCTCTTTGAACAGGTTGTTGAGATCGGGAGGTAGCGGTGACGCCAGCTGCTCCTCCAGGTGCTTCGTGAGCTGGCCTAGCGCGTTCGAGAGAAACGCGAGGTTATCCCCGAGAAACTGCGCTGGCGTGTTGAGCTCGTGCGCGAGCGTCGCCGACAGCTGCGCGACCGCAGACAGCTTCTGCGCGTTCAGCTCGAGCGCTTGATTGGTCAGGTTGCGCCGATGTAGCTCGCGCAGCTCGATCTGCGCACGCGCACGAGCGATCAGCTCCATGCGCTCGACCGGCTTGGTCACGTAGTCGTTCGCGCCATCTGCGAACGCACGGGCCTTTTGCTCCGCCTGGTCGAGCTGCGTGAGCATGATCACTGGCAGCTCGGTGCCCGAGAAAAACTGTGAGCGCAGCACACGGAGCAGCTGGATGCCGCTCATGACCGGCATCTCGATGTCCGAGATGAGCAGCGAGTACTCGCCGGTGCCCGCTTCTTTGAGCGCTTGCGCGCCATTCTCCACACTCGTCACCGTCACATTGCCGAGCGCGCTTAGGATGTCCGTCACACTCTCGCGAATCGCGCGCGAGTCGTCCGCCAACAAGATGCGAGCGGGACCGGCGGTCGCCACTCGATGCGGCGCGCTTAGTGGACGTGTGCCGATGGCTTTGTCTCGTCGTCTTGTGAGACCTCGGTCCCAACGATGCGTTCTACTTTTTGGATCAGCTCGGGCATCCGACCCGCGAGGTTCTTGCGTGCGAGAAATTCGGGGCTGAGGTCTGCTTCGCTCGGATCGCCGAGCATGGCTGCCTCTGCGAGCGCGACCGCGATGTGCACCGCGGACGCGACATCGAGCTCCGGGCCGAGCAACTGTTCTTGGCTCTGTGCGCGCGCCACGCCTTCGACGATCGTGTACGGCAAGCCCCACAGCCCGAGGAGATATGCGCCGATCTCCGCGTGACTCGTGCCCCAGAGCTTGCGCTCCGCCGTGGGCAGCGAGCAGCCTTCGCTCTTCGCGAGCGCGACGGCATTCGCGACCAGCTTAGGCTTACGTGCAGCTACAAGCAGCAGGCCACTGTCATGCAAGAGCGCGCTCAAAAATGCGTCTTGTTGCTGCGTGCGGTCGGTCAGCAAGCTCGACGCGATCGTCGCGGCAAGAAAGCCTTTGCGCTCCAGGCTGCTCGGTACGAGCGAGCATTCGGCCAGCGTGTCCTCGAAGTTGCCAAAGCACTCGAGCGACAACACCAAGCCGGTCAGCATCTCCGTGCCGAGGTGCGTGACCGCTTGCTCGACCGAGGTGATGCGCTGCGCCGGCGCGAAGAATGCATTGTTCACGCTGCGCAGCAGCCGGCCGGTGATCCCGGCATCCCGCTCGACCACACGCGCGACGTGCCGCATCGAGCTGGAAGGATTGGCGAGCGCGCTGCGGAGCTGGAAGTACACGGTCGGACGCGCAGGCAGGTCCTTCACGCCGCCGACGAGCTCACGCATGCTCGGGTCTTCGAGCATCCGGTGCAGAGCCACGGTGCGGAGCAGCACCATCCGCAGATCATCGGCGCGCAGCGGCTTCGACAGGAAGCGATGACACACGGGCAGGGCGCGCAGCGCGGCTTCGTACTGCGAGTAACCGGATAGGATGATGCGAGCGGTCGCAGGGAACTTCTTCTCAGCTTGTGCGAGGACCGCGGCGCCATCCATGCCTGGCATGCGCATGTCCGACACGAGCACGTCGAAAGGCGCCTTTGCCATCATGTCGAGCGCTTCTTCGCCGCTGTTGCAGAATGTCGCTTCGCACTCGGAGCGCAACGCGCTGGTCATGCGCCCGAGGGCGCGCAGGACAAGAGGCTCATCGTCGACAAACAGCACACGAATTACGGCTGTATCGCTCACTCCCTAGCCTCCCAACGACTCATCGGACGTTTGTAGGCCAGCCTTGAGGATTTGGTTTCAGCTGTGTGGCGAGATTGACGGCGTGGCGCCGACCGTGTGCGGAGATGGAGGCGGCTCTGCTAGGAGCGGCGCCTGCGCGGGCGCATCCACGCAGCGCAGAGCATGGCGCCGATGAGCGCGAGCAGCGAGCGCGAAGGACGAGCCGGCTCAGCGAGCCGGCATCCGCAGCCATTGGCTGCAGCGCGTGCGCCTCGCATCGCTGGTCGCTCGGTCACTGCCGAGCGGGTGGTGGACGCGGCGCCTGTCGTGCCCGCTGTGCCGATCGGCACCAGGTCGGGCGCCGTCATCGGCGCCTGTGAGCGCGGCGGCGCTTGCGCTTCACTGCAGGCCCCTGCGCGACATTCCGCGCCGCGTGGACACACGGCGCCCTCGCAAGCATCGACGCACGCGCCGCGCTTGCAAGCTTGCCCTGCAGGGCAGCTCACAGCTTCGCAACCCGGTTCGACGCAGCTGCCAGATGCCGGATCGCATGCGAGACCATCCGCGCAGCCACTGCACGTGCAGCTCTCGAGACACGCGCCGAGCCGACATACGCTGCCCGCGTTGCAGCTGACGGCGGCGCAAGGGTCCTTGCACACGCCCGAGCGACAGACCTGTCCGAGCGGGCACACGACGCCTTCGCACGGCAACTTGCACAGACCCGCTTGGCACAGCTGCCCTTCGGGACACATCACGCCCAAGCACATGGGGTCGACACACTCGCCGTCGTCGCACACCTGCCCGGTGGGACAAGGAAACTCCACGCCGCCGCAGGCTTGGACACACGCGCCGTTGACGCATGCGCCTTCGGAACCGCATGGACGCTCGTCGTCGATCTGGCCGTCGCAGTCGTTGTCCAGGCCATCGCACACTTCGGTGCTCGCCGCTTCCAGCTGCACGCACTCGCCGGGCGCGGCGCCGGTGCTGCAACCGGTCAAGCCTTGTGCGCACACGCCGGGCTGTCCGGTTTCGCACGGCTCACCGCCGCCAGCACAACGGACGCCGCTCAGCCGGAACACCTTGTCGTTGAAGTCGCCGTCGTCGGGCCAGCTGTTTTCGTTCGCGCCTTCCCAGTCTTCCCAGGCGAGATAGTACGTGGTGGGATCGAGCCGCGAGGGATACGCCAGCATCAGCTTCCAATGCTCGGGCTGCACGCAGCCGGTGCACAGCGCATTGCGCGACGCTTCGGAATAGTAGATCGGCATGCCTCCGAACTTCGTGAGCGCGAAGCCGATCGAGCCGCCGGTGTAGCTAGGGTCACTCCGGATCTGACTGCTCGACACCACCGCGCCCGTCTCTGTGGTCTCCTCCATGATCACGAAGATTCGATCAGGCGCGCTATTGGGATCGCTCGGCACGTTGTACCAAGCGAGGCCCGCGCGCGCGGACGACTCGCTCAGCACGAGCTCCGCTTCGAAGCCGCAACGCGGTGAAAAGGTCGCGGGCTCAGGGCTCGCTTCGCGCAGCGCATCGATCGGCTCCGCGGGCATACGTCCATCGAAGTAGCTCTGCAGCGTGACTTCGTTGCTCTGCGGATCCACGACTGGCACAGCCAAGCCATTCGGCTCGATGACTTGTGCGAGCGCTGTTCCCGTCGACAGCCATGCAGCCAGCGCAAATACGCTCAGGTTGCGCATGACAGACGGTGTGGTGCCCCAGCGCAGCTTCGGGTCACGGCTCATTCGCCGCGATATTCTTGATCGATGCGACCGAGGCGCCACTCGTACTCCTGCGCGCTGATCTTGCCTTGAGCGAGATTCTGCTGCTCGATCGCGATGCGGCGCGCGCGTCGAGCCTTCAAGCTGCTGACGGCTGATTCGTACGCGGCGGTGGAGAGCTTCCCGCTGTCGTGCGCGCGCTTCGCGGCGGCGATGCTCGGGTAGGGTGGAGCGCGGCGCATCACGTCGTCGCTCGCAGCCGGCGCGGCGACTGAGGCCTGCGCTTGCACCGGCTGCACCGGCGGAATCGTGCGCTCCGGCTCGGCGTTGGAAGACTCCTCTGCCTCGTTCGCTGCGCTGCGCGCGCGACGACTTGCCCGCGCGCGTGCGGCACGTCGACCGGCGCTGCTGCGTGCGTAGCGTGATCGCGCTTTGGCGCTGCGGGACGGTGCTTCCTCTTCGAGCTCTTCCGCCGGCTCTGCGGTCGGAACATCGGCCAGCGTTTCGCTCGGCTCTCGCACCGCGCCATCGAGCGCCGGGCTGTCTACCTCGGTGTGCGTGCGCGCAGCGGCGCTCGCCTGCGCGCCCGAAACAGCAGCTTGCACGGGTAGCTCCGAAGCGGCGTGCACGACCGTCTCCACATGCTTTGTCACCACGGGCTCCGGCGCTTTGGGTGCCGGCTTGTCTGGTTCTGCCGACAGGAGCAGCACGACGCCGAGCGCGGCAGCTGCGACAGCGAACACACTCGCGCCGATCCACAGCTTGCGGGGTGATCCGGTCGCACGTCGATCCCAGCCGAGCGGCGTGACTGCTGGGCTCGCTGGCGCGGGCACGCTCGCGTGTAATGGCGACGTGTGCACGTACGGAGCGCCGTGCGTGCTGGTCTCGGCCTCGATCGCATCGATCGCAGCGATCACTTCCACCGCCGAGCTCGGTCGATGCGCGGGCGACTTCGCGAGCAGGCTGTCGATCAGCACTTGCGTCTGCGCCAGCTGAGGAAAGCTCACGCCGCACTCCGCCAAGCGCTTGGGCTTTTGCGTGACGTGCGCGAGCAACATCGAGACGAGCGATTCGGCTTCGAAAGGCACGCGTCCCGCGAGCATCTCGAACAACACCACGCCGCACGAATACAGATCACCGCGCGCATCGACAGGCTTGCCTTGCGCTTGCTCTGGCGACATGTACGCGGGCGTTCCCATCACCGCGCCCGTGACCGTGAGCTTCTGCGCATCGCCGCCTTGCTCCATGCCTGCGATGCCGAAGTCCATCACCTTCACGAAGTTTGCGTCGCCGTGCACATTCGAGAGGAAGACATTGCCCGGCTTGAGGTCGCGATGCACGATGCCGCGCGCGTGCGACTCGCTCAGCGCGGAGAGCACCTGCCGGATGATGTGGAACGCTTCGTCGGGGGCGAGCGGACCGTGCTGCAGCCGAGCCGCGAGATCACAGCCTTCGAGCAGCTCCATCACCATGTAGACTTCGCCGCGATCGGTGAGACCGAAGTCGAACAGACGAATGGTGTTAGGATGGTTGAGACGGCCGGTGGCTTCGGCTTCGCGCCGGAAGCGCTGCAGCGATTGCGCGGGATCCGGCAGGCCAGCGCTGATCAGCTTGATCGCGACTGGACGGTCGACTGACAGCTGCACGCCCCGATACACCGCGCCCATGCCGCCCCTGCCGAGCAGAGCTTCGACTTTGTACTGGCCGGCGAGCAAACGTCCGATATGCGGGTCGTAAAGGGCGACGTTCACCAGCGATAGCTCCAATCGCTGGCTCGACCCATACCCGCGCGCGGACTACGCCTGCCCATGGGCTGCATTCTATGTGGCGGTCCGTGAAAGAAAAGTCCGGCCAGCACGTTTGATCCCGCGCGCACTGTGCATTCGCACGAATCGGCGCCGCTGACGGCGGCCGGCTGGACGCGTCAGACCGCCTGTGCCCTGCACGCGAGCAAGAAAGCTAGCTCAGCCAGCTCGATGCCCGCACCACAGACATCGCCCGTGACGCCGCCCAGGCGCGCTTGTGCTTGGAAGCCCAGCGCGACGGCGGCCAGCGTTGCCGCGATGCTCGGCCAGATCACCGACGGACCGAGCCAGCACGTCGCGAGCACAAAGGCGGCGCACGCTGTCCACGCGTGCTTGCGTTCGAGCGCCGCGCCCATGCCTCGTCCGAGGCCGTCCTGGCGCGCGGCAGGCAGGCTGTACAGCAACCACACTGCTGTCAGTCGGGCCGCCGGAGGCGCTGCGCAGAGCGCCAGCAAACGCTGCGAGTCCGGGAGCTCGGCGACGGCCGCGACCTTTGCGAGCAGCACCAGGATCAGCGCGCTCGCGCCGTGTGCGCCGATGCGCGAGTCGCGCATGATCTCCAGCATGCGCTGGCGATCACCGCGACCTCCGCCGAGCGCGTCGAACCAATCGGCGAGCCCATCGAGGTGCAGACCTCCCGTAATCAAAGCCGAGAAGCTGACGGTTGCAATCGCAGCGAGCGTGTCGCCGAGCGAGGGCGCCATGAGCGAGCACAATCCATAGCTGACGAGCCCGATCAGGAATCCGACCAACGGCAGAGCCGACAGACCCTCTGCGAGCTCGTGCGGAGCCACCGCGCCGACCCGCACGGGAATGCGGGTGGCAAAGGCGATGGCGATCAGCAGCGCTCGAACGACGCGCATCGGCTCCTCTACGCTCCGCTGTCAGTCACGCTCGCGGCCTCGAACGTGGCCATCTCGTGCAGGATGCGCAGCGCAGCGTCGAGCAACGTCATCGAGAGCGCAGCGCCGGTGCCTTCGCCGAGCCGCATGTCGAGCTCCAGCACAGGTGGTACGCCGAGCGCGCGCAGCACGAGGCCATGTCCGGCTTCGACCGAGCGGTGGGACGGCAAGAGGTAGTCGCGCGCGGCGGGCACGAGCTTCACTGCGACGAGCGCGGCCACTGACGCGATAAAACCGTCGAGGACCACAGCCATGCCCGCGGCGGCCGCGCCGAGCACGACGCCCGCGAGCCCGGCGATCTCGAAGCCGCCGAGCGCTGCGAGCACCTCGAGCGCATCGCCCTGCTCGCAGATGCGTGCATGGTGCGCCAGCGCGTCGCGTATCAGCTGGATCTTGCGAAGGTGCGTGGCCTCGTCGATACCCGTGCCGAACCCCGTCACTTCTTCAGCGGCGGCGCGGGTCAGCACGGCCGTGAGCGCGCTGGCCGTGGTGGTGTTTCCGATACCCATCTCGCCGAGGCCGACCACCTGCACGCCGTCACGGCGGAGCTTCGCTGCGACGTCGATGCCGACCTGCAGCGCGCGTTCCGCCTGCGCGCGAGTCATCGCGGGGCCCTCGGTGAAGTCCGCTGTGCCAGGACCGATGCGCGCGTCGATGATGCCCGGCGCCGCGACGGGGGCGACCACTCCCATGTCGACGACCAGCACCTGAGCGCCAGCGTGCCGTGCGAGCACATTGATGGCAGCGCCGCCTGCCGCGAAGTTCAAGAGCATCTGGCCTGTGACTTCTTGCGGGTAAGCGCTCACGCCGCGGCGCGCGACGCCGTGATCTGCACCCATCACAACCACGGCTTTTTTCGGCAGCTCCGGAGCGACCTCGCGCACGATCGCAGCGTACTGGCACACAAGGTCTTCCAGCCGCCCGAGGCTGCGGCGCGGCTTGGTCTTGCCATCGAGCTTGTGCTGCAGGTGCTCGGCGATCGCTCGTTCGGGTGGCGCGATGCGCGCGCGCATCTCATCAAGGTTCAACATGCTCTTTCCTACGTCACGAGCTCGACCGGCGTAGGCCGCAGCCGCAGGATGCAGCCGAGGATGCCGGCGTAAACCTCATCGCACTCAGGGACCAATCGCTGGTGCATGCGCCCCGCGCAGTCCCGGAATAACCGGCCGAGCGCGGTCTCGGGCACGAGGCCCATGCCCACTTCATTGGTCACCATGATCACGTGGCAGCTGCGCGCTGCGAGCACGCTCGCCAAGTCTTCGACACGCTTCGCGACGGCGCTGCTGTCAGCGTCAGCCAAGATCAGGTTCGAGAGCCAGAGCGTGAGGCAATCGACGACGATCACATCGGCGCGCGAGCCCTCGGAGCGCAGCACTTCAGGCAGCGCAAGTGGCTCTTCCACCGTGTGAAACTGATCCGCGCGCTCGACCCGGTGCGCCGCGATGCGCTCGGCCATCTCGGCATCGAACGCCTGCGCCGTGGCCACGAACACGCGCCGCGAACCCAATCCTTCCGCGAGCCTGAGCGCAAACGCGCTCTTGCCGCAGCGAACACCGCCGCCGACCAGTACCGTGCGCGCGCTCATGGCTGGATCTTCATGGTGAGAGGCGGCCGGGACGCTGCTTCATGGCCTGTGCCCTGTCAAGCACACGCACAGCTTGACTGACGTCGGCGCTGCCAGCATGGTCGCGGCCGTGGAGGTGGCGCTTTACCCGGGCCTGCTCGCCCTCGGGTGTGCAGCGATGATGGACGCCTGGGTTCGGCTGCCCAGCGAATGGCACCCTGTCGCGTGGTTTGGTCGGCTCGCGCAGTGGTTGATCGATCGCGCGCCGACCGCGCCACAAAAGGTCGCGTTTCGTTGGGGCGTGCTGATCGCGTTGGGTTTGCCGGCGTTCGCTACGCTCACGACTTGGTTGCTCTTGCGAGGTGCGTTCCCTTGGCACGCGCTGATGTTCGCGCTGCACGTGATCATCTCGTACGCCTGCGTGTGCCTGTTTGGTTTGTTGCATGCAGCCGAGCAGCTCGGCGCGGCGCTCGAGCGCGGACTGCCTGAGGCGCGCAAGCGTCTGAGCTGGCTCTGCAGTCGCGACCCGAGCGAGCTGGACGAGGCAGGCTTGATCAACGGCGCGGTCGAATCGCTCGCAGAAAACCTCTCTGACAGCGTCGTGGCGCCGCTGTTCTACCTGTGTCTCGGCGGCTTGCCGTGCGCCGCGCTGTACCGCGCGGTCAACACGCTCGATGCCATGATCGGTTACCGAGGTCGCTACGAATGGCTGGGTAAAGCCTCGGCGCGCTTGGACGACGTGCTCAACTTCGTGCCCGCGCGCTTGACCGCGCTCTTGCTCCTGCTCGCCGCTGCTAGCTGCGGCAGCTCACAGCGGCTGGAGCTGGCGCGCGGTGTTCGCGTGTGGCGTGCCGACCGCGCGTGCACGCCCAGCCCGAACGGCGGCCATCCCATGGCGATGGCGGCCGGATTGCTTGGTCTGCGCCTGGACAAGCCCGGTACTTACGTGCTCGGCGAAGGTTTGACCGCGCCGACCCGCACGGATCTCCCGCGCGCGCTCGTGCTCACCCGCAGAGCCGGCGTGCTCTCGCTTATGATCGCAGCCTGCGTCTGTGCGCTGCGCGGAGGTCGCCTTGTCTAGTTCAGTGGCTATCGCGGGCATGCGCGGTGTCGCCTGGCACCTAGTGTGCGGATGCGCTTTGTCCGGCCAGCGGACGCACAGCGCTCGCTCTGCCGACCTCGTCCCGCTGCGATTTGCTGCACGTGCTGTGCGCGGAGGCCGGCGTGTCTGAGCCCGCGCGCGTACACGGCGGGCTCGACATGCGCGAGCTCGCGCGTTTGGGTGTCGATCCCGAAGCGGTGCTGGATCTATCGGTGAACGTCAATCCGCTCGGTCCGCATTCGGCGGTGGTCGAAGCGATCCAGCGCGCGAGCATCGCCACGTACCCGCAGCCGTGGGCTGCAGGCGCTCGCAGCGCGCTCGCGGGCATGTGCGATGTCGCGCCGGAGATGCTCGTCGTGGGACACGGCAGCACCGAGCTGATCTGGAGTGCGGTGTCTCTGCTCGCGAACGATCCGCGACCGCTGCTGCTCGCGGGACCCACCTTCAGCGAGCCTGCGTTGGCCGCGCGCGCGGTTGGTGTGCGTTGCGTGGACTTACGAGGGACTTTCCAGCTCGACCTGCAGCAGCTCTCGCGCGCGATCGAACAGCATGACGCACAAGCTGTGTACGTCTGTCAGCCAAACAATCCTGACGGTAGCTGCGTGCCTGCGGCGCGCTTGCGTGAGCTGTGCGCCGCCGAGCCCTCGCGCTTGTTCCTGATCGACCAAGCCTTTTTGAGCCTCTCCACCCGCCACACCGACCTCGCAGTACGCTTCCCCGACAACGTGCTCCTCGTGCGCTCCATGACCAAAGAGCACGCGCTGCCTGGCTTGCGCGTAGGCTATGCGCTCGGCGCCGCGAGCCTGATCGATCGCATCAACGCACGCCGCCCGAGCTGGATGGTGAGCAGCCTCGCTGAAGCAGCCATCGTCGAAGCTTGCGCCCAGCGAGACTACGTCACGGAGGTCCGAGCGTTCCTGCTCGAGAACCGGCAAGCGCTGTTCGAAGCATGCGCTGCGGTCGGCTTTCACGTTGTCCCGAGCACCACCAGCTACTTCATGATGCGTGTACGCGACGCCGACGCGTTCCGCGAACGTCTGCTCGCGCGCCACGGCATCGCCGTTCGTAGCTGCACGTCGTTCGGGTTGCCAGATTACGTGCGCATCGCCGCTTGTGGCCCCGACAAACGTCCGCGGCTCATAGCGGCTTTGCGCGCGGAGCGTGACGCATGAAAGGTCGCACGCTGATGGTGTTCGGCACCAGCTCGGATGCCGGCAAGAGCACGCTGGTGGCAGGTTTGTGCAGAGTCTGGTCGCGCCGGGGACTCGTGGTCGCGCCGTTCAAAGCCCAAAACATGGCGCGCAATGCTTTTGTGTGCGCGGACGGCGGCGAGATCGGCGTCGCACAAGCAGTGCAAGCGCTCGCAGCTGGCGTTCTGCCGTGCACAGACCACAACCCCGTGCTGCTGAAGCCAGAGCCCGACATGCGGTCGCAGCTCGTGCTGCTCGGCCGCTCGCAGGGCAGCTACAAGTATCGCGAGCTGTGGGGACAACGCCCGCAGATCTTGGCCGCCGTGGAAGCCGCCCTCGATCGCTTGCGCGCTGCGCACGATCTCGTGGTTTTGGAAGGCGCTGGCAGCCCGGCAGAGGTCAATCTCCAAGCGCACGACGTTCCGAACCTCGCCGCCATCCGCTGCGCCGACGCGCGCGCGATCTTGGTCGCCGACATCGATCGCGGCGGTGTGTTCGCGACGATCCTCGGCACCTTGGAGCTTCTGCCTCCCGATGTGCGCGCGCGCATGTGCGGGCTCGTGATCAACAAGTTCCGTGGCGACGTGAGCCTGCTCGACGACGGCATTCGCTTCATCGAGCAGCGCACTTCATTGCCAGTGCTCGGCGTCGTCCCGCACATGGGCGAGCTCGGCTTGCCCGACGAAGACAGCCTCGCACAGAGCCGCTACCGCTCCCGCCGCCGCGCGCGCCTGGACGAGCTCGAGATCGCGGTGGTCGACACACCATGTCTCGCGAACTTCGAAGACGTGCTGCCGCTCGCGCGCGAGCCAGGCGTGCTCGTGCGACTGACCGCAGAGCCACGCGAGCTACTCGAAGCTGACCTGGTGATCCTCCCGGGCAGTAAAGCCACCGCGTACGATCTGGCGTTTCTCCGCAAAACCAACCTCGCGCATGCGCTCGTGGAGCGCGCACACAGGGCCGCTCCGCTGCTCGGGATCTGCGCCGGAGCCCAGATGCTGGGCGAGCGCATCGAAGACCCGGACGCCGTGGAGAGCAGCGAGCCAATGCTCCAAGCGCTCGGCATCCTCCCGCACATCACGCGCTTCGAGCATCCCAAGCGCACGACCCAGTGCAGCGGAACGCTGCAAGCGTTTGGCGGCAGCGCCGCGGTGAGCGGCTTCGTCTTGCACCACGGACGCCTCCTGGACGTGCGCGGAACGCCTGCGCTGGAGCTCTCTGACGGTCAGCCCGAAGGCCATATGCGCGGTGAGATCGTCGCGACGATGTTGCATCGCTTGTTCGATACCGAAGCCGCGCGCGAGCGCGTGCTCCAACATCTGCGCGCGCGGCGTGGCATCGCTGCGCCGCAGCCGGGACCTGCGGCGAAAGATCCCTACGACGCGCTCGCGGACCACCTCGAGCGCTATCTAGACTGCGAGAAGCTGCGCCGCTTAGCTTTTGGCGAACATGCGTCGACGCCCGTGTAATGCGCTGGCGATCGTCGCTGAGACTGGTTGTAAGTCCTGCCCGCAGGCAACCCGACAAGCCCAGCGCTGCTGGAGTATTTAAGCTCGTGCGCGCTAGAAAATTCGCTATGTTTGCAGCCCATACCGAAGCAGCACTGAGTCGAGCTCGATCGGGCGCGCGCCGCTGAACGCAACCTGCGACAGTCGCGACGCTCGCACAGAAAGGACGACTGCGTGACCTTGCAAGACGCCGCTGAATACGAGTTGGTCGAAAACGCAGTAGGCCTCGGCGTGTTCGCCAAACGCGCCCTGCCTGCCCAGCGTGTGCTGTCCGTGATGGAGTTCGGCCCGAGCCGCACTCAGCCGTGGCGTCACAGCATCCAGATCGCCTTGCACGAGCACGCGGAGCCGCTGCCGACGTACCTGCGTTACCTGAACCACAGCTGCGATCCCAACCTGTTCGTCGATGTGCGGGCGAAGCAAGTGATAACGCTGCGCCCGATCGCCGCGGGCGATGAGCTGACGTTCTTTTATCCGGCTACGGAGTGGCGCATGCAGTCACCGTTCGCATGCGAATGCGGCTCAACGAGCTGCGTGGGCGAGATCCGCGGCGCAGCCGAGCTTCCAGCCGGCGTGCTGCAGCGCTATCGGCTCTCGCCGGTGATCGCGGAGATGTTCAGCTTCGGCTCGACCGAGCTGATGATCGACACCGCGCTCCGCTAGAAGTCGCGCTTGCGCAGGAAGGTTGAATCGTCGGCCTTGTTCTCGAAGGTGCGATCGCTCTCGCGCCGAACATCGGGTGCGATGTCTGCGACGACCCGCGCGTACGAGCTCGTCGGAACGGCGTTGGGACCATCACCGAACGAGTGAACCGTGAGGTCGGTGGTCCCAGCGCGGTTTTGCAGACGACCGACCAGCGGAGCTGCGGTGGTCTCGCTCGGCGCTTCTGGGCCGAAACACGCAGCGCCGAGGCTTGCCCCGAGCGCGCACCAAAAGGTTGGTTTTGCTCGCAACATGGAACGACGCTGCGCGCAAACCCCGCGCGACTCAAGTCGGGCCGGTCACTTTGGATGAAGTTTCCTGCCCGTTGGCCAACCTGGGCCGGGTGGGCTCAGCGCGTTTGCGGAAAAAAGCGGACTGTTAGGATCGCAGGGACGCAGCCAGACCATCGAGGATGTCTGACTCGCTAACCATCAGCTCATCCACAGCGAGCTCCTGCATGATCGTCTCCAGCACCACCGCGCCCGCGACCAGCACCTCTGCGCGCTTCGGCTCGGCGAGCAGCGCGCGCCGCTCCGCGACCGCGACACTCGCGAGCTGCGCGCAAAGGGCCTTCACTGTCTGCCGCTGCAAGCGGCTGTGGTGAGTGATCGCAGGATCGTAGCGCAAGCTCCCTTTTGCGAGGCTTGCCAAGCTTGTGATCGTGCCTGCGAGACCGACCATCAAGCGCGCGCGCTGATAGGGCACCTCGCGCTTCACGTCCGCGAGCACAGCCCGAGTCGCGTCGGCGCAGGCGGCGAGCTCTGCCGCTGAGGGCGGATCGCTGTGGATGCAGCGCTCAGTCATACGCACCGCGCCGAGCGGGACCGAGATCAGCGCCTCGGGCGCGGTCTGGCCGAGCACAAATTCGGTCGAGCCGCCTCCGATATCGACAACTAGGAACGGACCGAGCTCGGGCGCAAGCCCACTCGTCGCACCGCGGAAGGAGAGGGTGGCCTCTTCTTCACCCGAGATCAGCTCGGGCCGCGTGCCGAGCGCAGCTTCGGCCTCGCTGAAGAATAGGTCGCGATTTCCTGCATCGCGCGCCGCGCTGGTCGCGGTTGCCCGCACGCGCTCCACGCGATGCTTTTCGAGGAGCGCTCGATACGCGCGCAGCACCTCAGTCGTGCGCGCGATCGCGTCGGGGTGCAACGAGCCGCTGCGATCCACGCCTTGACCGAGGCGCGTGATCATCATCTCGCGCTCGAGCGTGGTGCCGTCCGGCGCCAGGATCAGAAGACGCACCGAATTGGTGCCGATGTCGACT
>Ga0190269_10000519_pt1 | contig 19603 bp, 15 predicted proteins | sample Popmic249IS_FD_133749 | JGI IMG/M metagenome (GOLD analysis project Ga0190269, IMG submission 133749) | Populus adjacent soil microbial communities from riparian zone of Blue River, Arizona, USA - 249 IS | ecosystem: Environmental > Terrestrial > Soil > Riparian zone | place: USA: Arizona... | reverse complement strand
GCCCTTGCCCTTGCCCTTGCTCACCTGCCGAGCGGCGATGCGCGCCTCGGCGCCGGCCCAGCCTGCGTCGAGCTCGACGCCTCGTGTATCCAGGTCGAGGAGCACGGGTGCGTGATCCGAGGGCGTGGGCTTGCCCTTGCGCGCCTCGCGATCGATCTCGGTCCACACCACGCGCTCGCTGAGCGGTGCGCTGACGAGGAGGTGATCGATGCGCATGCCGAAGTTCTTCTGGAAGCAGCCGGCGCGGTAGTCCCACCAGCTGAAGCGCGCCGGCTCGCTGTGCTGCATGCGGTACGCGTCGCGCAGCCCCCACCCCTCCAGCGCCGCGAACGCAGCGCGCTCGGCCTCGGACACGTGTGTGCCGCCGTGGCAGGCCGCGGGATCCCACACGTCTTCATCCGCTGGCGCCACGTTGTAGTCGCCGCCGATTAGCAAGAGCTCGCCGGGCTTTTGCGTCTCGCGCAGCCAGCGGAGCAGGCGCTCGTACCAACCGAGCTTCGCGCGGTAGAAGATGGAGTCGAGGCTGCGGCCGTTCGGCGCGTACACGCTCACCACGCGGACTGGGCCACACAGCGCGGAGATCATGCGCGCTTCGCGCAGCGGTTGATCCTCGTGCGGATCAGCGGTCGTTGCAGCCGTCAGCGGCTCGCCGAAGTTGGTCACGATCTCCGCGTGACCGAGCTTGCTCGCGATCGCCACCCCGTTCCAGCGGCCCTCGCCGTGGTGCGCGAGCTGATAGCCGCGCCGCGCGAACTCCTCCACCGGCGCGGCTGCGTCCGCGAGCTTGGTCTCCTGCATCAAGAGCACGTCCGGCTGGGCGCGCTCGAGCCACCACCACACCTTCTCGATGCGTGCGTTCAGCGAATTGACGTTCCAGGTTGCAATGCGCACGATGTCGCAGTGCGTATAGCACCGGGCCCCGCGCGAAGTCGACACGCTCAACGCGCGAGCCGCGCAGCCAGGAAAGGTGCGGTGCGGCTGTCTGCGGCGCGCGCCACGTCGCGCGGTGAGCCCGCAGCCACTACGCGTCCGCCCGCGTCGCCGCCGCCCGGCCCCATGTCGATGACCCAATCCGCGCGCGCCACTACGCCCAGCTCGTGCTCCACCACGATCACGCTGTGGCCCGCGTCGACGAGACGCTGCAGCTGCACCAGCAGCAGCTCGATGTCCGCGGGGTGCAGGCTCGTGGTGGGCTCGTCCAACACGTAGAGCGCGTGGCCGCGCTGGCCGCGCTGCAGCTCCGTCGCGAGCTTGATGCGCTGCGCCTCACCGCCGGAGAGCTCGGGCGCGGGCTGACCGAGCCGCAGGTAGCCGAGCCCGACCTGCAGCAAGGTTTGCAGGCTGCGCGCGAGCGCGGGCTCCTCTGCGAAGAATGCCGCGGCTTCTTCCACGGTCATGCCCAACACGTCCGCGATGCTCTTGTCGCGCAGGCGGATCTTCAACGTCTCGGGCGCGTAGCGCGCGCCGTGACAGGCCGGGCAGGGGGCGTACGTGCCCGGCAGGAACATCAGCTCCACGGACACGAAGCCCTCGCCCTGACAGGTCTCACAGCGGCCCTCGGGCAGGTTGAACGAGAAGCGTCCCGCGCTCCAGCCGCGGCGCCGCGCGCCCGGCGTCTGCGCAAACAGCTTGCGCACCTCGTCGAACAGTCCGGTGTACGTCGCGAGATTGCTGCGCGGCGTGCGTCCGATCGGCTTCTGATCCACCTCGACGAGGCGCCGGATGCGCTCCACGCCGCTCGCGCGCACGCCGGCCGCGGGATCGTCGGGCGGCGCGAGCTCGCCGCCCTCAGCGGCAGCGGCGCGCGGCAGGCCCAGCTCTCGCGCGACCACGCTCGGCAGCACCTGGCTGATCAGCGTGGACTTGCCGGAGCCGGACACGCCCGTCACGGCCGTGAGCACGCCGAGCGGGATGTCGACCTCGAGCGCGCTCAGGTTGTGGCGCGTGACACCGGCCAGGCGCAGCCAGTGTGTGGCCGCTCGCGGCTCGCGCACCGCGAGCTCAACGTGCGCGCCGAGGTAGTGGCGCGTGAGCGAGGCTTCGACCTCCTGCACGCCGGCGGGCGGCCCGCTGTACAGCACGCGCCCGCCGCGCTCGCCCGCGCCCGGCCCGACGTCCACGAGCCAGTCGGCGCGCCGCACGAGAGCCATGTTGTGCTCCACCACGATGAGCGAATTGCCCGCTCGCAGCAGCTGCTCGAGCACCGTGAACAGCGGCTCGGCCTCCGCGGGGTGCAGGCCGGCGGAGGGCTCGTCGAGCACGTACACCACGCCGAACAGGCCCGAGCGCAGCTGGGTGGCGATTCGCAGGCGCTGCGTCTCGCCGGGCGACAACGTGGGCGTGGCGCGTTCGAGGCTCAGGTAGCCGAGGCCGAGCTCGAGCAGCACCTGCAGCCGGGCGCACATGTCCCGCGCGATCGTGACCGCCACGTCGGTGGCTTCGCCGGAGTCGGGCGACTCCCAGGCCGCGCGCGCGTCCGTCAGCGCCGCCGTTGGCTGCAGGACGCGTGCGAGCCCGCGCAGCGGCAGCCCGTTCAGCTCGGCGATGTCGTGTCCGGCGAACGTCACGGCCAGCGCCGCGGGCTGCAGCCGCTTTCCGTCGCAACTTTCGCAGCGCGCGCTCACCACGTAGCGCAACACGCGCTCGCGCATCTGCTCGCTCTTCGAGCCGGTGAGCGTCTGCATGACGTGGCGCTTGGCGCTCACGAACTTGCCGTTGTACGCGTACTCGTTGCGATCCGGGCCGGGGTCCACCTCGACGACCGGCTGTTCGTCCGTGAACAGCAGCCAGTTGCGCTTGGCGCGCGGCAGCTTGCGCCATGGCACATCCACGTCGATGCCCAGCGCGATCACGATGTCTCGCAGGTTTTTGCCCTGCCACGCGCCGGGCCAGGCTGCGATGGCGCCCTCGCGGATGGTGAGCGAGGGATCGGGCACGAGCGACTGCTCGGTGACGGTGTGCACGCGCCCGAGCCCATGACACGCGGGACACGCGCCTGCCGCCGTGTTGGGCGAAAACGCCTCGGCCTCGAGGCGCGTGGTGGTGCCGCGCGGGTAGGTGCCGGCGCGCGAGAACAACATGCGCAGCGCGTTCGAGAGCGTGGTCAAGGTGCCGACCGTGGAACGCGAGCTCGCCGCTCCCCGCTGCTGCTGCAGGGCGACCGCGGGTGGCAGACCGCTGAGCGCATCGACGTGCGGCGCACCCACCTGACGGATCAGGCGTCGCGCGTACGGAGCCACGGACTCGAAGTAGCGGCGCTGCGCCTCCGCGTAGATCGTGCCGAACGCCAGCGAAGACTTGCCCGAGCCTGACACACCGGTGAACGCGACGAGGCTGTCGCGCGGAATGTCCACGTCCACCGCCTGCAGATTGTTCTCTCGCGCACCGCGCACGCGGATGAATCGATCGGGCGCAGAGCACATACGCCGGATACTCGAGCACGACTCGAGCAGGCGAGCAATTCCCGGCTGCGCCTGTGACAGTTTCGCAGCGTGCCGAAGTGGGCGCGTGCGCCGCACAGGAGCGCACGTTCGAGGCAGGGGCGCGGGTTTCGAAGGCTCGCGCTCCTGGCTCGCGGCGCGCGGCTCAGGCCAGGGTCACGCGGTACAGCACGCGGCGCTCGGCGCCGTAGTCGTGGATGGCGCGGTGCTGCACCAGGCGATTGTCCCAGATCGCCAGTGAGCCCTTCTTCCAGCTGAAACGCGCGTGCAGCTCCGGGTTCTCCACCGCGGAGAACAAGATCCGCAGCAAGCTCTCGCTCACCTGGCGCGTCATGCCCTGAATGTACGTCGTGTGCAGCTCGTTCACGAAGATCGACTTCTGCCCTGTCACGGGGTGGGTGCTGATCACCGGCACGTCGATGGGCGGGTACTTCGCGCGCAGCTCGGAGAGGCGCTGCTCGTCTTCCTCGCTCTGCTCGCCGCCGCGCGCGTGGCCGATGGCATCCACGAAGTTCGTGGCAGTGAGCGTCTCGAAGTACGCCTGCAGCAATGGGTGCAGCGACGCGAACGCTGCGGTCGAGCTCGACCACACCGTGTCTCCGCCCAGGGTGGGCAGCTCGGCCGCGTACAAGGCGGTGGCTTGCGGCGGGTTGTGCTGCCACGTCACGTCGGCGTGCCAACTCTCGTTCGCCAGCCGCCTTCGGCTGCTGGACTCGATGATCTCCACGCCCCCGTTCTCCTCGAGCGACGGCAGATACGGGTTGTGGCGCAGCGGCTCGCCGAAGATCTGCGTGGCCTCGAGCAGCTGGCCTGGCGTGAGCTGCTGATCGCGGAAGAACAGCACGCCGTGCTCGTGCAGGCCGCGGCGCAACGCGGTGCGCACCTCACTCGGCAGCGGCTGGCTGAGGTCGATGCCGCGTACGGTGGCACCGAGGTGCGGAGCGAAGCGCTCGAACCGTGGGCTCTGGGCCGAGTCGCGCGCGGGGCGCTCTGCGTCGTGGAGACTGATCGTCATGCGCTTTTGTCCTTTCACTCTGGTCGTGGGCTGAGAGCGCCGCTCACAGCGGCGGAAGCTGCAGGGGGTGCAGGCGCTCGTAGGCGCGCGCCAACTCGAGCACGCTGCTCTCGTCGTAGTGCCGACCCACGATCTGCAGGCCCACGGGCAGGCCCGTGCGGGTCAAGCCGATCGGGATGCTGAGCGCGGGTTGGCGCGTGAGGCTGAACGGCGCGGCTAGCGATGCGCGCACGGGCTTGCCCGCGGGTGCGCTGGGATCGGCGCTCGTCAGCGGCGCGGGGTACGCGCTCGCAGGCGTGAGCAGCAGGTCGTAGTCGGCATGGTACTGCCCGAGCGCTTGCACCGTGCGCAGCCGCTCGGCCTCGGCGTCGAGATAGGCCACGGCGCTCAGACGCTCGCCCTGCTCGGCTGCCGCCCGCACGACCGGGTCGAGCTGTGCGCGTTGCGCGGGCCCGAGCGCGCGCACGGTCCAGGCGGCCCGTGCTGCGAACAGCGTCTGCAAGCTGTCGGCAGGAGAGGGCAGCTGCAGCTTCACCGGCTCGAGCCGCGCGCCCGCAGCGCGCAGCACTCCGAGCGCCGTCTCGAACGCGCTCGCCACGTCCGGCTCCACGTCGGCATAGCCGAGGTCGAGGCTGTAGCCGATACGCAGTCGGCGCCAGTGCGCCTCGTCGTCGGTGAGAAAGCTCGCCGCCCACAGCGGCGGCTGCCACGGATCGCGTACGTCCGGTCGCGAGATCACGGCCAGGGTCAGCGCGAGATCCGCGACCGAGCGCGCGATCGGACCGACGTGGGGCGGCACGCCCACGAAGCCCGGCGGGCTCGCCGGCACGCGCCCGAACGTGGGCTTCAGCCCGAGCACGCCGCTGTGCGAGCTGGGCACGCGGATCGAGCCCCCGCCGTCCGTTCCGATCGCGATGGTGGACAGACCCGCGGCCACGCTCACCACCGCGCCAGCGCTGCTGCCACCGGGCGTGTGCGCGGGGTTCCACGGGTTGCGCGTGACACCGGTCAGCGGGCTGTCGCCGAGCCCCTTGAGGCCGAACTCGGACGTCGTCGTCTTGCCGAGCAGCACGGCGCCCGCTTCGCGCAAGCGCGCGACGCTCGGGGCGTCTTCGTCCCACGCTCCGTTCTCGGGCGTGGTGAGGGAGCCGTGGCGCGTGGGCCAGCCGCGCGCCGGCAGGAGATCTTTGATGGACACGGGGACGCCGTCGAGCGCCCCGAGCGCGCTGTCGTGCACGTAACGGGTCTCCGAGGCACGGGCTGCTTCGATCGCACGCTCCGGGTCGAAGACGACGAACGCGTTCAGGCTCGGCTGCAGACGCTCGATGCGCGCGATGAGCGCTTTCGTGACCTCGACGGGAGAGATGGAGCGGCGCGTGTACAGGCTGTGCAGTTCGCTGGCGGATCGGTAGGCGAGTTCTGTCACGTGACACTCCGGTGCGATGGGGTCTGCCATGTTGCTATAGGCGCATCGTGTCTTTTAAACAAGACAAATGAGTTTTTCCGGGCCATCCGGGAGAGCGCGGAAACAGATTTTTATGTTTCGCAGGCGGCTCTCTCCAAACGCCGCTGTCTGTGTAGACTCCCCCGGCCGCATGCGTGAAATACGTCGTCTCTTGGGTTTCGTTCGGCCGTACCGGGTGGAGGCGCTGCTTTCGCTTTTGCTGCTCGGGGTCATGGTGGTGCTCGATCTGGCGATCCCGCGCTTGATTCAGCGCCTCATCGATCAGGGCATCGGGCGGCGCGATGGGCCGCTGCTCCTGCACACCTCCCTCTTGATGCTCGGCATCTCCGCGCTCGGGACGTTCGTCGCCATCGGCAACAACGTGCTGTCGGTGCGCGTCGGCGAGAGCGTGGCGCGCGATCTGCGCGAGGCATTGTTCCTCAAGATCCAGCAGTATTCGTACGGCAACCTGGACCGGCAGCGCACGGGGCGGCTGCTCGTGCGGCTCACGAGCGACGTGAATGCGGTCAAGGGCTTGACCCAGGTGTCGCTGCGCATCGGTACGCGCGCGCCGCTGCTGATGCTCGGCAGCCTGTCGCTCATGGTGGCGACCAGCCCGCGTCTCGCGCTGCGCGTCCTGCCGCTGCTCGTCGTGTCGAGCGTGCTGATCGGCTGGTTTCTGACGCGCATGGAGCCGCTGTTCAGGCGCGTGCAGGAGAAACTGGACGCGGTGAACAACGTGCTGCAGGAGAACATCGCAGGCGTGCGTCTCGTCAAAGCGTTCGTGCGCGCCGAGCACGAGGGCGCGCGCTTCGAGGTCGCGAACGCTGCGCTCACCGAGCAGTCGCTGCACGTGATGCAGCGGATGGCGACCATGATGCCCGTGCTCGGGTTGTGCGTGAACCTCGGCGTGACCACGGTGATCTGGTCGGGTGGCCTCAGCTCGATTCGCGGCGAGCTGTCGCTGGGGCAGCTCGTGGCGTTTACGAACTACTTGCTGACGACGCTCGGGCCGCTCCTGCTCTTGACCATGTTGATCAACATGTGGGCTTCAGGCTTCGCGTCGCTCAAGCGCATGCACGAAGTGCTCGACAACGTGCCGGACGTGCAGGACGCCGCGACCGCTCGAGCGGTGGACCCCGCGGCGCCCGCAGACGTGATGTTCGAGGACGTGAGCTTCAGGTATCCGGGCGAGCGTTGCGAGCCGGTGCTGCGAGGCGTGAACCTGCGCGTCGAGCAGGGCACGGCGCTCGCGATACTGGGCGCGACCGGCGCGGGCAAGACGAGCCTCGTCAACCTGATCGCCCGCTTCTATGACGCTGACAGCGGCGTAGTCAGCGCCTTCGGTCAGGACGTGCGCACGCTGACCGGCGACTCCTTACGCGCGCACATCGGGTTCGTGCCGCAGTAGTCCGTGCTGTTCTCCGGCAGCGTGCGCGACAACATCCGCTACGGGCGACCGCGCGCGAGCGACGCGGAGGTGGAAGCGGCAGCGCGCGCGGCGCAGGCGCACGGCTTCATCGAGCAGCTGGCGCAGGGCTACGACACCGCGATCGAGCAGCGGGGCGCCAACCTGTCCGGCGGACAGCGCCAGCGCATCGCGATCGCCCGCGCGTTGCTGCTCGACCCGAAGATCCTGATCCTGGACGACGCGACGAGCGCGGTCGACGTGGAGACGGAGACCTTGATCCAAGCGGCGCTGTTCGCGGACAAGGCTCGGCGCACCACATTTCTCGTCGCGCAGCGCATCAGCACCGTGCTCGACGCAGACACGATCGTGGTGCTCGACAAGGGCAGCATCGTGGCACACGGCACGCACCGCGAGCTGCTCGAGCGCTCCGACGTGTATCGCGAGATCTACAACTCGCAGCTCGGCGCAGGCCAGGAGCTCGGCGTCAGCCTGCGCGAGGGGGCCCCGTGAATCAGGCGGCCGATTCCTCGCGTCCCGCTGCGCTCGCGCCGCGCGGCGCACCGACCATGGCCGCCATGGCGCGCGCGAAGCACCCGCGTCGCAGCATGTTGCGGCTCGCGGCGTTCTTCGGCGCCTATCGAGCGCGCCTCGTCGCGGTCGCGCTGTGCACGGTGGGCTACAGCCTGCTGGGTCTCGCGGGGCCGTACCTGATCGGCGTGGCGCTCGACGGCTTCGTCGCGAAGCGAGATGCGGCCGGCCTCGGCCGCATCGGCGCGCTGATGCTCGGCGCGTACGCGACCACGCACGTGCTCGAGGCCTGCGCCAACGCCTTGATGGCCGGCATCTCGCAGCGCGCCTTGCAGAGCCTGCGGCGCAGCCTGTTCGAGCATCTGCAGCGCTTGCCGCTCGCCTTCTTCGAGCGCCAGCGTGCGGGCGAGCTGATGAGCCGGCTCACGAACGACATCGACGCCATCAACCAGGCCGTGGCGCAAAACGTGACCGCGCTGCTTTCGAGCGTGCTGAGCATGGGCGGCATCTTGATCGCGATGTTCGCGCTCGAGCCGCGCCTGGCGCTGGCCTCGGTGCTGGTCGTGCCGCTGATGCTCTGGTTCACGCGCTTCGTCGCCGTCTTCACGCGGCGCGGCTTTCGCGAGCTGCAGCAGCACCTGGGCCGGCTGAACGGCGTGATGGAGGAGTCGCTCGGCGCGCAGAAGGTCGTGAACGCGTTCCGGCGCAATGCGTCCGTCATCGAGGCTTTTCGCGCCGAGAACGCGCGCGTGTACCGCGCGGGCATCTACGCCAACAGCTACGCGCTGCTGCTCATGCCGCTGACCACGGTGCTCGGCAACCTGTTCGTGATCGTGCTCGCCGCCGTCGGCGGCTGGCTGGCGCTGCAGGGCTTGACGACGGTGGGCACGATCGCGAGCTTCATCAACTACGGCCAGAACTTCGTGCAGCCGCTTCGCCAGATCTCGAACCTGTACAACACGCTGCAAGCCGCGCTCGCCGGCGCAGAGCGCGTGTTCGAGATCCTCGACACCGAGCCCGAGCGGGACGCCGAGCGGGCCGCGCCGCTCGGCCGGCTGCACGGGGACGTCGTGTTCGAGCACGTGAGCTTCGGCTACCGGCCGGAGACGCGCGTAATCGAGGACATGTCGCTCGAGGCGCGCGCCGGACAGATGATCGCGCTCGTGGGTCCGACCGGCGCAGGCAAGACCACGATCATCCAGCTGCTCACGCGCTTCTACGAGCTCGATCGCGGCACGATCCGCGTGGATGGGCGCGACATCCGCGACGTGCACAAGCCCGAGCTGCGGCGTCAGCTGGGCCTCGTGCTGCAGGATACGTATCTGTTCGGCACCACGGTGCTCGAGAACATCCGCTACGGGCGGCTGACTGCGACGGACGAGGAGGTCGTGCAAGCGGCGCAGCTCGCAGATGCGGATGCGTTCATTCGCCAGCTGCCGCAGGGCTACCAGACGCTGCTGTCGGAGCGCGCGGGCAACCTGTCGCAGGGCCAGCGCCAGCTGCTCGCGATCGCGCGCACCCTGCTCGCGGAGCCCGCGATCCTGATCCTGGATGAAGCCACGAGCAGCGTCGACACGCGCACCGAGGCGCGCATCCAGCGCTCGCTGCTCCGCCTGATGCAAGACCGCACGAGCTTCGTGATCGCACACCGGCTGAGCACGATCCGCGATGCCGACGTGGTGCTGGTCATCGATCACGGCCGCATCGTGGAGCGCGGCACGCACGCGGAGCTGCTCGAGCGGCGCGGGTTCTATCACCGCCTCTACGTCGCCCAGTTCAAGGGTCAGGCGTTGTAGCGCTGTCTTGCATTACGGACGGTCATCTCCTATGTTGTGGAGCATGGCTCACCTGCAGGAATTGCTGGCGGCGCGCTACGCCGGCCAGCCCGCGCCCACCTTGCCACCCGCGGATACCAACGCCGTGCTGCAGACCTTGCTGTCGCATCGCTCGGTGCGCGCGTTCGCGCCTGACGCGCTGCCGGATGGCACGCTCGAGCTGCTCGTGGCTGCGGCGCAGTCGGCTCCGAGCTCGTCGAACCTGCAGGTGTGGAGCTTGATCGCGGTTCAGGATCCGGCGCGCAAGCAGCGTCTTTCACTGCTCGCGGGCGATCAGGTGCACATCCGGGAAGCGCCGCTGTTTCTCGCGTTCCTGGTGGACACCGCGCGGCTCTCGGACCTCGCGGCGCGCGCGGGCGGGCCGGCCGAGGGGCTCGAGTTCCTCGACACGTTCCTGATGGGCGCGATCGACGCGGCGCTCGCCGCCCAGAACGCGCTCGTCGCCGCGGAGTCGCTCGGGCTCGGCACGGTGTACATCGGCGCGCTGCGCAACCGACCCGAGGAGGTCGCGCAGGAGCTGGGCCTGACACCGGGGTTGTTCGCGGTCTTCGGCCTGTGCGTCGGTCGTCCGGATCCCGCGCGGCCCGCCGCCGTGAAGCCGCGCTTGGCGCAGGAAAACGTGCTGTTTCACGAGCAGTATCAGCGCCGCACGGGCCGGCCGGACGTGTCCGACTACGATGCGGCGATGCGCACGTTCTACGAGTCGCAGCGCCAGCCCGTGGTGGACTGGAGTCAGCACTCGCTCGAGCGGGTGCGCGGCCCCGAGGCGCTGCGCGGCCGCGATCGATTGCGCGCGGCGTTGTCTGCGCTCGGCTTTCCGTTGCGCTGAGGTGTGATCATGGCGAAGAAGCAGCTGAAGCTCGGCGCGTTCATGCGCCCGGTGAGCATCCACACGGGCGCCTGGCGCTACCCGGGCGCGTATCCGGACGCCAACTTCAACTTCGGGCACCTGTCGCGCTTCGCGCAGCGCCTGGAAGAGGCCAAGTTCGACGCGTTTTTCATGGCCGATCATCTCGCCGTGCTGAACATGCCGGTCGAGGCGCTCAAGCGCAGCCACACGGTCACTTCCTTCGAGCCGTTCACGTTGCTGTCGGCGCTGTCCGTGCTCACGCAGCACATCGGCCTCGTGGCCACGGCGTCCACCACGTTCGATGAGCCCTACCACGTGGCGCGCCGTTTCGCGTCGCTCGACCACCTGAGCGGGGGGCGCGCGGGCTGGAACGTGGTCACCACGGCCAACCCCGACTCGGCCCGGAACTTCGGGCGCACCGAGCACGTGGAGCACGCGGAGCGTTACCGGCGCGCGCGCGAGTTCTACGAAGTGGTCACCGGCCTGTGGGACAGCTTCGCGGACGACGCGTTCGTTCGCGATCAAGCCTCCGGCTTGTACTTCGATCCGGCCAAGCTGCACGTGCTCGACCACGTGGGCGAGGGGCTGTCGGTGCGCGGTCCCCTCAACATCGCGCGACCCCTCCAGGGGTGGCCGGTGATCGTGCAGGCGGGCGCGTCCGAGCCGGGCCGGCAGCTGGCAGCGGAGACCGCAGAGGTCGTCTTTGCCGCGGCTTCCAGCTTGCAAGACGGCCAGGCGTTCTACAGAGACGTGAAGGGGCGCATCGCGAAGCTCGGCCGCTCGCCCGAGCACCTGAAGATCTTGCCGGGTGCGCTGGTGGTCGTGGGCGAGAGCGTGCAAGAGGCGCGGGACAAGCGCGCGCAGCTCGACAGCCTCGTGCACTACGACAGCAGCATCGCGTCACTGTCCATCGCGCTCGGCTTCGATGTGAGCTCGCTGGATCCGGAAGGCCCGCTGCCGGACGTGCTGCCGGAGAGCAACGCGAGCAAGAGCGGACGCGAGCGCGTCATCGCCATGGCGCGCCGCGAGAACCTGAACGTGCGCCAGCTGGCGCAGCGCCTCGGCGGCTTCTCGGGGCTCGCGTTCGTGGGCACCGCGCTCAGCATCGCAGACGAGATGCAAGCGTGGCTCGAGGGAGAAGGCTCGGACGGCTTCAACATCATGTTTCCGTTCCTGCCGCAGGGTCTCGAAGACTTCGTGCGCGAGGTCGTCCCGGAGCTGCAGCGGCGCGGCATCTTCCGGACCGAATACGAAGGCAAGACGTTGCGCGAGAACCTGGGCCTGCCGCGGCCCAAAAATCGCTTCTTCTGAGCGCGCGGCGCGCCCCGGCACGCAGCTGCGCACCGCGCGCGATGTGGACGTGATAGGGCTCACGCATGAGCGCGAGAGCTTGTTTGTGGGTCGGGCTGTGGTCGCTCTGGGCTTGTGCGGACGCCGTGAGCCCCAGCGAGCCCGCCGGGACTGGTATGTCGCCGCAGCTGGTAGCGGCTGGGCAGGCGAGCGCAACCGCTGCGGGCTCGAGCGCGCTGCAGATCCGCACGCCGGAGGCGGAGCTCGTCGGCCACGCGCTGCCCGACGGGGTGCGCGAGTTTCTGGCCATCCCGTACGCTGCGCGTCCCACCGGCGCCCTGCGCTGGGCTCCGCCGCAGCCACCAGCGGCAGTGGGCCAGTCTGCAGCCCTCAGCTTCAGCCCGCGCTGCCCCCAGGCGGCGAGCCGCGGCGCGGAGCTGCCCGGCGAATCGGAGGACTGCGTGTACCTGAACGTGTGGGCTCCGGCGCGCGCCGAGCGCGCGGCCGTCATGGTGTGGATCCATGGCGGCGGCAATCGCGATGGCACGGCGTCCGATCCGGGCACGAGCGGAGCGCTGCTCGCCGCGCGTCACGGCGTGATCGTCGTGACGCTCAACTATCGGCTGGGCCTCCTCGGTTTCTTCGCGCATCCCGAGCTGGCCGCTGAGGGCGGCAGCACGGGCAACCAGGGCCTGTGGGATCAGCAGCTGGCGCTGCAGTGGGTGCAGCGCAACATCGCAGCGTTTGGCGGCGACCCCACGCGCGTGACGATCTTCGGCGAGTCCGCGGGCGCGACGGACGTCTGCCTGCACCTCGCGGCGCCGGGCAGCCGCGGCCTCTTCGCCCGCGCGATCAGCGAGAGCGGCGGCTGCACCACGCGTCGCGTCACGCTCGCGGAAGCCGAGCAAAACGCGCTGGAGCTCGCGACGCGCGTCGGCTGCACGACCGCGCCCGCGCTCGATTGTCTGCGCGCAAAGCCAGTGAGCGAGCTGTTCGCCGCAGCCACTGCGCTCGGCACCGCGTTCGGGCCGATCGTGGACGGACGCTTCATGCCGGAGCAGCCGCGCGCGCTGTACGATCGCGCTGCCATCGCGCAGGTTCCGTTCCTGCTCGGCAGTAACACCGATGAAGGCACCGGGTTCACGATCAACGACACGAACATCACGAGCGACGCGCAGTACCTCGAGGTGCTGGGACAGCGGCTCACGGCCGACCCCGCGCAGGTCGCGGCGCTGTACCCCGTGAGCGACTACGCCGGCGCCAAAAATCCGTACCAGGCTGCGCTCGCGCGCGCGTGGGGCGACGGGCGCCTGGTGTGCAGCACGCTCGATGTCGCCGTCCGCAGCGCGCAGGCGGGCTTGCCCGTGTTCATGTACAACTTCGACATGCCGCTCGATGGCGACGAGGGCATCTGGGGCGCCGCACACGCCGTGGAGATCGCTTACGTGTTCGGGACGGCGTCGGCGTTCACGCCCGAGCAGCGCGCGGTGAGCGATCGCATGATGCGGCACTGGACGCAGTTCGCTCAGAGCGGCGATCCGAACGCGCCGGAGCTCACGGCCTGGCCGCGCTTCGATGCCCTACACGACGTGCGCGTGAACTTCGGCGTGACGACCACCGTGCTCGAGGGCTTTCGTGCGGAGGAATGTGCTTTCTGGCGCGCGCAATACGACCGCGCGTTTCAGGACTGAGCCGGACGCCGCGACCGCTCGGATCGCGGCGTCCTCGCGCACTTCACTCCGCGGGGGAGACGCTGGCCGAAGCCGCCGCTGCTGGCTGCGGGCGCGACTTGGGCTTGCTCTGCGCGAGCTTCGCCTCGACGGCCGTGCCCTCGAAGAACTGTGGGTTGGCCTCGGCGTAGAACTTGTACGGGTTGCCGAATACGAACGCCTTGAAGTCCGACTCGCTGATCAAGCCGCGCTCCACCAGCTCCCAGCTCTCGGCTAGGGTCTCGGTGAGATCCGGCACGTCCCAGTGGCCGGAGTCCGACGACCAGAACGCGTTGAGCTTCACGCCGAAGGGGTTCAGCTTGTCGTTGAATGCCGCGACGACCGTCTGATCGTCGGCCTCCGTGCCGAAGTAGAAGTTCGGCACGAAGCGATCGCGGATGTCCTCGGGCTTCTCGATGCCGGCGGCCGCGAAGTCGTCGATCTCACCCGGGCTCAGCGCGCGCGGTAGCCGGCCGATCGCGGAGCCGAGCGCACCCTGCACGAGGGCCTCGCGCGAGGGCAGCTTGCCGCCCGTCAGATCCTGGCCGTATTCGCGGTACAGCTGCTCGAGCAGCTCGCCGTCGATCAGGTCCGGGTTGTAGTTCTGGACGGCGTGGCGGTTGCGCTTGTGCCAGCGATCGATCAGGTGGAAGTACACGTTCGAGCCCCACGCGGCGCCGGCCTCGAGCAGGCCCACGCGCAGCTGCGGGAAGCGGCGCGTCACGCCGCCGAAGAACAGCGCCTTGGCGAGCGCCTCGGACGCGTCCGCGAAGTGACCGATGTGGTTGAACATGTAGCTGCTGATCGACGCACGGCCCGTCCAGCCCTGGCTGCCCGAGTGCGTCGTGAGCGCGGCGCCCAGCTCCACGGCCTTCGCCCAGAACGGGTCGTAGTCGTGTTCACTGTCGAGGCCGTAGAAGTCGAAGTACTGCGCGTAGCGCGCGACCTCGGGGTGATGTTGCGGCGGGTACTTGTCCGCCACGGCCTTGATCGGGCGACGGATCGCGCCGGGGATGATGAACGCCTTCAGCCCGAGGCTCTTCGCGAACTCGAGCTCCTCGATGCCTTCCTGCGGCGTGTGCAGCGGAATAGCAGCCACGGGAGTCACGCGGTCCGCGTACGGGCGGTAGACGTCCGCGTGGTAGTGGTTGATGGCGCGCGTGAACACGCGGCGCTGCTCCTCGCGGTTCGAGTGCAGGGGAAACAGCGCGATGTTCGGGTACAGCACCGCGAAGTCCGTGCCCTGCTCGCCGAGGCGCTCTGACAGCAGGTTCGGCAAGCTGACCGTCGCGAGGTCGAGCGTGTTCTTGGTCGGCAGGCCCCACCAGGGCGCGCGCACGCTGCGCTTGTCGCGCTGCTCGGACGCGGACTGCGAGTACCACTCGTGGCCCAGGTAGCTGATGCCGCGCTTCACCGCCGCACGAAAGTCGTCCACCAGCTTCGTGCCGCCGTACTTCGCGATGTAGTCCTCGAGCAGCGGGGTGTACTCGATCGTGTGCAGATCCGTATCGATGACGGGGAAGTCGAGCTTCTGCTTCACCGCGACGGAACGAGACGGCTTGGGGCGAATCAAACTCGTGGTCATGGCGCTCTCCTCGCTGCGGGGATGGTGCGGCGTCGCAGCAGGTGAGGAATCTAGCGGTCCTGCGCGCGTTTGTCTGTATTAAAAGACAAGCATCCGCAGCTGGACACAGCTGTTGCGGCAGCGCCATGCTCGCGTGTCCATGGACTCGCAGAGCCGTAGAGATTGGAGCGCGCTGGCCGCGCCCGACATCCCGACCAAACAGGAAACGCCGGCGCTCGACACGTTCGTGTCGCAGCTGCCCGCGGGCGCGCGCGTGCTGGATCTCGGCTGCGGCAACGGCGGCGTCACGCGCAAGCTGGTCGCGCGCGGCCTCGTGGCCGTCGGGGTGGACCTGCATGTGGCTGCGCTCGAGGCCGCACGCGTCGCCGTGCCCGAGGCGCGCTTCTACGAGCGAGACGTGGCCGCGGTCGATGGCCTGCAGCTGCCAGAGGCACGCTTCGATGCGGTGATTTGTCAGCTCCTCTTGTCAATCGTGGGCGACGCTGCCGATCGCGCACGGCTGCTGCACAATGCGCGCGCGTGGCTCGCCCCGGGCGCCGCGCTGTACGCCTCGCTGTCGGGGCTCTCGGAGGATCTGAACCCAGAGTACGCCGCAACGTACGCGCGCGACGCGCCGCTCACCGGCGAGCACGGCACGTATCTGTCACGCGACTCAGCCGGGCGTGTGCTGTACCGCACGCACCACTTCTCGCGCCCGGAGATCGAGGCGCTGCTGCGCGCCTGCAGCTTCGAGCCGAGCCTGCTCGAGGAGCGCATCGAAGCGAGCAGCCGCCGCCCAGAGCAGCGCGCCCGCTTCTACTATCTCGTCGCGCGGCCGCTGTCTTGAAAGTGGACTGCGATGCGAGATACAGGCGGCATGACGAAGCCCATCACCCAAGCCTCCTTTGCCAGTGCCGTGCAGCCAGTGGCTGCAGACACGCTGATCATCACGGACACGGCGGGTCTGCTCGCCGGCGAGGTCAGCATCCCCACCCCGCAGGGCGACATCCCGGCGTATCGCGCGCAGCCTGCCGCTGCGAGCGGCAAGGCGCTGCCGATCGTGCTCGTCGTGCAGGAGATCTTCGGCGTGCACGAGCACATCCGTGACGTCGCGCGCCGCTTCGCGAAGCTCGGCTATCTGGCCGTCGCGCCCGAGCTCTACCATCGTCAGGGTGACGTCTCGCAGCTGCCCAGCATCGACGCCATCCGCGAGGTCGTCGGCAAGGTCCCGGATGAGCAGGTGCTCTCGGACCTCGACGCGAGCGTGGCCTGGGCTGCCGCTAACGGCGGCGATCGGCAGAAGCTCGGCATCACGGGCTTCTGCTGGGGCGGACGCGTGGTCTGGCTGTACGCCGCGCACCAGCCGCAGCTGAAGGCGGGTGTCGCGTGGTACGGCCGCCTCGCTGGCGCGCCCACGCCTCTGCATCCGCGCTCGCCCATCGACGTGGCCGGCGCGCTGAAGGCTCCCGTGCTGGGGCTGTACGGTGGGCAGGATACGGGCATCCCGCTGTCCGACGTGGAAGCCCTGCGCGCGCAGCTGCAGCGCGCGGACAGCCCCTCCCGCGTGCACGTCTACGACGACGCGCCGCACGCGTTCTACGCGGATTACCGGCCGAGCTACCGCGCGCAGGCCGCGCAGGACGGCTGGGCACGCCTGCGCGCATGGTTCGCCGAGCACGGCGTGGGGTGAGTCCCAGCGGAGCTGGCCGTGAAGTGACACGACTTTCCCCGCGCGCTTCACAGCTTTTCTGAGGGCGGACCGACCCGTGGTCCGCCTACGTCGCTTCCCGCGCACCAGAGCGGGGTGAAAAGCCTTGGCACGCGGGGTGCTGATGGCCTGCCGAACCCGTATGCCCAGACGCTTCCCATCCCCATCAGCTCGCGTTCTGTCCCTGGCCTGGCTGCTGTTTGCTGCTGTGGGCTGCAGTAAGGGCAGCGAGCCCGCGCCCGAGGCCAAGGCCGCCCCGCAGCCGGAGACGGCCGCGCCCGCGGCAAAGCCGGCCGAAGCGCAGGTGGTGAAGATCGGATACCAGAAGATCGGCGCGCCGTTCCTGCTCAAGGAGCGCGCGGCGGATCTCGAGAAGCAGCTCGCGGCCAAGAACGCGCGGCTCGAGTGGGTGGAGTTCCAGGCGGGTCCGCCCATCTACGAAGCGATGCGCGCGGGCGCCGTGGACATCGGTTACAGCGGCGAGACGCCGCCCGTGTTCGCGCAGGCTGGCGGCGTGCCGTTCGTGTACGTGGCCACGGACGCGCCCGCGCCGGCATCCGAAGCCATCCTCGTGCCGAAGAGCTCCAAGATCACGAAGGTCGCCGAGCTGAAGGGCAAACACATCGCGCTGAACCGCGGCTCGAACGTGCACTACCTGCTCGTGCGCGCGCTCGAAGAGGCCGGGCTCACGCTCGATGACGTGCAGGTCACGTACCTCGCCCCGCCCGACGCGCGCAGCGCGTTCGAGGGCGGCAAGCTGGATGCCTGGGTGATCTGGGATCCGTTCCAGGCCGCGGCGGAGCAGGGCGGCGCGCGCATCCTGCGCGATGGCAAGGGCATCGTCGACAATCGCTTCTACTACGTGGCCCGTCGCGACTTCGCCACCTCGAGCCCCGAGCTGCTGCGCCTGGTGATGGCTGAGTTCGAACGCCTGACTGCCTGGGCTGGCTCGCGGCCGGAAGAGGTGGCGCAGATCCTGGCCCGCTCCTCCGGTGTTGCGTACGAGGCGCTGCTCACCTCCGAGAAGCGTCACGTGTACAAGATCGAGCCGATCACGCCCGAGATCCTCGACAAGCAGCAGAAGATCGCGGACACGTTCTCCAAGCTGCAGCTGATCCCGAAGACGCTCCAGCTGCGCGACGCGTTCCTGGCCTCGGTCGCCTACGGGAGCGGATCATGAGCACGGCGCAGAAGGGGAGCCCGCGCTGGCAGCGCCTGCGCAGCCGCCTGGCGCCGTGGGTCGCGCCCATCCTGATCCTGCTCGCCTGGGAGTTTGCGGTGCGCACGGGCCTCATCGCGCACAGCTTGTTGCCCGCACCGCTCGAGGTGATCGCCGCGGCGCTGTCGCTCGTGAAGCAAGGCTCGCTGCTCAGCCACCTCGGCGTGAGCGCGCTGCGCGCTGCCGTGGGGCTCTTGATCGGCGCGAGCGTGGGGCTCGGCCTCGGCCTGCTCACGGGGTTGTCCCGGCCCGCGCAGCTGCTGTTCGACACGCCGCTGCAGATGCTGCGCGCCGTGCCCGTGCTGGCGATCGTGCCGCTCGTGATCGTGTGGTTCGGGCTCGGTGAGACCGCGAAGCTGTTCGTGGTGTCGATCACGGTCGTGTTCCCCGTGTACCTCAACACCTTTCACGGCGTGCGCAGCGTGGATCCGACGTTGATCGAGATGGCGCGCATGTACGGCGTCAAAGGCTCGCGCCTGTATCGCGAGATCATCTTGCCCGGTGCGCTGCCGTCCATCCTGGTCGGCTTTCGCTTCGCGCTCGACTTGTCGTGGCTGGTGTTGATCGTGGCCGAGTCGATCGGCGCGAAGCAGGGCCTCGGCTACGTGGCCATGAACGCGCGCGAGTTCATGCAGATGGACGTGCTCGTGCTGACCATCGTGCTCTGGGCGCTGCTCGGCAAAGGTGCGGACCTGTTGGCCCGCGCGCTCGAGCACAAGTTTTTGCCTTGGCAGCCGCGCGCGCAGCGCCTGGCGGCGGAGTAAACCGATGGGACATGGCGCCGAATTCGTATTGACCTCGCTCGACACCGAGATCGCCGGGCGGCCGATCCTGCGCGGCATCAACCTGCGCCTGCGCGCGGGCGAGTTCGTCAGCATCGTGGGCCGCAGCGGCTCCGGCAAGAGCACGCTGCTGCGCGTGCTGGCCGGCTTGCAGCCGCCGACGGGCGGCGAGCTGCAGATCGACACCAAGCCCATCATGATGTTCCAGGAGCCGCGCCTCTTGCCGTGGCGCAGCGTGTTCCAGAACGTGTGCATCGGCCTGAACAAGCCGGACCGCGCCGCGGCGGAGCGTGTGCTCTCGCAGGTCGGCCTGCTCCAGCGCCAGGGCGAGTACCCCGGCGTGCTGTCCGGCGGCCAGAAGCAGCGCGTGGCCCTGGCGCGCGCGCTCATGCATCGCCCGGAGCTCATGCTGTTCGACGAGCCGTTCGGCGCGCTCGACGCCCTCACGCGTCTGGCGATGCAGCGCCTGGTTGAGGACCTGTGGCAAGAGCACGGCTTCAGCGCGGTGCTCGTCACCCACGACGTGGACGAAGCCGTGCTCCTCGGCGATCGCGTGCTCGTGATCGAGGAAGGCCAAGTGGTCTACGACCGCGAGGTCGACCTGCCGCGCCCGCGCGTACGCAACTCCCCCGAGGTCGGCCGGCTCGCGGCCGAGCTGCTCGAGGTCATCTTCGGCCAGGAAGCGGCCCACAGCCCGAGCCTGCCAGCCACCGCCCCGAACGCCGAGCGCGCCCGCCCAGCCCCCCACGACGAACGAGCCGCCTACCCCGGCCCAGCCTGAACCGCACAAGAATCCAAACGCCCGGCG
>Ga0190269_10000518_pt1 | contig 19603 bp, 13 predicted proteins | sample Popmic249IS_FD_133749 | JGI IMG/M metagenome (GOLD analysis project Ga0190269, IMG submission 133749) | Populus adjacent soil microbial communities from riparian zone of Blue River, Arizona, USA - 249 IS | ecosystem: Environmental > Terrestrial > Soil > Riparian zone | place: USA: Arizona... | reverse complement strand
TCCATGGTGGCCAGGATCGGCTCGTTCCCTCGCGGCCACGGGGTGCTCGGCCAGCTCATCACCAAGCCCCAGCCGCTGCGGCTGCCCGACATCGCCAAGCACGGGTCGTCGTACGGCTTCCCCCCGAACCACCCGCCGATGCACACCTTCCTCGGCGTCCCCGTCCGCGTGGGCGACGAGGTCTACGGCAACCTGTACCTGACCGAGAAGGCGGGCGGCGGGGAGTTCACCGAGGAGGACGAGAACATCGTCGTCGCGCTCGCCGCCGCGGCCGGTGTGGCGGTGCAGAACGCCCGCCGGTACGACGAGAGCCGGCGCCGCGCGGCGTGGCAGAGCGCCGGCCGCGAGGTCTCGACGGCCCTCCTGTCGGGCACCGCCTCGCAGGACGTGCTGGCGCTCATCGCGGAGAAGGCAGCAGAGGTCGTGGAGGCCGACGTGTCGCTGCTGGTGCTCGCGCGCAACGGCGAGATCAGCGTCGAGGCCACCAGCGGTGACACGGCTCAGGACGTGGCCGACGAGCTCACCAACCAGCTCGCCGCCGTCGTCGAGCGGGGCGACCCCGCCACGGTGACGACCGGTGACATGCAGGGCATCGCCGTACCGGTCGGCAACAACGGCGTGCTGGCCTGCCTCTGGTACGACCCGCCGACGTTCGAGGTCACGGTCGACGTCAGCGACTTCGGCCGTCGGGCCGCCATCGCCCTCGAGCTCGGCGAGCGCCGCCGCGAGGCCGAGCGTTTCGCCGTCGTGGAGGACCGCGACCGGATCGCCCGCGACCTGCACGACCTGGTGATCCAGCGGCTCTTCGCCACCGGCATGCAGCTGCAGAGCGCCATCCGGCTGATGGACCAGGACCCGGTCGAAGCGCGTGGCCGCGTCAACGGGGCGGTGGACGAGCTCGACGGCACCATCCGCGAGCTCCGCTCGACGATCTACGGGCTGCAGACCCCGCTCGAGCGCCGTGCCTCACTGCGCACGCAGATCCTGCAGACGGTGGACGCCGCCACGGAGCAGCTCGGCTTCGCGCCGTCGCTTCGGCTGGACGGCCTCCTCGACACGCTCGCCACTCCCGAGATCGCCGACCACCTGCTCGCCACGCTGCGCGAGGCCCTGTCGAACGCCGCCCGTCACGCCTCGGCGAAGAAGGTCGACGTCCTGGTCGCGGTGCGGGGAAAGGTCTTCAGCGTCCGGGTGCAGGACGACGGCAAGGGGATGCCGCAGGACGCCGCCCGGAGCGGCCTGCTCAACATGGCGCACCGTGCGGAGCAGCTCGGCGGGCAACTGAAGGTCACGTCGGCGCTGGGCAAGGGCACCACCCTGGTGTGGCAGGTGCCCTTCTGAGGTGCCGGCGTCAGCCGTTGCGCGGCCGGCGCAGCTCGGTCGCGAGCACGGCCGCCTGCGTCCGGCGCTGCAGGCCGAGCTTGGACAGGACGTTGCTGACGTAGTTCTTCACGGTCTTCTCGGCCAGGAAGAGCTCGCCCGCGATCTCGCGGTTGCTCATGCCCTCGCCGATGAGGGCGAGGATCCGCCGCTCCTGCTCGGAGAGCTCCGCCAGCGGGTCCGGCGGCGCGGGCGCCCGGAGCCGGTCGAGGACGAGCGACGTCGCGTGCGCGTCGAGCAGCGAGCCGCCGGCGGCCACGGTACGGATGCCCTCCACGAGGTCCGTGCCGCGCACGTCCTTGAGCAGGTAGCCCGACGCCCCGGCCAGCACCGCGTCCAGCAGCGCCTGGTCGTCCGCGAAGGACGTCAGCATCAGGCAGGCCAGCCCCTCCATGCGCGACCGCAGCTCGCGGCACAGCTCCACTCCGTTGCCGTCCGGCAGGCGGACGTCGAGCACGGCGACGTCCGGACGGGTCGCGGGGACCCGGACGACCGCTTCGTCGACGGACGCGGCCTCACCCACCACCTCCAGGTCGGACTCGGCCTCGAGCAGCTCACGGACACCGCGACGGACAACCTCGTGGTCGTCGACCAGGAACACCTTGATCACCCCCCGAGTGTCGCACCTCGACCGCTCTCAGGGGCGGATCGGGACCAAAGTCCCAGGAGCAACGGCCGGGTGGCCCTGTGATTCGGAGCTCCCGGTCCGCAGGCTGGACCCATGACGACCAGGGCGACGCCCGGGGCGGCGTCGCTCGACGCCGCCACCTGCCTCAGCAAGCTCGCGCGATCGCGCGCGGCCTTCGTCGCGTGCACCCGACGCGCGATGCCGACGGTCCTGCCCGTGCGACTAAGGGTCCGGGAGGGCATGCTGCTCCTGGGACCGGTGGACGCCGAGCTCGCCGACCAGCTGGACGGACAGGTGGTGGCGGTGGGCGCGGGCCGTCCGCCCGGGCTGCTGCGCAGCGGCTGGCAGGTCGTCGTACGTGGCTCGCTGTCCCTCGCCGAGGAGGGCCCGGGCATGCTGGTCCTGGACCCGCAGGAGCTCGAGGGCTGTGCCGTGAGCGCCGCCGGAGGGGCTGGATGACGGAGCCGACGCGCGAGGTGCTGCAGCACCTCGTGCTGCTCGCCACCCGTGCGCCGAGCATCCACAACACCCAGCCCTGGCGCCTGGTCGTGCAAGGCACGACCGTCCAGGTGCACGCCGACCGCAGCCGGCAGCTCGAGGTCCTCGACCCGGACGCCCGGCAGCTGACGATCTCGTGCGGCGCGGTGGTCAACCACCTGGAGGTCGCCGCACGCGCCATGGGCCTGCACCCCGAGACCAGCGTCCTGCCCGACCCCGACGACCCCGACCGGCTCGCGGACGTGCAGCTCCACCCGGGCGAGGGCCCGGCCCCGACGGCGGACGAGGTGGCGGACGCCGTCGACATCCTGCACCGGCACACCGTCCGCGGCCGCTTCACCAGCGAGGACCTCCCCTACGGCCTCGTCGCCAGGCTGCGCGAGGTCGTGGAGGAGCAGGGCGCCATGCTCCGCGTCCTGCAGCCGCAGGAGGCGGTCGGCGTCGCCGTGCTCATGGACCGGGCCGAGGCGCTGCTGCTCAGCACCCCGGGATACGTGGAGGAGCTCGAGGCGTGGGTCTGGCCGGAGGCCTCGGTCGAGCTCCGGCCGGACGGCCTTCCTACGCCGGTTGTCGACGCGGGCCAGGGTCGCGCCGAGGAGGTCCGCGGCCGGCAGTTCCACCCCACGCGGGCGGTCGGCATCTCGTCGCTCGCGTCGACCCTCGCCGAGCACCCGACGCTCATGCTCCTCACCACGGTCGCAGACACGCCGTTCGACTGGGTCGCCGCAGGCCGCGCACTGAGCGCTTTGCTGCTCCACGCCGCCCACGAGGGCGTCGCCGCGCAGCCGCTGGGCCAGGTCGGTGACGTGCCGAGCACCCGGGTGGAGCTGCGCAAGGAGCTCGGGATCATCGGCGTGCCGCAGATGCTGCTGCGGCTGGGCCGGGCGGAGGGCCACCCGGAGACCCCCCGGCGGCCGGTCGAGGACGTGCTGGCCGATCGCTCCCTCTGACGCCCTACAGGTACGGCGTCACGACGACCCGCAGCGGCGTGACCACGTTGGGCGCGTAGCGGTCGAGCACGTTGGTCGGCGCCGTCATGGGGACGCTGTAGCGCCACTGCTGGCCGTCGAGCTCGGTCGTCGGCGTACCGGCCGTGAGGTTGTCGCTGTCGTGCGTGGCGAAGAAGTGGATCCCGTGGCTGCCGAACGCGCCCTGGAAGGGCGTGCTCTGGCCCGAGGCGCAGTCCTCGACCAGCGTGTCGTAGGGCGTGCCGCCGTTCACGGCGCTGTAGCCCTGCCGCACCCGGCTGTCGGTGTGCGGCTCACCCGGCCACGGGCGGGCCACCGGGTCGTCGCCCGTGCCGTCGTCGAGGCAGGCGTCGTCGCGGTAGTAGGGCACGGCCGTGGCGTTCGTCGCCGACGTCGCGCCGAGGAACTCGAAGGTGTAGACCAGCCCGCCGGCCCGGCCCCTGCCCGCCACCTGCTCGGGACGGTCGACCGCGAGCGGCGCGTCGAAGGTCGGGTCCGGCGCGTCGAAGAACGCCGGCCCGATGCCCGGGAGGCTGTCGACGTTGCCGGTGTCGTCGTTGCGGCCGTCGATGGGGACGCCCTCGGGGTGGAGCAGGTTGTAGTACGTGGTGGCGACGCCCTTGTTGTAGTCCCAGGACGTGTAGAGGCCGTCCGGCGGGATGGGGTGCACCCGCAGCCGGTAGCGGAACACGTCGGCGTCCCGGTAGTAGGTCTCGGTCTTGGTCACGTTCGTCCCCGAGTCGGCGCCCCACACCTCCCGGATCGCCCGCACGGGGCCCTGCCGCCAGCCGAGGAGCGTGGAGTTGGCCTCCCAGTTGACCTGCTCGTCCTCGAAGCCGACCAGGGAGATCGTCGAGTCGGGGCTCTGCTGGAAGGCGCGGCCCTTCCACCGGTCGACCAGGTCCGGCCCGTAGACGGTGCCGTGCGGCCGGCAGTCGAGGTGCTTGCCCGCCGTCCGGCAGCCCACCTCGTGCTTGTCGGCGTCCCGCACCTGCACCCCCCGGACCATCCAGCGGCCGGTGGCCGTGACCTTGTAGGTCGGGGTCGTGACCGTCACGGCGTCGCGCGGGAACCGGTCGGTGCTGCGGCGGGCCAGCCCGGTGACCGGGTCGCACACGGTGCCCGTCAGGTTCGGCCCGTAGCCGGTGTTGCTCGTGGAGAGCGCCTCGGGGTCGCCGTCGGCGAACGAGCGCCGGTCCAGCCACTGGTCCGCGTCGGGGGTCCGGGTCATCTGCACCGCGCCCGTCTGGGCGGTGAAGGACGAGCCGCCCGCCTTGCGGAAGAGGTAGACGTAACGGGTCACCGAGGGGTCGAGCGGGTCGACCAGCGCCACCGCCTGCCCGCTGGTGGCGCCCGCCGGCGGCGCCGTGCCGGCCGGCGCCTGCTCCCCCGCGTCCCGCGCCTGCAGCGCGATCTCGTCGTCGTCGTCCACCCCCGCGACGGGGTCGGGCTTCGGCCCGAGCAGGTCGGCCGGGGTCTCCGTCGGTCCCAGGCTGACGACGCCCTCGGCGATGCCGGCCTGCGCCTCGGCCAGGCTCGCGGCGTACCTCGCCTCGCAGCTGCCGAACGCCTTCTTCCAGGCCTCCTCACCCACCGTGTGCTTCGTCGGGCCCCAGGCGTAGGTGAGCTCCTGGTCGGTGCCGCTGTAGAACGCGAAGTCGCTCCGGGCGTTGGCCAGGAAGTGCGGGAAGCGCTCGTCCACCTGGACCGGCACCTCGCGCCACGCGCCGTCGCGCCAGGCGTACGCCGCGACCTCGTCGACGGGCACGCCGGACACCCCGGCCGGCGTGAGCAGGCCGTTGTGCGCGGTGCGCACGGCGAGCCGGTCCCCGAGGCCCGGGACCTGCCGGCTGTAGTCGTCGGTCACACCGCTGGGCCAGGGCATCGCGGTTCCCTGGACGCCGGGGACGCTCCACCCGGGCAGCTGGGCCCCGGTCAGCACGACCGGTGCCGCGTCGCGCTCGACCGGGAGCACGGCGGACGGGCTCGGGCCGGCGAGCGCGGTGCCCGCGAGGGCGCAGCAGACGGTGGCGGCGGCGAGCAGGCGGACGGGGACCACGGAGGGCTCCAGGGGGCGGGGATCGGGGGCGTCCCCTCCCCTTTCGCCGCAGGGGGCACCGCTCCTGCTCAGCCCGTCTTGCGGGCCCGCTTGTCGTCGTACATGGCGGTGTCGGCCTGGCCCAGCAGCTCGTAGAGGGTGTGCTGGTCCGCCGGGTCGAAGACGGCGGCACCGATGCTCAGCCGCACCCGCCCGGGGGCGTCGCGCAGCCGCTGCACCACCCGGGCCACGTCCGCCCAGCCCGGGACGAAGACGGCGAACTCGTCGCCGCCGATGCGCGCGAGCACGTCCTGCTCGCGGAAGAGCCGGCGCAGCAGGTCGGCTGCCTCGACGAGCAGCGCGTCACCGGCGTCGTGGCCCTGGCTGTCGTTGAGCTCCTTGAGCCCGTCGAGGTCGAGGAAGAGCACCATCCCGGTACGCCGGTGCTCGCGCAGCTGGGAGAGCTCCTGCTCGGCCCGCTTGAAGAACCCGCGGCGGTTGTAGAGCCCGGTGAGCTCGTCGGTGACCGACTGGCGGAAGACCTCCGCCGCGAACTGCCAGTGCTCCTCGATCTCCTCCTCGAGCCGCCGGTTCGCCTCCGAGACGTCCTGCGTCGTGTCGAGCTGCACGCGCAGCTGCGCGTTGGCCAGGGCCAGCGTCGCGGTGTCCATGAGGATCTCCAGCAGCGCCAGCTCCTCGGCGCCGTTGAGGACCGGCGCGGTGGCGTGGACGACCGCGCTCACGTCCTCCGGCGTGCGTGCCTCCACCAGCCGCCGGGTGGCCTCGGCAAGCACCTCGGCACACGCCGCGAGGGTGCCTGCCTGCTTCACGTCCACGAGCATCACATCGGCAGTGCGCCCGCGCCGGTGAATGACCCGTAGGAGCGAGATCGCCTGTCCTCAAAGGGATCTCACCCGCCCCCTTTTGTCGGAGCTGCTCCGTACAGGAGTTTCGTCCCGACGGTGTGCCGGGTGCGGGGGCCGTGCCGGGGCCGTGCCCGGGAGGCCGCAGCGGGCAGGAGCGGCGCACCTGGACGGCGAACCGAGGCGCGTGAAACGCGTCCTGCTCGCCGCAGCCCTGCTCCTGACCGGTGCGACGGCAGGGGTCACCAGCGCCTCTCCCCCGCCCGACCTGCCCCAGACCCTGCGCGCGGGCGCGGCCACGGTCGACGCCACTTGGCACGTGGGGGCGAGCGCCGGCCAGTACGCGAGCGACCCGGAGCCCGACCCGGCCGACCCGCTCCGCGACGAGTGGGACCCCAACCACATGGCCACCAAGAAGGCGCCGTCCTACGGCGTCGCGAGCCGGCTGACGATCCGGGCGCTGGTGCTGCAGAGCCCGGGTGGGGAGCCGGTGGCGCTGGTCAAGACGGACAACTACCTCACCCAGGACGTCCTCACCCGCCGGGCCGCCCAGCTGCTCGCCGAGCGGGGCAGCGCGGTGACCTACGACCACCTGCTGGTCTCCTCGACCCACAGCCACAGCTCGCCCTACTACGCCACCCCCGCGGCGGGCGTCTGGCTGTTCCAGGACGTGATGGACCTCCGGATGCTCGAGTACCAGGCCCGCGCGATCGCCGACGCCGTCCGCACGGCGGAGCGGCGGATGCGGCCGGCCCTGGCAGGCGCCACCACCGTCCAGGCGCCGGCGCTCCACGGGAACATCGCCGGCGCGGGCGTCGGCGAGGACGGCAGCCCGGTCGGCTACCCGCTCGGCGAGAACGACCACGGGGTGACGGTGCTGCGGGTGGACGGCACCGACGGCCGCCCGGTCGGCACGTGGGTCAGCTACGCGCAGCACGGCGAGTCACTCGACGGCTACGACCTGCTCAGCGCCGACTGGGTGGCGCCGTTCGAGCGGTACGTCGACCGCTGGACCGGCGCTCCCGTGGTGTTCGCGCAGGGGGCAGTGGGCTCGGCGGAGGGCCCCTACGAGCACGCCTACCCGAAGGGGCAGGTGCCGGTGGACGCGGACGGCGTGCCGCTGGTCTGGGCCCACCAGGGCTACGCCCAGGCGGAGCGCCACGGCCACCGGCTCGCCCAGGCCGTCATGCGGGCCTGGCGCGACCTCGGCGCAGGCCGGGGGCAGGACCCGATGAGCGCCGGCGCGCCGGTGCGCATGCTGACCCGCTGGATCGCCGGGCCGCTGTCTCACCCCTACCCGGCCGTGTCGAACTGCCGCAGCGGCCGCACGGTCGACGGCGACCCCGGCGCGCCGGTCCTCGGGCTGCCGGACTGCGCCCGCGCCTCGAACGAGCTCGGCGCGGCGCTCCCGGCGGACGGGCTCTACGACGCGCTGCGCGCGGCCGGCGTCCCCGTGCCGAGCAGCTACGACGCGCCCTCGGCCGCGGTGGTCGAGGAGAACGTCCGGCTGAAGCTGCAGGCGGTGCGCGTCGGTGACACGGTCCTGCTGTCCTGCGCCTGCGAGCCGCAGAGCGACGTGGTCAAGGCGCTCGAGAGCCGCACCGACGACGTGCGGGGCAACCGCTGGGACGGCTTCGACCACGGCGACCAGCGCCACGTCACGGCGGCGTGGCCCGGCAGGCAGGTCCGCGCCTGCTTCAAGGCCGGTACGGCGTGGAGCTGCCCCGACCCGCGCGACGTCGACGGCGTGAAGCGGCTGGCCGTCCCCGCCGCGGCCTACGCGCGCATGCAGGCCCAGCTGCACAACCCCGCAGACGGCTGGGACGACCCGACGTACGCGCCCTTCGCCAACAGCGAGCCGGCCGACCCGCGCGAGGTCAAGGGCAACCACACCCGCCGTGAGCTCGACGCCCGGTGCGGCTACCGGGTCAGCGTCGGCCTCGGCCACACCGGGGACTACAACGGCTACACCGTGTCCTACCGGGAGTTCCAGTCCCGCGACTCCTACCGCAAGGCGCTCACGTCCTACGGGCCGCACACCGCGGACTACCTGGTCACGCGGCTGACGGCCCTGGCGGCGAACCTGCGGTGCGGTACGCCGGTGCCGGCCGAGCCCACGGAGGCCCTGGCCCGGGCCGACGAGCTGCGCCAGGAGGCTGCGGCCCAGGCCCTCGGCCGGCTGGCAGCGGCGGCGCTCGACGGCTGGAGCGCCCAGGTGCCCGACAGCGCGGGCCCGGCGCAGCCGATCGCCCCGCGGACCCGGGACATCACGCGGTTCCAGGCGGCGACCTTCCGGTGGGTCGGCGGCGACAACTGGACGGACAACCCGGTCGTGGCCGTCGAGCGGTTGCGCCCGGAGGCCGGCTGGGTGCCCTACGCCGACCAGACCGGCGAGGTGCAGGTCGCGCTCGACCAGCCGGGCGGCATCGCGGCGGCACTGGCGGAGCACCGCGGCGGCACCCAGCGCTGGACGTGGACGGCCTCGTTCGAGGCCTTCGACGCCTGGCCGCGGGCCAACGACCCCGACGGGCAGACCCCGACCGGGACCTACCGCTTCGTCGTGCGTGGCCGGATCCACCAGGACGGGGCCGTGTCGCCGTACCGGCTGGTGTCGCCCGCCTTCCGGGTGACGCCGTGGCGGGGCGTGGGCGCGAGCCCGCTCCGGGTCCGGCCGGACGGCTCGGTCACCTTCACGACGGACCCGGTGACGTACCCGCGCACCTACTCCTCCCCGCTCCGCCTCGTGCGTGACGACGGCGGCGGCAAGCCGGGCGCCGGGGTGCTCTGCAAGACCTGCTCCTTCCGGCCGTGGGCCCGCGGCAGCGACGTGGTGAGCGCCCGCGTGGCCGTGCTCGACCGGAGGAGCCGGGTGGTGCGCACCGTGCCGGCCTACCTCGTCCTCGCCGCCACGCCGGGCGGCCGCTCGTGGGTCGCGCCGACCGATCTGCGTCCCGGTGAGCGGGCGGTCATCCTGCCCGGCGGCCTGCGCGACGGGTACGGCGAGACGAACGGGGCCGCCACCGGCCAGGAGTGAGGCAGAACACGTTCCACCTTTCCACGCAAAGGCCCTCAAGACGGACTCGCCCGGGGTCGAAGCCACAGCCGTCGCAGCCCCCGACGTCCCTGGAGGACCCAGCCCGTGCGCCAGCCCCTCACCGACGACACCCAGACCTCCGAGACCGGTGGCGTCAGCCGCCGGTCGCTGCTCGCGGGCACCGCGGCCGCGGTGGTGGGTGCCGGCATCGCCCGGGCAGCCACCAGCTCGGCAGGGGGGACGACGGACGGCGACCCGACGGACACCGCCTACGACGTGATCGTCGTGGGCTCCGGCGCGGCCGGCTTCTCGGCGGCGCTGGGCGTTCTCCGGGAGGACCCCGACGCCCGGGTCGTGGTCCTGGAGGCCCGCCCCTCCTACGGCGGCACGAGCTACCGCTCCGGCGGGCGGCTGTGGGTCTGCAACAACGCCGACATGCGCGCCGCCGGCGTGGAGGACCCCAAGGAGCAGGCCCTCGCCTACATGGCGCGGCTCGCCCACCCCGACGACTACAAGCCGAAGGCCCACCGGTTCGGCCTGTCGAAGCGGCACTACGCGCAGCTCGAGGCCTACTACGACAACGGCTCCGACATGCTCGACCACTACCGCGACGAGGGCTGGATGCCGTGGCACGCGGAGACCGGCGTCTTCCTGCCCGGCACCGCCGACCCGCTCGGCCTGAGCGGCCAGCTCGCGCCCGACTACCACCCGGAGTTCGAGGAGAACGTCCCGGGCAAGGGCCGCAGCATCATGCCCGAGTTCTTCGACGTGACCGGCACGATGGCAGGCCCGGTGGGCCGCACCACCGCGGCCGGCAACTTCGGCTCCTCCATCTACGGCCCCGACGTCATCGAGTGGCTGCACTACAGCTTCCGGACGCTGGGCGGCGAGGTGCACCTGGCGACCCGCGTGGTCGACGTCGTCGTCGAGAAGACCCCCTTCGGCAGCAAGAAGGTCACTGGCGTCCAGACCGTCTCGGTGCTCGACGGCGGCACCGTGGTCAGCGAGCCTGCTCCCTACACCGAGCTCCCGGTCAAGCGCACCTACACCGCCAGCCGCGGCGTGATCTTCACGACGGGTGGCTACTCCAAGAGCAGCGCCAAGATGTCCGCCCAGTTCAGCGGCCAGAAGGCGGTGTCGGGCGGCGGCTGCGCCGTGGTGTCGGCGGTCGGCGACCTCGTCGACATCTCGAAGAAGCACGGCTTCCTGCTCGAGAACATGGACCAGTGCTGGTTCATCGAGAACATCTACGAGCAGTACATGGTCGACCCGAACAGCGCGCTGTCGCCGAACTACCTGCTGTTCCAGGCCTACTGGCTGGCGGGCGACTCGATGATCGTGGTCAACCGCAAGGGCGTCCGGGTCGTCAACGAGAAGCTCAACTACAACGACCGGGCGAAGGTCCACTTCCAGGACCCCGACAACAGCTTCCTCATCAGCGTGTTCGACGAGCACTCCTACCAGAACTTCCTCGGCCTGGGCGGCCAGATCCTGCCGGCCAGCACGGCGACGATCGGCCCCTGCAAGAGCCCCGAGGAGCTGCAGGCCGCCGTCAAGCAGCACATGGACCAGTACCCTTCGACCAAGGCGTTCGGCCTGGACGGCAGCTGGGCCGCCACGCTGCAGGACACGATCGAGACCTTCAACGGGTACGCCGAGAGCGGCGTGGACGAGGAGTTCCACCGGGGCGAGACGCCGATCGACGTGTGGTGGCACGCCTTCTGCCTGGCCTTCCACGGCGGCGGCGCGACCAAGGACTGCATCAGCGCCAACGTCGACGAGAACGGCGTGCCCTACCCGAACGTCACCATGCGCCCGCTGGCCGGGGACCTGTACGCCGTGATCCTCAGCTCGGGCATGCAGGACACCAAGGGCGGCCCGGCCGTGGACGAGCTCGGTCGCGTGCTCGACCTCGACGAGAACCCGGTCGAGGGCCTGTACGGCGCAGGCAACTGCATCGGTTCCCCGGCCGGCGCGGGCTACTGGGGCGCGGGTGGCACCCTCGGCCCGGCCACGGTCTTCGGCCACCTCGCCGGCCGCCACGCGGCCGGGCGCAAGAGCTGACCGGCCGGCCCCCAGCTAGAGCGGCTGCGCCGCGCTCCCTGCTCCGACACCGGCCTCCTCGCCGCCCTGGTCCAGCCGGAACGGCGGGTAGGCGTCGGTCATGAGCGCGGCGTACGCCGCTACCCGCAGCACCCAGCGGTTGAGGCCCATCACCAGGTCGAAGAGGTGCTGCGGGTAGCTGTTCCTCACCAGCAGGAACCCACCCACGATCAGCACCAGGGCGCCGATGAGGCCGATCTGCGGCGTCTCGCCCCACCCGCCGCTCGTCAGCGTCCCGACGACGAGCCAGTGCGGGATGGCCAGCAGCCACCACTTCACCCAGACCTTCCCGCGGGAGAGCCGCTCCGGGTAGGGCACGTCGAGCTGCGCCGGGTAGTCCGTCTCCTCCTTCAGGGAGAACGGCGGGTACCGGTCGGTGCCGAGGCCGTTGTAGGCGTAGAACCCCACCCGCCAGGTCCAGCGCAGGACGCCGAGGTTGTAGTCGAAGAGGGCTCGGGGGTAGCGCCCGGTGAAGGCGATCGCGAAGAACGAGACGAGCCAGGAGACGACGAAGCCGACCCAGAGGAACGCCAGCACGACCACGTGCGGGATGGCCAGCAGCCACTTCACCAGCCACAGGCCCTGGGAGAGGGGCTCGTCGATCCTGCCGCTCACGCGCACCGGGTACGCCGGTGCCGCGACAGGGGCGGTCATGCCCGCACCCCTGCATGCCGGCGAAGGTGCGCTTGGCTGCCCAGCACGTGCCTGCTCGTGGCCAGGAGCCACAGCACCACCATCGCGGCGACGGCGACGCCGAGGACCACGGCGCTGCCGGCGACGAGCGCCAGCACCGTCGCGACGGCGGCCAGCGGCCCGAGGAGGAAGCCCGGGCCTCGCGTCACGCCCTGTCGCGTGAGGTCCGCCGCGCAGACCGCGCAGGTGGTCTGGCCGGCGACCAGGAAGAGGACGGCGTACCAGCGCACCGAGGTGACGGGCGCCCAGGACGCCTGCTGGGCCAGCCCGACCCAGCCCGCGGCGAGCGCGGCGGTCACCGCTGTGGCGGCAGCGTCACGCCAGGTGAGAGACATCTGAGCCTCCTGTCCGCGCGCACCCAGGCGTGCGCGTTGCTGCCCAGCGTGCCGCGCCCCGGGTCCTGCGGCCAGGGAGACAAGGCCTCGCCGCGGATGACCTTGGACCCTCCGCTTGGGACTCTCGCCGCAGGCTCATCGGACCAGGCCCGTTCGCGGCGCGGGAACGCTCGAGGCGCCGCGGGCGACGATCTCCGCGGTGAGCTCGGGGGCAGGGACCGGGCGCCCGAAGAGGTAGCCCTGCCCGAGGTCGCAGCGGTTGGACCTCAGGAACTCCGCCTGCGCGTGGGACTCCACGCCCTCAGCCGTGACCGTGAGCCCGATGGAGTGCGCCAGCTGGATCAGCGACGCCACGATGGCCGCGGCTCCCGGGTCGTCCGTCACCCGGCTGACGAAGCTGCGGTCGAGCTTGATGGTGTCCACCGGGAACCGCTGCAGGTAGGTCAACGACGCCCAGCCGGTGCCGAAGTCGTCGAGCGCCACGCGCACGCCGTCGTGGTGCAGCGCCCGAAGGGTGAGCGTCGCGGCGTCGGCGTCCTGGACGAGCAGAGTCTCGGTCACCTCCAGGCACAGCCGCTCGGCCGCGAGCCCGGTCTCGCGCAGCACGCCGCGCACCATCGACACCACGTCCGGCTGGGCCAGCTGGCGCGGGGAGATGTTCACCGACACGTAGCCCACGGACGGCTCGGCCGCCGCAAAGGCACAGGCGCGCTCGAGGACCAGCCGGCCGACGGGGACCACTAGGCCGGTCTCCTCGGCCACCGGGATGAACTCCGAGGGAGGCACGAGGCCGCGCGAGGGGTGCTGCCAGCGCACCAGCGCCTCGACCCCGAGGACGTGGCCGCGTCCGAGCGACACCACCGGCTGGTAGTGCACCACGAGCTCGTCGCGCTCGAGCGCCCGGTGGAGATCCACCTCGGTGCGCAGCAGCCGCCGGGCCTCCTGCCGCATCTCCTCGTCGTAGAGGGCGGCGCAGTTGCGGCCGAGGTCCTTCGCGCGGTACATCGCGGTGTCGGCGTTGCGCAGCACCGTGGCGGCGTTGTCGCCGACGTCACCGAAGGCCACGCCGACGCTGCCGCTCACGAACAGCTCCCGCTGCGCGACCGTGATCGACCCCTCGAGCGCGCCACGGACGCGGTCGGCGAGGCGCATGGCGTCCTGGGCAGTGCCGGCTGAGGGCGCCACCAGGACGAACTCGTCGCCGCCGAGGCGGCCGACCACGTCGCCCGGGCCGGTGAGGCCGAAGAGCCGGTCGGCGAGCGCCACGAGGACCTGGTCCCCCACCGCGTGACCGTGGCTGTCGTTGATGAGCTTGAACCGGTCCAGGTCCACGAACAGGACGGCGACCGGCGAGTCGTCCGCGTCCAGCAGCCTGCTGCTCAGCTCGTCGAGGATCCGGGCGCGGTTGGCCAGGCCGGTCAGCGAGTCGTGCCTCGCCCGGAAGGCGAGGTCCTCCTCCGCCCGCTTGCGGTCCGTGTCGTCCCGGGCGGCGAGCACGATGCCCTGGACGTCCGGGTCCTGCCGGAGGTCCTGGGCGTGCACGTCCAGGTGGTGCACCTGCCCGCCGAGGTCGCGGACTCGGAGCTCCGTCCGCAGCTCGGGACCGCCGCCGCGGAGCCAGTCGTGCACGCTCATGAGCAGCCGCTCGCGGTCCGACAGGTGGACCAGCCGGGCGAGCCGCAGCGGGCTGTCACCGACCTCGGCCCCGAGCAGCCGGTGCGCCGCGGGCGCGACGTAGGTCAGCGTCCCCCGGCCGTCCACGACGAGGAGCAGGTCCGTGGCGTGCTCCACGAGTGCCCGGGTGAGCCCGTCCGCCCGGCGGCGCGCCTCCGCGGCGCCGTTGAACGCCCGGGCCACCGCCTCCAGCTCCAGCGGGCCCGCGGTCGGGGCCGGCGGCGCGTGCGGGTCGTCGGCCAGCGCCGCGATCGCCTGACGCAGCCGGCGCGCCGGCACGGCCACACCGCGCTGCAGCATGAGGCCCATCGCGGTGACGACCAGGACGAGGAGCCCACCGAGGGCGGCGTTGCGCTCGAGGCTGGCGCGCACCGGCGCGTACGCGGCGTCCCTGCTCTTCCCCACCACGACCCAGAGGTCGGTGCCGGGCACCCGCTGGGCCGTGACCAGCTGCGAGCCGTCCACGCCGTCGGCGGTGTGCAGCCCACCCTGCCGCCCGACCACCGCGTCCAGGTCCACCTCGGACGCGGCGCGCCCGACCAGGCCGGCCCGCGCTGGCGCGTGCATGAGCACCGTCCCGGTCCGACCGTCCACCACGACCGTGGTGAGCTGGGCCGAGGGCTCGACGGGAGCGAGGGTCCGCTGGGTGTCGAAGACCATGAGCAGCGCCCGGCCGCCGGGGAGGGCGGCTCCGGAGGCCAGCGCCATCCGGCCCAGCAGCGGGTCCGGGAAGGGCCGCGTCGTGGTGAGGCGCCCGGTGCCTGCCAGCGCGCGGACCTCCAGGACGCCGCGGTAGAGCGGTCGCCCCACCTGGGCGGCGTGCTCACCCGCGGCGCAGCGCAGCGTGCCGGCCCGGTCGACGACCACGATGTGGCCCCAGGACCCGGCGAGCCGCTGGATCGGCTGCAGCGCGGCGGAGCAGGCCCGGGGCGAGGTGGCGCCCGCGAGCTGACCGCCCAGGTCGCTGAAGATGTCGACGATCTGGTCCGACGGGGTGACCACTTCCTCGGCGATGCTCCGCGCGCTGGACTCCGCCCGGTCCGTCAGGGCCTGCAGGACCGCGCCGCGCTCGCGGCTGACGTCCGCGCGCATGTTGAGGGTGACCGCCCCGGCGACCAGGATGACGCAGATCAGCACGAGCGCCCACACCTGGGCGGTGATGGACCTCCACAGGCCCCGTCGCGCCGTTCGCCCCCTGCGTCGCCTGTGTCCCATTCGAGCAGACTGAACCGGCCGAACGGCCAGGGTGAAGAGCGCTTCATGACCATTTCGTGATGGCCCCTTCTGACCACCCCGCCCCACGACACGCGCCGCGGCAGCGGGCGAGAAGGCCTCGCGGGCACCTCGACAGGGCAAAGACATGGCAAAATCTCATGGTGTCCACGACCACGCTGAGGAGGGACGAGGGCCCGGGCCGCGCAGCCGAGGCTCCCGCCTCCCCGGCGCAGCAGCACGCCGCGCGCTTCCGCCCTGACGTGGAGGGCATGCGCGCCGTCGCCGTGCTCCTCGTGGTCGTCTTCCACGCAGGCTGGGGCACGCTCAGCGGCGGCTTCATCGGCGTGGACGTCTTCTTCGTGCTCTCGGGCTTCCTCATCACCGGCCTGCTCGCCGACGAGGTGCGACGGAGCAGCAGGCTGTCACTGCTCGGCTTCTACGCCCGCCGGATCCGGCGGCTCCTCCCCCTGGCCACCGTGGTCCTGTGCACGACCGCGGCGGTGGCCCTGCTCGTCGTACCGGCCCTCGACCGGCCCGCGATCGCCTACGACATCCGCGGCGCCGCGCTGTGGTTCGCCAACTGGCACTTCGCGGGGTCCTCCACCGAGTACATGGCCGACGTCGACCAGAGCCCCGTGCTGCACTACTGGTCGCTCAGCGTCGAGGAGCAGTTCTACGTCGTCTGGCCGCTGCTGGTCGTGCTGGTCGCGGGCCACCGCTCGTGGCGGGTCACGCGCAACCGCCTCGTCGTCGCGCTCAGCGCCCTGGCGGTGGGATCCCTCCTGCTCTCCGGGCTGACCACGGGTGACGGACCGTGGGCGTACTTCGGGCTGCACACCAGGGCGTGGGAGCTCGCGGCCGGTGGCCTCCTGGCGCTGCTGGGCCACCACCTCCTCCGGCTGCCGCAGGTGGTGGCCCTCCTGGCGGGGGCCGGCGGCCTCCTGCTCGTCCTCTACGCCGCGGTCGACCTCGACCGTGCGTCGCGCTTCCCCGGCTGGGTCGCCGTGCTCCCCGTGGCCGGCACGCTGCTCCTGCTCGCGGCCGGCGCCCGCACGACCGGCGGCGTGACCGCTCTCCTGTCGCACCCCGTGATGACCTACGTGGGGCGGCTGTCGTACGGCTGGTACCTCTGGCACTGGCCTTGCCTGGTCTTCGCCCGCCAGGTCTGGGGGACGCCGGCCGACCCCGACCTCGGCATCCCGAGCCGGATGGGGCTCGCGCCGACGCTCACCGCCGTCGCCGGCTCCTTCCTGCTGGCGGCGTTGACCTTCCGGCTCGTCGAGCAACCGGTCCGCACGTCGAAGGTGCTGGCCTCCTCCCGGCCGCTCAGCCTGGGCCTGGGCAGCGTGCTCGTCGCCACGTCGCTCTACGCCGCCGTGGCGCTGCACAGCAGCACCGAGGACGCGGCGGCGGCAACGACCTTCGACACCACCGCCGCCACCTCCGGCCAGGCGACGACCGCGGCCGAGGCGCGACTCGACGACGGCAAGGTCCCGTGCTTCGTCGACTTCGACGAGACGCGAGCCGACCGCGACTGCCGCTTCGGCGCCCGCACCAGCCGCACGACCGTGGTGCTCATGGGCGACTCGCACGCCGCGCACTGGTTCCCAGCGATGCTCGCGGTCGCCCAGCAGCAGCAGTGGCAGCTCTACTTCTGGGCCAAGCCGGCCTGCGGCTTCGCCGACCAGCGCCAGTACAACCGCCAGCTCAAGGGCGAGTACAAGACCTGCGCCGCCTGGCGCGAGAACGTCATGGAACGGATCGAGGAGCTGCCGGACGTCGACCTGGTGGTGCTGGGGCGCGCCTACGCCCAGCGGAGCAGCGCGCTGGGGACGGAGGGCGGCACCCCGCCCGGCGGCGACCGGGGAGCGCGCTACTGGGCCGAGGGCGCGGAGCGCACCCTCGACCGGCTGGCCAAGGCGGCCCCGCGCATCGTGCTGCTGCGCGACGTCCCCCGGCCGGGGGGTGACGTGCCGTCCTGCCTGAGCAAGCACGGCGGCGACGCCGGCGAGTGCTCCTTCCCGAGGGAGGGGGGCATCGCCCTCGACGCACCGCTCTACCGCGCAGAGGTCGCCCGTTTCGGCGACGACCCCACGATCCGGTACGTCGACCCGACGCCCTGGATGTGCAGCGGCGACCCGTGCCCGGTGGTCAGCAAGCACGGCACGGTGATCTTCCGCGACCGGCACCACCTCACGGCGAGCTTCGCCCGGGAAGTGGCGCCCTTGCTGCGGCGGGCCCTCGTGCCCCTCGTGCGCCGGTCCTAGCGCCGTGATCGGCCCGTCCTTCCCGCGCCTGCTGCGCGCGGCGCAGGACGGGGACGAGGCGGCCTTCGCCGAGCTCTGGCGCGACGCCAACCCGGTGCTGCTGCGCTACCTGCACGTGCTGAGCGGGCCCGGGTCGGCCGAGGACGTCGCCTCCGACTGCTGGCTGCACGTCGTACGCGGCCTGGCCGCCTTCCGGGGGGACGAGCAGGCCTGGCGCGGCTGGCTCCTGACGACCGCGCGCCGACGGGCGGTCGACGCCGGCCGCGTGCGGCAGCGGACACCGGCGGTCGCCTGGCAGCCCGGTCACGAGCCACCGCCGGCGCCGTCGGCGGAGACCGCGGTGCTGACCGCCCTCGACACCCGGGCCGCCCTCGAGCTGGTGGCCCGGCTGCCCGCCCAGCAGGCCGAGGCTGTCGTGCTGCGCGTCGTGGCCGGGCTGGACCCTGGTCAGGTGGCCGAGCTGCTGGGCACCTCACCGGGCGCCGTCAGGGTCGCGGTGCACCGTGGCCTGCGGCGGCTGGCTGCGCTCCTCGAGCGCGAGGTGTAACAAGCGCGAGGTGTAACAGCAGCGCGGCCGCCATCGCTTCCTCCACGAGATGACCAGACACCTCTTCCGGAGCCGGCGAGGCCGGGACCTGGCGGCGCTGCAGGACCCGACGCTCGCGCCGCTGCGTGACGCCCTGACCGCCGAACCCTCGGCGGGCGAGCTGGCCGGCGAGCGTGACGCGCTGGCAGCGTTCCGGGCGGTGTCGTGGGGTCGTCACGTCGCGCCACCGCGTCGCCGCGCCCTCTGGAGGCCCGCCGTGCTCTCGTCCGTCCTCACCACCGCCCTGGCCACCAAGGTCGGCGCCGCCGCGGCCGCCGGCACGGTGGCCCTGAGCGGCGCTGCCGCCGCCGCGTACACCGGCAACCTCCCGGACGGGTTGCAGGACGTCGCGCACAAGACGATCAAGGCGCCGGCAGCCAAGAAGGGGCCGCCCGCCCAGGCCGTCGGTCCTGACGCCACCGGACCGGCCGCCTGGGGGCTGTGCCAGGCCTTCGCCAAGGACAAGGCGGAGCAGCAGAAGGCCGACAAGGAGCCGGGCGCAGCGAGCCCGGGTTACGGCAGGGGCGAGGCCAACGGCAAGGGCAGCGGCAACGCCGTCAAGGAGGACAAGGGCGTCAAGGGGGACAAGGGGAAGGCGAAGGAGCGCTCGGTTGCCTACCGCAACCTGGTGCGTGCGGCCGGCGGCGAGGACGAGGTCGAGGCCTACTGCGCGGCCGTCCCGCGCCCCAGCGACGAGCCGGAGGCGGGGTCCTCGAAGGCGCCCAAGGCCTCCAAGGCACCCAGGGCTCCGACGCCCGCAGCGTCCCAGACCCCGCGGAGCAGCCGGCCGACGACGCCAGCGCCCGTGCCGAGTGTGACGACGAGTGCCGCCGCCTCGCCGACGCCCACGGCGACCGGCACGCCCTGACCGGCTCTCTGCCAGTCAGCCGGACGGCCCTCACCCAGGGTGGCCGTTCGGCCTCTGTCCGTGGGCCGTCCGGTCGTGGAAGTGTCCGAACAGCGGCGTCCCGCTCCCCCTCGGTCCACCCCCATAGACCGGGAAGAGCGGGACGCCGTACCCGCCAGGTGCCTAGCAGGTGACTCGAGGGTTCCAGGCTGCAGCCGTACGCCCCGGCGCGCGAACGCGGTGACGTGATCGTCAGCGAGGGCACTGGTTACGCCGTCCACCTCGCCCCCGACGCGGTGGCCTCCTGGCGGTTCGAGCGCTTGCGCAGGCGCCTCCCCCACGCGGGCAAGATGTGGACTGAGATCGCCTGTCCCCAAAGGGATCTCGTCGTCTGGTTCTGTCGGACCCGGGTCCTAGGGTGCGGGTATGAGCTTCGTCCCGACCGGTGTCCCGGGCGCGCGGCCGCGCACCGCG
>Ga0190269_10000517_pt1 | contig 19606 bp, 23 predicted proteins | sample Popmic249IS_FD_133749 | JGI IMG/M metagenome (GOLD analysis project Ga0190269, IMG submission 133749) | Populus adjacent soil microbial communities from riparian zone of Blue River, Arizona, USA - 249 IS | ecosystem: Environmental > Terrestrial > Soil > Riparian zone | place: USA: Arizona... | reverse complement strand
CGTGCCGTGGCGGCCGCGCTCGAGCTCCGGCGACGTGCGCCCGACCTGCCGGGCGGGCCCCTGTCGGTGGGCATCAACACGGGAGAGGTGCTGACCGGCGACCCCGACGCGGAGGAGGAGCTCGTCGTCGGCGACCCGGTGGTCGTGGCGGCCCGCTTGCAGCAGCTTGCGCAGCCCGGCGAGGTGCTGGTCGGCCCCACCACCCGCCGGCTGCTCCGCGACGTGCAGCTCGGCGAGCGCCGCGAGGTCGTGCTCCGGGGACGGCAAGGGACCGTCACCGTCGTACCGGCTCTGGCGCTCACCGAGCCGCGCGACACCGGGACGCGCGGGCCCTTCGTGGGTCGGGCGTCCGAGCAGCGACTCCTCGCGGCGGCGCTCGAGCGCAGTGTGCAGACGGGCATCGTCCAGCTGGTCACCGTGCTGGGCGAGGCCGGCACGGGCAAGACCCGCCTGGTGGACGAGGTGCTCCGCAGCACCAAGGGCCTCTACGTCGTGCGCGGCGTCTGCCGGGACTACGGGGAGAGCACTTTGTGGCCGCCCCTGGAGGAGGTCTCCTACGACGATCCGGGTGCGCAGCGGTCGACCGACGTGGTCCTGGCCGACCGGGTGCGGCAGCGGCCGCGGGTCGGCGACCTTCAGCGGCGGCTGGACAGCGTCTTCGACGAGGGGACCGCCATGTCGGCGGAGGACGTCGCCTGGGCGACCGCGCGGCTGCTGGGGTCGCTGGTGGAGAGCAAGCCGGTAGTGGTCGTCGTGGAGGACCTGCACGCCGCCGGCGGCCCGATGCTCGACCTCGTCCCGGCCGTGATGGAACGGCTCGAGACCGGGCCGCTGGTCGTGGTCGTCACCGCGCGGCCGGAGCTCCTGGAGCTGCGCCCGCACTGGGGTCGCGGCCTCCGTCACCTCGTCGGCATCACGCTGCGGCCGCTGCCGGAGGGCCCTGCCCGCGAGCTCGTCGGGCGGCTGCTCGCCGACGACGAGGAGGGCTGCGCCGAGGTGCTGGCGGCGGCGGGCGGCAACCCGCTCTTCCTGGAGCAGCTCGCCCAGGCGCGTCGGGAGGGGCTGCAGGTCACCGGCGACCCGTCGGTCACGGCGGTCCTCGCCGCCCGGCTCGACCGGTTGCCGCTGCTGGCCCGTCGCGTCCTCGAGCGGGCGGCGGTGATCGGCTCGGTCGGCGTGGTCGCCGACCTGCCGCCGCTGCTGCAGGGGGGGACCACCGAGCTCGATGCCGAGCTGGCCGTCCTCGTCGACCGCGACCTGCTGGAGGTCCAGGAGGGCCGCTGGGCGTTCGGCAGCGAGCTGGTGCGGGAGGCGGCGCTGACCGGCCTCGCCCGGGAGGAACGCGCAGAGCTGCACCAGCTGCGGGGACTGGTGCTGGGGACACGAGGGCAGTCGGCGCCTGCGGGTTACCACCTGGAGCAGGCCAGCCGGCTGCTCAGGCATGCCGATCCGGAGCGCAGCGCCGGACTCGCCGAGCAGGCGGCATCACGCCTCGCCTCCGCGGGGCTGAGGTCGCTGTCGGGAGACCTCGCGGCGGCCTGCGACCTGCTGGACCGGGCTGTGGCCCTGCTCCCCCCGGACAGCCACCGCCGCCTGAACCTGCTGACCGAGCTGGCCCGCGGCCTGCAGCTGACCGGCGACCTGACCCGGGCCCGCAAGGTCCTCGAGGAGGCGGTGGAGCGCTGTGCCCAGCTCGGGCTGGTGGAGGCCGGGGCGCACGCCCGGCTCGCCCTCGTCGACCTGCTGCGCTCCGCCGACCCGGAGCGGGCGTACTCCGAGCTGCCCGTGCTCCTGCAGGAGGTGCTGCCGGTGCTGGAGGCTGCCGGCGACGACCGGGGGCTGGCGCTGGCCCGGCAGCTCCAGGCGTCGTCGCTGCAGTACCGCGTGCGCTGGGCGGCGATGGAGGAGCCGCTGGAGAAGGCGCTGCACCACGCCTACCGCGCCGGCGACCGGAGGCTGGTGGAGCTCGCCGAGGGGTTGCTGGTCGGCAGCATGTTCCACGGGCCGATGCCGCTCGGGCAGGCCCGGGCCCGGCTGGAGGAGCTGCTGGAGCAGCCGGCCACCAGCCCGGCGCACCGTGCCTCTGTCCTCGCCCGGCTCGGTGGAACCGTTGCCCTGCAAGGCGATCCGGCCACCGGGAGGCTGATGGTCGAGGAGGCGCGAAAGGCCTTCCAGGACCTCGGCCGGGAGCTGTCGGTGCTGGCCACCGCCTTCATGGGCGGGCCGGTGGAGCTGCTCGCGGGTGCCCCGGAGCGCGCGGCGGACGAGCTGCGCACGGCGTGCGACGGGCTCGTCGCCATGGGGGACAAGGCGTTCACGTCGACGCTCGCCGCGCTGCTCGGCGAGGCGTGCTGGCGGGCCGGCGACAGGGAGGGCGCATCCCGGGCCGTAGCGCTGTCGCGGCGGCTGGCAGGCGAGGGCGACGTCATCAGCCAGGTGCGCTGGCGCTCGGTCCAGTCGAAGCTGCAGGCGTCCCGCGGCAACGCCGAGGAGGCGCTGCGGCTGTCCGCGCAGGCGGTGCAGCTCGTGGTCGGCACGGACGAGGTGGTGTCGCAGGGCGATGTGCTCGCGGACGCCGCGGAGGTGCAGCTGGTGCTGGGCGACAGCACCGCCGGACGGGTGCTGATGTGGGATGCGCTGGCCCGCTACGAGCGCAAGGGCGCGCCGCAGGCGGTCGCCGTGGCGCAGGCGCGGCTCCACCCGCTGCTGCCGCGCGACGGTGACGTCAGCGGAGCCGGTCGAGCCGGGGGGTGAGCTCGTCGACGGGCAGGTCCGACGGCAGCCGGCTCAGCGCCGCCGCACCGAGCCCCGCGCCGCAGACCGCCGCGTCGACCAGCTCCTCCGTGGGAGGCCACGGGAACCTCGGCTTCGCGATCAGGAGCGCGGCGATGCCGTGGGCCGCAGCCCACAGCCGCAGCCCGATGTCGACCGGGTCACCCTCCAGCACCCCGATGCCGATGCAGGCGGTGACCGAGTCCAGCAGGTAGCCGAAGGCGCCGCTCGCGATCTCCTCGTCGGCGTCGAGCTCCGCCGGCGCCCGCATCATGACGATGCGGTAGTGCTCCGGGTTGGCGAGCGCGAAGTGGACGTACGCCACACCCTGCGCGCGCAGGGCCTGGAACGGGTCGGCCGCCTGCTCGGCCGCTGCCTTCATCGCGACGTGCAGCGCCTCGAAGACCTCGCCGCACACCGCGTCCATGAGCGCCGCCTTGTCGGCGAAGTGCAGGTAGATGGCCGGCACCGACACGCCCACCCGCTCGGCGACAGCGCGCAGCGAGACCGCGTCCTCGCTGTTGGTCTCCCGCAGCAGGTCCATCGCCGCGCGCAGCACCTCGCCGCGGAGGGCGGCGCCCTGGCCGCGGGGGGAGCGGCGCCGCGGCTCAGGCACCGACGAGCTCCTCCCGCCGGGCGGCCGGCTCAGGCTCGTCCGGCGCCTCGGCCAGGCCGAAGCGCGCGTGCAGCGCCCGCAGCGACTTGGGGGCCCACCAGTTGCGCCTGCCCATCAGCCGCATGAAGGACGGCACGAGGATCGCCCGCACGAGCGTCGCGTCGACGAGCACGGCCAGGGCGGTGCCGAGGCCGAGCAGCTTGATGAAGGAGATGCCGCTCGTCACGAAGGCGAGGAACACCAGGGCCAGCAGCGCCGCGGCCGCAGTCACGAGCGACCCGGTCCGCTCCAGCCCGACCGCTACGGCGCGGGTGTTGTCACCGGTCGCGTCCCACTCCTCCTTGATGCGGGAGAGGAGGAACACCTCGTAGTCCATCGACAGCCCGAACAGGATGCAGAACATGAGGATCGGCATGGTCGTGTCGAGGGTGCCCGTGATGATCGGGTCGCCGACGAGCCCTGCCAGGTTGCCCTGCTGGAACACCCACACCATCAGGCCGAAGGTCGCCGACAGCGAGAGGACGTTGAGCACCACGGCCTTCAGCGGGATGACCACGGAGCCGGTGAAGAGGAAGAGCACCACGAGGGTCGCCCCGACCAGCAGCAGCAGCGCCAGCGGCAGCGAGTCGGCCAGCGCTTCCTTCGTGTCCACGAGCTGCGCGGCCTGACCGCCGACCAGGGTCCGGCTCGGCGGCTCGACGGCCCGGAGCCGGTCGACGAGGGCCTCGCCGGGCGGGCCGTAGGACTCCACGGCGGGGACGACCGACAAGCGCTCCGCCTCTGCGGTCCGGAAAGTCGGGTCGCCCGGGGCGACTCGCCGGCCTTCGACGTACCGGCCGGCGGCGCTGTCGACCCGCTCGACGCCCTCGACCGACGAGAGCGCGGCGGCGTAGGCGGGCGTCTGCTCGCTCGGCTCGGAGAGGATCACCGGCAGGGCGAACGCCTCGCGGCCGGGGAAGTCCTCACGCAGCACCTGGGCGACGACGTGCGCCTGCGCGTCGCGCGGCAGCACGCGGTCGTCGGGCAGGCCGAAGACGACGTCCTTGAACGGCAGGCCGAGCAGCAGCAGGAGGAGGACGACGGCGGTGCCGAGCCCGACGGGCCGGCGCATCACGAACAGCGCGATCCGGTGCCAGGCGCCCTCGTCGACCTCGCGCGCCTGCGGCCGGACGGCACCGAGGCCGAGGAACCAGCGCAGCGGCCGGCGCAGGTCCAGGGCGTTCACCTTGTCGCCGAGCGCGGCCAGGATGGCGGGGAGCACCACGAGGGCGCCGGCGAGCGCGAAGAGCACAGCGGAGATGCCGGCGTAGGCGAAGGACTTCAGGAAGAAGAGCGGGAAGACGAGCAGCGCGGAGAGGCTGAGCATCACCGTCACCGCGGAGAAGAGCACCGTGCGCCCGGCGGTGCGCAGCGTCTGCGCCACGGCAGGGACGGTGTCGTGGCCCTTGCGCACCTCCTCACGGAAGCGGGTCACGAGGAAGAGGGAGTAGTCGATGCCGAGGCCCAGGCCCATGGACGTCGCCAGGTTGACCGAGTAGACCGACACGTCGGTGACGCCGTGCAGCAGGTGCAGGACGAGGAACGTGCCCAGGATCGACAGCACCCCGATGAGCAGCGGGAGCGCGGCCGCGACCGCAGACCCGAACACCAGGACCAGCAGGAAGGCGGTGACCGGTACGGCGATCGACTCGGCCCGGATCACGTCGTGCTCGATCGTGTCGCCGACCTGGGCGTAGGTCGCGAACTCCCCGCCGCTGCGCACCCGCAGGCCTTGGAAGGTGCCGTCGTACTCCTCCGCAAGGGCCTTGGCCTTCTTGACCTGGGCGTCCTGACCGCCGGTGAGGCGCATCAGGACGACGGCGTGCTGCTTGTCGCGCGAGGACATCGTGGCCGGCCGCCCGGCCGTCCAGTACGACACGACGTCCATGACGGCCTCCTCGGCCGCCACGGCGCGGGTCAGCGCGGTCCCCTCGCGGGCGTGGGCGTCAGCCCCCTTCGGGGTGTCGACCAGCAGCAGGAAGTTGGAGGGCCCGGTGCCGAAGCGCTCCTCCAGCGCCGCGGCGGCGCGCTCCGACTCCTGGTCCGGGTCGGCGAAGCCGCCCGCGGACAGCTCCTGCGCCACGCCGCCGCCGAGGCCGCCGGCGAGGACGAGGAAGAGCGCGGCCAGGATCATGACCAGCCGGCGCCGGGCGACGAGGACGGGCGCGAGTCGCGAAAGCATGAGAATCCCCTCTTGGTGAGCGGCGCTAAGTTAGCGTCGTTCACGAGCCGGGGTCAAGGCGGTGGGTGAAGATGGGCGGGTGCTGCCCGAGGCCCGGTCCCGACGCGCCGCGTCGGCCACGCGACAGGGCGCGCGTCGGGTCGCGCGTCGGCTGCACGCCGCCGCTTCGGCCGACGGCGCGGACCGGTCCGGACTCGCCTCGCTGCTCTGGACCCACGCCCTGCAGTCGGCGGGGGACGCGCTCGTCGCGGTGTCCCTCGCCAGCACCGCCTTCTTCCAGGTCTCGGCGTCCGAGGCGCGCGGGAAGATCGCGCTCTACCTGCTGCTCACGCTGCTGCCGTTCAGCTTCCTGGTGCCGGTCGCGGGCCCGGTGCTCGACCGGTTCCCGCACGGCCGGCGCAACGTGCTGGCCATCGCCTGCGGCGGGCGCGGCCTGGTGGCCTGGACCCTCGCCGGATCGCTCGCCTCGCTGTCGCTCTACCCGCAGGCGCTGCTGATCCTCGTGCTCGCGCGGGCGTACGGCGTGGCCCGCTCGGCCGCCGTGGTGCGGGTCCGCCCACCGGCGCTCGGCCTGGTCGCGTCCAACGCGCGGCTCAACATCGCGTCGGTAGGCAGCTCGGGCACGGCCGCGGCCGTGGGAGTGCTCGTCGCCAACACGGTCGGCACGCAGTGGGTGCTGCGGCTGGCGACCCTCGTCTTCCTGGCGGCGGCCGTCGCGGCGATCCGGCTGCCCGCCCACGTCGACGACGTGCACGACCCCGACGCGATCAGCGAGCGCTGGTCCTGGCGCCAGGCCTCCCGCCCGGTCCGCCGCGCCGTCGCCGCCACGACGTCCCTGCGCGCGCTCTCCGGCCTGCTGACCCTGGGCCTCGCGATCCTCATGAAGGCGAACCACACCTCCGCGGTGGTCGTCGGGCTGGTGCTCGGGGCGGCCGTCGCCGGGAGCCTGCTCGGCACCGGGCTCGCGAGCCGGCTGCCCCCTCGGCGTACCGCCCGGTTGACGGCGGTGGCGCTGCTGCTGCCGTCGGTCGCGTGCTCGGTCGCCGCCCTGGGCGGTACGCCGGTGCTGCAGGCGCTCGCGGTCGGCTCCGTCGGGATGGGGGCGTCGCTGGGCAAGTACGCGTTGGACGCAGCGCTGCAGTCGCAGGTGGGGCCGCGGCAGCTCGGGAGCGCCTTCGCCCGAAGCGAGACCGCCCTCCAGCTGGGGTGGGCGCTCGGCGGGGGGGTGGGGCTGCTGGTCTCGCTCGCCGACCGGACGAGGCTGGGCGGCAACGGAGCGATGTCGCTGGTCTTCGTGGTCGCGACCCTGCTCGCGGCCGGCGGCCTGGTGCTGGCGGGCCGCTGGGGGCGCCGCGGCTCAGACCCGGCGTGAGAAGCAGACGTCCTTGGCGTGGCGGGTGAAGCCCAGTCGTTCGTAGACCCGGATCGCGTTGGTGTTGGTCTCGTCGACGTAGAGCATCACCGACGGAAGTCCCTGGCGCTGCAGGTGGTGCAGCCCCACGAGGGTCAGCGCGGGACCCAGCCCGTGGCCCTGCTCCGAGGGGTCGACGCCGACCACGTAGACCTCGCCGATGAGCTCGTGCGGGTGCTCGTCGCCGGTCGGGTGGTCACGGTGGAGTCCGTCGTGGTGGCGGTGCGCCCCGTGCACCTTGGTCCAGTGGAAGCCAACGAGCTTGTCGCCGCGCTCGGCGAGGAAGAAGCCCTGCGGGTCGAACCACGGCTCGCGCTCGCGGACCCGCACTTCCTCCACCGACCAGCCGCCCTGGTCCGGGTGCTCGGCGAACGCCCGGTTGTTCACCTCGGTCCAGGCCCGCTCGTCCTGGCCCACCTCGAACGTGCGGAGCGACACGCCCTCCGGCAGCTGGTACGGCGGGAGCGGCTGGTCGAGCGGCCGCCGCATCTGCCAGAGCACGCGGCTGGCCACGAAGCCTCCGGCTGCCGCCATCCGGGCCGCGGCCGGGTGCTCGCCGTGAGCCCACAGCCGCAGCCGCCCGTCGGGCGACGCGCCGAGCAGGCTCGCAGCCAGCTGCCGGCCGACTCCCCGGCCGCGCCCCGCCGGGTGCACAACCAGCTCGGCGGACGATCCCTGCACCACGTCGGTGACGTCGAGGTGCGCGTAGCCCAGCAGCCGGTCGCCGTCGCGGACGAGCACGTGCCGCACGTCGCTGTCGCCGCCGCCGGGCAGGTGCAGCATCACGTGGTCCGACAGCGGCGGGGTGCCGTCCTCGGCCTGCGCCGCGGTGATGAGCTCCCTGACCTGCTCCACGTCGCTCGGCGACAGGTGGCGCTGCACGACCGGGTTCATCGCCTCCAACAGTAGTCAGCCCGCTTTCAGCACGGTGGGGCCGGACGACGCCCGCAGCCGCAGCCCCTGCGCGGTGACGTCCACCCCGTCGAGGTCGAGGTCGAACGGGAGGGCTCCCACCGGCACGGCGAACGCGAGCGACCTGGCCACCAGGCGGAGCAGCCCCGGGTCGGCCTCGCCCGCCACGACGGCGGAGGTGGCGGTGAAGGCCAGCCGGTCGCCCCGCAGCGCGAGCCGCGACACCGCCGTACCGGTGTAGGTGCGGCCGAGCACGGTGACGCGCGCCGTGACGCGCAAGCCGCCGCCGGCGGCCTCGATCCGGACGCTGGGCAGGCCGGTACGCCGAGCGAGGTCCACGAAGGTGACCAGGGCGGAGGCCTGCAGCGACTGGACCGGCAGCGACGCCACGTCGCCCGCGACGACGTCGGCCAGTTCGGCCTCCACACCGGTCAGGGTCGCGTCGAGCTCCTGGATCCGGACGCCGCCGCGCTCGAGCCCCTCGACGACGACCCGCACCTCGTCGTACCGGCCGGAGACGACCTGCGTGAGGAAGGGGAACCCGCGCAGCTCCACGGCGGGTGTCTCCGCGAGGTTCTCGCTGGTGCGGAGCTGGTCGGCCACGACGCGCTCCGCCAGAGCCACGCCGCCCCTGTCGGCCGCGAGCCCCAGCGCGCTCAGCAGCAGCACCACCACGACGAGGCGCCGCACGTCACATCCCGTCGATCAGGCGGGCGGAGACCAGCAGCAGCGGCCCCAGGAGGGCGAACGGCATCAGGTGCGTGACGGGGCGCAGTGACGCGAGCCGACGCCGGTCGCGGGGTGCTTCAAGGAGCTCGCCGGCGGCGAGCGCGGCCACCACGTCGACCAGGGCCACGGTCGCCGCGACGGCCAGCCCCAGCAGCCAGCGCTCGCGGGTCGTGCCCTCGGCTAGCGCCGCCGTGACCAGCGTCCCCACGACGAGCGCGCCGGCGACGGCGGCCGACGGGCGGTTCGGCAGCAGCACCTGCGTGAGCCGGCCGGCCACCAGCGCCGCCCCGGCGCCGAGGAGCCCTGCCGGCACGAGCCAGTCCCCGTCGGGTGCCTGGACCGCCGCGGTCAGGCAGGCTGCCGAGGCGACCAGGACCACCACGACGAGGGTGTCGGAGAGCGACTCGGTGACCCGGCTGCGGTGGCGTCGGGTGAGCTGCTGCAGCAGCCCGCCGACGAAGGCCAGCGCCACGACGCCCGCCAGCCCGCCCACCCGGCCGTCGTCGACGTGCACCACGACGTCGGAGGCCACGGCCGCGGCGGTGCCCAGCACCAGGACGCCGACCGCGGCGGGCGCATCGACGAGGGCGAGGAAGGACAGCACGAGCAGCAGCTGCAGCACCACCACGCCGGCGAGCAGGGGTGAGCGGTCCCAGGCCGCCAGGCCGGCGAGGCCGGCAGCCAGCACCGCCGGCACGACCGCGTGGCCGAGCCGGGACAGGCGGGTCGGCACCGGCTGCGCGAGGGTCACGGCGCAGATCCTGCCAGCCCCGGCCGCGGAAGGTCAGCCGCCGGCGTACGGGGGCAGGCAGTCCAGCAGCGCGCCCGGCCGAGCCGGCGCCGCGTGGTCGTGGACCTGGGTGCCGTCGAGCAGGAGGCTGCAGCGCTCGAGCACCTCGGCGAAGCGCAGGTCGTGCCGCACCCGCACCGCGGCCAGCACCGACTCCACCGGCCCGGCCGGGACCTGCTCCTCCGCAAGGCCCGCGACGGCCCGCAGCCCGGCCCAGTAGCGCACCGTGACGAGTTCCACGCCACGAGTGTGCCGCGCCCTCGGTACCCTGTGCTCCCGCGAGGCAACGGCGCCTCTTCCCCGCACACGACGACGGGAAGGCAGGTCCGCCACGATGGCCACGCTGCTCCTGCTGACGAACGCGATGACGCCGTCCGCGGAGGTGCTCCCCGCGCTCGGGCTGCTCGCCCACCACGTCCGCGTGGCGCCGATGGAGGCGTCCGCGCTGATCGACGACGACGCCCCGGCTGACGCCGTCCTGGTCGACGCCCGCCGCGACCTGGTGCAGGCGCGCTCGCTGTGCCGGCTGCTCCGGACCACCGGTGTCTCGGCCCCGGTGTTCGCGGTGCTCACCGAGGGCGGTCTGGTCGCGCTCACGGCCGAGTGGGGCGTCGACGACGTCCTGCTCGACGCTGCGGGCCCGGCGGAGGTCGACGCCCGGCTCCGGCTCGCCCTGGGCCGCGTCGCTTCGGCCGCCCCCGAGGCCCCCGTGGAGCCCGGCGTGGTCCGGGCCGGCGAGCTGACCATCGACGAGGGCACCTACACCTGCCGGCTCCGGGGCCGGGTGCTCGACCTGACCTTCAAGGAGTTCGAGCTCCTCAAGTACCTCGCGCAGCACCCCGGGCGCGTCTTCACCCGTGCCCAGCTGCTCCAGGAGGTCTGGGGCTACGACTACTACGGCGGCACCCGCACGGTCGACGTGCACGTCCGGCGGCTGCGGGCCAAGCTCGGCGCGGAGCACGAGCAGCTGATCGGCACGGTCCGGCACGTCGGCTACAAGTTCGTGACCCCGCCGATCGCGCCGCTCCCCGAGGACGTGCCGGCGCCCACGCCCCGCACGCCGGTCTGACCCGCGGCGAGTGCTCGCCCCGTGGACGCCGTACCGGGGTGGGTGGGATGTCGGGACTGCCTACGACTTCTGCTCACACCCTTGTGAGCAGAAACCGTAGGCAGTCGCGGGCAGAGCTGGCCCGGCGGGCTGCCTGCCGTGAGAACGGCGCTGCGGGCGCTCGACCGGGTCGCCAGCGACCCGCTTCTGGTGTGTCTCCGGTCACAGGGCTTTGCAGACACAAAACCAACGGGAATACTGGGGAACTTCCGCGCGCTGTGTGCGGGGACTGACGGTGGCGAGGAGGTGCGGGGCATGACCGGTGCGCTCGTGCTCCTCGGCGTCCTCGCCCTGACGGCGGTCCTCGGCGTCGTGCACCGGAGCCGCGACGGCGCCGTCCGCGCCCGCGAGACGACCGCCGACCTGCGCGAGCTGGTCCCCGGCGAGCACGGGGAGCGGGCGACGCTGCTGCAGTTCTCGAGCGCGTTCTGCGCCCCGTGCCGGGCGACGAAGCGGGTGCTCGCCGACGTGGCCGCGGCGGTGCCGGGCGTCACCCACCTCGAGGTGGACGCCGAGGCGCACCTCGACCTGGTTCGACGCCTCAACATCCTCAAGACCCCCACCACGCTCGTCCTCGACGAGCAGGGGCGCGAGGTGCTGCGGGCCGTCGGCCAGCCCAAGAAGCAGGCCGTCCTGGCTGCCCTGAGCACGGCGGTCGCCTGATGAGCGGCACGCCGGAGCTCCTGCTGGTGAAGCGGCGGTCGGTCGACCTGTGCCGCCTCGCGGCCAGCCTCTGTCGCCGGGCCTGAGGCCCCCTGGCCGCGCGTGCGCGCGGTCTTCCTGCGACACCTTCAGTGAGAGAGCCATGTCCCAGATCGACCCCCGTGGTCCGCGCGTCGTCGCGACCATCACGTCCGTCGTCCTCGCCGTGATCCTCCTGGTCAGCGGCAACGAGCTGGCCGCGGGAGCGCTCGCGGCCGCCCAGGCCGTGGTGTTCGCCCTCGGCAGCAAGGGCCGCTCGCCGTACCAGCTGGTCTTCAAGAAGCTCGTCCGACCGCGCCTGGCCCCGCCGACCGAGCTCGAGGACGAGGCGCCGACGCGCTTCGCCCAGGTCGTCGGCCTCGGCTTCGCCGTGGGCGCGGCGGTCAGCTTCTTCGCCGGGGCCGGCGTCGCCGGTCTCGTCTTCACGGCCTTCGCCCTGGTGGCCGCCCTGCTCAACGCGAGCATCGGGCTGTGCCTGGGGTGCGAGGTCTACCTCTTCTACAAGCGAGCCACCAACCCCAAGGGAGCAACCGCATGAGCCGCGCTGACGTCCTCGTCGACGCCGACTGGGCCGAGGCCCACCTGTCCGACCCCAAGGTCGTCTTCGTCGAGGTGGACGAGGACGTGTCCGCCTACGACACCGGCCACCTCGCGGGCGCCGTCCGCCTCGACTGGAAGACGGAGCTGCAGGACCAGGTCCGCCGCGACTTCGTCAACAAGGAGCAGTTCGAGGAGCTGCTGAGCCAGAAGGGCATCGGCAACGACGACACCGTCGTGCTCTACGGCGGCAACAACAACTGGTTCGCCGCCTACGCCTACTGGTACTTCAAGCTCTACGGCCACGCCGACGTCAAGCTGCTCGACGGTGGCCGCAAGAAGTGGGAGCTCGACGGCCGCGCCCTCACCACCGACGTGCAGCCGCGCGACAAGACGTCGTACAAGGCGCAGGACCAGGACCTGTCCATCCGTGCCTTCCGCGACGAGACCGTCGCCGCGATCGGCAACAAGAACCTGGTCGACGTGCGCAGCCCCGACGAGTTCAGTGGCAAGCTCCTCGCGCCGGCACACCTCCCGCAGGAGCAGAGCCAGCGGGCCGGCCACATCCCCACGGCGCTCAACGTCCCGTGGAGCAAGGCCGCCAACGACGACGGGACCTTCAAGAGCGACGAGGAGCTCCGCGCGCTCTACGCCGGGGTCGGGCTCGACAGCTCCAAGCCGACGATCGCCTACTGCCGGATCGGCGAGCGGTCCAGCCACACCTGGTTCGCGCTGCACGAGCTGCTCGGCGAGAAGGACGTCAAGAACTACGACGGCTCCTGGACCGAGTACGGCTCGCTCGTCGGCGTACCCGTCGAGAAGGACGTCTGAGGCGATGTGCGGAGCCCCTGTTCAGACCCTCGACCTGGAAGGCATCGACGTGGCCAAGGAGTCCATCGTCCAGGGCACCGTCGTCCGTGACGGCTCGCCCGTCCCGGGCGCGTACGTGCGCCTGCTCGACAGCAGCGGCGAGTTCACGGCGGAGGTGAAGACGTCCGCCACGGGCGCGTTCCGGTTCTTCGCCGCCCCGGGCGTGTGGACGCTGCGCACCCTCGTCCCCGGCGGCTCGGTCGACACCGAGACCAAGGCCGTGCTGGGCGAGGTCGTGGAGCTGACCGTCAGCGTCTGACGCGACGGATCGGTACGGAGGCCCGTCACCCCACCGGGGCGGCGGGCCTCCGGCGTGCGGCCAGGAGCGCGGCCCCGGCGGCGAGCAGGACCAGCACCGCCAGCCCGACCGGCAGCGCCGGCAACCCGCTCCCGCCTGCAGGCTGCAGGTAGACCAGCGTGGCGGCCCGCGCGACGACCGAGCCGTTGCGCACCTCCACGACGAGGGCCGCGTGCGCGGGGCGCTCGAGGTCGCCCCGCACGCGGAACGACGACACCTGCACCTGGTGAGGTGCCAGCGTCACGTCCCGCTCCGGGAAGTCCAGGTACGGCGATGAGCCGGCGTCGCCGATCGTCCACCCGCCCTGGCCGTCGGGCCGCGCGGCGGCGGCGTAGAGGCGGCCGGTCCGGGCCTCCGCAGTGGTGTTGCGCAGCGTCCACGCGGTCTCGCCCGGTGCGCTCACGTGGAACGCCGTGACCTGCTTGCCGTCCACGACCCCTGGGTACGGCGACACCTCGATGCCGCCCGTGCCGGCCGCCGACGCAGGCAGCGCGAGGGTGACGAGCAGGGCGGCGGTGGCCGCGAGCAGCCGCCTCACGACTGGACGAACGTGACGGTCAGCGTGCCGTCGTACGTTCCGGGGACCGGGGTGTCCGGCGTGGCGCGCAGCACGGGGAAGCTGTAGTAGTCGCCGCTGAGGGCGGCCACGTCGGCGGCGACGGGCGCGACGAGGCTGGCGCTCAGGCTCTGGAGCACCGTCAGCTGGTCGGCGAGCGGCAGGGTCTGGAGCACCGCGCCGAGCGCCGAGCTGATGGCCGACGGCGACTGGGCCAGGGCGTCCACCAGGGCGGCGACCGTGGTCTGGGCGCCGGTGCCGGTGCCGTTGACCAGGGGCAGGCCGGCGAGCTGGTCGGTGAGCGCCGTGGTCAGCGCGGCGAGGAGGCCGGGCGTCAGGCTCATCGCGCCACCGGACATCAGCGGCACGGCGGTCTCCGGGGTCGAGTCCTTGGCCGGGTCGCCTGCGCCGACCGTTCCGGCGGCGAACGAGGGGTTGCTGAAGGTGCCGCCCGTGGCCCCCGAGAGCGGGGTCGGCAGGTCGAGCAGGCTCGACAGCGTCGGGGTCACCTGCTGCAGCACGCCGTCGGCGGTGGCGGCGACGGGCCCGCCCGCGACGCCGAGCACGCCGCAGAGGTTGGTGAGCGCAGTGTTGCTGGGGTCGAGCACCAGGCCGAGCACGTCAAGGCCGAGTGCCGCCTTGAGCGCACCCGAGAGGTTGAGGCACGACGAGAGCGTGCCGCTGACGGACAGCGTCGGCAGGTCGGCCAGGCTGATCCCCTTCCCGGCCAGCGGCACGGCGCCGAAGCCGATCGACACGTCGGAGGAGGGCACCTTCACGGCGTAGTTGTGGCCGGCGCCGTCGCGCAGGTAGAGGTTCGTCATCGAGGCCGACACCGAGAAGCTCTGGCCGGTCGCGGTGAAGCCGGTGTCCTTCACGTGCGTGCGGAACGGCTGCGCCCCGCCGGTGCCCAGGTCGATCGCGGCGAGGTCGGCGCCGTGGACGTCCTCGACGGTGAACTGGCGGGTGCCCCCCAGGCCCTCGACCGAGACGGGGACGCCGGCCACGCAGGTGGCGGGCGTGCCTGTGCAGGTCGCGGTCACCGCCAGGGCGGGTGCGGCGGTGGCGAGGGCGCCGCCGGAGAGGGCCAGGGCCAGGGCGCGGTGGGAGAGGCGGGCCATGAGGGGCTCCTTCACGTGGAGGCGGTGCGACGGCCGGTACGACGACGTACCGCGGTGAGAAGGAGCACGCCGGAGGCGACGAGCACCAGGGCCAGCAGCAGGACGGGCACCAGCTCGAAACCGGTGCGCGGGAGCGGCTTGTCCTGCCCGGGCGGCGGGCCGGCGGGTACCACCAGGGTCACGGGCACTCCCGTGCTGCCGTCCGCGTTCGTCACGAAGCCTCCCGAGGTGGTCCTTCCGGGTCCCTTCGGCCGGAGATCGGCTACGCGGAATCGCTCGAATGGGTGAGTCCGCTCCCACCCGCCCGGTTGGGGATCCCCAACCCTCTCCCCGAGGGCTCAGAACACGGTTGGGGATCCCCAACCCTCTCCCCGAGGGCTCAGAACACGATCGGGGATCCCCAAGGGCGTCTAGTAGACGAGGGCCTGCACGTCGTCGGCGAGGACCTCGGCGGCGAACACGGCGGCGCCGGCCACCCGGACGCCCGGGCGCAGGTCGGCCTCGGCCAGGGAGCGCCGGGCCAGGCACTGGGTGCAGGCGGTGACCGTGCCCAGCGCCAGCACGCCCTCGAGCAGCTCCGACGCAGGCGGCGACTCGGGCAGCACCAGCTCGCCCGCGGGCTGGGCCAGCCGCACCGACTCGCCGGTGAGCCACAGCGACACCTCGGCGCCCGACGCGGCGGCGACGGCGGCCACCGTGAGGCCCTGGAGGCACCGCTCCGGGGCGTCGGCGCCGGCGGTCAGCTTCACGACGAGGCTCCGCACGGAGCAGAGACTAGTCACTTCGGGTGACGCTGAAGATCACTCCGTCGGGCCATGACCGTAGGGGCCTCCGTAGGTCGAGAACAAGAGCACCGTCTCTGCGGCCTCAGGAGCACCCCATGCGCAAGCGCCTTGTCGTCGGCACCCTCGCCGCCGCCGCCGTCACCGTGCCGCTGCTCGGCAGTGGCGGAGCCCAGGCACAGAGCGTCACGTTCACGCTCACGAGCGGCAGCCTCGCGATCGCCGAGCCCGGCGCTGCGACGCTCACCGCGGGTGCGCTCTCGGGCCTGACCGGTACGTCGTTCACCGGCAGCCTCGGCAACACCACGGTCACTGACACCCGCGGCGGCATCACGGGCTGGGCCACCACGATCGCCCAGACCACAGCGTTCAGCGACGGGACGACCACGATCCCCGCGGGCAACGTCAAGGCGTGGGTGGCGGCGCCCATCGTCCCGACCGGTGTCGCCACCGTGACCTCCGGCCTCTACCTGACGCAGCTGACCGGCCTCACGCTGACGGGCATCGGCCAGACCTTCGTCAGCGCGACAGCGGTTCTCGGCAACAACTCGGCGACGTTCAACCCCTCGATCGCGGTCACCGTCCCGAACGACGCCACCGCCGGCACCTACACCGGCGTGATCACCCAGACCGTCTCCTGAGCCGTACGGTCTGGCCCGTGAGCCCTCGTCGCCGGCTGCCCTGGGCTGCAGCCGCCGTCCTGCTCCTCCTCCCCGTCGTCCCGGCACAGGCCGAGACCCCGCCCCCGCCGGGACTGGGCATCCGGCTGCTGGACGCCCCGACCGAGCGCAAGGACGACCCGCGCGCCCGGGTGTACGTCGTGGACCGGGTCCGGCCCGGCGCCGTGCTCGTGCGCCGGGTCGAGGTCTCCAACGGCGACGCGGCGAGCATGCAGGTGCTCGTCTACCCCGCTGCCGCCACCGTCGAGGGAGGTCGCTTCCAGGTCGCCAACCGCGGTACGCCGGGTTCGGTGCCGCAGTGGACCACCGTCTCCCCGACCTCCCTGCACCTCGCCCCGGGGGAGCGGGCCGAGGTCACGGTGACCATCCGGGTCGCGCGGGACGCGGCCGCCGGTGAGGTGTACGGCGCCGTCGTGGCCGAGCGCCCTGCGCGGGGCGCCCAGGTCGGGGTGGCGCTGCGGACCGCTGTGCGGATGTACCTCAGCGTGGGTCAGGGCGCGGAGCCGGCCAGCGACTTCCGGGTCGACTCGCTCACGGCCGCCCGTGACGGGAACGGCCGCCCGGTGGTGCTGGCCAAGGTTCACAACACCGGTGGCCGGGCCCTCGACCTCAGCGGCACGCTCCGCCTGTCGGACGGGCCGGGCGGCCTGTCGGCCGGGCCGTTCGACGCCACGCTCGGCACCACGCTCGGGCTCGGCCAGACCGGCCCGGTCAGCGTCGCGCTCGACAAGGCGCTGCCGGACGGGCCGTGGCTCGCCAGGCTCGAGCTCCGCAGCGGCCAGCTCAGGCACGCGGTCGAGGGGCGGATCCTGTTCCCCGCCACCCCGTCCGCGACGAGCCCGCCGGTGGTGCCGAAGGAGGTGCCGCTCTACGAGCGAGAGGCGGTCGTCGTACCGGTCGCGGCGGTGCTGGTCGGGGTGGTGGCGCTGGCGCTGCTCGTCCTGGCGCTGCTCGCTCTCCTCCGCCGCAGGCGCCAGGAGGCCGGGCGTTAGGCTGGTGCCCGTGAAGCTCGAGTACTTCTACACCGGCCTGCTCGCGGCGTCCTTCGTCCTCGTGACGTGGTTCGCGGCCTACGTCGTCTACCGCCTGTTCCAGGGCCAGCGCTGAGCGCAGCCCCGGGGCTGCACCCCCGGCTCCAGCACCTGGCCTTCCTGGTCGGTGACTGGCACGGCTTCGGCGTGGTGGGCTACCCCACGATGGAGGACACCCGCTTCGAGCAGGAGCTGTCCTTCAGCCACGACGGCCGGCCGTTCCTCTCCTACACGTCGCGCACCTGGCTGGTCGACGACGAGGGCACCCGGCTGCGCAACAGCGCGCTGGAGACGGGCTACTGGCGCGTCGGCGAGAAGGAGCGCGAGGTCGAGGTGGTGCTGGCGCACCCGACCGGGATCGTGGAGGTCTACGTCGGCGAGGTCGCGTTCCGCAAGGTCGAGCTGAGCACCGACGTCGTGGCGCGCACCGCCACTGCCAAGGAGGTCGGCGGGCTCCGTCGCATGTACGGGATCGTCGAGGACCGCGACCTCGCCTATGCCGTCGACATGGCCGCCGTCGGGCAACCGCTGCAGGCCCACTTCTCGGCGCGGCTCTCGCCGGTCGAGCGGCCGGCCTGACACGGCTCGGCCGGGCCCTGCTGGCGCAGGACCCGGCCGGTGGTGCTGGGTCCTACTCCAGCTCGAGGTCCACCGGCAGGAAGATGCACTGGTCGGTGGTCGGGAACTTCTCGAGGACCGGCACGCCGTTGAAGTCCGGCGAGTAGCAGCGGCGCTCGTCCGCGGAAGCGGTGGGAGCGACGGCAGCGACAGCGGCGAGGACGCCGGCGATGACAAGGGCCTTGCGCACAGTGTTCTCCTGTTCCTGGGGGTCAGGCCGCGCAGACTACAGAACCGGGGCATACCGGGCGGCTACTCGCCCCTGACGGCCGCCTCGTAGGCGTCGCGAAGCAGCGCGGCCACCGGCCCGACCGGCCGGGCCGCCCCGTCCACGGCCACGACCGGCGCCACGCCCCGCACGCTCGACATGAGCAGGACCTCGTCCGCGGCGCGCAGCTCCTCCACCGTGACCCGGCGGCGCACCGCCGGGACGAGGCCGAGCGCCTCGACGGCCTGCAGCGTCGTACCGGGCAGGATCCCGACCTCGTCGGGAGGGCTGACCAGGGTGTCGCCCTCGACGACGGCGACCGTGGCCGTCGGCGCCTCCAGCACCTCCCCGTCGGCGCTCACCCAGACGGCGTCGTCGGCGCCCTCGGCCTGCGCGTGCCGGATCGTCGCCATGTTGGCGGCGTAGGACGTGCTCTTCACACCGCCCAGCAGCCAGGGCGCGCCGGCGCGCTCGCCGGCGGTCACTCCGAGCGTGAGCGTCACCACGCGGACGCCGTCCTCGCGGGCCCGCACCGCCTCCGCCGGTACGCCGGTGACGACCGCGAACCCCACCGGCCCGGCCCCAGGCGCCCCCTTCGAGCACACCAGCCGCAGCACGCCGTCCGGCACCCCCTCGCTGGCCCGGGCCGCCAGGTCCGCCCAGCCCTCGGGCAGCGCGATGTCCACGCGCGAGGCGGAGGCGGCCAGCCGGGCCAGGTGGCTGTCGAGGAACGCCGGCCGGCCGGCCCATACGCGGAGGGTCTCGAACACCGACTCGCCCCGGAGGACGCCGAGGTCGTCCGCACGAAGCACGGGGGTGGTGGGAGCCACCTCGCGGCACCCGTCGAGCAGGAAGACAGCCGTCATGCGCCCTAGTCTCCCTGGTGTGGGTCGGCCGGGCGGGACGAGTGGCGAGTGGCAGGCCCAGCTGCGCGCCCGCGGCTACCGGCTGACGCCCCAGCGGCAGCTCGTGCTCGAGGCGGTCGGCACGCTGGGCCACGCCACGCCCGACGAGATCGTGACCGAGGTACGCCGCACCGCCGCCGCGGTGAACATCTCCACCGTCTACCGGACGCTCGAGCTGCTCGAGGACCTCGGCCTGGTCCAGCACACCCACCTCGGGCACGGGGCGCCGACCTACTCGGTCGCCGGGGACGACGACCACGTGCACCTGGTCTGCCGGGACTGCGGGAGCGTCGAGGAGGCGCCACGGGCCGTGCTGGGCGACGTGGCCGAGCGGCTGCTCGCGGGCCAGGGCTTCCGGGTCGACGTCGGCCACTTCGCGCTGTTCGGCACCTGCGCCGGGTGCGTCGACGGCTCCCGCGACTGACCCGGCGTCCCCGTGCGTGGAGATCTCCTCGACTAGGGTCGAGGCCCGTGAGGGCGGGCGGAACTGGACACATCGCCCGAACGGGTGTGCGGGGCGTCCTCCGGTCGCCCCGCTGGGATGCCGCCATCGGGGTGAAATCCGGTGATCGCTCCCGCCAATTCTGCGGAGCGCCCGAGCAGGATCCGAAGAAGCCGTCACGAAGCAGTGCGTCGGGCGTTGTTCCGACCGATAGAGCGTTTCGCACGACCCGCGGTCCCCAGCCGCGGGAGCAGTCCCCACTCAGCACCGCTGGAGCGTCATGAGCCTCTCGTCCCT
>Ga0190269_10000516_pt1 | contig 19627 bp, 15 predicted proteins | sample Popmic249IS_FD_133749 | JGI IMG/M metagenome (GOLD analysis project Ga0190269, IMG submission 133749) | Populus adjacent soil microbial communities from riparian zone of Blue River, Arizona, USA - 249 IS | ecosystem: Environmental > Terrestrial > Soil > Riparian zone | place: USA: Arizona... | reverse complement strand
GCGACGGCCGGCATGCACGAACCGCGTCGACGGACCGCGCTCGCGGCCGTCGGTCACGCAGGCGGTCACGGTCACGGCTGCGGACACGCAAAACGGCCGACCGCCGATGGGTGAGGTGTCGGTCCGCTACACGCTGCGGATCAGTTTGGTGAGCATGGCCGATTCGCGGTCCGCGAGGTCCTGCGCGGCTACGATCTCGGCCGGTGTCTGCTCGGCCTCGCCATGTGGAAAGCGGGCGACGATCGCACCAATCTGTCTGTAGAGCTCAAGTGCGCATCGATAGACGTCGAGCTTGTGAAGGTCATTCTTGCGCGTTCTGTCCATCGTGCTCCTCCTGGACGCTCCTGCCGGATCGCGCAACGCTGATCCTCGGCAGATCGCGTTGCAAGAGGGCTCCAATCGAGGCTCCGCCGGCCACTCGTCGTCGACAACGTCCGCTGTGGACCGCGTCCCGCCCTGCGTCACCGTCGCCGTGACCGTGACCGTCCGCGTCACTGTGGGCCGTCGCTGTCACCGTCGGTCGTGTGCTGGGGGCACGGTTACAGGAACGGCTCAGAAGTTCGGCCAAGCACATCTAGCGCATGAACGCCGGCGCTGCGCAGCCATTGGCGGCGGGGTCCGCCTTGCCGGTGCGAGCTGCGCGCTGGCGTGCGATCTCGACTTCCGGTGGTGAGATGAAGAAGCCCTTCGTGCCCGAGCGCAGCAGGTAGTCGTTGCAATCGTCGTCGCGCTCGACGCAGTGACAGGGACGCGAGCAATCGTCGCTCGGCGGCGGGTTTTGATGGGCCAGACCGAGCGCGTGACCCAGCTCGTGCGCCGTGGTGCGCGCGGTGGGGTGCATCACTGGATGCGGTGCCGCGTTCAGCTGCGGATGGTCGATCGACCAGATCGAGTGCGCGTTCTGCATCAGGCCGTTCGCGTTGCTCGCGCCCGGGATGCGGCCCGCCGTGTAGCGGAAGTCGAAGCCGTCGCTGCGATTGTCCTCGCTCGTGGTGACCTCGATGTCGAAGCAGATGCCGGCCTGCTGCTGCCAGATGGCGTTGACCTCGGCGAAAATTGGCGTCAGCTCCGCATCGGTGAGCCGGCTCTGCTGCACGTGCACGCGCAGCGGAACGCGATACAGAGGTGATTGAGCGCCGCTGGCACCCGCACCCGCGCGCGGACCCTGCGTCGAAGCGCCCGCGCCCGACGCGCCCGCGCCGCCGCCAGTGGCTGCAACGCCTCCGACCCCAGCGCGGGCTTGTGCGTCGTGGGCTGCGGCACCGGCGCCGCCGCCCGCCGCGGCGGCTGCCGAGTGGCCGGATCCCGCCGCGCCTCCAAATCCAGCCGCCCCGCCCGCATCACACGCCGCCCCGGCCTGAGGCCCCGCCCCGCCTCCTGCCGTACCCGCGCGGCAAGCCGTTGCGCCCTGGTTGGCGGGCTGCTGCGCCGCTCCACCGGCGGTCGACTGCACGCCGCCGCTCGCAACGGTCCCGGCGACGGATGAGCTCGGCCTGCCCAGCGCGGCGCTGCCGGCGGTTACTCCGCCCGTGCCCGCGAGCGATCTCGCGCCACCGGTCAGGCCGGCAGCGCCCTGCGTCTGGGACGGCGCCGCGGACACTGCGCCGGGTTCGCCGCCCGAGGCTGTCCCGCCGTCCGTGCACGCGCCCAGCCAGACCAAGAGCCCGAGACCGTAACGGAGTGCGTGCATCCCATGCTCCATGGCTATCTGCCATCCGCGCATACCACAGTGCGCGCCCCCACAGCAGTCGTGATCGGCACCGTCGAGCCTACTACACGGTGGGGGCACGACGCGGAACCGGGCTGTTCAGCCGTGGCCGCCGTTCGTTACACTGACGCGCTCCCTTGGCCGTCGATGGTCGATCCCTGCAGGATCCGCTCGCGCTGCTGCGCGCCTGGATCGATCCGCGCGAAGACGCCGTGCTCGAGCTTGCCGCTGATGGCTGCGTGCTCGCATGGAGTGAGGGCGCGGAGCGCCTATTCGGCTGTGAGGCGCGCACGGCCATCGGACGTCCGCTGCGCGAGCTGCTGTCCGGCCGCGACGCGAGCGCCGACGTGGCGAGCATGCTGCGCGCCGACGGCCGCTTCGTTCGCTCGGAGCTGCGGCCGCCCTCGGGCCCACGTCTCGTGGCGCAGTGGGTGAGCTACGCGAGCACCGATGCGGCCACGAACGTGCGCCGCGTGACGGTATTACTGCGCGCGAAGGGCGAACGGCAGCGCCTCGCGCGGCGCCTCCGGGAGCAGACCACGCGTCTCGAGATCGCGACGAGCATCTCCGCAGAAGCCCAGAACACGTCGGGCGCGTTGCCGCGTGCCCTGCTCGAGATCGTCGCGCCCAAGCTGCTCGGGCCGATCTGTGACGGCTGCATCTTGTGGCTGCGGGATGAACAAGACAGCACCTGGCTTACGGCCGTCTCACTTCACGAGCGCGACGCCGACGTGGAGCGCGAGCTGCGCGCGAGTGGCTCGCGCTTTCGTGCGGACGATCGCGGTGTCCTCGGCCGCGCGCTGCGCAGCCGTGAGCCGCGGCTCGGCGCGGGCGACGAGCTAACCACGCAGCTGCCCGCGCTGTTCAGCCGGCCCCCACACACCGCATGCTGGGTCCCCATCCGCTCGCGTCACGACGCAGTGGGCCTGTTGTGCGCGTACCGCCGCCTGCCGGACACGCAGCTCGAGCACGACGACCTGCGCCTGCTGGATGAGATCGCGAACCGCGTGCTTCTGGCGCTTTCGCGCCAGCGCCTGACCGCCGACGTGCTGGAGAGCGAGCAGCGCTTCGCCAAGTCCTTCCACGGCAATCCAGCGGGTCTCAGCATCACGCGCATGAGCGATGGCCTGTTCGTGGACTGCAACCAGGCGTTCGCGTCGCTGATCGGCTATGCGCGCAGTGAGCTCCTCGGCCGCAAGGTCAGCGAGCTCGGATTGCACGACGATCCCGAGCTGCGCGCGCGGCTGATCGCGGAGCTGCGCGTGCGGGGCGTGCAGCGCGGTCGCGAGCTGACCTTGCGCCACCGCTCCGGCCGGCCGCTTCCCGTGCTGATCGCGTATGACCTGATCGACCTGGGACAGGAGGTCTGCCTGCTCAGCATGACGATCGATCAGAGCGAGCGCCGCCAGGCCGAAGACGCGCTGCGCTTCCAGGAGACGTTGTTGCGCGACACCGGCCGCATCGCGCAGGTGGGTGGCTGGCACTTCGACGTGAAGACCGGGGAGGGCGCCTGGACCGAGGAGCTGGCGCACATCCACGAGGTGGACCCGAAGGATCCGATCTGGCGTCAGCGCGGCATCGAGTTCTACCACGGCGAAGATCGCAACCGCATCACGCGGGCTGTGCAGGCGGCGATCGAGCGCGGTGAGCCTTACGATCTGGAGCTGCAGATCGACACGGCTCGAGGCCATCGCAAGTGGGTCCGCACGAGCGGTCGGGCCGTGTTCGAGGGCGGCGTGGTGACCCAGCTGCGCGGCTCGATGCAAGACATCACGGAACGCAAGCTCGGCGAGCTGCGCTTGCGCGCGCAGCTCGACGTGAGCCGCATCTTGTTCGAGAGCGACACCCTGGATCGCGCGGCGCCCGAGGTCATGCGCATCCTGTGCGAGCTGAACGAGTGGCAGTGCGCGCTGCTGTGGCAGCCACAGGAGCCACACGACGCGCTCGCGGTCACCCACGCCTGGCCGCCCGACCAGCCGCTGCCAGATGCGCCGAGCATGGAGCTCGTGGCCCGCGCCGCTGCGAGCGGCGAGCCATGTCAGGTCACCTCAGCTCCGAGCGCGGGACAGGGCCCGTGCGAGGTCTGCGCCGTGCCGCTGACGGCGGCAGGCGGCGTGTACGGCGTGCTGCAGTTTTTCGCGAAGACCTGCAGCGCCGTGCAGCCCGCGTCACTCGAGGCGCTCGCCTCGGCGGGCAGGCAGCTGGGGTTATTCGTCCAGCAGCGCCGCAGCGAGCGCGCGCTGCAGCGCATGAACGCGGAGCTGGAGCAGCGCGTCGAAGAGCGCACCGCCCAGCTGCAGGCCTCGAATCGCGAGCTCGAGGCGTTTTCCTATTCGGTGTCTCATGATCTGCGCGCGCCGTTGCGAGCGATCGGCGGCTTCGCGCTCGCGCTCGAGGAAGACTACGGCGAGCAGCTCGTGCCCGAAGCGAAGCGCTATCTGCAGACGATCCAGAATGGCGTCAAGCAGATGGCGCAGCTGATCGAGGACCTGCTTGCGCTCTCGCGTCTCAACCGCGTGCCGCTGCAGCGTCGCACGGTGGACACGCAAGAGCTCGTGCACACCGTGCTGGACGAGCTCGCGCCGCAGATCGCGGGCCGCAAGGTGCACGTGGCGCTCGCCGAGCTACCTGACTGTCACGCCGAGCCGACCCTGCTGAAACAAGTCTGGCTGAACCTGCTGTCGAACGCGTTCAAATACACCCGCAGGCGTGCCGAGGCACACGTCAGCATCGGCTACCTGAGCGCCGGCGAGCACGCCTACTTCGTGCGCGACGACGGCACCGGCTTCGACCCGAGCTACGCACACAAACTATTCGGCGTCTTCGAACGCCTGCACGACTCGAGCGAGTTCGAAGGCACCGGCGTGGGGCTTGCGATCGTACAACGCATCATCCACCGCCACGGCGGCCGAGTCTGGGCCGAAGGCACCCCGGACCAGGGCGCCACCTTCTACTTCACCCTCCCGCCAGCATGATGCGGGCGCAGAGCTCCTCCGCTCGCGGACAGCGCTCACCTGTGCGCGTTGAAACCTACAGCCATCTGGCGCAGGTTCATCAGCATTGGCTTTGTCACGCTACTTACGATCGCTAGTTCTCTGCAGCTTGATGTGCGTCGGCAGCGCCTGTGGCCGATTTGGCGTCGTGCTGCTCGCGGATCCTGAGACCACCGTCAGTCCGTCTGACGGCAAGCTCCAGGATGCGGGCGGCATCCGCGACGCTGGGTCCGACGGCGGGCTCGACGCTGGTTTCGACAGTGGGCTCGACGCTGGTTCCGACAGTGGGCTCGACGCTGGAACAGACGCGTCGACTCAGCCCGTCGATGCCGGTTGTATGACGCCGTGCGCGAACGCACATGGCGGCGCCGACTGCAGCACTGGTCAATGTCAGATCACATGTCAGACCGGGTACGCGGACTGCGACGGCCGCACGGACAACGGTTGTGAGGTCGCCACGGCCACGGACCTCATGAGCTGCGGCGGCTGCGACCTGGCGTGCAGCACGCCGCAAGGCACCACGTCGTGCGCGCAGGGTGTGTGCACACCGAGCTGTACGCCGGGCGTGTCCGGGGACTGCGACGGCGACGTGCGCAACGGCTGCGAGACCCAGCTCACGACCGACCTCAGGTCCTGCGGCCGCTGCGGCGCGACGTGCAGCAACCCGAACGGCAGCACGAGCTGCGTCGCGGGCGTGTGCACGCCGACGTGCGCCACGGGCTACGCGGATTGCAACGGCGACCCGAACGACGGCTGCGAGACCCGCACCGCGAGCGATCCCGCAAACTGCGGAGGCTGCGGCGTGGCTTGCGATACGACGTTCCAGGTGTGCGCAAGCGGGTCGTGCCAGGTCTCGACCTGTCCGGCTGGCTCCGGGGACTGCGACACGAATCAGTCCAACTGTGAGACCGACCTGACACGAACAGTCAGCGACTGCGGCTTCTGCAACAACGCCTGCACTGTCGCTCACGGTACACCGAGCTGCAGTAACAGCACGTGCGCCGTCGCGAGTTGCGATCCCGGCTACGCGGACTGCGATGCAAATGCCGCTACGGGCTGCGAGGTCGCGCTGGCCACGACCGTGTCGAGCTGCGGTCGTTGCGGCAACGCTTGCAGCAACGCGCACGGCAGCACGACGTGCACGAGCGGCGCTTGCGCACCCACCTGCAGCAGCGGCTGGGGCAGCTGCGACAGCAACGCGAACAACGGCTGTGAGACCGCGCTCAACACCTTGACGAACTGCGGGCGCTGCGGAAACGTCTGCCCGAACGCCATGAGCGGCGCCACGGCGGTCTGCAACTCCGGGATCTGCGGCTACGCCTGCAACACACTCAGCGGCGTGTACGCGCTGCGCATCAACGCGCAGACGAGCTGGCCCGCGACCCAATACGTGCAGTCCGGCAGCGGCACGGCGCAGTTCTGGCTGCGCGTGACGCTCACGCAGTCGGGCACGTCGCTGAGCGGCTCCGCTCAGCTGTGCGATCAGGCGACCCCGGAGTTTAGAAACACGGTGACCTCCGACCGTTATCTCGTGGACTACCCGGCGGCCATGTTCACGCCGGGCGCTCCCGGCGCCGCCTTCAGCGGCACGCTCGCGAGCCTGGCTCCGGGCGCGGCGCTCAGCTCCGCGCGCACGGCGCATCTGCTGGGCATCAACCTCAGCGATCCGCTGAACGGCGCCTGGCCGGCGTTGTCCGCGGCGCGCAGCAGTCAAGTGGATCACGATGGCGACGGGGACGTCGGCATCACGGTCGTCTTCGTGGACGACGGCACGTACAACCACGTGCAGACCGACGGCTCCTTCTTCGCGGCCCGCGCGTCGCACGGGTACGGCGCTCAGCGCCTGCGCTTTGCGCTCGGCGGCGCACTCTCGGGCTGCACGGGTGCGTCAGGCTCGGCGACTGTGTCGTTCGACACGCAGACCATCGGCTGCCGGCTGGAGTCGGGGCAGGACTGCAGCAGCAGCCAGTACTCCCACCTCTACGACAACAAGGTCGTGCACAGCATCGGCAGCGCGAGCTACTCCATGACGCGGCTCGGCGACACGGGCAGCAGCTTCACGTGCGCTCAAGTCCGCAGCGCGCTGTGACGAGGCCGCATCACGACGGCGCCATGCGCCGCTGCGGGCTGCTGCGCCGCTCGTCGCTCCCAGCTGCGCGCGCGCGCGTGAGCACCGCTCGTGCGGCCGACGTGAGGCTCACCGCGTCGAACGGCTTCTGCAGGAACTGCACGTCCGCGCCGAGCTCGGCCACCATGTGGATCTCGCCGGCCGCGTAGCCGGACACCAGCAGCACGGCGAGGCCCGGGTACAGCGCGAGCATGCGGCGGCTCAGCTCGATGCCGCTCACGCCCGGCATGATCACATCGGTGACGAGCAGGTCGATCCGCTCGTCGCGCTTCTTGGCGAGCGCCAGCGCTTCCTCGGCGTTCGCCGCGGTGAGCACCTGGTAGCCAGCGTCCTCGAGCAGATGCTTCAGCGAACGCCGCACTTGCTCCTGATCTTCCACCACCAGCACCGTGCCGCTGCCGGGGCTCCAGGTGCGCGGCGCTTCCGCGGCCTCGGGCGTGCTCAGGCTGTGGCACGGCAGCAGGATCTCGAAGCGCGTGCCGCGACCGAGCGCAGAGGTCACGCGGATGTGTCCGCCGGCCTGCTTCACGATGCCGTGCACGCTCGACAGGCCGAGCCCCGTGCCCTGTCCCAGCTGCTTCGTGGTGAAGAACGGCTCGAACACACGCGTGCGCGTCGCGTCATCCATGCCCGTGCCGTCGTCCGCGATGCACAACTTCACGTACGCTCCCGGCTGCGCGCCGGGCCAACCGGCGTCATCTCGTAGATCCACGCGCGTCACGCTCAGCTCCACGTGACCGCCGTCCGGCATGGCGTGGCGCGCATTGACGAGCATGTTCAAGATCGATTGCTCGATCTGCGTGGCATCGACGAGCACGACCGTGGGCTCGTCGGGCAGCAGCACCTGCAGGCGGTTCCGCTCGCCGAGCGCGCGCTCGAACAGGCTGCGCGCCGTGGTCACGACCTGCGACAGATCGGTGGGCTTCACGTCCAGCACTTGCTTGCGACTGAACGCGAGCAGCTGGCGCGTGAGGTTCGCGGCTTGCAGCGAGCCGTGACGGATCTCCCCGAGCAGGGCCTTGGCGTGCGGATCGCCGCCCCAGGTCTCCAGCAGATCGACGTTGCTCAAGATCATGCTGAGCACGTTGTTGAAGTCGTGGGCCACGCCGCCCGCGAGCATGCCCACGGCTTCTAACCGCTCGGCCTCGCGCAGCCGGTTCTCGTACTCTTCCTTCAGGCGCTGCAGCCGAGCGCGCTCGGTGACGTCGCGAATCACGCTGTGCACGCGCTGCTGCCCATCCAGGCCGTGCACGAGGCGCAGCTTCAGCTCGATCACGCCGATCTGCCCGTCCTGCCGCTTCAAGCGCAGCTCCTGGGGCGCGCGCTCCACGCCGACCAGCACGCTGCGAAACAGGTCGAGCGCGCGCTGCTCGTCGCCGTCCACGAACGTCAGCTGGCTCGTGAGCGGCTGCCCGTACAGCGAGCTCACGGGCGCGCCCCAGATGCGCTCCGCCGTGGGATTCGCGGAGATCACGCGGCCCTCGGCGTCGAACACCACGATCGCGTCCGGCGACTCGCTCACGATCTCCGACAAGCGCTGCTCGCTCACCATCAGCTGCTGCGTGCGCTGCTGCACGCGCGTCTCGAGCTGCTCGTTCGCGCGCTGCAGGTCCTCGTTTGCAGCCACGAGCGACGCCTGCGCTTCGGACACCTGCGCGTACAGCTCGGCGTTCTCGAAGCGCAGCCGAAACGCCTGGGTCAGCGCGCGGTGCACGTTTCTGGCCACGACCGCGAGCGCGGCGGTGAACAGCGCGAGCATCGCCACCATGCCGAGGTGCTCGCGGTCGCCGAACGACAAGAGGCGCAGCACCGCGGGCACGAGCGAGGGCAGCGTGTACGCGTAATACGCGGGCATGAAACAGGACAGGGTGGACGCGGCGCCCGCCGCCATGCCGGCCAGCACGAACAGCACGATCATCTGCTGCGTGAGCCCAGCCGGCAGCAGCACCGCGCCCGCAAAGCCCCAGAGCACCCCCGCGCACAACGAGCCTAGGGTGAAACGGCGGCCCCACAGCACCTGCTCCTGCGGCGCGCGCTCGCGCGACCAGTAGCGCTTACGGAGCTCGATACGCGCGATCGCCATCACGGTCATCGCGCAAGTCCAGCCCACGAGCAGACTGTGCGCAGTGTAAGACCACAGCACGGCGCTGAGGATGATCGCGTTCAGGACGTTCGTGAGCAGCACCGGCGCGCTCTGCCGATACAGCGTACGGACCTGTTCGGCGCGCACGAGCGGCGCGATCCATGGATCGGGCGGACGTTGCGAGCCCCGGCGCACCACCGAAGGCTGCGCAGTACGAGGGCTCGACGTCTGACCGGGCTGCAGCATGCGCGGAGCATAGCGCCGATCCTAGCTGCGCTGCACAAGCTAAGGCCGCGCTGCGCGGCACAGCCGTGAAACATTCTCGAAGGCTGCTGCGGATTCAGCCGCACCGTGTTGAACAGGTGGGATGAGGCTCGCTGCTCATTTCCAGTGGAACTCGCTCAGACAGTAACTATCACCGTGCGCGACGCACTTCTTGTGGACGCCAGTGATCTCGCGGGCGCCAGTACGGCTCAGCACGACCTCGACGAAGGGCTGGATCATCCAGTCGTGATGTTTCGGGAGGTCCGGGCAACCGTTGATGCGCATGCTGCTGCTGGTGTCAGTCAGCATCTCGGCCACGCTGTCGCCGCGGTCGTAGTAGCGCGGCCACAAGCGGCCCGCTTTCTCCATCAACGCGCGCGGTGAGGTGAACGCGAAGAGCACGCGGTAAATGCCCTTCACCTGGGCTTCGGCGAGCGCGCGCACCAGATCGTGCGCGGCGCGGCCGTCGCCGTTCCCGAGCACTCGATCGTACACGACCAGGTTCTCGGTGGCGTACTGCACGTCCACCCAGTCGGTGGGCAGCAGGTGACGCTCGTACAGGGCTTGTCGCGCCTGGGGGCTCAGGGCCGCCTTGATGCGCTCGACGATCGCCTCGCCGTGCTTCTGGCGGACCATGTCGAGGGTTTGCAGCACACTCAAGGCCTTCAGTTGCGTCATCTGCTGCCCGATGGGACTCACCATGATAAGGGTCGAGCGCAGTGATGCAATCGCTGCTGTAAATCCGCAGCGGATCCGTACGCTTGTCTATGCGAACCGCGCGCGCCGCGCGGAGGGCGGCGTGGGCAGCCGTGGGCGCTCGTGCTACATCGTGCGGCCATGCCCGAGCGACCAGACCTCGAGTACGTGGTGCCCATTCTGCAGGAACGGCTGCGCGATCAGCGCATCACGGCAGTGAGCGTGCAGAAGCCGATCGTGCTGCGCGTCGCGGTGCGCGGAGATGCGTCGAGCTTACTGTGCGATCAAGTGTTCGCGAGCGTGGAGCGGCGCGCGCACTTCGTCATCTTCAGCTTCGTGTACCCAACGTTGCAGCTCGTCGTGTCACCCATGCTCGCAGGGCGCTTCATGTTCGCGCAGGGAAAGCTGCCGCGCGACACCGCGCTGTCATGGAGCTTGAGCGGCGGTGACACACTCGTCTATCGCGACGACGTGCAGATGGGGAAAGTCTACATCATCGAGCGCGATGCCTGGCAGCTCGTGCCGGGCCTCTCCACGATCGGTGTGGACGTGCTGTCGCCGGCCTTCACGCTCGATGCGCTGCGCACGCTCGCGAAGAAGCGACGCGACCAGGTGCGCGTGTTCCTGATGGACAAATCCGCGCTCGACGCGTTCGGCAACGCGTACGCAGACGAGGTGCTGTGGGAGGCCAAGATCCATCCCAAGACCATGGTTCAGAAGCTTACGCCCGAGGATCTGGAACGGCTGCACGCCGCGATCGTCTCCGTGATGCGTCACGCCGTGGACACGATCGCCGAGCGCAAGCCCGCGCTCGACGAGAAGCTGCGCGACTTTCTCAAGGTGCGCAATCGTCACAGTGAGAAGTGCCCGCGCTGCGGAGATACCATCCGCCGCGCGGGCGTTCACGGTCACGACACGTTCTTCTGCCCGACTTGCCAGCCCGAGACGCGCAAGACCGGCATCGTGTCGTGGAAGTGATTACGCGCGAGAGAACACCGATCACCAGCAAGTGTTGGTCGCGCCGACGAGGCTGGGCACGCCGTTGTCGAGCGCGCCAGCGGGGTACGAGAACGCGAACTGATAACACATCTCCTGTTCGCTCGACGGACCGAACGCGACGCTGCTGTTCGACGTGTTGTTGAACGTGCAGGTCGAGGTGATCGTGTCACCCGGGAACAGATCGACGCTCGCGTGGTAGGTGATCTGATAGTTGAAGTCGAACGGCTTGTTGAACACTTCTTCCTGACGCCCGTCCGCGCGGTTCACGACCGAGCGCATGTGCCGCCCATAGCTGTGCATGTGCGGCCAGAGCTCGAAGATGTGGATGGGCTCGCTGCCTGTCATGCCGGCGCGGCTGGGCAGACACGTGCCCGCGAACTGACTCTCGCTCTTCGGCGGCATGCCGAGTGGTCCGTTGAAGTTCTCGGTGCCGAGCCAGGTCATGCCGGCGGTGTGCTTGCGCGTGCCTTTCGGGACCACGCAGATCTCCACACCGGATGCGTCGTTCTCGACGCCGCCCTGATTGTAGAAGTGCCACTCGATCATGATGCCGCTGCCGACCGGCGGCAGGCGCAGTCCGACGTCCTTCGGCATCTCGACGTCGTTGCCGCCGACGGCCCAGCCCGCGAGCAGCTGCGCCGAGTCGCCGATGTGCGTACCGATACCGGGCGCGAACGTGCCGTCCATGTCCGAGCCGAGCGTGGTGTAAAGCAACCAGTGATGCAGAAGCTTACGCTTGTCATACAGCGTCCGGAACGACACGAGCTCCGAAGGCTCCGTCCACGGCGCTTTGAAGTAGAACGACACGTAGATCTCGCCCGGCGGGACCGGGTAGGGCGTGGTGTCGCCGGGCATCTGCTGACCGTGATTGTGTAGCTCGTAGCACTTGGACCCATCCGGCCCGACGCGCGTCATGTTGGGGGACGGCGGCGCTGTCGGCGCAGTCACGATGTCGCTCGGCTGTTGGCAGCCGGCCGTGCCTTCCTCGCCGGGGCCGGGGTGACCAGCGTCCAGCCAGGCGTTCAGCGCGTCGCGCTCGGCCTGCGGCAAGAGCGCGCCCGGAGGCATGGGCATGGCCTCGTCGTTGATGCGCTGTTTGACGAGCTTGGCGACCTCCAGCGTGTTGCCCGGGGAGGTGCGGCCCGACTTGAGCTGGGCCGAGAAGTCGCTCGGCTTGACCAGCGACATGGGCGCGCCGCCGATCAGCTCTTTGCCGTGGCAGCTCGCGCACTTCTTCGCGATGATCGGCGCCACGCTGCAGGGCAGGCCGCCGCCACTGCCTGCGGCAGGCGTCCCCGCGCTGCCGGCCGTTGCAGGGCGACCCGCGCTCGCCAGCGTCCCGGCTGCGCCTGTGCCAGCAGCAGGCAGCGCCGCTGGTGGCGTCAACGGAGCGGCTGGCGTGCCTGCGTTAGCCGCCGTGGGCTGCGACGGAACGGCCGTGCGGCCTGCCGCGCTGAGCTGCGGCTGGTTGCCGCCATCGCCCGAGGAGGTGCTCGGCGTACAGCCACAGACGAGCGCAATGAGCGCGCTGACCGAACATGCCAGCAGATGGCCGAACCGATGCGACGCAGGCTGAAGCTTCATGCTTTGTCTACTTTCCACGCGCCGCCTGGCGCACCTCTACCCTGTGTACTCGTCGTCGCAGTGCGCGGCAGCTAACGGAACGGCTCAGCTTTGTGCGTAGATGCGAGCCCTGATCCAGACAAAAACCGCGCGCTCTCGCCGCGTCGTGTCCGATCCGGTTCGCTCCGTGCTGTGCATGCGCGCGGCGGCATGTCAGACCTGCACGCCATGTCCCCAAGCTTGTGGGTGGAGCACGGCGACGGGCTGGCCTGGCTGCGCGAGCACCCGGCCCAGCCGCACACCAGCATCGTGACGTCGCTGCCGGATGTCTCGGAGGTGCCGCTCGAGCTCGAGGGCTGGCGGCAGTGGTTCAGCGACGCCGCCCAGCAGCTCCTCTGCTGGTTGCCGGCGGGCGCGCTCGGGATCTTCTACCAGAGCGACATCCTGCACGCGGGCGTGTGGGTGGACAAAGCGCACCTGGTGCAGCGCGCGGCGGAGGCCGCTGGTGCCGTGCTGGTCTGGCACAAGATCGTGTGCCGCATGCCGCCCGGAGCGGCGCGCTTCGGACGCGCCAGCTACTCGCACCTCTTGTGCTTCAGCCGCACGCCGCTGCCGCCCCCGCGCCACGCGTACCCCGACGTGCTGCCGAGCGACGGGGACAAGACGTGGACGCGCGGTATGGGCACGGCGGCGTGTGAGCTGGCCTGCCGCTATCTGCGGCAGGAGACGGCCACCGAGCGCGTGCTCGACCCGTTCTGTGGTCACGGCAGCGCGCTCGTCGTGGCGCGGCGCATGGGCTTCGAGGTGCTCGGCGTCGAGCTCAACAAGAAGCGCTGTCGCGTCGCGCGCGCTGCGATCGCACGCGCGACTGCGTCAGACTGATGCCGCCGTGAGCTGCAGACCTCAGTGGCCCGCGTGCACCGCCGGCTTGCCTTCGATCACGCCGCGGAACCAGTCGACGAGCGAAACGTCGCCGATGCGGCTGGTATAGAAGCCCTCGCCGCCGAGCCAGGTGTGCTGCGAGCCGCTCGGGTAGTAGGTGCTGAAGTTGGGGAACTTCTTCACGCGCTCGCGGTAGTCGAGCAAGCCCATGAGGAAGTCGGCCGCCGGCATGGGCGTGAACAGCAAGATGCCGTTGCAGTCGTCCGCGCCGTTGTTCGTGCCGATGCCGTAGAAGCCGCGGATGATCGAGTCGGCGTCGGCCTCGATGAGCCCGCTGCTCTTCCCGGTGGCATGGCCGGCGGTGTACTCGAGGAACTGCGTGGAGTAGTCCATGCTCGCGTCGCAGCTCTTGCCGCAGTCGTCGAGGATGCTGTTTTCGAGGCCCCAGTACTGCACGTACTTGTCGGTCAGGCACTTCGGCAAGAACTCGCTCGAGAACGTGGGACCGGAGTCGTCCACCATCGTGACGGGAACCGCGCCGAACGCCCACTGCACGTACGCCGCGTTCGAGGCCGCGCCGAATCCGCCCGCGCTCACGCCCGTGAGCAGCACCTGCTGCGCATCGGCGAAGGTCGGCACCACGCGCTCGAGGAACGCCTTGAGGTTCTTGCGGCCGGCGAAATGCTGGGTGCCTGGCAGACCGGGGATCTGCGAGTCCTTCGCGCCCATGTGCACGTCACCCGTGCAGTACGGCACGTACACGAAGCTCCAGTCCTTCACGGGGTTTTCCGCGCGATTGCGGTCGAACACGCCATTGCCGGAGGGGTTCTGGCTGCCCACGCTGTCCGGGTTCGCGCCGCACGTCTGTGAGTCGAAGCAAGCGCCGCCGCCCTCGAGGTAGATCATCACGCGCTTGCTGCCCGCGCTCAGGTTCACGCTGATGCCCGCCGGGCTGCCGGAGCGGCACTGCGTGTCCATGAACGGGACGTAGGTCCACGTCTTGTCCGGTGCCATGATGGGCATGCCGGTGGGCTTGAACGCCGGCCGCGAGAGGATGCCGTCCTCGCCCTGGGGTGCCGGTGCCGTGCCGCCCGCCGCCCCGACTCCGGCCGCGCCGCTCCCAGCAGCAGGCGCGCCGCTGCCGGCTGCAGGCGGCACGCCCGCGTCGCTGTCGTCCTGTGGCCGCGGCGGAACGGGTGCGCCCGCGATGCCCGTGCTGCCGGTGCCCGCGACCGGCGGCGTGCTGACGGCCGTGCGGCCGGCGCCGGGCGGGGGCGTGCTGCCGCCACCGGCTGCAGGCACGACCGGTACGCCGCTACCAGCGGCAGGGACGGCCGGGGTACCGCCGACGCCGAGGCCGGACACATCGGTGGATGCCGAGTCAGCGCAGGCCAGGAGCAGCAGTGCCGAGCCGGCCGCCGCGGAGAGCGCGAAGCGGGTGCGAGTGATCATGCGCGGCAAGTATTCGGCTCACGTATGGGAGTCAATGTTGAGATCCGGTCGCGGCTCGAATGGAGATTCAAATGGCGGCAAAGGCTAGCGGCCTGGGCGCCCTGCGGAGGTCGGGAGCCGCGGAGCTTGCGGAGCGGGTCCCGCGACCGCCGCTGTGATTAATTGCGCGGATCCGGGCTCGCGCTCACTTGCGGGGCGTCTCGGTACTCGCGCTGGCATGCGCGTGCGCGCGCAGCACCTCGCCCACGCACAGAAACACCTGCCACATGCCTTCGTCGCGGAGGCGGTAGTCGAAGCCGTCGTAGCGGACGACCGGAGTCCCCGCGAGCACGGGCTTGGCGTTCTCGTCGAGCTGGGTGACGGGCGTGAGCTCGTAGTGTCCCGTGCGCCTGGGTCGCAGCGTGGAAAACCACAAAGACTTGCCGGGGGCATTCGTGCTGAGCGCGAGCTGCAGGTACTCGGCGTCGCCGTCGGGCGCGCTCACGACCTTCATCACGACGAGCGGCGTGTCCTTCGGGATCACGATCTCCTGCACCATCGCGCTCGCCGACGCGCGAAACGCACCCTCGGCGCTGTTCTGCTCGCGCTGGGCCGTCGAGCGCTGCAACACCAGCTCGCCCGAGGTGCGGAAGTGCATGCGCTTCAGGTCCTCCTCGCGCAGCGCGTGCTCGCGCTTGTAGCTCACCGTGAACGCCGTGGTCGCGCAGCCATTACAAAACACGGCCGCGAACAGCACGGCGGCGCGCACGAACGCTCGGCGCATCGGGAACATGTCGCCTGATCTTGCCGCAAATCCACCCGTTCCGCACCCGGGTCCACGGCTTTCGTGTGCGCGTTCCGACCACTCGCAGGCGCGCCGCTTGAGCGTCAGCGGCTCCGCGCAGTAGCCTCGCGGCATGTCATCCGAAGTCGACGCGAGCGCTGGGGCGGCGGCCGTGAGCCGCGTGCTCGAGCAGATCGGGCGGCGCATCGTCGGCCAGTCCGCCGCGGTCGAGCTGCTCTTGGTGGCACTGCTATGCGAGGCACACGTCTTGATCGAAGATGTGCCCGGCACGGGCAAGACGGCGCTCGCCAAGGCGCTGGCGCAATCGCTCCAGCTGAGCTTCAGGCGCATCCAGTTCACGCCGGACTTGCTGCCGTCGGACATCATCGGTTCCAGCATCTTCGATCAGCGAACGTCGAGCTTCGAGTTTCGACCGGGGCCCCTGTTCGGACAGATCATCCTGGCAGACGAGATCAACCGCGCCACGCCGCGTACGCAGTCGGCGCTGCTCGAGGCCATGGAAGAGCAACAGATCAGCGTCGACGGCGCGACCCGACCGCTGCCGCGGCCGTTTCTCGTGATCGCCACGCAAAATCCGGTCGAGCTCGAGGGCACTTTCGCCTTGCCAGAGGCACAGCTCGACCGGTTCTTGCTGCAGCTCTCCCTGGGTTATCCGGACCTCGAGACCGAGCGTGCGATCGTGCTGCGCAATCAAGCTGGGGTCTCTGCCGCTGTGAGCGGCGTGCTGACGCCGGAGGAGCTAGCCTCCTTGCAGCGCGCCGTCGGGGCAGTGCACGTGGCCGAGCCCGTGCACACCTATCTGCTCGAGCTGGTGCGCGCCACGCGCGGCTGGCCCGGAGTGCAGCTCGGCGCGAGCCCGCGTGCGAGCATCGCGCTCTTTCGCAGCGTGCAGGCGCTCGCGTGGCTGCGCGGGCGCGCCTACGTGCTGCCGGACGATGTCAAGACGCTCGCGCCCACGGTGCTTGCGCACCGTCTGGTGCTCACGCACGAGGCGCGTGCGAAGGCCGTGTCGGCGCAGTTGATCATGAAGCACATCCTGGATCGCGTCGCCGTGCCGGTGGAGGACGGGCTCGCGCTCACGCCGAGCGCTCATGCGCGCGGGCCGTCTGCCCATGCTTGATCCGCGCTGGCTCGCGGCTCTGATCTTGCTCGCCATCTGGGCGTTTCGCAGTGGGCAGAGCTTGCTCGCGACGGCCACGGGCTACGCGCTGCTGCTCGCGCTGCTCATGTTGTGGATGCGCCGCGTCGCGCTGCGCGGCGTCGGCTATCGCCGTGAGCTCGCGCACGACCGCGCGAGCTGCGGGGACGAGATCGAGCTGCGCGTACAGATCAGCAACGACAAGCTGTGGCCGCTCGCGTACCTGGAGGTCGAAGATCAGCTGCCGCGGCACGTGAGCCTGCTGGACGGCACGGTGCGACGCGCACGCGATAGCCTGCTGCCGAGTCTGGTCATGCGGCGCGCCATGCTGCCATACGAGCGGGTCACGCGCCGGCTGCGCGTGCGCTGCGACCGTCGCGGCGTGCACCACTTCGGCCCGGCCCAATGTCGCGCGGGAGATTTCCTGAGTGAGCCGACCGAACATCGCGGCGTGCCGGAAGAGCTGGAGCTCCTGGTGCTGCCGAAGATCTTCCCGATCGTCGTCCGCGAAGATCCTGCGAGCCCGGTGCTCGGACCGCTGCGTGCGCGGCGCGCGCTGCTCGTCGATCCGCTGCGCGTGGTCGGCGCGCGCGACTACCAGAGCGGCGATCCCATGCGGCACGTCGACTGGCGCGCCACGGCGCGTCGCAACGCGCTGACCGTGCGCGAGCTGGAGCCGAGCGCGACGCCCGGCTTGCAGCTGATCCTCGACTTCGAGGTGCGCGCTGCGCGAGCGGATACCGTGGAGCCCGACGAGCTGGAGCTGGCCATCAGCGTGGTGGCTTCGCTCGCGACGCACGCCGCACGCCAGGGTTGGGCGTTCGGCCTACTCGGAAACGGCTGGAGCGGGGGTGCACCGCTGCATGTCCCCGCATCGCCTGCGCCGACGCAGCTCACGCGCGTGCTCGAGGCGCTGGCGCGCGCGCGAAGCCGCCCGAGCGCGCCGCTCGCGACGTGGCTCTCGGAGCAGTCCGCGCGCGACCTCACGCGCGGGGCCTCTGCGCTGGCGGTGGTCACGTGTCACGTGCACGCCGGGTTGCGGGCCGCGCTCACGGGTTTGCGCCGCCGCGGCATGCACGTGTTCCTGGTGCAGGTCGGTGGCGAAGACGGAGCGGACGGCGCTCTCGGGTTTCCGCTGCGTCGTGTGGCTTACGAGGAGGGCTGGGTGACGCGTGACGCGCTGGTTCTCGCGTAGCGATCTCGGCTTGCTCGCGGGCCAGACGCTGATGGAGGCGTGCTCGGTCTGGGTCGTGCTGCGCGTGATCACGACGCTCGCACCGAGCGCGCTTTTGGTCGGTTTCGGTTGGTGTGTCGGCTTGCAGCTGGCAGCGGCGCTGACCGCGCGCGCGGCTGCGTTTCTGCCAGTGCACGTGGCGCTGCAGCGGGCAGGGCTCGGGCTGCTGGAGCTGCTGCTCTTGTGGCTGGCCTTGCGCTCGGCGCTCGCACCGGACGCGGCTGTCGGGTCACTCTCCGCGTTGATTGAGCCGCAACGGCCCATCGGTGGTCCGCTCACCTTGCTGATCTGGCTGGCGGCGAGCTTTCTGACCGCGCGCGGGGCGCTGATCGGAGCGCAATCCACCGAGGCGGCGAGCGTGCGTCGCTGGTTCCTGATCGGCGCGATCACGCAGGTCATCCTGTATGCGCTGCTCGCTCGCGGCGGCGTGCCGCCGAGCACGCTGCCGCTGTCCGAGCTGCAGGCGCTGACCACGGCGTATTTTCTCGGAGGCGCGGTCGTGTGTGCGCTGGCGGAGCGTCGCGCTGCGCACGCGCGGCAGCAGTTGCCCGCGCAGCACCTGGCTGCTTTCGCGTGGGCGCTCGCGCTGCCGCTCGGTGCGCTCGCGCTGGGGGGTGCCGTGCTCGGTGCCAGCGTGCTCGGTGTGCGCGCGTTCATGGGCTACCTGCAGCGCGGCGCAGTCGCGGCGCTGCAGTTGGTGTGGGCCCTCATCGGGGTGCTTGCTCGCGTCGTGTCGTTCCTGTTGCATGCGCTCGCAGCGAGCGTCGGTGAGGCGCCAGCCGAGCTGCGACGGGCAGCGCCGGGGTCGGATGGTCCCGAGTGGGGTGCGCGGCTGTGGCACACGCCTCGCTTCTGGACTGATGGGGAAGCACTCACTGTCGTGCTGAGCCTCGCAGTGCTGCTCCTGTGTGGATTGTTCCTGGCGTCTTGGCTGCGCGCGCGGGTGCAGGCGCGGCAGCTGGAGGTCGTCGACGAAGACAGCAGCTGGCTCCTGTCCTGGTCGAGCGTGGGGCAGCGCTGGCGGGCGCGGCTCGGCGCAATTTCGGCGCTGCGGAACCGAAGGCGCGCGGTCGTGCAAGCGCTGCAGGACAGGACGCGCACGCCGCGAGACATGCGCGCGATCTACCGGCGTGTGCTGCGCTGGGCCGCAGCGCGCGGTCACGTGCGGCGCGCCGGGGCGACGCCGCTCGAGCTGGCCGAGGAGCTGGTGCGGCACTTCCCGGAACGCCGCCATGAGCTGCAAGCGCTCACGGCTTACTACAACGCCGCGCGCTACGGCGGACACGCGGCATCCGCCGACGAGATCGATCGGGCCTGCGCGCTGCTCGCGGACGTTCAGCGCGAGCGTTGAGCGGCTCAGATGACCTCACCTTGCGAAGAGCCGTACGCCGCGTCGATGCCTTTGTAATATTCGATGTAGTAGTCGAAGTAGGGCTCGGCTTGATAGGCGTTGGCGCCCATGACTGCGTTGGGGTCGCCGGTTTGGCGCGCGAGATCGTCGGCTCCGTTCACGATGCGGTTGTTCTTGAGGTCGAAGTTCTTTTCGCCCGTGCGGTAGGCGCCGAAGATGACTGCCATGTCTTCGGTGGTGCTGACCGTGCCTCCGGCCTGACGCTTCAGGTCTGCTTTCCACGCCACGACGATCGCTGCGGCCTCGACGGGGTTATTCTAGACGTTTTCGAAGCTCGCATCGAACTTCGCCG
>Ga0190269_10000515_pt1 | contig 19631 bp, 17 predicted proteins | sample Popmic249IS_FD_133749 | JGI IMG/M metagenome (GOLD analysis project Ga0190269, IMG submission 133749) | Populus adjacent soil microbial communities from riparian zone of Blue River, Arizona, USA - 249 IS | ecosystem: Environmental > Terrestrial > Soil > Riparian zone | place: USA: Arizona... | reverse complement strand
TGCCGACCACGGTGTAGTCCGGGTCGATGGAGACGCGGTTGATGTCGTCGTAGACGATGAAGAACTGGCTGCCGACCGAGATCGGCTCCGAGCTCTTCGCCATCGCGACCGTGCCCCTCCGGTACGGGAAGTCCTCGCCCGTCGGCAGGTTCTCGGTTCCGTAGCGGTACGACGGGCCGCCGGTGCCGTCGCCGAACGGGTCGCCGCACTGCAGCACGAAGAGGATGTCGGTCACCAGGCGATGGCACACGGTGTTGTCGAAGAAGCGCTTCCCGGCCAGGAACGTGAAGCTGTTGCTGCTGCACGGCGCGGCGGCCCGGTCGAGCGTGAACTCGATCGTCCCGCGGTTGGTCACCATCGTCGCGGTGCGCGTCCCGGAGGCCGGGACGTTCGTCGTCGGCGGGGTGCCGACTTCCTTGATCCGGCCGGCGCTGGGGTCGGCCTTCTCGTAGCTGCAGCTGGTGGTCGACGCCGCCGGGGGCCTGCTGCTCGCGGTGACCGCGGTACCGCGCTCGCCGTCGTCGTCGCCGCTGCGCCGCAGGGCCAGGCCCGCGCCCGCGCCGGCGAGCAACACGACGATCGCCACTGCTCCGGCGAGCAGCGCGACGGTTCGCCGACGGCGCCGCGCCGGGGCCTCGGGCGACGGCGGCACCGGCGAGTAGGCGTCGGGAGCCGGTGACGGCGCGCCGGGGGACCCGGCCGTCGGCTGCAGCGCGTGTGCCGGCTGGAACGCGGGGGTCGGCGGGGGCGGGGCTGCCGGCTGGAACGCGGGGGTCGGCGGGAGCGCGGGTGTCGGCGCCGCGGCGCCGAGGAGGTCGGCGGCGCGGACGGCGCCCTGCGCCACCACGGACTCGGGGTTCTCCACGACCGTGGGGGCGATCCCGAAACGCTGATGCAGCAGCGTGGCGGCGAGCGGGATCCGGCTGGAGCCGCCGACCAGGAAGATCGCCGCGACCGCGTCCGCCGGGAGCCCCGCGTCGCGCACCGCGGCGCTGGTGGCGCCGACGGTCCGGTCCAGCAGCGGCAGCGCCACCCGGTCGAGCACCTCCCGCCCGATCGGCACGTCGTCGTCGAGGAGCGGGATGTGCACGTGCGCGGTCGACGCGCGCGAGAGCATCTCCTTGGCGTGCCGGACGTCGTCCCGGAGCGTGCGGGAGGCCCGCAGATCACTGGGGGTCGTCGGGAGGGCCAGCCGCGGCCACACCGCGTCGGCCCTGGTGCCCAGCGCGGTCTGCAGGTACGTGAAGATCGCCGCGTCGATGTCGAGGCCGCCCAGGTCGGCGATGCCCTCGGAGGCCGCGACGGCGAGTGCGCCCCCGGTCCGCCGCACGACCGTCGCGTCGAACGTGCCGCCGCCGAAGTCGTACACCACGACGGCGCGCCCCTCGTCGAGGGTGACCGCGGTCAGCGCCAGGAAGCTCGACGCGGCGGCGACCGGCTCCGGCACGAGCGTCGGGGTGGAGATCCCGGCGAGCGCCGCGGCCTGGGTCAGCAGCTCCTGCCGGGCTCGGCGCCAGGCCACCGGGTGGGTGAGGACGACGTGGTCGGGGTCCTGCCCGCAGACCCGCCGTGCCTCCGTCATCACCCGGCCGAGCACCGCGGCGACGAGGTGGGTGACCGGCAGCTCGCGGTCGCCGAGCAGTACCGTGCCGTCGTCGATCCGCCGCTTGGGGTTCGGCTCGAACGCCTCCGGCCGCACCCGGGCGGCGTGCTGGGCGTCCCGGCCGGTCAGGAGCTGGCCGGAGTAGTCCAGGTGCACCGCGGACGGCAGGAGCGGCGACCCGTCGAAGAGGAGCATCTCGGTGCGGCCGTCGGCGTGCCGGAGCGACGCGACCGTGTTCGAGGTGCCGAAGTCGATACCGAGCACAGAGCCGCGCCGCTGCATGGGGCGCAGCCTAACGATCGCGATCGGACGGTCGGGACAGGGCCCGTGCCCCGGACGGGCCGTGCTCCGGGGGCGGTGCCCCGGACGGGCCGTGCGCCGGACGGGCCGTGCCCCGCCGGAGCGAGGTCGGCGTCCGGGCGCGAGGCCGTCGTGACCGCCGGTCGGTCACCGCGCCGCGCGCCCGGACGTCAGGTCCGCCTCCCGGCGGACCGGGCGATCACTTGTACATCGTCTGGTTCATGGTGCCGGGGGCGTAGGCGTCCGGGTCGACCCAGACGTTGATCAGGCTCGGCAGCCCCGACTCGCGGGCTCGCTGCAACGCCGGGGCGATGTCCGCCGGGTCGCGCACTTCCTCGCCGTAGCCGCCGAGCATCTGGGCGAACTTGTCGTACTGCACGTCGCCCAGCGTGTTCCCGACCCGCTGGCGCGCCTCGCCGTACTTGCGCATCTGCCCGTAGCGGATCTGGTTCATCGACGAGTTGTTCCCGACGATGCCGACGAACGGCAGGTTGAACCGCACCAGCGTCTCGAAGTCCCACCCGGTGAGGCTGAACGCGCCGTCACCGAAGAGCGCCACGATCTCCTTGTCCGGCCGGGCGTACTTCGCCGCGAGCACGAACGGGATGCCGACGCCGAGCGTCCCGAGCGGCCCCGGGTCCATCCAGTGACCGGGCGACTTGGGCTGCACGACGCCGCCGGAGAACGTCACGATGTCGCCGCCGTCCCCGATGTAGATCGAGTCCGGCGTGAGGAACTCGTTGATCTCGTGCGCGAGCCGCAGCGGGTGGATCGGCGACGCGTCGGACAGCTGCCGGGGCAGGCGCTTCTGGTACGCCGCGTTCTCCTCGGCGCGCAGCTCCTCGAACCACGGGCGCCGGTCGGGCCGCGAGACCCGCCCGGACGAGGCCGCCGTCACGGCCGCGAGCACCGCTCCCGGGTCACCCACGATCCCCAGGTCGATGTCGCGGTTCTTGCCGACCGTGCGGTAGTCCATGTCGATCTGGACGACCGTCGCGTTCTTCGGCAGCCGGCGCCCGTACCCCATCCGGAAGTCGAACGGCGTGCCGACGATGAGGATGACGTCGGCGTTGTTGAACGCGTACCGCCGCGAGAGGTGGAAGTGGTGCGGGTCGCCGGGCGGCAGCGAGCCCCGCGCCGAGCCGTTCATGAACACCGGGACGTCCAGGGTCCGGGCGAACTCGATCGCCGCGTCGGTGCCGCGGCCGGTCCAGACCTGCGACCCGAGCAGCACGGCCGGCTTCTCCGAGTGCGCCAGGACGTCCGCGAGCCGCTCGATCGCGGCCGGGTCGCCGGCGCTCTTCGTCGACGCGCGGTAGCGGCCGGGCTCGGGGATCGTGCAGTCGGCGAGGTTCACCTCGGCGTCCAGCACGTCCCGGGGAATCTCCAGGAAGGACGGGCCCGGCGCACCGGCGTAGCACTCGCGGAACGCCATCGAGACCATGTCGGCGCTGCGGGTGGTGTGCGGCACGGTCGCGGCGAACTTCGTGATCGGCGTCATCATGTCGACGTGCGGCAGGTCCTGCAGTGAGCCCATCTTGTGCTGGCTCAGCGCGCCCTGGCCGCCGATCAGCAGCATCGGGCTCTCCGCGCGGAACGCGTTCGCGACGCCGGTGACGGCGTCGGTGGTGCCGGGGCCCGCGGTGACGACCGCGACGCCGGGCTTGCCGGTTATCCGCGCGTAGCCGTCCGCGGCGTGGGCCGCGACCTGCTCGTGCCGGACGTCGACCACCGCGATGCCCTCGTCGACGCAGCCGTCGTAGATGTCGATGATGTGCCCGCCGCAGAGGGTGAAGATGACGTCGACGCCTTCGGCCTTGAGCGCCTTCGCGACGAGGTGCCCGCCGGAGATGCGGTCCGGGTCGCCGCTGCGTGCGCGCAGAATCTCCGCGGTCGCGGACGACTCGGCGGACTCCACTGCCGAGGCCGGACCCCGCGGATCAGTGGTGGTCGCCGCCACATGTGCTCCGGCCTGTGCGGACTCCGGCTCGGTGGTGGCTTGACTCATGTCCCTCAACTCCTCGATCGTGCCGCGGGATTGAAGACTGCATACCGTATGCGGCATCCATATCGTCCACCCGACTCCGGGGGCTGTCCAGAGCGGATCGTCGACGAGAATATTGCATACAGTATGGCGACGCAGTTACGCTCGTGCCACTCCATCCGCACGACCTCCAGGACGGTGGCTGTGGACCTCTACGAGTACCAGGCACGAGACCTGTTCGAGGCGCACGACGTCCCGGTCCTCCCGGGCGTCGTCGTCGACACCCCGAAGGACGCACGGGCCGCCGCCGCCGATCTCGGGCGCGCGGTGGTGGTCAAGGCCCAGGTGAAAGTCGGCGGCCGGGGCAAGGCCGGCGGAGTGAAGCTCGCGCCGACCCCGGACGACGCCGAGCGCACGGCCGAGTCGATCCTCGGCATGGACATCAAGGGCCACCGGGTCGGCAAGGTGCTGGTGACCGCCGCGACCGAGATCGCCGACGAGTACTACCTCTCCTACCTGCTCGACCGCGCGAACCGCACGTTCCTCGCGATGGCGTCGCTCGAGGGCGGTGTGGAGATCGAGGAGACCGCCGCCACGAACCCCGGCGCGCTCGTGCGGATCCCGATCGACCCACTGACCGGCGTCGATGACACCGTGGCCGCGGAGATCGTCGGCGCGGCCGGGCTGCCGGCGGAGGCCGTCGAGGCGGTGCAGCGCCTCTGGACGACGTTCGTGGCCGAGGACGCGCTGCTCGTCGAGGTCAACCCGCTGGTCCGCGACTCCGCGGGCGCGATCGTCGCGCTCGACGGGAAGGTGACGCTGGACGACAACGCGGCGATCCGGCACCCCGCCCACGCCGGCCTGCGCGACTCCGGCACCGGCGACCCGCTGGAGGCCAGGGCGCACGCCAAGGGCCTGAACTACGTCCGGCTCGAGGGCCAGGTCGGCGTCGTCGGCAACGGGGCGGGCCTGGTGATGTCGACGCTCGACGTCGTGGCGTACGCGGGAGAGGCGCACCGCGGCGTCAAGCCGGCGAACTTCCTCGACATCGGCGGCGGCGCCTCGGCCGAGGTGATGGCGAACGGGCTGGAGATCGTGCTGGCCGACCCGGGGGTCCGCAGCGTGCTGGTCAACGTCTTCGGCGGCATCACCGCGTGCGACGCGGTGGCCGACGGCATCGTCCGGGCCTACGCCCTGCTGACCAGCCGTGGCGAGCCGGTCGACCGGCCGGTCGTCGTCCGGCTGGACGGCAACCGTGCGGCCGAGGGGCGGCGCATCCTGCGTGTCGCCGGGCTACCCGGCCTCGAGCTGGTGGACACGATGGACGGCGCGGCGGCACGGGCCGCCGAGCTCGCGGCGCGGGAGGCGTGAGATGGCGATTTTCCTGACCGAGAAGAGCCGGGTCCTCGTCCAGGGGATGACCGGTGCCGAGGGGACCAAGCACACCCGCCGGATGCTCACCGCGGGCACCACGGTCGTCGGCGGCGTCAACCCGCGCAAGGCCGGGACGAGCGTCGACTTCGACGGCACGCGCCTGCCGGTCTTCGCCGGGGTGGCCGAGGCGATGCGGGAGACCGGGGCGGACACCACGGTGATCTTCGTGCCACCGGCGTTCACGCTGGCGGCCGGCGTGGAGGCGATCGAGGCCGGGATCGGCCTGGCGGTCGTGATCACCGAAGGCGTACCGGTGCACGACACGGCCGTGCTGTGGGCGCGCGCGGTGGCGGCCGGGAACGCCACCCGGATCATCGGTCCGAACTGCCCGGGCCTGATCAGCCCTGGGAAGGCCAACGCAGGCATCATCCCCGCCGACATCACCGGCCCGGGCCGCGTCGGCCTGGTCTCGAAGTCCGGGACGCTGACCTACCAGCTCATGTACGAGCTGCGCGACCTCGGGTTCTCCACCTGCGTCGGAATCGGTGGCGACCCGATCGTGGGGACGACGCACGTCGACTGTCTGCAGGCGTTCGAGGACGACCCGGAGACCGACGCGATCGTGATGATCGGGGAGATCGGGGGCGACGCCGAGGAGCGTGCCGCCGACTACATCGCCGCCCACGTCTCCAAACCGGTGGTGGGGTACGTCGCGGGCTTCACCGCGCCGGAGGGCAGGACGATGGGGCACGCGGGGGCGATCGTCTCCGGCAGCTCCGGCACCGCGGACGCCAAGCAGAAAGCGCTGGAGGCCGCCGGCGTCCGGGTGGGTCGCACGCCCACGGAGACCGCCACGCTGCTCCGCGAGGTGCTCGGCTAGCGGATTTCCCTCATTGGTCCAGATCGGACCCGTCTGGGTGCGATAACGTTCGTTCGCGGCGATCCTTCGACGGGGAAGGGGGCGTGCGGTGCGGTGGAACCTGCGATGGGTGGCGGCGAACGCCGACGTCTGGCGCCCCTCTGACCTGTTGCAGGCGTGCCGGGCCGCGGGGTACTCGCCCTCGCTGAGCAAGGTCGCGTCCTGGTGGAACGGGACGCCGACGTCGGTGCGGCTCGACGAGCTCGACATGATCTGCACGGCGCTGCGCTGTCGCGTCGACGATCTGCTCGAAGCCGAGCCGCCGGCCTCGGCGAGGCCGGCCGGTTCCGACGGCGCGGCCGGCGCGCCTGCCGCCCCCGACGGCGGGATCTGACGCCCGCGCGCGGTACCGCACACTCCCTGCCCGCACCGGTGCGCCCGGTGCGGGCAGGCGTGTTGTCGTCGTGCGGGCCGCGCGCGCGCCGGAACCCCCCTGCCCGCGGACGGCGGCCGGGCCGCCCTTGACCGCCGCGCCATACTGCATACAGAATGCAATCCATGACGGACCGCTTGCGCTACGACGTCAACCTCTCGATCCTCTTCACCGAGTTACCGCTGCTCGAGCGGCCCGCCGCCGCGCGGCGCGCCGGCTTCGACGCGGTCGAGTTCTGGTGGCCGTTCGCCGAGGCCGTGCCCGCCGACGCCGAGGTCGACCGGTTCGTCCGGGCCGTACAGGACGCCGGTGTCCAGCTCGTCGGCCTGAACTTCTTCGCCGGTGACATGGCCGGGGGCGACCGCGGCGTCCTGTCCTGGCCCGGCCGCACCGGCGAGTTCCTCGACAGCGTGAACGTCGCCGTCGCGATCGGTGCCCAGCTCGGCTGCCGCGCGTTCAACGCGCTCTACGGCAACCGCCTGGACGGCGTCGACCCCGCCGAGCAGGACGACGTCGCCCGCGAGGCACTCATCCTCGCCGCCCACGCCGCGTCGCGTATCGACGGCACCGTGCTGATCGAGCCGCTCTCCGGCGCCCCGCGGTACCCGCTCCGCACGGCCGCCGACGCGCTCGGCGTCATCGACCGGCTGCCCGGCCGGACGAACCTGCGCCTGCTCGCCGACCTCTACCACCTGGCGGTCAACGGGGACGACCTGGACGCGGTCGTCGAGCGGCACGTCGGCCGGATCGGTCATGTCCAGATCGCCGACGCCCCCGGCCGGCACGAGCCCGGAACCGGCTCCCTCGATCTGTCCGGCTACCTGGCCCGCGCGGCGGCCAACGGCTACCGCGGCTGGGTCGGCCTGGAGTACGTCCCGTCCGGCCCGAGCGCGGACAGCTTCACCTGGCTCCCTCCCGACCGCCGGGCAGCGCTCCGGGAGCCCGCCGCGGCAGGCGGCATCCACCCCACCGCAGGAGGGCAGCGATGAGCAGGATCGGATTCATCGGGCTGGGCGTGATGGGCGCGCCGATCTCCCGTCACCTCGTGAAAGCCGGGCACGACGTCACCGGCTTCGACGTCCACACCCCTGCGGTGGAGGCCTTCGCCGCCGACGGTGGCACGCCGGCCACCGGCGTCGCCGACGCGGTCCGGGGCGCCGACGTCGTGATCACGATGCTGCCGAACCACCCCCAGGTCGAGGACGTGGTGCTCGGCCCGGACGGCGTCCTCGCGACCGCGCCCGAGAAGACGCTGCTGATCGACATGAGCACGATCCGGCCGGAGACGTCCGCGGCGATCGCGGCCACCGCCGCCGCCCACGGGATCGGCGCGCTCGACGCCCCGGTCTCCGGCGGTCAGACCGGGGCCGAGCAGGCCACGCTCTCGATCATGGTCGGCGGCGACGAGAGCGACTTCGCCGCGGCACGCGGAGTGCTCGAGGTGCTGGGCACACCGCGGCACGTCGGCGGCCCCGGCGCCGGCCAGGTCGTCAAAGCCGCCAACCAGCTCGTCGTCGCCGGGATCTACGCGCTGGTCAGCGAAGCGATCGTGCTGCTGCACGGCGCCGGCGTCGACGTGCGGACCGGCCTCGACGTCCTGGCCGGTGGGCTCGCGGCCAACCGCATCCTCGACCTCAAGCGCGAGTCGATGATCGCGCACGAGTTCGCGCCGGGCTTCCGCATCGACCTGCACCACAAGGACATGGCGATCGTGCTCGACGCCGCCCGCCGCGCCGACGTCGCGCTGCCGGTCACCGGGCTCGTCGCCCAGCTCGTCGCGGCCGGCCGCGCGATGGGGCACGGCTCGCTCGACCACTCCGCGCTGTTGAAGGTCACCGAAGCGCTGTCCGGCCAGGACCGGTAGGGAGACGCCATGCCCCAGATCCCCGCGATGCAGGCGGTCGTCGAAGTTCTCGAGTCCGAGGGCGTCGACACCGTGTTCGGCTGCCCCGGCGCCGCCATCCTCCCGCTCTACGCCGCGCTGCAGGCGCACGGCGGCATCGAGCACCTGATCGTCCGCCACGAGGAGGGCGCCACGCACATGGCCGACGGGTGGGCCCGCACCACCGGCAACGTCGGCGTCGCGATCGGCACGTCCGGGCCGGCCGGTACGAACATGATCACCGGTCTCTACACCGCGCAGGCCGACTCGATCCCGATCCTCTGCATCACCGGCCAGGCCGTCTCCAGCAAGCTCCACCAGGAGGCCTTCCAGGCGGTGGACATCGTCGAGATCGCCAAGCCGGTCACGAAGTGGGCGGTCCAGGTCAAGGAGGCCGCGCAGGCCCCGTGGATCTTCCGCCGTGCGTTCCAGGTCGCCCGCGAGGGGCGGCCCGGACCGGTGCTCATCGATCTGCCGCTCGACGTCCAGAAGGAATTGATCGAGTGGGACGCGTCGATCGACGCGCCGCTGCCGGTGACGCCGGTCGTGCCGCACCCGCCGCGGGTGGAGCGCGCGCTGGACCTCCTGCTCTCCGCACAGCGTCCGCTGATCCTCGCCGGCGGCGGGGTGATCCTCGCGGACGCCGCCGAGGACCTGCGGGAGCTCGCCGAGTACCTGCAGGTGCCGGTGCAGGTGACGCTGATGGGGAAAGGCGCGCTCGACGACGACCACAACCTGCACGCGGGGATGACCGGGATCCAGACCTCCCAGCGGTACGGGAACGCGTCGTTCCTCGAGTCCGACCTGGTGCTCGCGGTCGGGGCCCGCTTCGGCGACCGCCACACCGGCGCGCTCGACGTCTACCGCGGCGATCGGGTGTTCATCCACGTCGACGTGGAGCCGACGCAGATCGGCAAGGTGTTCGGCCCGGATCTGGGCGTCGTGAGCGACGCGAAGCTGTTCCTGCGCGCGCTGCTGGAGGCCGCCCGGACCCGGCGGGCGAAGCGGCAGCCCAACGGCTGGGTGACGCGCGTGCAGCACCTGAAGCGCACGCTCACCCGCCGGGAGGACTTCGACGACGTCCCGGTGAAGGCACCGCGCGTCTACCGGGAGATCAACGAGGCGTTCGGGCCCGACACGTACTTCGTGACCGCGATCGGGCTGTACCAGATCTGGAGCGGCCAGCACCAGAAGGTGCACGAGCCGCGCCGCTACCAGGTCTGCGGGCAGGCCGGGCCGCTCGGCTGGGAGATCCCGGCCGCGATCGGCGTCAAGAAGGCCGCCCCCGACGCCGAGGTGGTCGGTGTCGTCGGGGACTACTCGTTCCAGTTCCTCGTCGAGGAGCTGGCGGTCGCCGCGCAGTACGACGTGCCGTTCGTGCTCATCATGCTCAACAACGAGTACCTGGGGCTGATCCGGCAGGCCGAGCTGCCGTACGGCATGAACTACGAAGTGGACATCCACTACGACGCGGTCGGCACCGACAACGTGAAGATCATGGAGGCGTACGGCTGCGCGGGGCGCCGGGTGGTCGAGCCGGGCGAGATCCGCGAGGCGATCGAGTGGGCCCGCAAGGAGGCCGCCCGCACCAGCCGCCCGGCGCTCGTCGAGATCCTGATCGAACGCGAGGCGAACACACCGCACGGGGCCGCGATCGACGCGGTGAAGGAGTTCGAGCCGCTCCCGTAGCGGCGTCAGCGGGTGCCGCGCGGCGCGGACGCGCAGGCGATGCAGGTCGTCGCCGCCGGGCGCGCCGCGAGGCGGTCGGGCGCGATCGGGCCGCCGCACGCCTCGCAGCGGCCGTAGTCGCCGGCCGCGTGCCGGGCGAGCGCCCGGTCGAGGTCCCCGAGGCGCGTCACCGCGGCCGCCAGCAGGGCGGCGGTGTGCGCGCGCTCGTACGCGATCGTGGTGCCCTCGGGGTCGTGCTCGTCGTCGGTGGCGACCATCGCGGCGGCCTCGATGATGCCGTCCAGGTCGGCCGTGAGCGCGCTGATCTGCGCCGCCGTGTCCGCGCGCTCCTCGGTGAGCGCGCGGTGGATGCGGTCGGCGTCGTCGGACATCGGCTCAGGGCAGCAGCCCGCGGACGTAGGCGGCCTGCCCGACGTGCTGGGTGTCGTCGTCGGCGACGCTCACCAGGCGGACGCCGAGCGTCACCGGCGGGTCCCACCGCTCGTCGACGACCCGGTCGAGGTCGGCGGGGGAGAGCCCGGCGAGGAAGTCCCGAGTTCGCGCGTGCACCGCCTCGTAGTACTCGATCAGCGCCCGGTCGCTCTCCGGCCGCACGGCCGCGACCTGCGCCGCCGTGTGCCCGTACCCGTTGTCCGACGGGTCGGCCTTGCGCCCGAAGCGAGCGGCCCAGTCGCCGGAGACGTACACCTGGTCCTCGTCGAGCAGCTCGGCCAGGTGCGAGTCCTGGACCCGGGTGAGGTGCCAGACCAGCCAGCCGATCGAGTTCGCCCCCTCGGCGGGCGCCCAGCGCAGCTGCTCGGCGCTGAGCCCCTCGACGGCGGATCGAACCAGATCCGGCAGGCGATCGTAGGTTTCGGTCAAGAGCTCGTTGACGTTCATCGCCACTGCCTGTTCCCCGTGGCCGACGTCGATAACCGCGGTGTTCGGCGGCGAGCATCGCGGTGTTCGGCGGCGAGCATCGCAGTGTTCGGCGGCGAGCACCGCGTCGGGGCGGGCGATGGGCTCGCGCGGGCGCGGCAGGCCTCGGCACACGGTCGGCGGGTACCTCGTCGGCGAGGACAGCGCGGAGCCCACCCGCGACGACGGCCGCCCCGGGTGCGCCGGCGCCCAGCGCCGTAGCGCCCACTCCCGGACCGTCGGGTGCGTCGCACAGTTCGCCGGGTGGGCCTGGCGCACCGGGTGGGCGCTCGCGAACCGGCGGGCTCGGGAACCGGCTGGGCTCGACAACCGGGGTGGGCTCGATAACGCGGTGGGCTCGACAACCGGGATGGGCTCGACGACCGGGGTGGGCTCGACAACCGGGTGGACCTGGCGCACCGGGTGGGCCTGGCAGACTGGGTAGGCATGGCGGAACCGGAGCGGCCGACCGGCCCCATCGAATCGTGGGTCGAGCGGCAGATCAGCGCGGCGATCGAGCGCGGTGAGTTCGACAACCTCCCGGGTGCGGGCAAGCCGATCCCCGGGATCGACGACCCGCCGGACCCGCTGTGGTGGATCAAGCAGAAGATGAAGCGGGAGGGCCTCTCGGTCGTCCCGCCCTCCCTCGCGCTGCGCAAAGAGGTGGAGGACGCCCTGGACAAGGCGTACGCGGCGCGCACCGAGCAGCAGATCTGGGACCTGCTCGAGCCGATCAACAAGAAGATCCGGGCGGCGATCCGGGTCCCTCCGGTCGGGCCGCCGCTGAACCTGATGCCGATCGACATCGACCGGTTCGTCCGCCGCTGGACCGAGCGCCGGCGCTGAACGTTGCCCACGGAGCGGGGCGCTGGGCCGCGGGCGTGGCGAGCGGGGGGTGGCGAGCGGGGCGCGCTGAGCGCGGGACCGGGAGGGCTTGACCGCTCCGCGCTGAGCGCGGGGCCGGGAGGGCTTGACCGCTCCGCGCGCCGCCTCGTCGAGCGCCGCGAGGGCTTGACGCCAGGGGCGACGACTTGTCGGGGTTTCACGACGACTTATCGGGCGCATTCATCCGCGAATGCGCCCGATAAGTCGCGCCACAACCCCAACAAGTCGTCGCCCCACCCGCGGCCCGCCGCGCCGCGCCGGTGCCCGGAGGCGGGCGCGCCCCATGCCCGCGCTACGCCCGTTCCGCGCGCCCGCCCGCGCTCCGCGTCTGCGCCCGCCCCCGCGCCCGCCCGCGCCCGCGTCTGCGCCCGCGCTCCGCGCCCGCGCTCCGCGCCCGCGCTGCGCGCTGCGCCGCGCTCCGCGCTGCGCCGCGCTCCGCGCTGTGCCCTGCGCCCGCCCCGCGCTCCGTGCCCCTGCGCCTGCCCCGCGCTCCGCGCCCCTGCGCCCGCCCCGCGGGGACCCGCGTGTGCGGGCCCCCGGCGGCGTGCCTCGTTACAGGGTCTTCGTCAGGCGGTCGGCCAGTAGCCGGGAGAACCGCGCCGGGTCCGCCAGTTCGCCGCCCTCGGCCAACAGGGCCATCCCGTAGATCAGCTCCGCGGTCTCCGGCAGCGCCGGGTCCTCCGCCGAGCGCTCGTACGCCTCGCGCAACCCGGTGACCAGTGGGTGCCCAGGATTCAGCTCGAGGATCCGCTTCACCGGCGGCAGCGGCTGACCCATCGCGCGGTACATCTTCTCCAGCGTCGGCGTGAGGTCGTCGGCGTCGCCGACCACGCACGCGGGCGAGCTGACCAGCCGCGTCGAGAGTCGCACCTCCTTCACGGTGTCCGCCAGCGCCTGCGACATCCAGGTCAGCAGCCCCTCGAACTCCGCCGGCGTCTCGGCGGGGTCCCCGAGGTCGACCTGGCCCTTCGCCACGGACTTGAGCGGGATGCCGTCGTACTCGCTGATCTGGTCGACCCACACCTCGTCGATCGGGTCGGTGAGCACGAGCACCTCGTACCCCTTGGCCCGGAACGCCTCCAGGTGCGGCGAGTTCTCGATCGTCGCGCGCGACTCACCGGTGAGGTAGTAGATCTCGGTCTGCCCCTCCGGGCGCCGCTCCACGTACTCGCGCAGCGTCGTGAGCTTCTCCGGATCGGCGGTCGAGGAGAACGACAGCAGGTCGAGGATCAGCTCGCGGTTGCCCGCGTCCTCGATCAGGCCCTCCTTCAGCGCCCGCCCGAACTCGGCCCAGAACGTCCGGTACTTCTCCGGCTGCTCGGACTGCAGCTCCTTGATCGTGCCGAGCACCTTGCGCACCAGCCGCCGCCGCACCGCCTGGATCTGCCGGTCCTGCTGCAGGATCTCCCGCGACACGTTGAGCGAGAGGTCGGCCGCGTCGACGACGCCCTTGACGAAGCGCAGGTACGAGGGGACCAGCGCCTCGCAGTCGGCCATGATGAAGACCCGCTTGACGTAGAGCTGGACGCCGCGCTGGGCGTCCCGGCTGTAGAGGTCGAACGGGGCACGGGCCGGCAGGAACAGCAGCGCGTCGTACTCGAACGTGCCCTCGGCCTTCATGTGGATGGTCTCGAGCGGGTCGGTCCAGTCGTGGCTGACGTGCCGGTAGAACTCGTGGTACTCGTCCTCGGTCACCTCGCTGCGGGGCCGGGCCCAGAGCGCCTTCATCGAGTTGACCGGCTCCTGCTCGGAGCCGAGCCGGATCGGCCACGCGATGAAGTCCGAGTACTTTTTGACGATCGACCGCAGCACCGCCGGGTCGGCGTAGTCGTGCAGGTGGTCCTCGGCGTCGACCGGCTTGAGGTGCAGCGTGACGGCGGTGCCCTGCGGGGCGTCGTCGGCGTCCTCGATCGTGTAGGTGCCCTCGCCGGTCGACTCCCAGCGGGTGCCGGTCGCCTCGCCGGCTTTCCTGGTCACGAGCGTGACCCGGTCGGCGACCATGAACGACGAGTAGAACCCGACGCCGAACTGGCCGATCAGCTCGGCCGAGTCGTCGGACTCCCGCAGCTTCTTCAGCAGCTCGGCCGTGCCGGACTTCGCGATCGTGCCGATCAGCGACACGACCTCGTCGCGGGTCATGCCGATCCCGTTGTCGCGCACGGTGAGCGTGCGCGCCTCCGCGTCCGGCACGAGTTCGAGGTGCAGGTCGGACCGGTCGACGTCGAGGTCGGAGTTGACCAGGCTCTCGATCCGGAGCTTGTCGAGCGCGTCGGAGCCGTTCGAGATCAACTCTCGGAGAAAGATGTCCTTGTTCGAGTAGATCGAGTGGATCATCAGCTGCATCAGCTGCCGGGTTTCGGCCTGGAACTCGAGCGTCTCCACTGCTCTTCCTTTCTGTCTCGGCGTCGGACGAAATCCTAGGACGGCTCGGGCGGCTCGTATGCTCGACCGCATGTCGAGCACGCCGGAAGCCTCGTCGTCGACCCCATCGGCGTCAACACTGTCGGCGCGGCGGCCGCAGGCCGAACGCAGCCAGGAGACCCGTACCCGGATCCTGGACGCGGCGGTCGCGCTGCTCGTCGAGGAGGGGTACGCCCGCGCGAACACGCTGGCGATCCAGGCCAAGGCGGGGGTGTCGCGCGGGCGCCTGCTGCACCAGTTCCCCTCGAAGGAGGAGCTGCTCGTGGCCGCCGCCCACCACGTGTGGGAGCGTCGGCGGCAGAACCCCGCCGCCAGGGCCGCCCTCCCGACCGATCCCGCCGCGCGTATCGACGTCGTGATCGAGGGACTGTGGTCCTCGTTCAGCGAGCCGCAGTTCTGGGCCGCGACCGAGCTGTGGGTGGCCTGCCGCACCGAGCCGGCGCTGGCCGACGTCATCCGCCCGGCCGAGCGGCGCCTGGGGCGGGAGATCTGGGCGTCGATGGACGAGTTGTTCGGCCCCGAGCTGGCCGCTCACCCGATGTATCACGTCGTCCGGCACGCGCTGTTCACGAGCATGCGCGGGGTGGCGCTGACGTACACGTTCGACCAGCGCGACCCGACCACCGAGCCGAGCCTGGCCAACTGGAAGCAGCTGGCCAAGGCGATCCTGCTCGCTCCGTAAAGCGACGGGGATCACTCCCACCGAATTTACGGTCTACCTTGACTGTTTCTGTGTGGCGCGACGAGACTCGGCGGCAGAAGCCAGGCGGGTCAGCCAAGGGAGGCACCTGTGCGCGACGCGGTCATCGTGGAAGCCGTCCGTACCCCGGCCGGAAAGGGGAAGCCGGGCGGTGCACTGTCCGGCGTCCACCCGGTCGACCTGCTCGCCGGTGCGCTCACCGCACTGCTCGAGCGCACCGGGATCGACCCGGCGCAGATCGACGACGTCATCGGCGGCTGCGTCGGCCAGGCCGGTGAGCAGGCCCTCAACATCACCCGCAACGCGGTGCTCGCCGCCGGGCTGCCGGAGTCCGTGCCCGCCACCACCGTCGACCGGCAGTGCGGCTCCAGCCAGCAGGCCGCGCACTTCGCCGCGCAGGGCATCATCGCCGGCGCCTACGACGTCGTGATCGCGTGCGGTGTCGAGTCGATGAGCCGGGTGCCGATGGGCACCTCGACGATGGGCCAGAACCCGTTCGGCACGAAGTTCCCGCAGCGCTACCCGGAGGGCCTGGTCAACCAGGGCGTCTCCGCCGAGCTCATCGCGGCCAGGTGGAAGTTCAGCCGGGAGGTGCTCGACGAGTACTCCGCGACTTCGCACGCCCGCGCCGCGGAGGCGATCGCCGCCGGGGCGTTCGACCGGGAGATCGTCGCGGTCGGCGACCACATTGCCGACGAGACGGTGCGCGGCGGTACCACAGTGGAGAAGCTGGGCGGGCTCAAGCCGAGCTTCTACGACGAGAAGCTCGCCGAGCGGTTCCCCGAGATCAACTGGTCGATCACGCCGGGCAACTCCTCGCCGCTGACCGACGGCGCCTCGGCGGTGCTGATCGTCTCCGCCGAGAAGGCGGCCGAGCTCGGCCTGCGTCCGCGGGCCCGCTTCCACTCGTTCTCCGTCGTCGGCGACGACCCGCTGCTCATGCTCACCGGCCCCATCCCGGCGACGCGCAAGGTGCTCGCCAAGGCGTCCCTGAGCATCGAGGACATCGACGCGTACGAGGTCAACGAGGCGTTCGCCCCGGTGCCGCTGGCCTGGGCGCACGAACTGGGCGCCGACCCGGCCAAGCTCAACCCGCGCGGCGGCGCGATCGCGCTGGGCCACGCGCTCGGCTCGTCGGGTACCCGGCTGCTCACGACGCTGGTGAACTACCTGGAGGACACCGGCGGCCGGTACGGCCTGCAGACCATGTGCGAGGGCGGCGGCATGGCCAACGCCACGATCATCGAGCGGATCTGAGAGGCACATCGTGAAGTTCACCGAGAACGACGTCGCGCTGGTCACCGGCGGAGCCTCCGGGCTCGGCCTGGCGACGACCGAGAAGCTGGTGGCCGACGGCGCGCGCGTCGTCATCCTCGACCTGCCCCGCTCGGACGGCGCGGCCGTCGCCGAGAAGTTCGGCGGCGCGGTGACGTTCAGCCCGGGTGACGTGACCTCCGAGGCGGACGTCTCCCAGGCGGTCCGGGCCGCCGCCGAGCAGGGCACCCTGCGCGCCGCGGTCAACTGCGCGGGCATCGGGAACGCCCACAAGACCGTCGGCAAGAACGGCGAGCCGTTCCCGCTCGACGGGTTCACGAAGGTCATCCAGGTCAACCTGATCGGCACGTTCAACGTCATCCGCCTGGCCGCCGCGCAGATCGCGCAGGCCGACGAGGTCGACGGCGAGCGCGGGGTCATCGTCAACACCGCCTCGGTCGCGGCGTTCGAGGGCCAGATCGGGCAGGCCGCGTACTCCGCGTCCAAGGGCGGCATCGTCGGCATGACGCTGCCGATCGCGCGTGATCTGGCGTCGCTGAAGATCCGCGTGGTGACGATCGCGCCGGGGCTGTTCGACACCCCGCTGCTCGGCGGGCTGCCCGAGAACATCAAGACCGCGCTCGGCGCCCAGGTGCCGCACCCCTCGCGGCTGGGCGCGCCGACCGAGTACGGCCTGCTGGCCTCGCAGATCATCGCCAACCCGATGCTCAACGGCGAGGTCATCCGGCTCGACGGCGCGATCCGGATGACCCCCCGATGAGCGCTCGCGCGAGGAAGGTGGCCCGGTGAGCTCCGTGCTCAGGACCCGCTTCACCGAGACGTTCGGCGTCGATCACCCGATCGTCCAGGGCGGCATGCAGTGGGTCGGCCGGGCCGAGCTGGCGGCGGCGGTCTCCGAGGCCGGCGGCCTCGGCCTGATCACCGCGCTGACCCAGCCGACCCCGGCCGACCTGGCCAAGGAGATCGAGAAGGCGCGGGCGCTCACCGACAAGCCGTTCGGCGTCAACCTCACGATCCTGCCGACGATCACGCCCCCGCCCTACGACGAGTACCGCCGGGTCATCGTCGACGCCGGGATCCGGATCGTCGAGACCGCCGGCTCCAACCCCGAGCCGCACATGGCGTTGTTCAAGGACCACGGCGTCAAGGTCATCCACAAGTGCACGAGCGTGCGGCACGCGCTCAAGGCCCAGCGGATCGGCGTCGACGCGGTCTCCATCGACGGGTTCGAGTGCGCCGGCCACCCGGGGGAGGACGACATCCCGGGGCTGGTGCTGATCCCGGCCGCCGCCGACAAGCTGACGATCCCGTTCGTCGCCTCCGGCGGATTCGGGGACGCCCGCGGCCTGGTCGCCGCGTTGGCGCTCGGAGCCGACGGCATCAACATGGGCAGCCGCTTCATGTGCACGGTGGAGTCGCCGATCGACCCCGCCGTGAAGCAGCGCATCGTGGACGCCGACGAGCGCGACACCGAGCTGATCTTCCGCCCGCTGCGCAACACCGCCCGGGTGGCGAAGAACTCGGTGAGCACCGAGGTCGTGCGGATCCTGAACTCCGGTGGCGAGTTCGCCGACGTCCAGCACCTGGTCGCCGGCGCGCGCGGCCGGCTCGTCTACGAGAACGGCGACGTGGAGGCGGGCATTTGGTCGGTCGGGATGGTGCAGGGCATCATCAACGACATCCCGACCGCCGGGGAGCTCGTCCGGCGCATCGTCACCGAGGCCGCGGCGATCATCCGGGGCCGGCTGGCCGATCTGGTCGTCGCCGAGCCGGTGGGGGTGGCGTGATGGGTGAGATCACGGTCGAGCGCGAGGACGCGGTGCTCACGATCGCGCTCAACCGGCCGGAGCGGCTGAACTCGGTCACCACCGAGGTGCTCGACGACCTCGGTGACCTGATCGAGGAGGCCGGTGCCGACCCCGAGGTGCGGGTCATCGTGCTGACCGGCACCGGCCGGGCGTTCAGCTCCGGCGCCGACCTCAGGGGCGGCGCGGCGGCCACCGGGAAGCCCGGCACCGACACGATCCTCGCCGCGAACCGGGTCGTGCGTGCGCTGCGGGACGCCCGGCAGCCGACGGTCGCGGCGGTCAACGGACCGGCGGTGGGGGTCGGCTGCTCGCTGGCGCTCTCGTGCGACCTCGTGCTGGCCTCGACGGACGCGTACTTCCTGCTCTCGTTCACCAGCATCGGGCTGATGCCGGACGGTGGTGCGACGGCGCTGGTGCCCGCCGCGGTCGGCCGGGCCAGGGCGATGGCGATGGCGCTGGTGCCGGAGCGGATCCCGGCCGCCGAGGCGGTCGGCTGGGGTCTGATCTACCGCGCGGTCGACGCCGCGGAGCTGGGCAGCTCGCTCGCGGCGCTCACCGACCGGCTCGCGACCGGGGCGCCGCTGGCGCTGGCGGCGAGCAAGCGGGCGGTGAACGCGGCCACCCTCACCGAGTTCGAGGGTGCGCTCGGTCGTGAGCTGGAGGGCCAGGGGCGGTTGCTCGCGACGTCCGACCTCGCCGAGGCGGTGGTGGCGTTCGTCGAGAAGCGCCCGCCGAAGTTCACCGGAGCGTGACGCACCGGGCCGGGGCCGACGCCCCGGCCCGGTCGCACACCCGGCCCGGTCGCCCGGCCCGGGAGCGCCTCACGGCAGGGGGATGCTCACCGCGGTGTACGGCGTCGTCGGGGTGGGCGTCGTCGTGAAGCGGGCGTTCGGTGCGTAGAGGCGCTCGCGGTGGACCGCGAGCGTCGTCGGCACGTCGAAGCGCGGATCGGTGATCGTCGCGGTGACCCGCGCGCTCGTACGCCCGAGCGTGAGCACCGCGATCCGGTTGGCCCGGTTCTGGACGACGAAGAGCGTCTGTCCGATCCGGAGCAGCCCGTCACCGTTCTCCAGCGAGTAGGCCGTGCCGTCCTGCGTCACCGGGATCGTCTTCGTGACGCCGGTGGCCGGGTCGACCCGGAACAGCAGGCCGGTGCTCGACTGGACGATGATCAGGCCCCGGCCGTCCGGCGTCCGCTCGATGCCGTTGGCGTTGTTCGCCTCCGGCACGTACCGGATGTCGCCGCTCAGTGGGATCGTGCTGACGTCGCGCCGGGTGGGCACGCCGCTGCGTGGGATCGCGACCCGGTAGAGCACGGGCCGCCGGGAGTCGGTGAAGTACGCCGCGGACGGCGTCAGGATCACGTCGTTGACGAACGTCGGGGCCGCCGCCGTGGGCGTCGCGAACGTGAGGCCGGCGAGCGTCTTGCCGCTGGCGGGGTCGACGATCCGGCCGGTGCCGGCCACGCCGCCGGCGACGAACAGCCGGCCGCGTCGGTCGATCTTCAGACCGACCGACGGT
>Ga0190269_10000514_pt1 | contig 19671 bp, 21 predicted proteins | sample Popmic249IS_FD_133749 | JGI IMG/M metagenome (GOLD analysis project Ga0190269, IMG submission 133749) | Populus adjacent soil microbial communities from riparian zone of Blue River, Arizona, USA - 249 IS | ecosystem: Environmental > Terrestrial > Soil > Riparian zone | place: USA: Arizona... | reverse complement strand
TCGTCCGCGGCGACGAAGCAGGCGGCCGGTAAGCCGGGCGGGGGCGCCACGCCGGTCACCGGGGCCTCGGCCACGCCGACGAAGGCCGCGAGCCCGGCGGCCTCCGGGTCGTCGGGCTCGAGCCCGACGGTTTCGAGCCCGGCAAAGCAGGCGCCGGCGAAGAGCACTCCCGCGTCGTCCACGCCCGCAGCCGCCACTTCCGCGGCGGCGACGGCGGTGACACCCGGAGCGACGCCGAACGGTGCTGCCCGCCCGGCGACGAAGAGCCAGGGCACGACGTACGGCAAGCCGGCGACTCCGGCCCCGGCATCGTCCGGCCCGACGTCCGGCAGTGGTGCGGGTGCGGCCGCCCGCACCGGCGCGGCCGCCCAGCCGTCGGCGGCCGCTCAGCCACCGGCTTCCGCCGCGGCCGCGATGCCGTCGTTCGACACCGGCCCCGCGTCGGCGGCTCGCCCGGTCGCCACCCCGGTCAGCACGCCCGCCGCCCACGCGGCGGGCGGTGTGCCCGGTGCCGGCACCGCGACGGCGCCGCCCACCTCCGGAGGGCCAGCGGGGGCCTCAGCCGGCCAGCAGGCCGGTTCCGCTGCCCCGCCCAGGGTGCAGGTCGGAGAGGCCGTCCGATCGGCTCGTCAGACCGTTTCGGCTGCGGCCAGCCGCGGTCCGCGCCGTGCGCGGCTGCAGCTGAAGAAGGTCGACCCCTGGTCGGTGATGAAGTTCTCGTTCGCGGTGTCGCTGGTGCTCTTCATCGCCTCCATCGTCGCCACATCCATCCTGTACATGGTGCTCGGCGCGCTGGGCGTGTGGGAAAGCCTGAACGAGACGATCAGCACGGTCACGGCGGGCCAGGACGGCAGCCAGGGCATTGATCTGGCGATCACCGCGAAGATGGTGATCGGTGGATCCGCGCTGCTCGGAGCCGTGAACATGGTGCTGTTCACGGCGCTGGCGACGCTCGGTGCGTTCATCTACAACGTCTGCGCGGACCTGGTCGGTGGCGTCGAGCTGACGCTCGCCGAGCGGAACCAGTAAGCCGGTGCGGTGGCCCGCTGCTCGCCGAGGGGCAGCGGGTTTGGGATGCGGCGGACGGGTAGGGTAACCTTTCGTTCGCGTCGGGGGCTATAGCTCAGTCGGTTAGAGCGCATCGCTGATAACGATGAGGTCGCTGGTTCGATTCCAGCTAGCCCCACCAACGCCCGCACAGGTGGGGGCGGAGAAGGGAGCATTCTCCATGTGGAAGAAGGCGCTCGTGCTCGCAACTGTCGCGGGCATCGCCGTTCTCGCTGCGAAGAAGTTCAAGGAAGCCAGCGACGAGCGTGAGCTCTGGCACGAAGCCACCACGGCGCCCGACCACCGCTGATAGCTCCCCTTCTGCAGTCGGGGACGTAGCTCAATTGGCAGAGCACCGCCTTTGCAAGGCGGGGGTTAGGGGTTCGATTCCCCTCGTCTCCACTCCTTCTGGCGGGTTCTTCGCCGCCTGAACAAGTCGCTCCGCAACCGGGGTCGTGCTCACGAGCACGACCCCGGTTGCGTGTCTGGGGAACGGGCTCCCGTTCTGAGTCGCCTGTTCCTTATCCCCGTAATAACGGAAAATGCCCAATTGTTCGTAGGGTCAATGCATTCCTGCTCGCCCGTTAAAGCAGGCGACCTGCACAGATGTCGGTTTACCATTACCTATAGTCACACGGTACTTCGGAGAGTAATCACGTACTCATCTCTTCGGGCGGAACAACCCCCGAAGTGTTCGTCCCAGGCCGGTTTCTTCACTCGTTTGGCTATGCTCCTCATCACTGGTCGCGATATACCTGCTGAGGCGAAGTTCGCTGGTAGAAGGCGCGAGTCAAGCGTTGAACCGGATGTCGCCGGAACACCGTTTTCCAGTAGTCGGGGAGCCGCCCAGCGTGGAGCGGCGAGTGACGTGGACTGTTGCGGCGCAGCAGAAGACGTGACACCCCTACACTTCGGGCTGTTTCTCGCGCCACCCCTGGGCGGCGACGCGACTGACGCTAGGGAGCGTGATGGCAGTAGGCCTGCAGGAGGCCCGGTCGGCCACGCCGTCCGAACCACCGGGTCCGGCCTCCTCCCGCCTTCCGGCGCCGCGGAAGAAGCCCTCGTCGCCACCGTGGGCCAAGGTCTGCGTAGTGCTCGGCGCCGTACTCGTCGTCCTCGCCGGCGGCACGCTCACCGCCGCCTACGGCCTCACGCACCGGTACGAGAGCAAGCTGAAGCGCGCGGACATCCTGGGCGACCTCGCCTCGGAGAAGTCCAGCTACAGCGAGGGACCGCTGACCTTCCTGATTCTGGGCTCGGACGACCGGGCCACCGACCCGAGCTTCGCCGCCACCGAGGGTCTGCGCTCGGACACGATCATGCTGGCCCACGTCGACAAGACGCTGAGCAAGACGTACATCATCTCGATCCCTCGGGACAGCTACGTCGAGATCCCCGCGTCCGACGACGGCAAGTGGCAGGGCGGCAAAGACAAGATCAACGCGGCCTACAACTACGGCGGTCCCAAGCTCACCGCGCAGACCGTCCAGAAGCTCACCGGGGTCACCCTCAACGGCGCGTTCATCTTCGACTTCAACAGCGTCCGGAAGCTGGTCGGCATCGTCGGCGGTGTCTCGGTCTGCATCCCGTTCTCGATGCACTCGATCCACACCGAGCGGAAGTGGAAAAAGGGTTGTAACTACCTCACCGCCGACGGCGCGCAGGACTTCATGCGTCAGCGCAAGACCGTCCCCGGTGGCGACTTCGGCCGAATGCAGAACCAGCAGCGGGTCATTCTGGCCGTCGCGAAGAAGATGGCGTCCAAGGGCGTCATCACCGACCCGAAGAAGCTCGACAAGCTGCTGAGCACGGTCGCGGAGTCGGTGACCGTCGACGAGGGGCTCGACCTGCCCGACCTCGCGCTCGGCCTGAAGAACCTGCGCCCGGACAACCTGCGCTGCACCACGCTGCCCTTCACCACCGACGACCTGCAGACGCCGTCCGGCAGCTCGGTCGAGCTCGACCCGGTCAAGGGCGAGGAGCTCTACGCCGCCCTCCGCAACGACACGATGGACGCCTACATGGCGGCGAACCCACCGGCGAACGCCGGCCAGACCGGGGCGTGCGCGTAAAGCCCCGGCGGCGCGACGAAATCCTCGGTATCGCAGTCGACCTGTTCGCCCGCCGGGGGTACCACGGCGTCTCCATGGACGACATCGGCGCGGCGGCCGGCGTCACGGGCCCGGCGCTGTACCACCACTTCGCCGGCAAGGAGGCCATGCTCGCCGCCGCGTTCACCCCGGTGTGCGAGTACCTGCTGGCCGAGGGGCGGCGCCGTGCGGAGACCGCCGGTGACCCGCTCGACGCGCTGCGGTCGCTGGTCGACTTCCACGTCTCGTTCGCGCTGGGCAACCCGGCGGTGATCAGCCTCTACCTGCACGAGATCGACCGCTTACCGGACGAGAGCCGGCGCACGATCCGGCGTCTCCAGCGCCAGTACGTCGAAGAGTGGGTGCTGGTGCTGGCGAAGACGCGGCCGGAGTGGTCACCGGCCCAGGCGAGAACCGCCGCCCACGCCGCTTTCGGCCTGCTGAACTCGACGCCGTTCCTGCACGGCGAACTCGATCCGGCCGACGCCGGTGAGCTGCTGACACGTCTGGCGCTCGACGCCCTGCTACCCGGCTGACACCCCGTTCCACCGGTGCGACAGACACCACTATCGACAACCCTGCCACCGTGGGATTCGGCAGTTTAACCGATGGGTACAAGCCCTCCGCTGGGCCACCGACGCCGCATCCCAGAGCGCCCTTCGGCCCGACCTCTCAGCGGAAAGGTGTGGGTCGTATGACGACTGATCTGGCTGCCAGACTGGATGTCAACGCGATCGATTACACGATCCTCGGCATCTACTTCGCGATCGTGATCGCCATCGGACTTCTCGCCAGGCGGGCGGTGGCGACCAGTGAGGACTTCTTCCTCTCCGGCCGGGCTCTCCCGGCCTGGGTGACCGGGCTGGCCTTCGTGGCAGCCAACCTCGGTGCCCTGGAGATCCTCGGCATGGCCGCCAACGGCGCCGAGTACGGCATCTCCACGGTGCACTTCTACTGGATCGGCGCAGTACCGGCCATGATCTTCCTCGGCCTGGTCCTGATGCCGTTCTACTACAGCACCCGGGTCCACAGCGTGCCGGAGTATCTGCGCCGGCGCTTCAACCGCCCGACCCACGCGTTCAACGCGCTGACGTTCGCGGTCGCTTCCGTGCTGACGGCCGGCGTCAACCTCTACGCGCTCGGGCTCATCATCCAGAGCCTGCTGGGCTGGCCGCTCTGGCTGGCGATTTTCGTCTCCGCGTTCTTCGTATTGATCTACATCACGCTGGGCGGCCTCTCCGGCGCCATCTACACCGAGGTGCTGCAGTTCTTCGTCATCCTCGCCGGCCTGATCCCGCTGGTCATCGTCGGTCTGTCGGCAGTGGGTGGCTGGGACGGCCTCAAGGAGCAGGTCAGCCAGAACACCGAGCTGGGTGGAGCGGCGTTCAGCCAGTGGGGCGGCACGGCCGTCGGGAACGCCACCAACCCACTCGGTGACTGGATCGGCATCGTCTTCGGTCTCGGTTTCGTGCTCTCGTTCGGGTACTGGACGACGAACTTCGCCGAGGTGCAGCGGGCGCTGAGCGCCAAAGACCTGTCCGCGGCGCAGCGCACGCCGCTGATCGGCGCCTTCCCGAAGATCTTCATCCCGGCGCTGACGATCATCCCGGGTCTGGTCGCACTCGTCCTGATCCCCAAGCTCGGCCAGCAGGGTGGCCCGACCTACAACGACGCCATCCCCGAGCTGATGGCCAAGTTCCTGCCCAACGGCGTTCTGGGCATCGCGCTGACCGGTCTGCTGGCCGCGTTCATGGCCGGTATGGCGGCGAACGTCAGCTCGTTCAACACGGTGTTCACCTACGACCTGTGGCGGCCCTACGTCGTCAAGGACCGGCCGGACCGGTACTACCTGCAGGTGGGCCGCATCATCACGGTGATCGGCATTCTGATCGGTATCGGGACCGCGTTCATCGCGTCCGGGTACGAGAACATCATGAACTACGTGCAGGCGTTGTTCTCGTTCTTCAACGCCCCGCTGTTCGCCACGTTCATCGTCGGCGTGTTCTGGAAGCGGATGACGCCGTGGGCCGGTTTCGCGGGGCTCGTCTCCGGCACCGCTGCGGCCGTGCTGGCTTACCTGAGCCTGAACAACAAGCTGGGCGTCCCCGAGATCGTGTACATCGAGTCCGCCCAGAGCCGGAACTTCTGGGGGGCGATCGCCGCGTTCGTCGTCGACGTCGCGGTCACCGTGATCGTCACGATGCTCACCAAGCCCAAGCCGATCGACGAGGTCAAGGGTCTGGTCTGGGGCGTTCCCGACCCGGACAACCCCGATGCCGCTGACGCACAGAACGTCCGCAGCTGGTGGGAGTCGCCGAAGGTGCTCGGCTTCACTGCCCTCGGCATCACCGCCGTCCTGTCCGTGATCTTCCTCTGAGTTAGGAGACGATCTTCATGTCCGAGACTGACGAGGAAGTCCACGCCAAGTCGGCCTCTCGCGGCCTGTTCGACCTGCGCTGGCTGATCGCCGGGCTGTTCCTGCTCTACGGCGTCGCGCTGGTGCTGATCGGGATCTTCGACTCCGCTGCCGAGGTGCAGAAGGCCGACGGGATCCGGATCAACCTCTGGACGGGCATCGGGATGTTCGTGCTGGGCGCCTTGTTCGCGCTCTGGTCGTGGCTGCGGCCGCTGCGCGCCGACGCGCCGGCGTCCGCGGCCGCAGGCGCCGACGACACGTCCGGGTCGGACCGCCCGGCGTCGGACGTCTGACCGGACCGAGAGCCCGCGGTACACGACAGAGCGCGGGTGGCCCGATCGGGCCACCCGCGCTCTCGTTCTACCTGGGACGTCGACGTCAGTGCGTGCGCGGCGGAATGCCGGTGTCGAACGCACGCAGCGTCCAGTCGTCGAGGCGTCGGACGAGGGCCGAGACGCCGGCGCGGATCATGCTGGCCGTGAGTCGGCTGGGAGCCAACAGAACGGGCATCGAACTCTCCCCATGGGGGTCGTGTGTGGTGTGCTCTGACGCTTCCCAGCGTACTGGATCGATCCAGTAACGCGGCGGATCGGCATCGTGTACCGAGTCACAACCCGTCGAGTAGACGTCATCCGTCGGCCAAGGAGCGAACTCGCGACCGGCCTATCCTTGGACGGTTGGTGAGTGGTCAACCCCGAGCGGGAGGTGACGGCATGGTCAACAGTGAAATCCGGCCCACCGAGACGAACTCGTCCGATCGACCGCGATCGCGGCCGATGGCACGGGCGCTGGCCGCGCCGGTCCGGACGCTCGGAAAGGTGCTGCCCCGCCCCCTCGGTGGCCCGACCACCGCCGCCGACCCGCACCCCGCCCGGTCGCCGGGCTCGGCGATCGTCGACTGCGGGCTCTACATCGACGGGGAGCGCCGCGCCGGCCGGATGGACTACGTCGCGGCGCTCGAGGTCGCCAAGCGCAACGACAACGCGTTCGTGTGGCTCGGTCTCCACGACGCGACGTCGGACGAGTTCGCGGACATCGCCAAGACGTTCGGACTCCACGAGCTCGCCGTCGAGGACACGATCGTGGCGTTCGCCCGCCCGAAGCTGGAGCGGTACGCCGATGTGACGTTCGTCGTCATCAAGACGGCCCGCTACATCCGCAGCGGGGAGCTGACCGCCACCAGTGAAGTGGTCGAGACCGGCGACGTGATGCTGTTCCTCGGCGAACGGTTCGCGATCACGGTTCGCCACGGCGACGCCTGCCGCCTGCGCGGGGTCCGCGCCAACCTCGAGCAGCGCCCCGACCTCATCCAGCAGGGGCCGTGGGCGGTGTTCCACGCGGTCGTCGACCAAATCGTCGACCGCTACGTCGAGGTCGTCGACGCGATCGAGGACGACATCGACGAACTGGAAGCCAGCGTCTTCGACAACTCGAACGTCGACATCCCGCGCATCTACAAGCTGAAGCGCGAAGTCGTGGAGCTCAAGCGGGCCGTGCTGCCGCTCGCGCGGCCGCTGGAGAGCCTCGTCAGCGGAGCGGTCATGAGCGTGCCCCAGGAGATCCGGCGGTACATCCGGGACGTCGCCGATCACCACAGCCGGGTCGTCGACCAGATCGCGAGCTTCGACGATCTGCTCAACTCGATCCTGCAGGCCAGCCTCGCGCAGGCCGGCATCCAGCAGAACAACGACATGCGCAAGATCTCGGCCTACGCGGCGATCGGCATCGTGCCCACCGCGGTCGCCGGCATCTACGGCATGAACTTCGCGTACATGCCGGAGCTGACGTGGCGATTCGGCTACCCGCTCATCCTGTTCATCATCTTCATAATCTGTTTCAGCCTGTACCGATTGTTCAAAAAGTCCGAGTGGCTCTGACGGCGAGGGGCCCGTGGCCGGATCCGGTCACGGGCCCCTCGCCGTTCGAGGCTCTGCTCAGCTGCGACGGCTGTTGGCCTCCGCAGCGTCCTTCACCGACGACGCAGTGCTGTCGGTGACGGGCTGCGTGGAAACAGTCGGGTCTCCGGCGACCTCGGTCGTCGTGACCGCCGTCACCGTGGTGCGGGTGTCGGGCTCGACGAGGTCGTACTCTTCCCACTCCGGCTGGTTGTTGCGCCGAGCGGCGAGAGCCGCACCGGCACCGACCGCGGTACCTGCCGCGAGGGCGGCGAGCATCCACGGCCACCGACGGCGGCGCTGGCCACGCAGTGCGAGCGCGGTCTCCCGAGCCCGCTTCGCGGCCTCCTTGCGCTGGCCGCGAGTCTGCTTCTCGAACTTCTTCGCAGACTTCTTGACCTGCTTCTTGGACGTCGTCTGCGCGTCGACCGCGGCCGCGACGAGCGGCGCGAGGGCCACCAGGACCTGATCGACCTTCGGCTTCACAGCCGTGACGGCAGTGTCACGCGCCGACTCCACACGTGGCGAGACGGCGTCCTTGGCCTGGCCGTACGCGTACTCCAGCTTCGGTGCCACCGCTACCCGAGCTGCCTCCACCTTCGGGGCGACGGCCACCCGCGCGGCGTCGACCTTCGGTCCGAGCGCGTCACGCGCGCTGCCGACCGCCGGCTTGACCGCGTCCCGTGCCGCCCCGGCGGTCGCCACAGCGGCGTTGCGAAGGTGCTCTACCCCCGCCCCGACCTCTGCGCCGATCTCCTTGGCCTTGGCCGACGCTTGGTCGAGCGTCGAGGCCTTCTTGCGACGGAACACCATCTTGCCCCCTCTGTGTGGGTACTCGATGTCCCTATCCTGCACGTCGGTCCAAGCTCGTACCAGCGTGGCAGGATAGGGCCTACACGATAGAGAGGAACTACCCCGTGGCCGACGATCTTTACGCCACTCTGCACACGAATTTCGGGCCGATCACGATCAAGCTGTTCCCGAACCACGCGCCGAAGACCGTGCGCAACTTCGTGGGCCTGGCTGAAGGCAGCATCGACTGGACTCACCCGCGCACCGGTGAGCGGGGCCAGCGGAAGCTTTACGACGGCACGATCTTCCACCGCGTCATCGACGGGTTCATGATCCAGGGCGGTGACCCGCTCGGCACCGGTACCGGTGGCCCTGGCTACCAGTTCGCCGACGAGTTCCACCCCGACCTCGTGTTCAACAAGCCGTACCTGCTCGCCATGGCGAACGCGGGCCCGGGCACGAACGGCTCGCAGTTCTTCATCACCGTCGGGCCGACGCCGCACCTGAACCGGAAGCACACGATCTTCGGTGAGGTGGTCGACGCCGAGAGCCAGAAGGTCGTCGACGCGATCGCGCAGACGCCGACCGGTCGCGGCGACCGTCCGGTCCAGGACGCGGTCATCGAGAGCGTGACGATCGAGCAGCGCCCAGCCTGACCTCAGCGCCGTCCTGCCGCGCCCGGGAACTTGTTTCCCGGGCGCGGCGTTCGGCGTGGCAGCGTAGCCGCGAAGAAGTGAAGGATGGGCAGTGACCGAGGAGAGCGCGCAGACCACTGCGACGCCGGTGTGTTACCGGCACCCGGACCGCACCACCTACGTGACGTGCGTCCGGTGCGACCGGCCGATCTGCTCCGACTGCATGAACTCTGCCTCGGTCGGCTTCCAGTGCCCGGAGTGCGTCCGGGAGGGCCGCCGCACCACGATCCCGGCGCGCACGGTATTCGGGGGCAGCCTCTCCGGTGAGCGGGGAACCGTCACCCGGGCGCTGATCGCCATCAACGTCGTCGCGTGGGTGGTCACCGTGGCGGCCGCGGTACTCACCAGCGAAGTGTCGCTCCGCGAGATCGGCCGGTTCGTGATCTTCGGCGGCGTCACCGGCGTCACCGAGTGGGGCGCCGCCGTTCCCGCTTACGGCTACGGCTTCGGCGACGTCTACGGCGGCATCGCCTCGGGCGAGTTCTGGCGGTTGCTGACCGCGGACTTCCTGCACTACGGGCTGATCCACCTGGCCTTCAACATGTACGCCCTGTGGATACTCGGCCGGGAGTGCGAGCGACTGCTCGGCCGCGGCCGGTTCCTGGCGCTCTACCTGTTCGCCGGCCTCGGCGGCTCGGTGGCCGTCTACCTGTTCTCGCCGCTCAACGAGGCGTCGGCCGGGGCGTCCGCCTCGATCTTCGGCCTGCTGGGCGCGATGTTCTTCTTCCTGCGCCGGCTCCGCGCCGATCCGCGGGGCCTGGTGTTCCTGATCGTCTTGAACTTCAGCCTCGGCTTCGTGGTCGCCAACATCAGCATCTGGGGCCACATCGGCGGCTTCGTCGTCGGCGCGGCCGTGGGAGCGCTGATGGCCTACCTGCCGGCCGGTCCGAACCGGGCTCGGCTGCAGTGGATCGCGCTGGTCGGTGTCGGCATCGCGCTGGCGGTCCTGGTTGGCCTGCGGACCGTGGCGTTCGGCGTGCTCTGACGTCAGGGCGCGCGGGCCTCAACGACCGGTTCTTAGCGTGGCGAGCTCGTCGGCGACCTCAGCCGGGTCGGCGCCGAGCTCGTACCGGCTGAGGAAGTACAGATCGGTGTCGGCGTCGATCTCGAGCATCGTCGACCGGCCCAGCAACCGACGACGCTGATCGACCCGGATCCGCTCGATGGTGCCCCAGGGGTGCCGGCGACGGCCGGTGAGCCCGGCGAGCACCGTGACGCCCTCGTCGTCGGCCTCCAGGCGCACCGGCGCGAGCACATCGCGCAGGCCGGAGAGCGCCAGCCCTCCGGCCACCACGAGACCGAGCATCGCGCCCACGAGGTCACCTGCGAGCGTCACCGTGGCGACCACGAGGATGCCTGCCGCGACGAACTTGGCCACCGGAACAGCGACCGGGACGCGCCACTGCCGAGTCACTCCGACATTCCCCACGACGGTGGAGAGTCGCAGAGTTTTCCACAGGCAGCTGCGTCCGCTGTCCCCAATCCGAGGGAGTTATCCACACTATCCACAGGCTGAAGGCCGATTCTGGCGCCTACCTGTGGATGACGGGTGGATCATCGCCACTGCGTGAACACACCCAGACTGGCGACGAGCATGCCGAAACCGATCGCCAGGTTCCAGGCGGAGAGCTCGGCGACGGGGTACTCGCCCTGGGTCATGTAGTAGGTCACCAGCCACGCGATCCCGGCGACGATCAGCGCGATCGCAACGCCCGGTACCCAGCGCGGGCTGGGTTTCGCCCGCTTGGCGGCGGTCGCGGCGGTCGGCCGGACATCCGTCGGCGGCGTGTAGACCTTCTTCTTACGTACGCGTGACTTCGGCACGGGTTTCTCCTGATACGGGGTTCCCGGGTTAGCGTAGTCGTCCAAGGCGGTCCACGAGGAGGCGATGTGGCGGCGATGCGGCCGACCGGGTCGGATCCCGGTAGCCGACGTCCCCGCGATGGTGTGCGGCGCCTGCGACTGCGCCCAGCCGGCACGCGGTCTCCGCGTCATCGGGCAGGTCGCCAACGCGCGGAGTCGGGCCGGCACGGAATCGGGTGGCGGATCGCGCTGCCGGTCGTCCTTCTCCTGGCCGGCGTGCTGTTCGCGACCAGCGCCGAGACCTCACAGGGCTCCGATCTCCGGGGTGGACGCCGTGATCAGCTCGCGGAGTTGATCCGACGCGGTAACACTGATGTAGCCGCATCTGAACGCCGAGCCGCTCAGCTTCGTCGTTCTGTTGATGAGGCCACGCGTTCCCGCGCGCGCACCGACGCCCGGCTGGAGGAGCCGCAGCGGGAAGTCGATGCACTCACCGGACCAGCCGGTCTGGGGAAAGTCCGCGGACCGTCGCTCACGGTCAAGCTCGACGACGCCCCGCGTCGACCCGGCGGAGTACTGCCGGTCGGTGCCAACGCGGACGACGTGGTCGTGCACCAACAGGATGTGCAGGCGGTGGTGAACGCACTATGGGCGGGTGGCGCGGAAGCTATGACGATCATGGGAATCAGGGTGATTTCCACCAGCGCCGTCCGGTGCGTGGGCAACACCCTCCTCCTCCACGGCAGAACGTTCTCGCCGGCGTTCGTGATCACCGCGATTGGCAACGTCTCGTCGATGCGGGCCGCCCTCGACAGGTCCCCCGGGGTGTCGCTGTTCCGCCAAGCGGCTCGCGCGTGGAACCTGGGGTACACGGTTGGCGACCCCCAGGTAGTCACGCTGCCGGCGTACGACGGTCCCACCGGGTTGTCCCGCGCGAGCAGCCCGAGTCGCTAGTCCGGAGTTCGATCCGGACGTTCGGCGAGGTCCTGATCACGTTCGGCCTCATCGTGCTGCTCTTCGCCGCCTACGAGGTCTACGGCAAGGCGTTCCAGGTCAATGCCGATCAGGACCGGCTGAACTCCCAGCTCGACCAGCAGTGGGCAGCTGCGCCGACCCCCGGCAGTTCCGCTCAGCCACCGGAACCGCTCCCCGGCGAAGGCGTGGCCCGCCTCTACATCCCGACGCTCAACCAGAAATGGGTGGTGGTCGAGGGAGTGGACCCCGAGGACATCAAGCTGGCGCCGGGCCACTACCCGGACAGCCAGATGCCGAACGAGGTCGGCAACTTCGCGGTGGCCGGCCACCGGGTCCGAGCGATCTTCTACAGCCTCGACCAGCTGAAGACCGGCGACACGATCGTGGTGGAGACCCAGACCGACTGGTACGTCTACAAGGTCACGAAGAACTTCATCACCAAGCCCACCCAGGTGTCGGTGGTGAGTCCCAACCCGGAGAACCCCGGACAGCAGGCGACCAAGAAGATGCTGACGTTGACCACGTGCAATCCCATCTGGGACAACTACGAACGGCTGATCGTCTGGGCCGAGCAGGTCAAGACACAGCCGCACTCGGCCGGGCGCCCGCCCGAGGTGCAGTAGCCGTGTACGGATGGATCTGGGCCCACCTGCCGGGTAACGCCGCGCTCAAATCGGTGTGCGCACTCGTCCTGGTCGCCGCACTCGGTTGGCTGCTCTGGTTCAAGGTCTTCCCGTGGGCCGAGCCGCTGCTCCCGTTCGGCGACGTAACCGTGGACGGCACCACCACCGACGGTGGCAACACCGTGGACGAGACGAACCCCACCGCACCCGCGCCGACCACCGCGGGGGGATAAACACCTACCGTCCGGGTGTCACAATCGACGGGTGAGCCCGCGCATCCTGGTAGTCGACAACTACGACTCTTTCGTCTACAACCTGGTGCAGTACCTGGGGCAGCTCGGTGCGGAGTGCGTCGTCCGGCGCAACGACGCGGTCGAGCCGGCCGAGGTGCTCGCCGGTGACGTCGACGGCGCTCCGGTGGACGGGGTGCTGCTCTCGCCGGGGCCGGGGGCTCCGGAAGACGCCGGTGTCTGCATCCCGATGGTCGAACAGCTCGCCGGCCAGGTGCCGCTCTTCGGCGTCTGCCTCGGCCACCAGGCGATCGGAGTGGCCTACGGGGCCACGGTGAACCGCGCGCCGGAGCTGCTGCACGGGAAGACCAGTGAGGTCCACCATGCCGACACAGGCGTGCTGGCGGGGCTTCCCGACCCCTTCACGGCGACCCGGTACCACTCCCTGGCCGTCGTCGAAGACACGCTGCCCAGCGAGATCGAGATCACCGGCCGTACCCCGTCCGGCGTCGTCATGGCGATGCGCCACCGGGAACTGGCCATCGAAGGAGTGCAGTTCCACCCGGAGTCGGTGCTCACCCAGGGCGGCCACCGCATGCTGGCGAACTGGCTCGGGGTCTGCGGCGACCCGGCCGCCGTCGAACGGTCCACCCCCCTGGTGGAGCAGGTCGAGGAACGACGCCTCGCCGCCTACGCCTGAGGACACGACGAAGGGCCCGGCCGAACATCTCGGCCGGGCCCTTCGTCGTGTCTCAGCGGGTCAGCGGACCAGTGGACTGCGCGGAGTGGTGGGCTCCACCGACGCCGTGGCGCCGGTGCTCTCCGTCGGCTCGCTGGGTTCGCTGGGCTCGGTGTCCTCGCTGGGCGACTCGTCCGGATCCGGCGACTCCGAGGCTGCCGGTCCGCTGGACACCGTGAGCGTGATCGTCGAGTTGCGGCCCCGCTTGCTGCCTTGGGTCGGCGTCTGGTCGATGACCGTGCCGGGCGGCTGGTCGTCGGAGGCGACGTTACGGACGTTGACCTGGAAGCCTCGGCCCTTCAGCGTGGCGGTCGCCTCGGCGACCGGCGCACCCCGCACGTCCGGGACCAGCACGAGGTTGGCCTTCGAGACGTAGATCGTCACGATCGAGTTCTCGGCAACCTTGGTACCGGCCTTCGGCTCCTGCCTGGTGACGTCACCCTCCGGCAGGTCGCTGCTGTCGTCCGTCTCGACCTTGACCTGGAGCTTGAGCTGCTCGAGCTGCTGCTCGGCCCCCTCCTGGTTGGTCTTGGTCAGGTCGGGCACCTCGACCAGCGCGGGGCCCCCACCGACGGTGATCTCGACCGTGTCGCCCTCCTTCACGGTCGAGTTCGCGGCCGGGTTCTGCTCGATGACCTTGCCCTTTTGAGCGGCCTCGCTCTCCACCGGGCGAGACGAGACCTTCAGGCCCTGGGCCTCGAGCTTCTGCTTCGCCAAGGCCTCCAGCTGGCCGACGACGTTGGTGACCGTGACGTCCTTGCCGCCACCGCCGCCCAGCTGATTGGCGGCGAACGCGACCACGGCGATCAGCGCGACCACCGCGAGGACCCCGACGGCGATCGTGGCGCCGCGTCGCTTGCCCGCGCCGCCGTCGGCGGGAGTGCCGCCGACCGACGTCTGGTATCCGCCGCCGTAGCCTCCGGCGGCCGGACCGGTCACGACCCGGGTGGCCGCGCCGCCACCGAGAACGGCGGTGCGCTCGTTGCCGGCCGGGATCGGTCCCGCGGCGACCGGACGCCCAGCGGCGGCACGCAGCAGGTCTGCTCGCATCTCGCCGGCGCTCTGGTAACGCTGCGCCGGGTTCTTCGCCATCGCCTTGAGCACGATCGCGTCGATCGCCGGGCTGACCTCGGGATTCCGCTGGCTCGGCGGGATCGGGTCCTCACGGACGTGCTGGTAGGCCACCGAGACGGGGTTGTCGCCGGTGAACGGCGGCTCGCCGACCAGGAGTTCGTACAGCAGGCAGCCGGTCGAGTAGACGTCCGATCGGGCGTCCACCGTCTCACCGCGGGCCTGCTCCGGCGAGAGGTACTGGGCGGTGCCGATCACGGCCGACGTCGCGGTCATCTGCGACGACGCGCTGGTGATGGCGCGCGCGATGCCGAAGTCCATCACCTTGACCGCGCCCTGCGGCGTCAGCATGACGTTCCCGGGCTTGATGTCCCGGTGGATGATGCCGTGGTTGTGGCTGAAGTCCAGCGCCGCACACACGTCCGCGACGATCTCGAGCGCCCGCTGGGGCATCAGCCGCCCTTCGGCGGTGAGCACCTCCTTGAGCGTCTGGCCCTCGACGTACTCCATGACGATGTACGGGACCGCGACGCCCTCGCGGCTGCTGGGGTCTTCGCCGGTGTCGTAGACCGACACGATCGCGGGGTGGTTGAGTGCCGCCGCGTTCTGGGCCTCTCGGCGGAACCGTGCCTGGAAACCAGGGTCCCGGGCGAGGTCGGACCGCAGAACCTTGATCGCCACGTCGCGGCCGAGCCGGTGGTCACGCCCCATGTGGACTTCGGCCATACCGCCGTAGCCCAGCACGGGACCGATCTCGTACCTGCCGCCGAACAGGCGGGCCTCCGTCATGACCTAGTCCTCGGTATCGCGGGCTCGTGAGAGCCCTCGCTGCGCATCATCGGTTCGCTCGCTGTTCGATGATCGACTTCATGATGATTCCGGCGATCGCCGCAGAGGAGCTGCTGGACGTGCCGGCGTTTTCCAGGACGACCGCGACCGCGGCGACCGGCTTGCCCCCGACGATCGCATAGCCGATGAACCAGGCGTGGTCCTGACGCGCGTCGCCGTCCTCGGCGGTGCCGGTCTTGCCACCCACCTCGGCGCCGTCGATCTGTGCGCGGGTGCCGGTGCCGTTCTCCACCACGGCGCGCATCATCTTCTGCACTTCACCGGCGTCGGAGTCGCTCATCGGGTTGGAGAACGTCTTCGGCCGAGTCGTCGAGAGCGTCGTGTAATCCGCTGACTCGACTTTCTTCACCAGGTACGGCGTCATCAGCTCGCCGTTGTTGGCCACCGCGGCGGCGATCATCGCGCCCTGCAGCGGCGTCATCCGGACGTCGCGCTGCCCGATGCTCGACTGGGCCACCGACGGGTCGTCCGGCAGGTCGCCGGTCTCGCTGGCAGCGCTGGTCATCGGGACCTTGAACTTCTCGCCGAAGCCGAAGTCCTTGGCCTTCTCCTTGATGCCCTCCGCCTTGATCTCCTCGACGCCGAGCTTGGCGAACACCGTGTTGCACGACTCCTGGAGCGCGAACTCCAGCGTCACCTGAACGCCGTTCCCACACGTCTCGCCGTGGAAGTTCTCGATGTACTTCGTCGTCTGCGGCGCGGTGTACTGGTTCGGGGCGTCGACCTGGGAATCGGCCTTGTAACCCCGCTCGACCAGCGCGGCGGACATGATCACCTTGAACGTCGAGCCCGGGGGGTAGGTCTGATTGAGGGCCCGATCGAGCAGCGGCTTGTTGACGTTGTCGCCGTTCAGCTTCTTCCAGGCGTCTTTCTGCGGCTGGTCGGTGTGGGCGGCGAAGGGGTTCGGGTCGTAGGCGGGGTTGGAGACCAGCGACAGGATCTCGCCGGTCGTCGGGTCGATCGCGATCGCCGCCCCCTTCTCGCCCTCCAAGGCGTCCGCGGTCGCTGCCTGGACTTCCTTGTCGAGCGTCAGGAGGACGTTGGCGCCCTTGCTCTTCTTGCCGGTGATCATGTCGGTGATGCGGCGCACGAACAGCTTGTCGGACTCGCCGGAGAGGTCTTCGTTCTCCGCGGCCTCCAGCTCGCTGTTGCCGTAGATCATCGACTGGTAGCCGGTGACGTGCGAGTACAGCTCACCCTGCGGGTACTTGCGCTGGTACTTGTACCGGCCGTCGGTCTCGACGGACTGGGCGATCGCCTGGTCCTCGACCATGATCAGCCCGCGCGGACGCTCGTAGCTGGAGATCCGGACCCGCTCGTTCAGGTCGCTCGTACGGTAGTCGTCGCCTTTCACGACCTGGACGTAGTTCAGGTTGACGAAGAGGAGCGCGAACAGTACGAAAACAGCAACCGCTACGCGTCGAAGCGGAGCATTCACAGCTTGACCACCTCGGTCGGAGCGTCCCGCAGCTGCAGCGGCGGCGCCTTCACCTTCGCCGGACGTCGTCCCGCGTCCGAGATGCGGATGAGCAGGCCGATGATCAGCCAGTTGGCGATCAACGACGAGCCACCGTAGGCCAGGAACGGGGTCGTCAGACCGGTGAGGGGGATCAGCTTGGTCACGCCGCCCACGATGACGAACGTCTGCAACGTGATCGAGAAGGCCAGCCCGCCGGCGAGCAGTTTGCCGTACGAGTCACGGACGTCCAAGCCGGCCCGGATGCCCCGGGACGCGATCAGCGCGTACAGCATCAGCAGCGCGGTCAGGCCGAACAGCCCGATCTCCTCGCCGATGGCGGCGAACACGAAGTCGGTGCTGGCGTAGAGGCTCAGCAGGTTCGGCGATCCGGCACCCGGACCGGCACCGAAGAGGCCGCCGCTGCCCAGCGCGAGCAGGGACTGCACGATCTGGTAGCCGGCGTTGAACGGATCGTCGAACGGGTGCAGCCAGACGTTGACCCGTAGCTGCACCCGGCTGACGACGAGGAAGGCCGAGTACGCGCCGGCCATGAACAGCAGCAGGCCGATCACCAGCCAGCGCACGCTGTTCGTGGCGACGTACGTCATCACCAGGAAGAGGCCGAAGTACAGCAGGGACGACCCGAGGTCCTTCTCGAACACCAGGACGCCGAGGCTGACCAGCCAGGCACTGATGATCGGGGCGTACGCACGGAACAGGAAGCCCGGGGTCGCCTTCAGCGTCTGGAACTTGCCGACGATCTGCAGGAACTCCCGGTTGTCCACCAGGCTGCGTGCGAAGTACAGCAGCAGCGCGATCTTGGCGAACTCACCCGGCTGGATCTGACCGATGCCGGGGATGATGATCCACAGCTTCGCGCCGTTGATCTCGCTCAACGACGACGGCAGCACCGCGGGCAGCAGCACCAGCACGAGGCCGGTGAACAGCGCGATGTAGCCGAACCGGGCCAGCGAGCGGTGGTCGCGGACCAGCCAGAGCAGTGCGACGAAGCCGAGGATGGCCACGGTCGCCCAGATGTACTGCTTGAGCGCCTCGCTGCCTTCCCCACCGAGGACGCCTGCGGCCAGCCGCTCGTCGGGGGTCAGCCGACCGAGGTCCAGGCGCCGGATGAACACGACGCTGATGCCGTTGATCGTCGCGACTGCGGGCAGCAGCAGCGGGTCGGCGTAGGGCGCCAGGAACCGCACGGCGAGGTGCGCACCGAGGAACAGGATCGCGAGCAGGCCGGGGAGCGCGAGCGCCCCCGCGTTGATCTCGCCCAGCACCGAGCCCTGCACCGCGACCGACATGCCGGTGACCACGACCAGCGACAGGACCAGCAGGAACAGCTCGGTGTTGCGCTGGTTGTTGGCCAGGGGCCGGTCCGGCCGCCCGATCACACTGGTCAGAGCGGGTTCGACACCGCCGGTGGGGCGGGGAGCGGCCGAAGCCGTCACCGTGTCTCCCGACAATTCACACCGGGCTGATCGGCGTCGGTGGCGGGGAGGACCTTCCCGTCGGGCAGGGACGGGCTGGCGGCCGGTGCACTCGGGGACGCGGAGGGTGTGCTCGACGACGTCACGTCCGGGCTCGGGCTCGCACTGCTGCTCGGCGTGGCCGAGGCCGACGGTTTCGCCGAGGGCGACGTCGGAGCGGAGGGCGTGGGGGCGGCGTCGCCGTGGCACCACGGGAGGACCTTGTCCTGCCGGAGGTTGTCCACGATCGTGTACGCGTCCTCACGGTTCTCGGCCGGGATCGTCTGCTCCACCGAGTCGCGGGCGACCTGCTGCAGGTCGTCGACGCGGAGATCGGTGTCCGATTGCAGGGTGGAGAACTCCAGGCCGGCGAGCGAGCCGGACACGCCGCGGTAGATGGCAACGTGTCCGGCTTTGGTGGCTCCTACGTAATACTGCTGTTGGGTGTAGTGCCAGGCGGCGTAGCCGCCGGCGGCGAGTGCCGCCAGAGCGAGCACGGTGAGCAGTGCGGTGGTGCGGCGGCGGTGTCGGCCGCCCCGCTCCTCCGGCTCCGCCTCCTCGTCGACGCCGTAGTCCTCGTCGAGGGTCGGCGCCGGGCGAGGCGGGGTGGCGAGCGCTGCCCGGCCGGCCGCGGTGTCGGCGGTGGCCGACGTCGTGCGGTCGCGGGCAGCGGCGCCACCGACGACCGGCGCGTTGTCGGCCAGCCGGTCGTCGAGGATGTCGGCGACGATCACCGTGATGTTGTCCGGGCCGCCGCCCCGCAGCGCGAGCTGGATCAGCCGGTTCGCGACCTGGGCGGGATCGTCGATCCGCATGGCGTCCGCGATCGTCTCCATCGAGACGACGCTGGACAGCCCGTCGCTGCAGAGCAGGTACCGGTCGCCAGGCCTGGCCTCGCGGACCGAGAACTCCGGCTCCACCTCGCGGCCGTCCAGCGCGCGGGTGAGCAGCGAGCGCTGCGGATGGGTGTTCGCCTCGTCCGCGGTGATCCGACCCTCGTCGACCAGCATCTGGACGTACGTGTCGTCGCGGGTGATCTGGTGCAGCTCGTTGCTGCGCAGCACGTAGGCCCGGGAATCGCCGACGTGGGCGAGCGCCAGTCGCGAACCGCTGAACAGCAGCGCGGTGAGCGTGGTGCCCATGCCCTCCAGGGCCGGGTTGGCGTCCACCGCGTCGCGCAGTTGCTGGTTGGCGTGCCCGATCGCCGCCCGCAGGGCGTCGACCAGATCGCTCGATGACACGTCTTCGTCCAGCGGCTCCAGCGCCCGCACGACGATGTTCGAGGCCACCTCACCGGCGGCCATACCTCCCATGCCGTCGGCGACCGCGAGCAACCGCGGGCCGGCGTAGACCGAGTCTTCATTCCCTTCCCGGATGAGACCACGGTCGGACTTTGCCGCGTAGCGCAGCGTGAGGCTCATTCGCGATCCTCGCCAAGGAGGTGCCAAAGGTGCATGCTTCGCTCGCTTCGCTGGCTCATGAGCGCAACTCGATGGACGTGCGCCCGATCCG